>Ga0194127_10002432_pt1 | contig 25388 bp, 13 predicted proteins | sample TA2KigC100mmetaG_FD_148624 | JGI IMG/M metagenome (GOLD analysis project Ga0194127, IMG submission 148624) | Freshwater microbial communities from Lake Tanganyika, Tanzania - TA2015036 Kigoma Deep Cast 100m | ecosystem: Environmental > Aquatic > Freshwater > Lake | place: Tanzania: Lake...
CCCCGAGGTCGTCGATCAGCCGCACGTCGATCTCGTCGCCGACGCCGAGCGCGAAAACGCGCATCGCCTGCCGATCGGCGAGCCTCGTCAGTTCGAGGATCTGCTGCGGTGCGACCACGCCGACGGTCGGCTGGCCGTCGGTCACGAACACGATCTGCGGCAGCCACGCGCCGTCGCCGTCGGCCGGCGGCACCGGCGCCTCGAGCGCCTTCTGCAGCGCCTCGGCGATGTTCGTGCCACCGAGCGCCTGCAGCTGGCCGACGCGCTTCTGCGCCGCGTCGAGGATCTCGGGCGTCGCGCGCTGCGGCGTGTCGAAGAAGGCCTGTACGGAGGACGCGAACGTCACCACCTGGAACACGTCCTCGGGCCGCAGGCTGTTCAGGAACGCGCGCACCGCCGCCTTGGCCTGTTCGATCTTGTCGCCCTGCATCGAGCCCGACGTGTCGATCACGATCTGCACGCAGCGCCGCGGGGCTTTGCCCTTGCCGAGGTCGCGCGGCGGCGACAGCAGCATCGCGAAGTAGCCCGGGTTGCCGGCGTCGCGCCACGGCAGCAGGTGCAGGCCGAACTCCTGCTCGGTGAGGCCGTAGAGGACCTTCAGGTCGTCGGTCGCGAGCTCCTTGCCCTCCATCGACACGATCGCCTTCTTGTCGCCCAGGCGCCGGATCTCCGCGGTCGTGTAGGGTGCGAGCACGGTGGCGAGCGGCGTCTGCGACTCGATCTTGACCTCGAGCACCATCGGCCCCTGGCCCGTGTCGCCGAACTGCTGCGCGCGCAGCGGCCACCGCCACTCGTAGAGCCCGCCGGTCGGCTGCAGCACCTGGCGCAGCCGCACCGTGACGCCGACCTCGCCCTGCGCCGGGATCGGGAAGATGCGCGCGCGCAAGAGCCCTTCGCCCGCGTACTCGAGCAGGCCCGGGTCGCGGCGCTGCCGCACGATCTGCTCGTAGATGCCGCGCGCCTGCCCGGAGTCGAGCACTTCGCCGGCGATCTCCTTCCCCCCCACGATCATCTTGAAGCCGTCGGCCACCGCGCCGAGCGGCAGCGGCAGGAACCACGTGCCCTCCGCGTCGCGGCCGCCGTCGTTGCGGAACGTCTGCTCGATCAGGGTGCTCGCCACCCCGTCGACGATCTCGGCGCGGATCGCGGTGCGGGTCACGCGCACGATCGGGGGGCCGAGGTGCCGCGGCGGCGGCTCCACGATCACGTGGCCGGGCGGCGGTGCGGGCTGCGGCGTGATCAGCAGGCCCTGGGCCAGAAGAGGCAGCGAGAGAACGAACGGGACGGCGAGCGCGCGTTGGATCATCGGGTCACCTGCGGACGGCGCGCCCTTGCAGACGGCGTGCCGAGGGGAGCCGCAACGTAGCTCGGACGGCTTCGGTTCCCCACCTGTTCCGATTCGGCCACAGGAGGCCCGACCGGCGGCCTCACGGCAACCGCCGCAGCGGCGGTGGGAACGTCACTGGAGCGGCAGCTTCGTGCCCGCGGCGGCGAAGATCACTTCGAAGCGCGGCGCGAGCCGCCGCACCAGGTCCTCCGGGGTCTGGATCTGCTCGGCCGTGATCGTCGCGGTGACCTCGCGGTCGCCGGTCTTGACCATGTTCTTCGTCCAGACCAGCACGTCGCCCGGCACCTGCAGGCGCACCTGGATCGACAGGCCCGCGAGCTGCTGCTGGCGCTTCTGGAAGAAGCTGGTCGCGACCGCGTCGGCCGCGCCCTGCATCTGCTCGGCCTTGGCGCGCGCCTCGGTCCATGCCGCCTTGCCCTGCGGGTAGAACGTCAGCCTCGCCGTGCCCTCCTTGGGCCCCTTGGCGAGCTCCCATTCGGCCGTGCTGCCGCACAGAGGGCTCTTCTGCAGCGTGGCGAAGTCGGGGAAGGTCGCCTCCAGGTCCACGGTGCGCCTGCCGGGCGTGCGCTTCGTCTGGTGCGACACGAGCGTGAGGCCAGCGGCGCGCAGTTCGGGCTCGACGAGCTTCTGGTCGAACACCGCCGTCGGGTCGGCTGCCGCCCCCAGCTGGGCCGCGGCGCTGGCCTTCTGCAGTTCGGCGATGGTCGACTCGCGCAGCGACATCCGGACGGTCTGGCGGCCGCTGCCGTCGGCGCCGAGCACGATCGTCTGGTCGATCTCGAGGCAGGCCGGCAGCGCGAGCAGCAGCAGCAGCCCGAGGGCGCGCGGGGGGGTCATGGCGCTCGGATCGGCCGTTCCCATGGCCGGGCTGGAGCCGGGCATCGCGCGGCGTAGCATCCGTCCGTGGTTGCGTCGACCGAAACGCTCGGGTGGGCCGCGGACTACCCGCTGCCCGCGATCGTCGCCGGCCTCGTCCTGCTCGTCGCCGGAGCCGACCTGCTGGTGCGCGGCGCGGTCTGGATCGCGCTCGCGCTCGGCCTGAGCCGCATGACGGTGGGCCTGACCCTGGTCGCCATGGGCACCTCGATGCCCGAACTGCTCGTCAGCTTCACGGCCGCGCGCACCGGCCACGAGGCGATCGCGATGGCCAACGTGATCGGCAGCAACACGGCGAACGTGCTGCTGATCGTCGGCGTCGCCGCCGCGATCCGCGCGATCCGGATCGAGGTGAACTGGCTCGAACTCGGCTACATGCTGCTGGCGACGCTGCTCGCGGGGTTGCCGTTCGTGCTCGGCGGGCAGCTCTCCCGACCGCTGGCGGGCGTCATGGTGGCGATGCTGGTGGTGTTCTGCGCGCAGCTGCTGCAGCGCGAGCGACGGCGCGGCCCCGTGCACGCCGAGCAACGGCCGCGCCGCACGCTGCGCGGCTGGGCCGGCAGGATCCTCTGCGTGCTCCTCGGGCTCTCGGCCCTCGCGTTCGGCGCCGAGTGGCTCGTCGCCGGCTCCGTGCAGGTCGCCCGCTGGTTCGGCCTGACCGAGGCCCTGATCGGCATGACGATCGTCGCGGTCGGCACGAGCCTGCCCGAACTCGCGACCTCGGCGGTGGCGGCATGGCGCGGCCAGCCGGAGATCTCCGTCGGCAACATCGTCGGCAGCAACATCTTCAACGTCGGCTGCGTGCTCGGGATCGCGGGCCTGCTGGCGCCGTTCCCGGTCGATCGTGTCGCGCTCGGGCGCCTGATGGTCGCCACGCTGGCCTCCGCGCTGCTGCTCGTGTTCGTGCTGCGCGTGCGCTGCGGCGTGTCGCGCCCCGTGGGCTGGTTGTTCCTGCTCGGCTACGCGGCCTTCCTCGCCTGGGAAGCCGCACAGTCGCACCTTGGCTGAGGCCCTGGCTGGCGCGGCCCCGGTATCATCCCGTTCCCATGCTCCTCGCACTGCTCACGAGCCTGCTGCTCGGGCAGGACCCGACGCCGCCGGCACCACCCGCGCCTCCCGCACCGCAGAAGGAACCCGCCGTCCCGGCCGAGCCGAAGAGACCGGTCCTGGCCTGGGACGACCGCCAGGCGAAGGCGGCCGTCGACGAGTTCAACAAGGCGATGAAGGGCTCGCCGTCGATCCGCGACCGCAGCAAGGCGCTCGAGGGGCTCGAGAGCGGTTCGCACAAGCTGCTGCTGAAGCCGCTCGTGCAGGTGATCGAGAACGACAAGGCGGTGCTGATCCGCAAGCGCGCCGCGGAACTGCTGGGCAACCAGCCCGCGGCCGACGCGAACCCGGTGATCCGCAGGCTGCTCAAGAGCCCGAAGGCCTCGCAGCCCTCGGTGCAGGCCGAGCTCGTGCGGGCGCTGTCGCGCTGCGGCTACCAGAAGCAGCACTGGGCCGAGATCGACAACCTGTTCGAGCGTGAATACGGCGCCGACCGCGTGCTGCTGCAGGAAGCCCTGCTGCAGCTGATCGAGACGCACAAGGAGAAGCAGGCCCTACCGCTCTTGCTGCGCAACCTCGACGAGCCGGCGCCGGTCGACGTCGACGCGCCCGACAACCCGCCCGCAGCCTACTGGGAGGCGCGCTGGAAGGCGTGGGCCGTCTGGCGCGGCAAGGTCAAGGACGCGCTGTTCGCGATCACGGGCCAGCGGTTCGGCACGGCTGCCGAAGCGAAGGAGTGGCTGAAGCAGAATCCGCTGAAGTGAGCGCGCGGCCGCGGGTCGATGGCAACCGCCGCAGCGGCGCCCGAGTGCGTGGTCTCGCCGGTTGCAGGTCGCCGCGTGGCGGCGGTGGGAACCTCACTGGATCGTGAAGCGGTAGCCCGCCGTGGTCGTGAAGCCGTACGGGTTGGGCGCCGCCGGATCGCTGACGCCCCATTGCGCGTAGAAGTCGAGGCCCGCGAAGCCGGGATTGTTGCCGATCGCGAACGGCACGGCAGCGACGCCGGTGCCGGCGCCGCCCGACGGCATCAGCACGAACACCGAGGCCGCGGGGCCGGTCAGCAAGGCGCAGCCACCGCCGAGTTGCCACGGCAGGGGGCCGCCGGCCCAGACGGCGTTCTGGAGATCGGCCACCACGACGGCGAGGCCCGGCGCGAAGGCGTCGTTGAGTTCGAGCGTGAAGTTGCTCGAGTTGAGCAGCGGCGCGTTGCTGCTGCCGATCACCGGCACGAACCCGCCCGAACCCGCGCAGCCCTGGCCGTAGACCTCGGTCACGAGGCCGCCGACGTAGACGTCGTCGACCCAGCACTTGAACGGGAAGACGGCGACGTTGCTGTGCCGCATGAAGACCTGGAAGTGATGCGCGCCGGTGGCCGGGATCGTCGGGAGGGCGCTGAACTGCGCGCGCTCGAGGAAACCCGTCTGGTTCGGTGACGGCTGCGTGCCGGTGTAGACCAGGGTGTTGGTGGTCGAGTCGTAGATGCGCAACTCGACGCGGTTGGAGGTCGGCGACGGGATCGGCATCGTCACCTGCTTCTCCCACATCACGCGGTACCCGACCGGCAGCGGACCGGCGGGCAGGACGACGGAAGGGCTCTGCCAGGTCGCCGTCATCACCGACGTCAGCGTCTGGAAGTCGGCGAACAGGGCCATCGACGGGCCCTGGTTGGCGACGCGGGCAGCGGCGAAGCCCGTCGAGCCGAGCGGGTCGTTGAACGAGATCCTCGTCCAGCCGCTGCCGCCTTGGTGGAACTCGCCATCGGGCACGAGATTCTGGGCGGCGAGCACGCCGGAGAGGAGGGCGGGGAGCGCGAAGGTGTGCGAGAGCATGTGACCTCTTGGTGAGCGAGACAGGGACTGGGGAGTCTCCTCCCGTGCGCCACGGCGGACAATCCCGGGGCGCCGCCGGCGATGGGGTTCGTCGCACGCAGCCGCGGCGGTGGCACAGATCGGCCGGGGCGGTGGCGCGAGTGCGAACTGCCAGGCTGCCGATAGCCACGTACCGTCTGCGACGGAACGTTCCCCCGGATACTGCATGTCCACACAGCCTCCGCCTCGCTCCCGCCCGGACCAGAAGCCCGCTCTCGCCGCGCGCCAACTGTCGCTCGCTGCGCTGCTGCTCGCCGCCCCGACGCTCGCGCAGGCGCCGCAGCGCGTGCCGCCCGGCCCGCTCCGGTTCGAGCTGCGCAACCAAGCCGACGACAAGCCGCTGCCGGGCGTGCTGCTGCGGCTCGGCGGCCGTTCCGCGACCAGCGACGCCAAGGGCGTAGCCGTGTTCGACGGCGTGCCCGCTGGCCAGGCCGAGGTCTCCGTGCGCCGGGAGGGTTTCGACGTTCTGCGCCAGACGCTCGTCGTCCGACCCGGTGCGCGCGAAGCGGTGCCGCTGCGCCTTCTACCGGTGGCCCTCGTCGACCTGCCGGGTTCGATCACCGCGGCGCCGGGCGGCAAGCCGGTGGCTTCGGCCCACGTGTCGCTGCGGCCGATCGAGGTCGCCGCGGCGCTGCCCGCGAGCTTCGACCTGCGCAGCGGCTACGACGGCCGCTTCACGATCCTCGACGTGCCCGTGGGCCGCTACGACTGCCGCGTCGAGTACGCAGGCTTCGCCCCCGAACGGCGCGAGTTCGTCGTCGGCGCGCAGCAACCGCCGCTCGAGGTGGCGCTGCAGCCCACCGGCGAGGACGTGCTGCTGCGCGTCGAGGTGCGCGGCGAGGGCGGCCGGCCGCTGCCCGGCGCGCGGCTCGTCGCCGCCGAGGCCTGGCCGTTCGCAGTGCTCGGCACCACCACGACCGGGGCCGACGGCCGCGGCGAACTGCGGCTCCGGCGCGGGCGCATCGACTGGATGGCCGAGGACCGGACCTGCAGCCTGTCCCGCGACCAGGTGCACGTGCGGATCGAGGCCGCAGGCCACCACACGCGCTACGAGATCGGCACGCTGTCGGGCGGTGCGCCGCTGCGCGTCGAACCGACGCCGACCACGGCGATCGAAGCGAACGAGCCGAACGACCAGCCCGGGGCCGCACTGGAGGTCCGCCTCGACGCGCCGGTGCGCTGGAAGGTCGACCGGGCCGGCGACCTCGACTGGTTCCGGTTCCGGCTCGTGCATCCCGCCGACGTGGTGATCGAGGTCGCCGACAAGGCGCCGATCCACCTGCTCGCGCGGCTCTGCGACGCGCAGGGCCGGGCGATGCACGAACGGGTCTGCAACCCAGGCCAGCGCCTGCAGCTCGACGCCGCGCTCGGTGCCGGCACCTACCTCGTCTGCGCGGGCCACTGGGGCAACAACGCGGCCAGCACCGAGGCGGCGAACCTGACCGTGCGCGCGGCCTACGCGGCGGACCCGTGCGAACCGAACGACGGACCGCTCACCGGTCGCTCGATCCAGCCCGGCCAGGAGGTGCGCGGCTACGTGCATCCGCCGAACGATCTCGACTTCCACCGCTTCGAGCTGCAGCGCGCCGCGCTGGTGCGCTGCGTGGTGGCGCCATACGCGCTGCATCCGCACGTCGCGCTGGTCGACGAGCAGGGCGGAGTGCGCGCCGAAACCGTCGGCAATCCGGGGCAGGCGATCGAGGTGCGCCAGCAGCTCCCACCCGGGCGCTACGCCGTGCGGTTCGGCCGTTGGGGCAACGGCGTCAGTTCGATCGAACCCTACTCGTTCCGCTTCGAAGTGCTCGACGACGACGGCATCGACGACCCGGCCCCGCAGCCGGGCAACCTGCGCGCGGTGCGCACGCTGGCGGTCGACGAGACGGTCGGCAATACCACGCTGCCCGCCGGCGACGTCGACCGCTACGCGGTGACGATTCCCTCGGCCGGCGTGCTGTCCGTGCGCGCGCGGGCACCGTTCCATCCGCAGGCGCGGCTCTGCGATGCGCGCGGTCGCCTGCTCCGTGAGGTGGTCGGCAATCCACGGCAGGCGATCGGCTTCCAGGTCGCCTTCACGGCACCGCAGCAGGTCGTGCTCGAGGTGGGCCACTGGGGCAACGGCGTCTCTGACAACAGTCCCTACGTGCTCGGCACCTTCTTCGAGCCGGCCGACGAGGTCGATGCCGCCGTGCGCGACGAGCAGCCGGCCGACGCGCGGCCGCTGCGGCCCGGCGACACCTTGCGCGGCACGATCGTGCCGGCGGGCGACATCGACCACGCGCGGCTCGAGGTCGACCATCCGGGCCACCTGCGCGTGCGCGGCAGCATGGCGCAGATCCACCCGATGGTGCGCCTGCTCGACGCCCGCGGCAAGTTGCTGCACGAAGCGCTCGCCAACCCCGGCCAGATCGTCGACATGGTGCTGCCGGTGCTGCCCGGCGACTACCTCGTGCAGGTGCGACACTGGGGCGACGGTGCGCACGCGTTCCAGCCCTACGCGTTCGACGTCTGGCTCGAACGCGCCGACCCGCGCGAGACGGTGCCGCTCGCGGCGAGCCCGGTGCGGCCGCTGCGCCTCGACGAAGCGGGCGCCTGCGCGATCGAACACAGCGGCGACGCCGACCGCTTCGTCGTCGACGTGACCGAGAAGGGCCGCTACGTGCTGCGGCGCAACCTCGCCGTGCACCCGCGGACACGGCTCTACGACGACCGCACGGGCGCCTTCCTCGGCGAGCACCTCGGCAACCCGCGCACCGACAATCCGGTCGTCATCGACGCGCCGGGGCCCGCGCGCTACCGCATCGAGCAGTTCTGCTGGGGAGATGCCGCCAGCCCCGAACCCGGCTACGTCGGCCTGTTCCGCGACAGCGTGGGGATGGCCGGCGAACGGCTGCTGGCGACGTTGGTGCCGGAGGAGCCGACGTCGGTCACGTTCGAACGCGCTGCGCTCGGCAGCCTGCCGCTGGCGGCCCGCTGCGAGGTCGACGCGGACGGCGACGGGCGCGCCGACTTCGAGCTGCCGGCCGGCGAACGGCGCGCGTTCCGCTACGCCGCCGAGGGCCTGTTCCGCGCCCGCGCGGCGCTGAGCTACCCGGACGGCGGGCGCAGCGAGAGCCTCTGCTGGGTCGACGCCGTCGGCCCGAGCGAGCGCGTTGGCGTGCAGCTCGTGGTCAACCACCCCGGCGAGGGCATGCAGGTCGAACGCAGCGAACCGGCGCGCATCAGCGCGATCAGCTGGTCCGGCGCGCGCATCGCGAGCGTCGAGGCGCGGCTCGACGGCCGGCCGCTGCCAGCACTCTACCGCTCGCCGTGGCAGCTCGAGCTGCCGCTCGCGACGCTGGGCGGCGGCGTGCACGAGCTCGCCGTCACGGCGCGCGACGAGCGCGGCGCCGAGGCCAAGGTGCTGCGCCGCTTCACGGTCGGCGACTACCTCGACCTGCAGCCACGCGACGGTGCCACGCTGTCGGGCGACGCCGTGCGCGTGAGCTGGAACGGGCGCGGCTTCGGCCCCGCCGCGGTGCGTTGTAGGCCCGCCGGCAGCGAGGCCTGGCAGGAGGTGCGCGGCCAGAGCGCGCGGGACCGCGCGGTGCTCGTTCCCGATCTCGAGGCCAACCGCCCCTACGAACTGCAGCCGCTCGGCGGCGCCGAGCCTGGTCCGATCGTGACCGTGACCCGGATCAAGGGGCTCGCCTTCACGCAGCGCCGCTTCGCCGCCAACATCCGCCGCGACTACGACCAGCGCCTCGGCATCGCGGTCAGGAACCTCGGCGAACAGCCGCTGCCGGTGCGGCTCGAGTGCGGCAAGCCACCGGCGGACAGCGGCGTGCTCGTCTCGTTCGTCGGCGACGGCAGCGAGGACCGGCCGCTGCCGCTGGCGAGCGGTGAGGAACGCGAGTTCCTGCTCGTGCTGTCGGCGCAGGACGCGCTGCAGCCCGAAGTGCGCATCCCGCTGCGCATCGTCGGCGGCAGCGGCCAGTGCGACGAAGCCGAGGCGGTGGTCGCCATCGCCCTGCCGAGGGTCGCGCTGCGCTGGCAGGATGCCGGCCCGCTGGAAGACGGCATCGGCCGCCGCCTGCGCCTGCACAACGACGGCGACGGTCTGACCGACGTGCGCGTCTGGTCGGACGGCGATCTGGGGCTCAGCCCCACCGTCGACCACGGTCTGCTGCCGCCCGGCTCGGTGCTCGACTTCGAGGCGCGACCGCGCCTGTGGCCCGGGTTCCAGTCGCTGACCGCGAAGGTCGACGCGCGCGCGCTGAGCACGGTGCAAAGGCACGAACTGAAGCTCGCGCTGCCCGAGGGCAAGAGCATCTTCGCCGTCTCGCTGGTCGCCGGCGGCGGCGCCGGCCAACCGATCGCCGCGGGCAGCGCGCTGACCCAGCAGGACGTGATGACGGCGCGCGCGCTCAGCGGCGCGTTCCTGAACCCGGCCTACGTCGACTGGTCGAAGAAGCAGTCGCCGCAGGACCAGGACGGCGACGGCCGGCCCGACCGCTGGACCGTCGACGACCGCCTCGAGGGCGTTCTCTGGATCGGCGACGACAGCGACGGCGACGGCGAGATCGACTTCGTGCACGCCGACGTCGGCAGCGACGGCCAGTTCGACTACTCGGCGTTCCGCGGCAAGGACGGCGGCTACGAGCCGACCAACCTCGTCGACGCGCACCTCGAGATGGGTTTCTCGTTGCCGTGGGGGCGCGACACCTACCACCCGCACGACGTCGACGTCGTGCTCGGCGGCAAGGTGATCGGCCAGCTGCGCGACACCGTGCCCGAGGGCAACTACACCTTCCGCCTGCCGCCGTCGGCGCTGCCGTTCGACGGCACCGGCGCGGCGGCCGGCGGCGCGATCGAACTGCGCACGCGGCACCTGCGCGGCGGCCACTACGTCGTGTCGAGCGACTTCCGCGTCAAGGCGCGCATGACCGCGACCCAGGCCTACGTCGCCGCGGCTTCGCAGGCCGAGGCCGAGACGCTCGTGCGCAGCACGCCCGACCTCGTGCTCGAAGCGCCGGACTACTCGGTCTCGTCGGCCGAGCTGCGCGTCGACGGCGACCGCCGGATCGGTGCGCCGCTGCAGTTCGTGCTGCCGGTGCGCAACGTCGGCGCCGGGCGCACGCGCGGCGTGGCCGTCGCGCTGCGGCAGGCCGCGGGCGGGGGCGTCGAACTGGCCCGCACCTACCTCGAGGACGTGCCGCTCAGCGGCAGCGCCGAGGCGCGCATCGTCTGGGCGGCGGCCGCCGGCCGGCACCTGCTGCACCTCGTCGTCGATCCCGACGGCGACTGTGGCGACGCCAACGCCGCGAACAACACGGCCGTGCTGTCGCTCGAGATCCCGGGCGAGGACGCGCCGCCGGCGGTGCAGTTCGTGTCGCCGGTGGCCGACGCGGTAGCCGCCGACACCGTCGTCGAGGTGGCGCTCGACGCCAGCGACGACAGCGCGATCGCGCGCGTCGAACTGCGCATCGACGGCGGCCTCTGGTCCGAACTCGACGCGGGCCCGCCGGGCCGGTTCGGCAGCCGCTGCCTGCTGCAGCCCGGCACGCACACGCTGGAAGCGCGCGCGACGGACAGCGGCGGCCGCACGGCGACCGCGAGCGTGGCGATGCGCGTCGAGGCGAAGGCTCCCGCGGTGCAGATCCTGGCTCCGACCCAGGGGCTCGTGCTGCACGATGCGCGCGCCGTGGTGAAGGCGCAGGTGCCGGACGACGCGGCATACGTCGCCGCGCGCGCCGGCAACGGGCCGTGGCGCCAGCTCCGGATCGCCGGCGGCACCGCGCACGGCGACGTCGACGTGCCGTTCGGCCGCCAGGAGATCGAGGTGATGGCCACCGATCCACGCGGCGCGCGCGGCACCGCGAAGGTCACGGTCGACTGTGCGGCGCAGCCCGAGGAACCGAAGCCGAACGAGCCGGGTGCTGGTGCTCCTGCGGGTGCGGGGCCTGGGCCCGGCGCGGGGCCCGGCGCTGGCGCTGGTCCCGCGACGGCTCCCGCCGGTGGAACGACCGCGCCCGGCGGCATGCAGATCGACGGTCTGCCCCACGACCCGACGGGTCCCGGCAACGCCGTGCTGCAGCCGAAGGTCGGCCCGACGGCACCGGGTGCTGCGGGTAGTGCGAGCGGTGCGGGGCCCGCCGGCCGCGGTCGCGGCTCGGCTCCGGCCAGCGAGGCCGGCGAGGGTTCCGCACCCGCGACCGGCGAGTCCGCGAGCGAATCACCAGGCGAGTCCGGTCTCGAACCGGGCTCGGCGCCGGCGACCGACCTGCAGCCCGAGGCGCTGCCGCCGGTGCTGCCCGATCCGGAGCCGCAGCCGGCCGAGCCTGCGAACCCCGCGGCGCAGGCCCCGGCCGCCCCCGCCCCGGCACTGGCCGCCGCATCCGGTGGCGCCCGCCCGCCGGGCGCATTCGTCGCAGCCCAGTCGCGCACGTCGGACTCCTACTGCACGAACCGCCCCGACATCGGGGTCAAGTTCCGCCTGCCCGATTGGCTGCGCCGCAAGAACCTGAACTACGCGAACAAGGCCGAGTACGAGCGCATGGTCAAGAAGTTCCTCGACGACATGAAGCGCCGGGGCATCGACACCAGCCGGCTCGAGCAGTTCCAGCAGCTGCTGAAGAAGCGCATCGGCCGCATGGACCAGCCCGGCGAGCTGCCCGGCTGGCTCGAGTCGATCGGGCTCGTCGGCCCGAAACCCTCCGACCCCAGGGAACTCGCCGCGTGGCGCGAGCGCATGCAGCAGGCGGCCGACGCCTGGTACCTGCGCCTGCTCAGCAGCGGCGATCCGGCGCTGATTGCCGCGGGATTGAAGGCCCGCGCCGACGCGATCGGCCAGTTCGACCAGACGATGAAGGAGCACGCCGAGGCCGCGATCGAACAGATCCACGCCCACCAGAAGCTGATCGAGGACTGCGTCGAGACGCTGCCGGTGGTCGGCGACGTGCTCGACCTCTACGCGGCGGCGACCGGCGAGGCGGCTTTGTCGGGCGACCGGCTCGGCGCGCTCGAGCGCGCGCTGCGCGCCGCCAGCGTGCTCGGGCCGCTCGGCCTCGAGCAGCTGCTGAAGCGTTCGCCGACCGCGCAACTGATCGCCGAAGGGCTCGGCGAGATGGCGCAGTCGATGGGCAAGAGCGGCAAGGACATGCTGGCTCGCGCGCTGAAGATGGACCCGAAGGCGGTCGACAAGGGACTCGACGCGTTCGTCGACTTCCTGACCAAGGAACGGCGCCTGCTCGGCGAGTCGGCCGACGACGCCGCGGCGCGCGCGGCCAAGGAGTTCGCCAAGACGCCGGCCGGCATCGCCGACGCGAACCGCATGCTGAAGGACCACGAGAAGGCGCGCGACCTCGTCAACACGCTGAAGAAGGCCGAACCCGGTTCCGAGGAGATGACGCGGCTGTGCCGCGAGCTGCAGTCCAACAAGACGGCGCAGGCGCTGATCAACCGCGCCGACGTGCCCGACGCGGTGCGCAAGAACGTCAACGACCAGATCGGCGGCTGGTACAAGGCCGCCGACAAGTCGACCAGCGAGTCGATCGGCCGGCTCGTCAAGGAGCCGCTCGACGACGTCAAGCTCGGCAAGCTCGCCGACGACCTCGGCATCTCGCCGGCCGACGCGCAGAAGTTCCGGCGCGACATGCAGGCGCTGGCCGACAAACACGGCTGCTGCATCGAGGACCTGCAGGTCGACACGATGACGATCACCAACGTGCGCAAGCCGAAGCCCGGCGACATGCAGGTGTCGGTCGGCCGCGACCGCGACGTGACGTTCGTCGTCAAGGGCCCCGACGGCAAGGTGCTGTCCGACATCGACCACGCGATCTCGAAGGGGCCCTACGAACAGGGCTTCTGGAAGGCCTCGGGCAAGGGCGACCTGCCGACCAGACCCGGCGGCGGCATCGACCACGGCGCCGTCGGCGCGCACGCCGACCACCTCGATCAGTGCGTGACGAGCAAGAAACACCTCGAGGCCTACAACACCGGCGAAGTGCAGCTCGGCGACTTCCTCGACAAGAGCAAGACGCCGCCGCTGACGCGCATCGAGGACGTCAAGTCGACGGTCGCCCACAAGAGCGAGCACTGGTTCGAGAAGGCCGCGCACTGCGGCGACCCCGCGCTCGCGTCGCGGCACACTGCCGAGGGCATGCGCCAGGCGACCAAACAGTACGACGACCTGATCCTCGCCCGCGTGCGCCAGTACGGCCTCGACCCCAAGGTGGCGGTGCCGGCGAAGCTGCAGACCAGCATGGGCATCATGAAGCAGGTCAGCGCCGGCAAGATCTCGCCGGCCAAGGCCGAGGCGATGCTCGGCGCGCTCGGGCTCAGCAAGGAGAAGGTCATCAAGAACATGGCCGACTACCTCGAGGCCGTCGAGAAGACCGCCGGCGCCGGCTTCCGCCGCATCAAGTGCGCCGAGCTGGTCAATCAGCTCGCGCGCGTGCCGGGACCCGGCACCGAGGCATGGTCGAATGCGTCGCTGCAGCTGATCAACGGCGCGCTGGCCAACGGGCACGTCTCGGGCAGCCAGTTCCTGAAGCTGCGCGCCGACACGCTGAGCGGCGTGGTGCAGAAGGCGAAGCAGGCGGCGGGAGCCGGCGGCGACTACCGGAAGGCGCTGCAGCAGTGGAGCCAGGCGGCGCTGCAGCGGCGGCTGATCTCGGCGGCGGAGAAGGCGGCGCTCGACCGCGAGTAGCGCGGCGCCGGCCTCGTGCTACTCGCCGCCGAGGATGCGGAACAGCTTCAGCATCGTCGGCCCCGCGACCGCCAGCAGCCTGCCGTCCGGGGACGTGGCCGTCTGCAGCAGACGCGGCGACCGGGCCTTGCCGTCGACCACCTCCGGGTCCGGCAGGCCGAGCGGGAACTCCTTGACCACGGCGAGCGACGCGGCGTCGCGCAGCACGACCCGTTCGCCGTCGTGGCTCAGGACGCCCGCGGCCCCGAGCGGCTGCCAGCAGGCCGGCCGCTCGGCGAGCACCGCCCGCGGCACCCCGGTCGTGACGTCGACGATCCGCAGTCGATCGTCGACGAACACGAGCCCGTTGCCGTCGTGCGTGAAGGCCAGCACCTTGGCATCGCTGCCCGTCACCTTCACGTCGGCGACCTGTTTGCCGGCCGCGTCGAACACGCGGATCGACTCGATCGCCACGCGCCCACCCGCGGCAGCCTGGCCGCGGGCGATCGCCATCTTGCCGTCGGCGGCCCAGGCGACCCCGGCCGCGAAACAGCCGTACAGCCGCAGCCCGACCTTCGCGCCGGTGGCCAGGTCCAGGCGGTGCGTGACCAGCCCGAAGCGGCCGGCAAACGTGACCACGGCAACGTCGCCGAACGGCGAGGCGAACGCGTCGCTGCGGTCGGGCACGGCCACCGGCTCGCGGCCCGGATCCTCGGGCGCAACCAACGCGGCGCCGGTGAACACCAGCGGCCCGTGCTGCAGAGCGCCGACGCAGGTGCCGGCCGTGGCCAGCCGCGTCACGGCGCCGGTGGCAACGTCGACGGCGAACGTCGCGCCGTCGCGACCTGCCTGCATGCCGACGAACAACCGCTTGCCGTCGCGCGGGAAGCACAATCGCCCCAGCGAACTGCCGTGGGCGTGCACGGTGACTTCCGGCAGCGCTTCGCCGTCGAAGCCGATGGTGTGCAGTTCCCGCAGCCCGAAGCGGACGGCGGGCGATGGCCGGGTCGGTTCCTGCGCGGCGAGCGTGCCGGCGACCAGCCAGGCGGCGACGGAGGCTCTCTGCATTCCCCCACCGTAGCGCACGCGGCGGCACAGGCCAGGGGCCCCGTTCCCCGCCGGCTATCTCGTCGCGCGGCGCGGACGCCGAAGAACGCGGCGACGCCGAGGATCAGGATGAACAGGATGCGCTTCATGCGGCAGCTTGCGTGCTCCCCGCGAACAGCCGCGCCGTGAAGACCGTGCCCGGCGCCCGCTACCATGATCCACCCTCCCGTCTCAACCAGGAGTCAGCCCATGCAACGTTCTGCCCTCTGCGCCGGCGCTGTTCTCGCCGCGCTGTCCGTCCCCCTTGCGGCCCAGGACTGGGTCCGGTTCTTCCCCCGCACGTCGCCGCCCGGCCTGACCGGCCACGCCATGGCCTACGACGGGATCAACGATCGCACCGTGCTGTTCGGCGGCAGCAGCGCGAGCGGCCGCACCAACCAGACCTGGCTGTTCGACGGCCTCGACTGGAGCCAGGCGACGCCGGCCGTCTCGCCGCCGCCGCGCGCCGGCCACCCGCTCGCCTACGACCTGCCCCGCGGCAAGGTGTTGCTGTTCGGCGGCATCGGCGTCGGCACCGGCGTGCTGGCCGACACGTGGGTCTGGGACGGCGTGAACTGGCAGCAGCTGACGCCGGCGCTGGTGCCGCCGGCGCGCCGTTCGCACCCGCTGGTCTACCACCCGGGCCGCGCCACCTGCGTCATGCACGGCGGCGCCCCGGCCTCGGGCACGCTGACCGACACGTGGGAGTGGAACGGCGTCGACTGGCAGCAGATCGTCACGGCGAACTACCCGACGCCGCTGCGCTACGCCGCCGACATGGCCTACGACCCGGCCGGCAACGGCCTCGTGCTGTTCAGCGGCTACCCCGGCGCGGTGGCGGACACCTGGTACTTCGACAACACGAACTGGGCGCTGCGCACGACGGCGAACGTGCCGCCGGGCCGCTGGGACCACACGATGGCGACCGACCCCGTGCGCAACCGCGTCGTACTGTTCGGCGGCACGACGAGCACGGCGTTCGGCGACACGTGGGAGTTCGACGGCGTCGACTGGATCGCGACGAGCCCGAGCCGCGCGCCGGCGGCGCGCAGCGACCAGTACCTCGCCTACGACCGCGCGCGCGGCCACGTGTTGCTGTTCGGCGGCAGCAGCAGGAACGACACCTGGGCCTACCAGACCCCGCCGCAGCCCGGGTTCGCCGCCGCGATCCCCTACGGTCAGGGCTGCATCGACGAGGCCGCGGCCTCGTTCTACGAGCACTTCCCGACCGGCACGTTCGACCTCGGCAACACGACGTTCCAGTTCGTGCCGACCGGCACCGGCTACGTCGTGATCACGACGCCCGGCGTCCCGAACTGGCACACGCCGGTCACGGCCAACCTCGGGCTCGCCGACGAGACGGTCTCGGGGCCGCACGCGCTGGGCTTCACGCTGAACTACCCGGGCGGCAGCACGTCCAACCTCTACATCAGCAGCAACGGCTTCGTGATGGTCGCGCCGACGGCAGTGGCCGAATGGTACAACGGCAGCCCGGCCCGCATGCTCGCCGGCCCCGCGCGCTGGTGCCCCTACTGGTCCGACCTCAACCCGGCCAGCGGCGGCACGGTCACCTTCGAGATCGACCCCGCGACGGCGGCGGCGACCGTGACCTTCGTCAACGTGCCCGAGTATCCCGCGGTGACGCCGGGCCAGACGTTCCAGGTCGCGATCTTCCCGAACGGCATCGTCGAGATGCGGCTGCAGGCGTGCCAGAGCATCACCCAGCCCGTGCTGGTCGGCTGGAGCCCCGGTCGCGACGCCAAGGACCCGGGCTCGATCGACATCTCGGCGCTGACCGGCCCGCTCACCACTTCGCCCGACAAGGACGCGCTGTGGCACCGCGCCACGCTGCGGCCCGTGACCGGCAATCAGGTCCCGCTCGTGTCCGGCCCGATCCCGCCGGCGGCGCCGTTCGCCGCGGTGGTCTTCGGCCTCACGCAGATCTACCCGGGCGTCCACCTCAACTTCCTCGGCATGCCGGGCTGCTACCAGTACATGTCGGCCGACGTGTCGCAGTTCGTGCTGCCGGGCGGTGGTCTCGCGCAGAGCCTGTTCACGATCCCCAACGCGCCGACGCTCGCCGGCGTCGCGATCAAGACGCAGGGCGCAGCCTTCGTGCCGGGCTACAACGCCACCGGCGCGATCACGTCGAACGGGCTCCTGCTGACGATCGACGTCAACTGAGGTTCCGTCCACCGCAGGGTCGCCCCCGGGAAAGGACGTCCGCAGCGCCCGGCCGGGCTCGAAACCGGGATCACCGGTCGGCCCGCAGCGGGGCGCGGCCGCCGAGCAAGCCGAACCCGATGCCGACGGCGCCACCTACCGCGTGCGCGAGCGGCACCGGCACGTAGCCGGCCGAGCCGGCGAACACCCCAGCGCCCGCGATCAGCTCGTAGCCGAGCTTGGCGACGAAGCCGAGGCCGGCGAGCGCGGTCAGTGCGAGCAGGCCGCGCCGGTTCTCGCGCCACGCCTCGCGCAGCCAACTCGCCATCAGCAGCACGAACAGCGCCGAGTCGATCCCGCTGAGCCCGCGGTAGCTCGGCAGCTCGGGCGCGAACGCGGCGAGTGCCGCGGGGATCGCGGTTGCCGCGGTGCCGAGCACCAGCACGAGGCGTCCCCGGCCGAGCGGTTCGAGCCAGCCGAGCAGTGCCACGAACACGGCGAGGCTCCAGAACAGGTGTTCGCCGTCGAAGTGCGCGAAGTGGCCGAGCGGCCAGCGCCAGATCTGCCAGGGGTGGCTCGCGTCGTACTCGAACCACGCCGGCAGCGATGGCAGCGCGAACGCGGCGAGCGCGGCGACGGCGAGCAGCGCCGTCAGCCAGCGCTGCCGCAACCAGTGCAGCTGCGGCCGCTGGGCGCGTTGCGCGGCGGGCGCGGCGACGGTCCCGGCAGTGTCCATCACCGCTCGGCGCCCGCCCCGGCCGCCTCGTTCGCCTGCGCCTTGCGCCGCCGCCGCGCGATGGCCGCCGCCAGCACGCCGCCGAGCAGCAGGCTGCCGGTCAGCGGATCGAAGGCACCGCCGCCACCGCCGCGGCCGCCCGTCCTCTGGCGCCGCCCGGAATCCTGCTGTTGCGGGGCCGGCGGCTGCGGGCCGTTGCGCAGCGTGTCCTGCGGCGTCGCCGGCCGATTGCCCACCCGGACCGGCTGCGCCGGCGCAGCCTCCGGCTCGTCCTGCTGCGGTCCGACGCGGCGCTCGGCCTCGCCGCGGATGCGGTCGAGTTCGAGGCGCAGGCGCTGCTGGGCAGCGCGGTCGCGCCCGAGGCGCCCCGCGTTCTTGCGGTCGATCTTCCAGCGCTGGTATTCCAGGTCGTTCTCGAGCACGAGGAACGACGCGTACTCGCTCGGGATCGAGAAGCTCTCGCAGAGGCGCACGATCTCGGGCACGTTGCGGCCGGTCTCACCCTCCTCGCGTTCGGTGTCGAGCAGCGTCTGCACGCGGCGCCAGGCCCACATCCGCTCGATCTCCGGGTCGCCGTCGGCGACCGCGGGCAGCTCGATCTCGGTGATCTCGGCGAACGGTGCACCCTCGATCGTGCCGGTCACGCGGACCGAAGCCTTGCCGCCGCGCTTGTAGCGCGCGTAGATGCGCACCGGCGAGCCGTGGTAGAGGTTCGGCGCCATCGCCGGCTCGAGGTCGTAGACCTGCACACCTTCGACCGCGACCGCGACGTCCGCGATCGCGGGCCGCGTCAGCTTGCGGCGGAAGGCCTTGGCCTGCCGCTCGAAGTCGTCGCCGCGGCTCAGGAAGGCGGCGAGGCCGCCGGTCGATTCGGCGACCTGGCGCAGCAGCGGGCGGTTGACGTCGTTGCCGACGCCGATGCAGAACATGCGCGTGCCGCGCGGGCGGGAGCGGATCAGCTGCAGCAGTTCCCGATGTTCCTTCTCCTCGGTCATGCCGTCCGACAGGATCACGACGTTGAGCGGCCGGTCGTCGTCGAGATAGCGGAACGCGCGCTCGAGCGCGGGCTGCAGGCGCGTGCCGCCGCGGGCGCGCTGGCCGGCGAGGAAGTCAGCGGAGCGCTGCCGGGCGGCGTCGTCGACCGCGCCGAGCCTGCCGAACAGCGTCTCGGCCTGGACGTTGAACGCGACGATGTCGAAGCGGTCCTTGGCGCCGAGCGCGTCGACGAAGGCCCGCAGCTGGTGCTGCGACAGCGCGAGCTTGCCGTCGTTCGCCATGCTGCCCGAGACGTCGCTGACGAAGACGTAGTCCATGCCGACATCGCCCTGCTCGAGTTCCTTGCCGGCGGTCAAGGTCAGCTGCACGAAGCCGTCCTCGCCCTTCTGCTTGCTGGCGAGCATGTCGAGCCCGGTGCGCGCGCGTTCGAGCTGCCAGGCGATCACGACGTCGCGCGCGAGGTCGCCGCCGCTGAGCTCCATGCTCGCCTCGTGGTAGTTCGCGCCGTGCGACGCGATGACGAACTCGTCGGCGTGCGAGACGCTCTGCATGTTGCGCATCGGCACCTGGCTCCTGGCCTCGAGCGTCAGCAGGAAACGTCCCTTGACCTGGGCGTCGAGGCCGGGCCGCGTCGTCGTCGCCAGCGGGTAGGTGTAGCTGCACCAGTCGTCGTCGACGTCGAGCTCCTGGTAGTACTCGACGCGCACACGTTGCTCGGCGTCGGCCAGGATCGGGAAGATGCGCATCTCGAAGGTCTTGTAGTCGACCTGCTCGAGCAGCCCCGGGTCGCGGTTCACCCGCTTGTAGCTGTCGTAGATCTCGCGCGCGCGCTGCTTCTCGACGACCTCGCCGACCATCTCCACGCCGCCGATCCACATGCTGAAGTTGGCGACGCTCGCGTTCTTCGGCACCGGGAACGTGTAGAGCGCCTCGACCGTGCGGCCCTCGGTGTTGTGGAACACCTGGTCGATGCGCGTGACGGCGATGCCGTTGTTGATCGTGACCCGCACGTCGTGGGACAGGATCTCGAGCACGCCGCCGAGGCCGCCGTCGGCGATCAGCAGTCCGCCCGGGGTCGGGCGAGGCGGAGGTTCGGCAGCGAACGGGGGAGTCGCGGCGAGCAGGCCGGCGGCGAGCGGTAGCAGGCGGAGGAGCAGGTTCATGTGGGTTCCTCGGGTTCGGGTCAGGCAGCGGAGGCTGCGGATGCCCGAGGAATCCAAGGGCCGTGCCGGCGGCAGCGCGGAATCGCAAGTCATTGTCGACAGGCTTGTTGGGACGCCTCGTCGACTGGGGAACCCGTTCGGTCTGGAGGCACTGGCTACATCATGTGTACAGCCTGTACGTTTCCTGCCTATGCCGATCTTCGACTCTGCGCACCTGACCCGTGCTCGCCGGATGTCGGACCTCGTCTACTGCAACCCGTTCCTCGGCGAGCGCATCGAGTTCGAACGGGCGATCCTCGGCGCCGGCTTCGACGAATCGACGGCGGACTGGAACGTGCACCCGGACTGGCGGCTGCCGCTGCCGAACATCGACGGGTTGATCGCGAAGAGCGCCGAACTCGGCGCGGCGGCGCGGCAGGAGATGGTCGCGGGCATCCGGCCGACGCCCGAGGAGGCCGACCTCTACGAGGACGTCGTCATGCTCGGCCTCTACTACCAGCTCCGCCCCGACCTCGATCGCGCCGTCGCCGCACTCGACCGCGGCGGCGCCGCCGAACTCGCGCCGGCCTGGGATCGCTTCGTCGACCGGGCGCGGCACTGGTACGCGCCGCTCTCACCGCGACCCGACGAGCAGGGACTGGCGCGCATCTTCGCCTTCTTCTTCCAGTTCTGCTCCGCCTTCCACCGCGTCTTCGACTGCATCATCGGCACTTCGCAACCCGCGGTCCGCCTGCGTGCGCAGGTCTGGCAGTCGATCTTCACACGCGACATGCGGCGCTATCGGCACGTGCTGTTCGAACGCATGGGCGACCACGCGACGCTGATCACGGGCCCGTCGGGCACCGGCAAGGAGCTCGTCGCGCGCGCCATCGGCCAGTCGCGCTTCCTGCCGTTCGATCCGAAGGCGAAGCGCTTCGCCGCTGGCGTCGACGGCTTCTTCGCGCTCAATCTCTCCGCGCTCGGTCCGCAACTGATCGAAGCCGAACTCTTCGGCCATCGCCGCGGCGCGTTCACCGGCGCGGTCAGCGATCGCGAGGGCTGGCTCGAGGCCTGTCCGCCGCACGGCTGCGTGTTCCTCGACGAGATCGGCGAGACCGACCCCGCGATCCAGGTCAAGCTGCTGCGCGTGCTCGAGAAGCGCCGCTTCAGCCGCGTCGGCGAGAGCAAGGAACGCGCGTTCGCCGGCAAGCTCGTCGCCGCCACCAACCGCGACCTCGCGCGCGAGATGCGGCACGGGCGCTTCCGCGAGGACCTCTACTACCGCCTCTGCGCCGACACCATCCGCACGCCGTCGCTGCACGAACGCATCGTCGACGACGAACGCGAACGGCACGTGCTGCTGGCCTTCCTCGCGCGGCGGCTCGTGGGCGAGGCCGGCCCGGCGGCGCAGTCGCTCGTCGCCGAGGTCGAGCGCTGGATCGACAGCGCGCTCGGCCGCGACTACCGCTGGCCGGGCAACGTGCGCGAACTCGAACAGTGCATGCGCAACGTGATGATCCGCGGCGAGTATCACCCAGCGGCGGTGCGCCGGCACGGCGGAGGCAATGACGCCGGGGACAAGGGCGATCCGGCGGCGGCGCGAGGCGACGACCCGTGGCTCGCGCTCGCCGACGAAATGCGCGGCGGTGGACTCTCGGCCGAGCAGGTGCTGCGCCGCTACTGCAGGCAGGTCCATCGCGAGTGTGGCAGCCTCAGCCGCGCGGCGCAGCGGCTCCATCTCGACCGGCGCACGGTCAAGGCGAAGGTGGACGAGGAGTAGGCGTCACCGGTGCCGCCGGCCGGTGCCCTGGCGTGCCCGCACCGGCGGAGGCCGATTCCGTTGCCCGGCTACGGGAGAACAGGAGCGAGCACGACCCGGAACCCGAGATGGCGGCCCGGCATGTAGCCGCCGCTGCGGCACGCGGACCGGCAGTAGTAGGAGTTGCCCATCCAGCTGCCGCCCCGGTAGACCTGCCACGGCCCGCTCTGCACAAAGGGGTCGACCACCGGCCCGGACGGGTAGTTCGCCGAGCCGTCCCACGCGTCGAGGCACCACTCCCAGACGTTGCCGTGCATGTCGTGGAGCCCCCAGGCGTTCGCCGCGTAGCTGCCGACGACCGCCGTGCCGAGGCTGTTGCAGCTGCTGCCCGTGTGCATGCTGTAGTAGAAGTTCGCCTGCCCGCAGACGAGCGTCGGTCCGCAGTGGAACTCCGTCGTCGTGCCCGCGCGGCAGCAGTACTCCCACTCCGCTTCGGTCGGCAGGCGATACTGGTAGCCAGTCGGCACCCGGCCGATCGCCGCCTGTTGCGCCGTCAACGCCGCGCAGTAGGCCATCGCCGCGTTGTGTGCCACCATCTCCACTGGCTGGTTGCCGCTGTTCGGCCAGGCTGGGCCCTGGTGGAACGACGGGTTGGTTCCCATCAGCGCCTGGTACTCCGCCTGCGTCACCTCGTGCCTGCCGATCCAGAACGGGCGGCTGATCGTCACCTGGTGAACCGGGCGTTCGTTCGCCCCCGGGTTGTAGGGCGGCACGCCGTCGGGTGGTCCCGCGTTCGACCCCATCGGGAACGTCCCCGCCGGGATCCACACCATGTTCGGCGCCGGCGTGTTCGCGACGACCAGGGTGAGTTCGTCGTCCGAGAACCACAGAGTCGGTGTGCTCGCATCGAAGTCCGCCGACTGCAGGTCCCAGGCGTAGCCGACGAACGACAGGTCGTTCGGGATCGTCACGCCGTGCGTCGCGGAGCCCGTCGCGCCGAGATGCCCCGCGACGGCGGACACCGAGCGCGGCGGGTCGACGAGGACGGCGCCCAGCAGCGTGAATCCCGGCACGCTGAGCGCGGCCGTGCCCGCGAACGGGGGCGCGCACCAGAGGACCACGTAGAAGTTGCCCGCCGCCGTCGCCGGCGACGCGATGCGGAAGCTCACCGTCTGCCCGATCACGGCCGGTGCGAGCAACTGCATCGTGCGGCCGGTCGCGACCTGCGCCACGGCGGGCACGGACAACGCAGCCAGGAGGGCGGTACCGAGTCGTTGCATGTCTGGACTCCGGTGCGGAATCGTACCCTGCGGGCGGCCACCGCGCTCGTCGCCGCGCGGAGCGGACCGGCTCGGCTTCGCCTGCGCCGGCGCGACGACGGACAGGATCGAGGCACGGCGATCGATTAGGCTGCCGCCACCTTGCGGATCACGCTCGTCGTCCACCAGTTCCCGCCGCGCTACTTCACGGGCACCGAGCAGTATGCGCTTGCCGTCGGCCAGGAACTCCAGCGCCGCGGCCACGACGTCGACGTGTTTACGCTCGACCCGGCCTTCCGGGAGGAAGATGGGCCCTGGCGCGAGGTTCGCGAGACCGTCGGCGGCTTGCCGGTGCGGCGCGTCAACTACTGGATGTACGTCGCCCGCGACCAGGCGCGCCTGGAGTACCGCCACCCCTACCTGGCCGAGGTCTTCGCCGGCCACCTGCGGGAGCGGAACCCCGACCTGGTGCACAGCTTCCACCTGCGCCACGTCGGTGCCGACCTGCTCGACCGAGCGCGCGAGCAGGACCGGCCCGTCTGCGTGTCGCTGACCGACTTCTGGTTCCTCTGCCCGCGGATCATCCTGATGCGCAGCGACGGCACACCGTGCGACGGCCCGCCCGACGGCGGCCGGGGTTGCCTGCCCTGCCACGCCCCCGAGCTCGTGCGCGAACTGGCGGCGAGCGGCGTCGGGGACGAAGTGCGCGCGCTGCAGGCGGCGACCGCGGGCCGCACGCAGCCGGGCCCCAGCCTCTTCCCCCGCGTCGCCTCGCACCTCGAGCGCTGGCCCTACCTGCGCCAGCGCCTGCTCGCGGTCGCGGCCATCGTCGCGCCGACCGAGTACCTGCGCGCCGTCTTCGTGCGGAACGGCATCCCCGCCGACCGGATCGTGCACCGCGCCTACGGCATCGACACGGCGGGCCTCGCCCGAGGCGCGGCCGAGGCACGGGCCAGGCCCGGCGAACGGCCGCTGACGTTCGGCTACTTCGGCACGTTCGCGCCGTACAAGGGCCCGCACCTGCTCGTCGCGGCGTTCCGGGCAGTGCAGGGCGACTGCCGCCTGCTGCTGCGCGGCCGCACCAGCGACTTCGCCGACTACTCGCGCGAACTGCTCGCGGCCAGCGCGGCGGATCCGCGCGTCGCGGTCGACGGGCCCTACGACCGCGCCGGCCTGCCTGCGGCGTTGGGCGCGATCGACGCGCTGGTCGTGCCGAGCACCTGGCACGAGAACGCCCCGTTCGTCGTGCTCGAAGCCCGCGCGGCCGGCTTGCCGGTGCTTGCCAGCCGGTTCGGCGGCCTCGCCGAGGTCGTGCGCGACGAGGTCGACGGTGACCTGTTCGCGGCGGGCGACGTCGCCGAACTCACCGCGAGGCTGCAGCGCCTGGTCGACCAGCCAGAGCGGCTCGCGGCCTACCGCGCGGCCGTGCGCCCGCCGAAGACCCTGGCTGCGGCGGTGGACGAGTTCGAGGCGGTCTACGCCGAAGCCGTGCGACGAGACTTCCGGTGTCGAACGCTCGGTGGAATCCCGCGGCCCTGGACGCAGTGATCGGACCGATCGAGTCGACGCTGCCGCGGGTATAGTGCCGGTCGTGTGCTCGTCCGCCGACGCCGACGCCCTTGCCCGCATCGCCAACGAGCTGACCGCCGTGCGGCAGCGCCTCGATCGGCTGGCGGCCGAGAACGAGGAACTGCGCGGGCGCCTCGAGTGCAGCGACCGGGCCCGCGCCGACCTGGAGGCGCAGGCCGCGCACCTGCTCGACGTGCTGGCATACACGCGCGAGCAGTTGCGCACGCTCTCGGTGCAGCAGAAGGCGTCCGGCGGTCGAGGGTGAGGCGAGTTCGCTGCGCGATGCCGCGCTGGAACCGGCGACCGGGCCAGCGTTGCAGCGCACCGCGTCCGACGTCACGCCCGCATCGAGCATGTCGCGCGCCGTGCCGACGAAGCCGTCAGCGTTTGGCTGGGGTCGTCGCTCGGCGGTCGTTGGCCCCGCACGGCACGGCCCTGGTCCCGAGGCAGGCGGAACCCGGCACCGGATCGCCTACGCGTCCTTCTTGCGACTCTGCCGCCTGGTCTTGACCGCTTCCAGTTCGGCCTGGGTCTTGTTCAGGAGGTCGACCATGCGCAGACCCTGCTCGCCGAGCGCTTCCATCTCCAACCGCATCCGCTCGAGCTTCTCGCGCAGGGCCGGAGCGCCCTCGACCTGTGCGACGGCTTCCCGGAGCCGTTCGAGCGCCTCGTTCGCCCTGCCGAGGCCCTTCGCCAGCGGACCCTGCGCCAGTTCGCGACCCTGCGCTGCGACCGCCTCGGCGACCCGGTCGATCGCCGCGTTCGATTTGCCGATGCCTTGCACCAGCGGACCCTGCGCCAGTTCGCGACCCTGCGCTGCAACCGCCTCGGCGACCCGGTCGATCGCCGCGTTCGATTTGCCGATGCCTTGCAC
>Ga0194127_10002433_pt1 | contig 25381 bp, 26 predicted proteins | sample TA2KigC100mmetaG_FD_148624 | JGI IMG/M metagenome (GOLD analysis project Ga0194127, IMG submission 148624) | Freshwater microbial communities from Lake Tanganyika, Tanzania - TA2015036 Kigoma Deep Cast 100m | ecosystem: Environmental > Aquatic > Freshwater > Lake | place: Tanzania: Lake...
ATAGGGCTCCCGGGTTCCAATCGGGGAACTTGAGGCCCCTGAATTCACCGCTGGCGAGCCGGAAGCAAACGATTCGCGGGCGTCCCTTCTCTCGTTCGAGTTCCTTAAGTTTCTTGTCGATCCATTCCCAAGCTGATTTCATGGTATCAAGGGTTCCGTGAGGCGCAGCGAGAGTGCGCACCTCATCATCATCCCATGAAAAAGTGACACTGCCGGGTTCCATGCTCTCCAGGACTTTGTCGCCCCACGGCGATTCCTGCGACCCCATATGAATCCTCCCCGCATTTCGCAATCCGTCCGCATTACGTCAAGGCAAGAACCTGCAAGACGAAGAGAATCGCCAGCCCGCACACCGCCAGGTAATCACCAGCCGCCAGGCGCAAAGGTCGAAACTCCGTTCGCGGTCGGCCAGGCTCAAATCCTCGCGCTCGCATTGCCGACGACAGGAGATCGGCTCTCCTGAGCGCTCCAAAGAGCGCCGGAGTCAGTACAGACACGAACAGGCTTACGCGAGAGACCGCGTTCCCTTGTTCGAATTCTACGCCTCTCGACCTCTGAGCTTCAATGGCGCCTTTCAACTCCCACTCAATTATGGGTGCAAACCGCATGGCCAATTGTATCACCAGCGCCATCTCTTCCACAGGGACGGCCAAAGATTTCAGGGGCCTTCCCAAACGCTCCACGCCACGGGTGATTGCGGTGGGAGTGGTCGTGAAAGTGAGCAGCATCGCCAGAGCAATGGCTTCCGCGAGCTGCGCTGTGAGAAGCGCGCTGGAACCGAGCGCCTCGTGCGTAATGGGAAGCGCCCATTTTCCCACCGCAATCGCGGTCCCTTCGGAGATGAATACCACGTTGAGGAGAGCCACCAGCGCCAACATCCACTTGAACCTGAGGAGCCCTGCGACCCAGAGCTTCCATCCCACGCGACTCATCCACGCGGCGCCGAGAATCGTCAGGCCGGTGATGATGATTGCAGCGCTGTTTGCGCCGTAAAACAGCCCTGCGAGCACGGTAAGCGCCCCGAGCAGTTTTACTCGCGGGTCGAGCCGATGCACCCACGATTCCGTGGGAACGTAGGCCCCTATCAGAGTATGCTCGACTAGTCTTCTCATGGGGTGGCTCTCGCCTCATTTCCCATGCAAAGCTCTCATCCGGAGCTTGCTTGCCTCCATTGTGCGACAGGCTGATATCGGAGTGTTCACTCACGCCCTTTCAGCAACTCGCATTCTCTGCCGGACGATGTGGGGCGCAAATGGGTAACCCAATTCTTTATGGGCCTTGGTGTGGACGTGAAAGTCTGCTTCCATTTCTCTCCGATGGGGTCCCAGACATGCGCCGTAAAGGAAAATGTTTTATCGCCCTTAGTGAATAGGGTGAGAGTCCATTCTTCAGTGATGAAATCCTTGCAAAGCTTCGCCAGAGAGCACTTTGCGTCATTATTGACGATGTCGATGGCCTTATTCTTTACCTGTCTCTTGTATGCCGCGTGATCGTGTTTCTTGATACCCGGGTCCGGTCGCGCGGACTTGTCCTTCTTTTCTTCTGCGCCGCTGGAATCCGTCGCGGCTAAGGCTTCGGTTTTCGTAGGCAATTGCGATGATCCAGCGGCCTCCGGTTTCGTTGGGTTGTCGGCGAGAGTCTCTCGGTCCGTGCCCGCAGGCCTTGGTTCCTGATCTTTCGGCGCAGGGCCTTCTTTTGGAGGGATTGCTGACGCAGAATCGTCTTCCAGCGTGGGCTTCATTAGTTTAGCCGAAGAGGATAGACGATCTTCCCCAGGAGGTGTCTGCTTTGAACCGAACAGAAACGGGATGCATGCCGTGAGCCACAAAGCGCACAAGGCAACGGCCGTCAACCTAACCCGCATCTTCTTGTCACTGCCCCGATCAATCCTGACTTGTTGGTCGCGTGCTGCGTTCATGCTTGCAGGCATGGCCCCGGGGCTTACACGTGGCCGAGTCGGAAGATCCTCGGCCGGTGAGCCCGTTTCCCCATTCAAGATGGTTTACTGGTATCCTTTTTCTGTCAAAAAGACAACATGGGTGGCTTCAGGGCTTCACGCCGAATTGACCAGCGGCAGAAACCCCATGTGAACGCCCTGATACTCCTGGGGAGTCCACGCTCTATGGAGCGGCGCTCAACGAGCGGCCTTCCGGAGTCGTTCCTCCAGGAGTAACAACTGCCGTTCCAAGGCTTTCGGGAGGCGATTCCCGAACTGCTCGTAGTGCTCCCGGATTGTGGGGACCTCAGCTAACCAGCCTTCCACATCGACACTCAAGAGTTCCTCCAGGACATCAGGGGCCAAATCCAGACCGCTCATGTCCAGAGCGTTCGGAGTCGGCAAGCGGCCGATAGGGCTGTCAACGGCCTCTCCGGTTCCCCCACAACGTTCGAAGACCCACTTGAGCACCCGGCTGTTTTCCCCAAATCCGGGCCAAAGGAACTTCCCGTTGGAATCTTGGCGGAACCAGTTCACATAGTAGATCTTCGGCAACTTGGACCTCTCGGTCACCGTGCCTATTTTCAGCCAGTGAGCGAAGTAGTCGCCCATGTGGTATCCGCAAAACGGCAACATGGCCATCGGATCACGGCGGACTCGGCCCACTTTACCCGCGGCCGCAAACGTTGTTTCGCTGCTCATGATCGAGGCGAGGAACGTGCCGTGCTCCCAATCAAAAGCTTCTGTCACCAGTGGAATCACCGTGGCGCGGCGACCTCCCACGAGAATCGCGTCGATAGGCACGCCTGCAGGGTCTTCCCAGTCCGAGGCAATGACCGGGCACTGTCTGGCGGGAGTTGTGAAACGCGCGTTTGGATGGGCCGCGGGGCGTCCGCAACCCGGTTTCCAGGGGCGTCTGAGCCAATCAATCAGTTCTTCGGGCTCATCGTCGGTCATTCCTTCCCACCAGATGTCATTGTCGGGGGTCAAGGCGCAGTTCGTAAAGATGGAACTCGTAGCGGTGGTGAGGAGCGCATTGAGATTGGACTTCAAGCTTGTGCCCGGGGCTACTCCAAAGAAACCGTTCTCGGGATTTATCGCGTACAGCCGTCCATCCGGGCCGAATTTCATCCATGCGATATCGTCGCCAATGGTTTCGGCTTTCCAGCCCGGGATGGAGAACCTGAGCATGGCCAGGTTGGTCTTTCCGCAGGCCGAGGGAAAAGCGCCGCAAATGTAGCGAATCTGTCCCTTGGGGTTGGTCAGCTTCAAGATGAGCATGTGCTCGGCCATCCAACCTTCGTCTCGAGCCTGAACCGACGCAATCCTGAGAGAATGGCATTTCTTACCCAGCAAGGCATTGCCGCCATATCCCGAGCCAAACGACCAAATCTCCCGGGTCTCCGGGAAGTGGCAGATATACTTATGTTGAGCGTTACACGGCCACGCAGAGTCTGCCGCGCCGGGCTCCAGTGGGGCCCCAACCGAGTGAAGACCTCTGACGAACTCCTCTTCCGGATCCATCTCCTCAAACACCTTGCCGCTCACCCGGGCCATGACGTGCATGTTTGTCACCACGTACGGAGAGTCGGTAAGCTCCACGCCTACTTTGGCGATGGGAGATCCCTGCGGACCCATCCGATATGGGATCACGTACAATGCCCGGCCCTTCATGGATCCCTTGAACAGCCCCCCGAGGAGCCTCTTCATCTCTTCAGGATCCGCCCAATTATTCGTTGGGCCGGCCTCTTCCTTGCTCTTCGAGCAGATAAAGGTTCGGTCCTCTACGCGCGCCACGTCCCCGGGGTCGGACCGGATGTAGATGCTGTTGGGCCGCTTGAAAGGGTTTAGTGGAATCGCCGTGCCGGTCTGGATCATCAGCCTGACCATCTGTTGATATTCCCGGTCCGACCCATCGCACCAGACGATTTCATCAGGCAGGCACATTCGGGCGATCTCTTCGACCCATTCTTGGAGCCTCTTGTGTTCAATCATAGCAACTTCCTCTCCGTAGCGGTTTGTGAGACGAGCAAATTGCATCTCATGGCGCGAAAAAAGGCGCAAGCGCCGGAAGCGCTTGCAGGAAATCGGGAGTGTTTGTCGATTCTTGCTCTTTACTGAGCCGGAGATCCCGGCCTACCATCTTCGAACGCGAAGATCGGGGGGTTGTGAAGGGTCTCCCTGGAAATCCTTACCGGAAATCCTTTGCCCGGTAGCCACTATGGCGCGCATGCGCTCCTCGTTTTCAGTCCAACGAGTGACGTCGCGTCCTATTGATACCTCCACCCGGAAATGGGCCTTGATCGTCGGACTCTGCCGGCCGCGGAGGCTCGCCCGCAGGTTTAGTCTCAGGAGGAAGAGCGGATTCCGAAGGATGCGCAGGAGACATTCCCGGGGAAAGGCCGGGTCGGACGAGTTCCGGGGCTGGGGAATACCTCGTAAGGCCCATCTTGTCGAAAAGGCCGCATACGATTTCTCCGAGCCGTTCTTTGGGAACGAGTTTTTCCGTCGCCCACACCAGTGCGAAGACGATTGCCGCCACCACACCGGCCACCAGTAGAAAAATGATGAGAGAAATGAGCCCGATCAGAATTAATCCAAAATAGATAGGAAAGAGAAACCCATACACGAAGCCGCGGCCCACCTTGGCAGCCATGGTTTCCTCTTCTTCACGGCCCAGGATGTCGTCGAATAGCCGCACATAGTAATTCCTTCCCTGGTAACTGAGAGCTGCGCTCAATAAACCCAGAACCAACATGGCGATCAGGTATAAGAGCATAGTAGTCCTCCGTGTAGAATCTGTGGGGCCTCCTCTTGATGCTATCGAGGGCTGCGTAACCTAAGGCGCGGGACGGGTGAACGGCCGGTCCTGCTCTGCTCAGTTCAGCGAAGAAACTCGCGGCGAGGAGGGTCTAACGTTTGCGAGCTTTCTTTCGGGCCTTTTTCGCCTCCTTACTCTTCTTTCTGCGCTTTTCCAGCGCCTTCCTGGAAACAACTTTGCCTCGACCGACCTCCGGCATGCCCAAAGGCCCTCCCGATCCCATCATGGGGTGATCGGCGCCGATTCCGCCGTCGAGACCACCCCCAAAAAGATTCCTGACCCCTTTCATGCGCTTCCAACGACCCCGGAGCTTGCCGCCTCCCATGGCGAACATGAGATCGCGCATGTCCTTGAACTTGCCCAGCAGTTCCTTGACCTCTGACTCCTTCCGCCCAGAGCCTTGCGCGATGCGTCGGACCCTGCTTTCGTCAATAATCTCCGGCCGCCTCCGCTCAGCCGGAGTCATGGAGCTGATCATGGACTCCATGCGGACCAGTCCCCAGTCGTCGGTTTTCGCCGCATCGGGAATACCGCCGGAGAAAAAGGGCAGTTTCTCCACCACATCCTGGAGGGGACCCATCTTCTTAATCGTCTTGATCTGGTTGAGGAAATCGCTAAGATCAAACTGTCCCTGGAGCATCCGCAGGGCGTCTTCTTCCGCTTTCTTCTCGTCTACGACCTCCTCGAAGTCCTTGACCAGCCCCACCACGTCTCCGAACCCCAGAATGCGGGAGGCCAGTCCGTCGGGCCGGAATTCCTCGAGGCGGTCCAGGCCCTCGCCCATTCCAACGAATTTGATGGGGACTCCTGTCGCTTCCTTGATGGAGATCGCGGCTCCGCCCCGTGCGTCACCGTCCAGTTTGGTGAGGATGAATCCGGTAAGTTTGATCCGCTCGTTGAAAGCATTGGCTATGTTGACGGATTCCTGACCGATCATGGCGTCGCATACGAGCAGAATATCGTCCGGAGCCGTTTTCTCCTGGATGAGACGGAGTTCGTCCATGAGCGGCTCATCAATGGTCAGACGCCCCGCGGTGTCGAATATGGTGACATTACAGCCTTTCCTATAGGCATCTTCGAGCGATCGGCCGCATATTTCCGGCGGGCTGGCGCCGCCATCGGTAAAGACCGGCACGCCCAGGTCTGAACCGAGTTTGACCAACTGCTGCACAGCCGCGGGTCGGTACACGTCCGCGGCAACCAACATAGGATACTTCCCCGTCCTTGAAAGGTACTTGGCAAGCTTGGCGGCCGTGGTGGTCTTGCCTGATCCCTGAAGACCCACCATCATGATGGAGCTGACCGGACGGGTGCGCAAAGTCAGTGACGAGTCTTCCGGACCCATGAGCCGAATCAACTCGTCATGACACAGTTTTATGAAGTGATCTCCGGGTGATACGCGTAATTTCTTCTCTTTGTGCTTCACCCGGGTGAGAACGATATCTCCGAGCGCCTTTTCTTTCACTCGATCCAGGAAAAAGCCGGCTACCCGGAACTCCACGTCCGCTTCCAGCAGAGAGACGCGTATCATCTGCAGGGCGTCAGAGAGATTCTCTTCCGTGATTGTGCGCATGCCCTGCAGATGACTTCGAACATCTCGAAAACCCTTGCTTAGGATTTCGAGCACTTAGAAACCTCCCATACGCGGGAATAGGCGTTCCCGAAGAACATTCCATTAGCATAGGGACACGTAAAATGTAAGTATTTTCTTCGCTTGCCCGCATTGGGCTTTTCTGTTATAAGATAAGTCTGCTCCGATGCGCCTGTGTGTGGGATACGGCTGCTATGATTGCGCAATTCCGTAGATTTCACGTAAAGACGCAGATAGTGTTCGGTCGCGACGCGATCCACTCTCTGGGTGAACTGGCGTCCGAACTGGGCGCGAAGGCCTGCCTGCTTCTGGCGGACAAAGCTCTGGAAGAGACAGGCGTACTGGACAAAGCTCGCGGCATCTTGCGAGACTCGGGCGTCCGCATCACGGAGTTCCTCGGAACGGAACCGGAGCCGTATCTTGACAATGCCGACGCAGCGGCGCAGCTCGGGCGCGACGGGCAAGTAGAGCTGGTGATCGGTATGGGGGGCGGATCGGTTATGGATACCGCCAAGGCCGCGGCGGCGCTGATCCGAAACGGCGGCCACGCTGCGGACTACGTGGGTCTGAACCTGGTCCCCGGCCCCGGTCTACCGACCATCATGGTTCCCACCACAGCGGGAACCGGGTCGGAAGTCACGTTTACGGCCGTGTTTACCAATCGACAGACCAAGGCAAAAGGGGGGATCAACAGCCCGCGTCTCTTTCCCGATCGTGCGCTGGTGGACCCGGAACTCACCCTCTCGCTGCCTCCGGCGATAACTGCCGCGACCGGCATGGATGCTCTCACTCATGCCATAGAATCCTATACAAGCCGGTCGAGCGCCGTATTTACCGAGGCGCTCTCACTCGCCGCGATTCGACTGATCAGCCGTCACCTGCGTCGCGCGGTCTTTCACGGCAACGACGGCGAGGCCCGGGAAGGCATGCTCATGGGGAGCCTTCTCGGGGGGATGGGACTCGCTGACGCCGGGGTGGGGGCCGCGCACGCCCTTGCTTATCCTCTCGGGGGCCATTACCGCATACCTCACGGGCTGGCAAATGCCGTGTTGATCCCGCACGTTATGAAGTTCAATCTTCCCGCCGCGGAAGAGAAGTTTGCCATGATAGCCAGAAGTATGGGCGAAGCGGTCGAAGGTTTACCCCCGGGATTGGCGGGCAGCCTGGCCGTGGAAGCAGTCGCCAGATTGAGCCGCGACATCGGCATACCGCATTCGCTCAATGAACTGGACATCCCGCGTTCGGACATTCCAATACTGGTTGAAGGCGCGCTCAAGGTCACACGACCGGTGGAAAACAACCCCCGATTCATGGGCGCGAAGGAGGCGGAAGCCATTTTCGAGCGGGCATTCGGTTGACACGGGTCCTTACCGGCCGGAGCGTCCCCGCCGAACGTCGGATTCGCGGGAAGGGTTGAATTTGGGAAGTTACATGCAGGAGGCCCCATGCCAGGACACGAGTGGATGGGTGAACTGGAAAAGGAACAGATTGGCGAGGTTTTAGAGACCGGCGTTCTTTTCCGATACGAATTTGAGACAGAGCGAAAGGGTGTGTACAAGGTACGTGAATTTGAAGAGAAATTCGCTCGTTACAACGGCGCGGTGTACGCTCACGCGGTCTCCTCCGGGAGCGCCGCCCTAAGGGTGGCCCTGGCTGCTCTGGATGTGGGACACGGTGACGAGGTGGTCACCCAGGGATTCACCTTTATCGCCACGTATGAAGCCATCATTGAGGCAGGAGCGGTTCCGGTTCCGGCTGAGATTGATGACACCCTGAACATGGATCCGGCCGACTTTGAAAAAAAGATCACCGACAGAACCAAGGCTGTCATTCCGGTGCACATGCTCGGGTCACCTGCCCGCATCCAGGAGATCATTGAGATTGCGCGAAAACGCAACATCAAGATTCTGGAGGACACCGCCCAGGCGGTGGGCGCGGCGGTTGGAGGAAAGAAGCTTGGGACCTGGGGTGATATGGGCGCCTACTCTTTTGATTTTTACAAAACCATCACCACCGGAGAAGGCGGCATGGTGGTGACCAATGACCGCGACCTATACATCCGCGCATCCGAGTACGCAGACCACGGCCATGACCATAATCCCAATGTGGGGAGGGCTCTCGAAGGGCGGAACTTCTTAGGGTTTAACTACCGGATGATGGAGCTTCAGGGCGCGTTGGGCGTGGCTCAGCTTTCAAAAGTGGATGAGATGATCCTACGGCAGAAGCAGAACCAGTCCATGATCAGAGAGACCTTGGAGAGCATCGACGGGATCACCATGAGAGCCCTGCCGGAAGACGGGAAGGATAGCTACACTCATATCTGCTTCTACTTGCCCGACGCGGAAAAAGCCCTCGCTTTTCAGAAGCGGCTGGCTCAAGACGGGGTAAACGCCGTATATTTCAAGAACAACTTTTGGCACTACCTGGCGAATTGGCAGCATTTTATTGAGAAGAAGACAGCGTGGACACATCCACATCCCTTGGGCGGACCCATTTCCGGAGGCGACATAAGATATTCCTCAGAGATGCTTCCAAAGACCGACGCTCTCCTGGCGCGGGCGCTGGTCATGCCTGTTCCGCTTCAAATGGATGAAGAGCGTATTCGCCAGATGGTGATGGCCCTCCAGTCCACCGCGGAAGAGGTCCTTTGAAAGCCCTACCCACCGGCCCGCGACCCAATCGGATCGTTGGATTCATCCCTGCCCGAGCGGAGTCCTCACGATTCCCTGGGAAACCTCTGGCGGACATCCTCGGCAAACCCATGATCGTGCAAGTTCTGCAGAGGGTCGCTCAGTCACCCCTCCTGGACGACGTGTGGGTGGCCACGGATTTGGAGGCCATATTCAACTCTGTTCGCCAACATCATGGGAAGGCCGTCATGACCGCAACGGCGCATCCGTCCGGTTCGGACCGTGTGGCTGAAGCTGCCCGGCATATCGGCTTGCAGCCTGATGATATCGTGGTGAATATTCAAGGAGATCAGCCCCTCTTGGAACCGACCATGATCGAGGAAGTGGCGCGACCTCTCCTCGATGATCCTTACCTCCCCATGAGCACGCTCATTTATCGGATCGTCCGAGACGAAGAGATCAATCATCCCAACGCGGTGAAAACCACATTCGATCGTGACGGCTTCGCCTTGTACTTCTCCAGGGCCACCATTCCTCATTTCGGCGCGCAGGAACCGGGGCCCCAATACTACAAGCATCACGGCATTTATGGGTACCGGAACGATTTTCTGCAGGCATTTGCTCGATTGGCTCCCAGCCCGCTGGAAATAGCCGAGCGACTGGAACAGCTTCGAGCCCTAGAGCACGGCTACCGGATTAAGGTGATCATTACGGACAAGGATTCCATCGAGGTTGATACTCCTCAGGACCTGGAACGCGTGCGAGCCGTTCTGGCGAGAGAGCGATTGACATAGCCAAAATCCAAATGATATGGGATTATACGCAGACGAGAAGGGCGCAAGATAAAACGCCGCGCCGGCGTCCGGCCGCCGCAAGTCCGGCTCTGACATTTCTCGCGCTGACGGCCCTGGCGCAGAGGAGCGTGATCCGCATTGGCAAGGGATGACAACATCAAGGTCGAAGGCACTGTGGTTAAAGTGCATTCAGGCGGAATGTACCAGGTGGAAACAGATGACGGAAGAAGCATCCGGACGAAGCTGTCCGGCAGGATGTCGCGCTATAGAATCAAGGTTCTCCTTGGGGATCGCGTGACAGTGGCTCTCTCTCCTTACGATCTTTCCCACGGCCTGATCGTCTACCGAAACAAGTAACCTCATCAGTGACCCCGTTCGCAGCGGCTCGATACGGAATCCTTGACGCTTTTGAGCATCGAAATTACGCTACCGAGCTCGTCTTCTCACTGAAACGCCGAGCTCTACAGTCGAGGTTAATCGAGCAAGGCGCGCCTGCACGGAGGCCGGCCTGCGCCGTCTTGAAAGAAGCGCGTGAGACCGAAAGGCAGTTTCATGGAGATCCTCTTCTTGGGAACCGGAAGCGCATGGAGCTTACCCGAGCATTCGTGCCGATGCGCGATTTGCCTGGAGATGAGGCGCAGAGGCGAGGAGCGCGCTCGCACCTCTTTCCTCGTGGAGAGCGATGAGACGCTGCTTGTCGATTGCGGCCCCGACATACAAAGACAGATGAAGGCTTACGACGTTGGTCGTCCGGACGCCGTGCTCATCACCCACGAACACGCGGATCACTTCTTAGGCGTGGACGACTTGCTGGCGTTCCGCCGATCCGTGCCGAGAGACGCGTGGGTCCCGATCCCCATGTACGCCACCGCGACTTGCTGGAAAGCTATTGATATGCGTTTCGGGTACCTGGTCGGCTCACTCCTCGAGAAGAGGGAGGCCGTGCCCGGCAATCCGTTGGAAGGACTGGCCTTACGCGTAACGCCTTTCAAGACTTTTCATGGCCCCACCGCCGCGGGCTCGGTAGGGTACGTGATCGAGGAAAACCGGGGCAACAGCTCTCGTAAGCTTGTGTACACCTCGGATTTTCTTCGCGTCGATGCTGAGCCCCCCTTACTCTTGGATCCCGACGTGCTGATCATACAATCGCACTGGCTCAATGAGCCGATGAACAACCGGCCTTATCACATGAGCTTCCAGAGAGCTATTGACTACATCCGACGATGGAAACCGATGAAAGGCGCCTACCTCGTCCACATATCCGCGGGAGATCAAGTGGTCGGCGATCCCGCCAACAATGCGCTGAACAAGTCCGAGCCCTTGTCGCCGCTTCTTTCGCCTCTTACCGGAGAGCCTTACCCTGTGCCCACGTGCCAGGCCGAATGGGAGGCTGTGATAGATCGAATCAGGAGAGAACTGGACCTTCCCCCCGTCGTGGTAGCAAAGGACGGACTTAGGGTGCGGGTGTGAAACCCCGGAAATGCCGACCGCGTATTGAGCGCGCGGGCTAGGCGTTATTTCGGACCGAGCCGGCGCCATGATCTGGCACTTCCTTACGGAGTGAGAAGAACCACCTGTCGAGAAGCTGAACTGAGAGGAAATCATGGGCGAAGACCTGAAGGAAAAAACAGCCAGGACAGCGAGACTCTACTTTGAAGGCTATAAACAAGAAGCGCCTTTCGAACTTTGGCGTTCCTTCGACAAGGGCCTGGCGAGAGACCTGTCGTTGTTCATCACCGGACAGATGTACGCGAGGGAGCGAATCCCTCACACCACACGGCAGCTCATCACAATCGCCGCGCTCACTGTCCTCGGACGGACGGAGGAATTGAAGTTACACATATATGCGGCTCTCAACGTGGGTTGCGCACCGAAAGATGTGGCCGAGGTCATTTTCCAGTGTGGGATCTATGGCGGGATGCCGTGCGTGAACCAAGCTCTTAAGGTTTTGCGGGAAACGCTTCAAGAAAGAGGCCAGTGGCCCCTAGCGCTTGAAGCGTAGGGCTGAATGGACCAGGAGATCTCGATAGCGCAGCACGAGCCGTCCGCTGTCTCACAGACGCGGGCGAGCGGAGCGCAGAGCGGTCGGTGAATCGCTCATTTGGCGGTCTGCCGGTGCGGAGTTCGACTAGTCGTCGAGGGTGAACTCGAAGTCTTCGCCCACATCTTCCAGATCCAGCTCAGCCTCATCGCGGCGTGTGGCGGTCTCCATGGTCTTCATGATCCCGGATCCTCCTGTGAAGACCTCGTCCAGGATCACTTCGGGAGGCTCTTGGTAGACCCCGAGTTTCCTCCGAAGGAGGCTCAGGTCCCGGTCGCACGCGGGACACCTTAGATTGTAATCGAAGCTCACGAAGCCGCACCTATCACATTTCACCGCACACCTCCGATGAACGCTGAGGTCTTTAAACCAATTAAATCAAGATTAGCATGAACCCTTTGAAAGATCAATGCATGTGGCGCGTTGCACAACAAGAGCGACCGAGGAGAAGTCTCCGCGTGCTCTTGCCGATTGCCCTGGCGCTCGTTACCTTCGCCTGCGCCAGTGTGCCCCATACGGGCCGCCGGCAGTTCAACATGGTTTCGGACAAGCAATTGAATGCTCTGGGCTTGAAGGTGTTCGATGAAATCGTAATGAAGGAACCGCAGTCCAGAAACGAGCGAGTGAATGCCACCGTGAAAAAGGTGGCGGATAATGTGATCAAAGCTGCTGAGCGCATAGACAAACCGGGGTTGGACTGGAAAGTGGCCATTGTTGAAAACGAAACACCGAATGCATACTGTTTGCCCGGAGGAAAGATCGTCGTCCACACGGGGATCATGTCCTATGCGAAAAACGAAGCGGGATTAGCGGCAATCATCTCGCACGAAATCGCTCACGCGGTGGCAAAGCATGGAGCGGAACGCCTGAGTCAAAAGCTTGCCCTGGAAGGCGCCCTCGGCATTGGTGGTGAGGTCTTACGCAAGGAAGACGGCAGTGTCAGCGCCGGAACGAAGCTCGCACTGTCCGCTCTGGGCATGGGAGGGAGCGTGGGTATCCTTCTGCCCTATTCACGCACCCATGAATTCGAAGCCGACAAAATCGGGCAGATCTACATGGCCGCCGCAGGATACGATCCCGAGCAGTCCGTCAGACTCTGGGATCGGATGTCAAAGATCAAGAAGCCGCCCGGCCCCATTTGGCTTTCCACTCATCCCGCGGATTCGGATCGCGTTGAGAAGCTGAAGGAGTTCCTCCCGGATGCCATGAAGCACTATCGGGACGCAGGCGCAAAGCACGGGGTCGGGGGGCCGTTGTAGCGGCCGCGGCCAAACGGAGGAGCTTTTCGGAGAGCTGCCGCAGCGTCCAAATTCTACGCTCCGCCGAGTGAACCTGAATCCTAAAGGAGGCCGTCATGGGCGTGGAAACAACCCACATCAGGTCATTCGTGGCGATTGAGATTCCGGGTGAAGTGAAAACATTCCTCTCGGATATGAGTCGCCGTCTCAAAGGATTCGGCGGTGATGTGCGTTGGACACGTCCGGAAGGGATACACATCACCCTGAAATTTCTAGGCAATATCAACCCGGACCTCGTCGGCGATCTTCGGGACGCGCTCACCCCGGTCTGTGCTCGACAAATGCCTTTTGCTCTGAGCGTGTTAGGAACGGGAGGCTTCCCTGACATGCGAAGGCCGCGAGTGCTCTGGGCGGGATTGAACGACCCTGACCAAGCGCTGGTCCCGCTCGCGGCCCAAGTGGATTCCGCTCTGGAACCGCTCGGAATCGCCAGGGAAAAGCGGCCGTTTAATCCTCATCTGACTCTGGCGCGATTCAAGTCTCTCAAACGTAGTTCCGATCTCATCCAGGCCGTGACACGCGTGGCGGGAATCGAAGGACCCGCGTTTACCGCGCATGAAGCCACCCTGTTCCAAAGCATCTTGAGACCGACCGGCGCGGAGTACACGGCATTGTGTCGATTTCCGTTTTCGCCGGAGTAACTGGGCTCACCATCATTGGTAGGCGCGCGCAACGATTGCCGCACATTGACTCTCCGTCTTCACCTCACTAGAGTGGTGGCGCCAATTCACTCTAATGTTCGATAGGGCGTCGGCCATGATGCTCAAGGCCCATCGCGGTCTCGCCATCTCCCTAGGGATGACCTTGGTTGCGTCGTTTGCATTCGCGACGCCGGCAGTGGCCTACTGCGAGCAGGTCTGTCGCGGCGCACAAGGTCTGGGGGCCGCGGCGCTGATGGTGGCCACGCCTTCGGAAACAGAGCGGGCCCTTGCCGCCGGCCCTGCTCAGCAGGTCCCCGGGTTGCCGCCACATGACCCATGCCTGCCCCCTCTCTTCTGGAACTGGCATGAACTCTCGCGCATGGAGCGTGAGAGCCCGGAATGGGGTGATTTCAGGAGCGCGGAAATCGTGCTGGACTTAAATAGATTCACCCTGACGCTACTGGGGATTCGCGGGGACGACTCCGTAGAGACCATCTACGAGACGCCGGTCGGTGTGGGACAGGGGAGCACTCCCACGCCTACGGGGCAATTCATCATCAATCACGTGTACCCTTACCCGGATGTCTTTTTCTTCGCGGAGGGGAATCAGAAGATCCCCGCTCTCTATAACGGCTTCTTCGCTCCTTTGCTCCTCTGCGACAAACACGGCCGATGCGAACGATACCAGGATCTCGGGATACACGGCTTCGACGCGTCCGCCTACCCCCATCCTTCGCGCATTCGGCCCGAGACCGAGGGCGAAGTTTCCGGTGGGTGTATCCGGCTCCCCGACCCGTGCGCATTCAAATCGGCCCTCATTCGTCTTGTGGGCGTCGGAACCTCGAAGCAGAACGACCGGGGCTCGTACCACTGGCTGAATAAGCCGGTGGCAGTCTCCATTACGGATCGGGAGTTGGGCATTCTGTCGCTCTTACAGGAGGGAGCCTACCTCTTGCATAGTGGCCTGAAGAACCTTCTGAAAGGGCTCACTGAGTAAACCGGTGAAGCGCGGACGCAAGAGACCGGAACGCGTATGAGCGCGCCCGGACGCATCCGGATGCCGATCAAGCCAGCCAGCGCAAGAACAAAATGGCCGCGATAAGAAAGAGCGCTGTCACGAAGAGTGAAAAGCTGTATTTCATGCCCACCCCGGACGCGTCAACAGCGGCCTGACTAAGCGCCGCTGTTGAGAAGGGTATGAATTGAGCCTGAGGAAAGGCTCGATGATTGAAATGACCTCCCGTCCCTGGATGGGGGGGTTATGGGGGAGGGAGGGTGTCCATCCCGGGACAGAGGTCAAAAGGTTGGCTTACGCCAAACGACGTTCTCACGGTTCTGGAATATAGGTGACCTCTGATGAAAAGTCAAGAGAATACTTTAAGAAATTAATATATCACGGTGATTTTAGACATAAAAATAGTGAAAGAAGCGTGAGCGCCCGAGGCCCGTCTCCAAGTGAATCACTAACTGCCCAAAATGGCCTCATTTTGCTCGAAGCGCGTAACAACGGAGACCCGTTCGCGAAGAACCTGGTACCCAATCGTGGATGGGCCCAAGCGGGCAAAGTCTGACAAAACCGAGGAGATCCGCGGACCATGAATAAGCAGTCGTGCAACTCTCATAGCGCGCAGGGGACCATGGAGCACCACGAATCTCGGATTCCGAGGACGGCGTGCTATTGAAGACGGAGACTGTGGCATCCCATCGACTCGTGAACGGTCCGGACATGGAGGTCGCGTCCTTGGTGGCGAGGTGCAATCAAGGTGACGGGGCCGCCTGGGACGACTTCCATGCGCGATACCACCCGATGATTTCCCGCGCTGTGAGGCGTTATGCCCGGCGGGGTCCGGAGGATTTCGAGGACCTAACTCAGGAGGTATTCGTCCAGCTCTTTCATGCGCTGAAGGCCTACGATCCGATGCGACCCTTGGAAGCTTATATCCTGGAGATCGTGAGACGAGTCAGAATCAGCGCGGTCAGAAGATCCGGCGCCCAGAAACGTGGAGGGAGCAATCCCGGTATGGAAAGCTCCTTCATCGACGCGGCGACCCATTCTGCGGAGGCTACGAGTATGGTCAGCGGTTCCGCGTTGGAAGACCAGGAGGCCTTGATCATCAAGGCTCAGGAGGTCTCCCGTCTTAGGAGCGCGCTGAACCGTTTGGAACAAGGATGTCGTTCGTTGCTGCAACTCAGATACGACCGAGGCCTCAGCTACAAAGAGATTGCCGAGGCATTACGCGTGCGGGAAGGAACCTTGAGGGTACGCCTTCAGCGTTGCCTGGCCGCGCTGGGAAGGCAGTATTTCAGCTTTGAAAGCGGGGGCGCAGAATGACCGCGATCGAACGAAAACCTCCCTGTGAGACCGGTCCGGACGATTCCCGGCTCCTCGCCTACCTGGAAGGCGCGCTCTCTGACGAAGAGACGCACGAAATCGACGCGCACCTTCAGGTCTGCGCCTCATGTGTTCGTGATCTTGGGCTGCTGCAGAGGTTGACATTCCTGATGGAGTCACACTCGTCCGCGTTTCATCTAGACGAAGCTATTCTGTGTCGATTTGTGGCTTTCGGAGACGACCCTCAAGGTATCGTCGCTCAGCACCTCAGCGCCTGCGAAGATTGCCGAGAGGACGTGGAGACGCTCAGAGAGATGCTGAGCGTGGGCGCGGGGACTGCGCCGGCGGCAGGTCCGATGCCTGAATCGCTCAGAGCCAGATTAGTAACGTTTCAGGCCGTCGAGAAGGCACATGACGGGCGGTCATCCTGGTTCTCGAGGCTACGCGACAAGACCGGAGAGCTGCTGAGGCCCGCGCCTACGCTCGCTTTCGGCGCTGCGGCGGCCTTCGTTATCCTTGCGGTTCTGCTGGCGCCGCTCTGGCCCAAGATCGAGGAGCTATCCCAACGAGGCGCGGTTTTGGGCGAAGGGCAGAAAGAGGCACAGCCACTTCGAGCTGACATGGAGAAAGAAGAATTTGCTCCGCCTGCGCCTGCCCAGCCGCCGCGAGGGTACCCTGTTGAGTCCCGGGCGGCTGTTCCCGAGGTGGATTCAAGTCCGAGCATGCCCCAGGCGGGTCCGCCGTCTCCAGCCCTCCTGCCAGCGGCGCCGGGGAGCGCCCTTGCTCCTCCCATAAGCCGGGCAGGCCGCGTTTCGGCAGGGAAGGGCGCTCCTACAAGAGAAGAACAGGTGCTAACGCCGCCAAGTCGAGCGTTAGTCGGCGTCCCAACCTCTGAAATGAAGACGCAATATGCTGAAGTCCCCGGGACGCTCGGGATCAGACCCGATCCGGAGGTTGGGACCGAAGCAACGGTTCATTTCCGATCAAGAGGAGGGGAGCTTCTTTCCGCCCGCGTTCGGATCGTAGACGCGCAGGGGCGCGGCATTCCTTGGCTCGCAGCCCATATACCCGACCGCGTAAGGCATGAACTGAGGGATAGAGCGCCACTTCCGGCTCGGAAGAAGGTCTCACCCGATGCCCGGAGAGAGCAAGCGCCTTACCAGGTGGCCGAAGAATCCACGGATTCGGCATTGGCTCCGACGCACGAGATCGTTATCCGCGTTGAGCAGGTTGGTCGAGAATATCGGGTTGCAGGAACCCTTCATGCGACGCGTCGCCAAGGAGTGGAGCGCAGCCTTGAACGGACAGCCGTTTCGGTAGACAGCCTTCCCGATGCGGTGAACTCGATGATTGCAGCCCTGCTGGGTGGCGCCACATCGGCCCCCCGCGAAAAGTGATATCCGACTGAGAAAGCCCTCCTCTTAGGAAAAGATTGACCCGCGAACGCATGGAGGCGTATGCTCCGAAACCGGTGAAGAACCCTCTTCCGGAGCAACACGCTGTCGGCGCCGGCGACTTGAGGGTTCATATGAGGCCACGCGGCGGCCGCATCGGTTCTGAGAAGCCATCGCCATACGGTCGAAAGCCCTAAGACCCTCACAATGGCAAGCGCGCCGCGTCATTCCCGTTCAACCTAAGAGGATTCGACACGTGGCCACGGCGTATCTTAAGACCGCAGAAGGGGTCAAGACCCTTGAACTGACCAAGATCGCCGATCTTCCAAGCGAGACAATCTGGCTGGATCTGCTGGGGCCTTCACGCGAAGACGAGCGACTTGTGGAGAGTTTCCTAGGGATCGATGTGCCCACGGAGCAGGAAATAGAGGAGATCGAGGATAGTAGTCGTTTCTATCAGAAGAACAACAGCATATATTTGACGGTGACGCTATTGACCCGTTTTGAGACCGGCCAACCTACCAGCACGGACATCAGATTCATATTGACTCCTCATAGACTCATATCGGTCCGTTATGGAGAATCCAAGCCCTTCAAGATCTTTTCCAGTCGTCTCTTAAGGGATAGGGAAGCGAGCGAGTCCAGCGACATTATGATGGAGAGGATGCTTGAGCTGGTCGTCGACGACTTGGCCGACATTCTTGAAGAAACAGCCTTGAAACTTGACAGGCTGGCTCGTAAGGTATTCTTCTCCTCGGCGCCCGGAAAGGCGGCCGAAAGCGATGCCGGCAGCATGGATCTTAAGGAGATGATTACCGAAATAGGGCGTTACGGAGAATTCATATCCGAAGCGCGTCTCAGCGTGTTCAATATGAATCGCCTCCTGATCTTCCTTTCTCAGACCAGTGTCAAATGGTGGCAATCCGACACGAGAACAAGGCTTCAGACGCTACTCCGGGACATTCGGTCCTTAACCGAGCACGCCACCTTTATTGCTAACCGCGTTAATTTCATTCTTGATGCCACCCTGGGAATGATCAATATCGAGCAGAATAAGATTATCAAGATCTTCTCGGTTGCCGCTGTCGTTTTCCTGCCCCCAACACTTATCGCCAGTATATACGGCATGAATTTTCACTTCATGCCCGAACTTCACTGGGCTTACGGGTATCCCGTGTCTCTTGGCCTCATGATAATGGCAGCAGTGCTGCCTTATTGGTACTTCAAGCGTAGGGGCTGGCTCTGATAGCCGATACCAAGAGTGGGCTGCCGCAAAGCCACCGGTGACGCGATTTCTCGCGCTTTGGCCCTTTGCAACGCCGCGTTCTTGAGGCATAATATGCCCTTGAACAGATAGGACCTCGCCCGAATTCCCGGAGAGAGACATGCCGATCAAGAAACAATTCGAAGTGATGCTCGTTGACGCGCCCGGAGAACTGGCCAAGTTTACAGCGACGCTCAAAGACCAGGGTATCAACATTGAGGCCATGAGCATCCAGGACGCCAATGAATATCTCTTGGCCCTCTACGAGGTGCGAGGCCAAACCGGACGCAGGGTCGCGCCGCGTGACTATTACGAGGCCATTCTCAAAGAGTCCGGCAGATACTCACTGATCCGCATGATCACCGACGATCCGGAAAAGGCCGTTGAGGAGCTCACCAAGGCCGGTTATCAGGTCAAGATCGAGGATGTGATCGGTCTGATTCTGGATAACAGACCGGGCATCCTGCACATGGTCTCTCGGAAGTTCGGTGACGCGGGCATTAATATCGCCTACACGTACGGTTCGGGCTTTTCAGACAGCAAGGCCGCGCTGTTCATATTCAAAGTCTCTGACATGCAGAAGGCGCTGGAGGTATTTCCGGGAGGGGTCTGCTGATCCTTGAAGGCGCATCAGTAGCCATGCCGTTTTGGCTGATAGAAGGACATGTTCCTAACGCGGGCCATGGAAACGCGTCGGATCCGCCGACGGCCGTATTCTTTTACACGAGCCGTCGATTCCCGCCGATCAAACTGGGAGACGAACCTCAAGGTGAATCCCCAAACGGAGAGGAGATCTACGAGGTTCGGATCATCGACAACGACTACAACACGTACCAAGAGGTCATGGATATCGCCAAAACCGCGCTCGAGGTCACGGAAGAACAGGCGTACGCCATCGCCTGGGAAGTGGACCACAAAGGCTCGTGCGTCGTGGCCGAGGGACCACGACCCGAGGCGGAAAACATCGCAGGAGTCATCAGGATTATCGGTATTGAGGTGCAAGTGAACCTGGTTCGGGGCGCCGCGCGGTGAGGCAATAGCGCATTTCTCGCGCCTCTTAGGTCCGATAAGATATCTTATGTTAACTCGCAGAGCCTTCGACTTTCTGTAGCCTCGAGAACGGTCACCCTCCGCTATCCGTCCACGAAGAGCGTAAAAGCTCCCCTCGGCAACCGGTTATTGTCCGTGGGCAACGTTGTTCAAACGCGAATTGACATGCGGTCCGCCCCCTCCTATCATTCCGTTTCATGATCAATCTACCTGCGTCTGACTCCGCGCCCCTCTTGAGCGTTACGGTCATTGCAAAGAACGAGGCTGACCGCATAAGCCGCCTTATTAGGAGCGTAGCGTTCGCAGATGAGGTGGTGGTGATTGACTCGGGCAGCGCCGACGATACCGTAAAGATTTGCGAACAGGCCGGCGCTATTGTCCGCTATCACGAATGGATGGGTTATGCGCGCCAGAAGCAACTAGCCCTGGAAACCGCCCGGGGTTCCTGGGTGCTCTGCCTGGACGCGGACGAATTAGTTTCGCCGGAAGCGCAGCAAGAGATTCTTTCAGCCATAAGTAACGCGCCTGAACACGTAGCCGCATACTCGCTGCCCCGCCTGAGCCGGTATCTCAATCGATGGATAAAACATGGAGGCTGGTACCCCGACCGGAAAGTCAGATTGGTCCGCAGAGGCCACGGCAAATGGATCGGGGACGGCATTCACGAAAAGCTGGAGGTGTCAGGCGCAGTCGAGGAACTGAAAGCGCCCCTATTGCACTACGTTTATCGGGACATTGCGGATCAGATTGCCACGATCAACCGTTTTTCGAGCGTTGCCGCTGAAGCTGCCGGCAGACCCGCGTCCGGTCGGCACGTGATCGCTGGAGTTTTTCACGCGATTGGCAAGTTCTTGGAATGCGCTGTTTGGAAGATGGGCGTCCTCGATGGTATTCCTGGTTTGATTATCGCCATGAATTCGGCCTTTTACGTCTTCGTCAGGCATGCTAAGCTTTGGGAACGCGCCATTTCCCGGGATGCTTGCGATGAGTAGACGTTTTCTAAGAAAATTGTCCCGCGGCAAGCCGTAAACTTCTTCACGAACTCACAGGCTTCCAGCATGAAGGTCGCGTTCGCGATTGAGAATTTCAGCGTTTATGGTGGCGGCGCGGAGTCGTATGCGGTGCGGCTTGCACGGACTCTGGTGCATCAGGGTCACGAGGCGCATTTCTTCGGCCATCGATGGGACGGTGAGCCCAACCAGGCTATTTTCCATAAGATTCCCCGTCTGCCGCGACTGGCGCCTCCTTTTGTCAGGATCATGCATTTTGCTTTAGCGCATCGAGCCGCGGTCGCCCGGCAGGGTTTCGACGTGGTGATCGGGTTCGGAAACACGTTAACCATGAACGTGTACCAAAGCCACGGGGGCGTTCATCAGCGGAGCACGGATCGGAAGATCGCGGCGGTGAGAAACCCTGCGGTTCGTTTCTTGAAGCGACTGGGCGTGCGGTTCACGCCAAAACACTATGCCCGCGCATGGATTGAATCCGCTGCGTTCAGAATGAATCCCAGACCGATTCTTGTGGCGATTTCCGACATGGTTCGCAACGACATGGCCGAACACTTCGGCATCCTTGCTGACGAGATTAGGCTTGTGTACAACGGAATCGATGTGGCCAAGTTCTCTGCCGCTCAAAGGGATTCGCGATCGAAAATAAGAGAGGAGCTTGGATTCCGTTCGGACGCGGTGCTTTTCTTGTTCATGGCGTATGATCTGAGGAAAAAGGGTATACGATATTTGGTGGAGGCCGCAGCCAAGTTACGCGACTCGATGGGGGCGAACAGGTTTGGTGTGATCGCGGTGGGAGGTCTCCCCTCCCCTTCCCTCAGTCGATTGGTCGATCGATTCGATCTGAAGGACACGATGGCCTTCGTGGGCCCCACTCAGGAGCCGGAACGTTATTACGCGGCGTGCGATGTGTTTGTCCTGCCCACCTTCTATGACGCATGTTCGCTCGTGGTCTTTGAAGCCATGGCCGCGGGCTTGCCCGCGATTACCACGGCTTCCAACGGAGCTGCGGGGATTATTGACCAGGGCAAGAACGGCGTAGTGATCCGACAGGCGCGAGACGTTGATGAGCTCGTTGCAGCAATGGGCCGTTTCTTGGATCGGGATGCGCTCAAAGCAGCCTCCCAAGCTGCCCGGCAGACTGCCTCTCGTTACACCGTAGAGGCGAACCACCGGGAAATGCTCAACATCTTCCGAGAAGCCGCGGCAAAGATTCATAGGAGATGAATTTAAGGATGCGGGGACAATAGGCGCTAGAACAATGATGTGTCGGTCTTAAGGCCCGGCCGGGGAGATGGCTTATTCTTGGGTGGCCCGGGCGCATGAACTCCCCGGCCACCCATCGCAGCGCAATGTTCCCGGAACAGAGTCTTCCGAGGCGGCATCCGGTCTGTCCGCGCTTCTTCCATGCAATCTCCGAACGGGGACTGAGACCGGACTCGGCTTTCGGCGCCTGCCATATGCCCCTAACTGCCTCTCGGATCGTCCCGGGTTCGCGGGACTTTCCGTTCAGCGCGGGACATTCAATTGTCTGTATTCGCCACGAGATCCCTGATCATTCACTCCTACGTTGATCGTACTGTCGGTCGAATTCCTTCCAAAAAGTGTCATTGCATTGCTGCACGCACGCGTAAAAGCGATGCCACCAACCGGAACCTCCGCCTCGCCAGCTCAGGGGGTCAACCCCATATCTGTATCGGCAGTCCTGCTCGCAAGCTGTTCGATCAAAGGCCGGTGAGCCGCTGGGGCCGAACGATTGGGCCGTCACCAGAGTAGGACCCGGAGCGCCCGAAAGGCCCAGGAACAGCAACGATACCACCAGGGTAACATATATCCACCTCATGGCGTCACCTCCGATTCACATTACGGACCATGCGACAGGTCCTAATCATTAGATGCGCCACGGCAGGTTTGGTTACAATTGTTTCTTGAGCGTCGCGGTCGCCAGTGTCGCGTGCTCACCAGAGCGCAGACGCGCACGCTCGGACACCATATGGACTCACTAGGGGTTTATTCCCAGCGCTTCCCTTATCTCCTCTTCCTTGAAGCCCACGATCACGCGGTTGCCGATCACTATGGTGGGGAAGGCGCATCTGTCTGTGAGACGTTTGATCTCCTCTATCGCATCGTTCCGTTCTTCGGCGGGGAGAAGATCGACATCCGTGAATTCAAATTCGATTCCGCATTCCCCGAGGAACCTCTTACACGACTTGCAGTGGCTGCACGTGCTCAGGCTGTAAAGCTTGCATTCCTCCATCGCTGGGACCTCTCGCGAACTGCTCCCGCTATGACTATCACACGGGAAATAAGGGCGCAATGACCGTGGCGCGGGCAGCGTACGGGCCTTGCCATATCCGAGGGGAAATCCTCACTGCTCCCCGTTAAGAAAGGAGGCTATTTAAGGATTTTCCCCCCCAATTCTTATACGGATTCAGGGAAATTTTCGAGGCGAAAAAGCCCAGCGATAACCGGCGGATCCTTCCTTTTCCACGCGTGCCTCAATGGATTCGTGTCGCCGCGGGTTCTTGTCGGAGTGAGAGATCTCTCGGCCATTTTCCTCCGACTACGGTCCGATTCCCTTTCTTTTTACAATAATCAGCGAGAGATACGGCATCTGCTCGCTGGTAAGGGAACGGAGGTCTTGAAGCACGGTTTCCCCTTCCAGCCCGCACCTCATTACGCAAACGGCCCTATCGACCAAATTCGATTCCTCGAGCGTGCGGCGAATATCGTCAAAAGAGCGATAGGTCTTGAGCACCACGACGTTCTCGGAAGTCTCCAGGATCTCTCGAAGCCGTGATGGATTTCGGACTCCGGACACAAGATGAAAGGATTCCTCACCCTCTGCCAGAGGTGTGCAGGCCAGCGACGCTGCGGCATGGTACGACGTGACACCGGGCACGATGATCACTCGAAGGTCCGGAACCATCTGCTTGATCGTACGATGCAAGTAGGAAAAGGTGGAATAGGTCATGGGATCTCCAAGCGTTACAAACGCCGCGTCCGTACCTGAGTTCAGGAACTCCAGCGTGCGATTCGCGTTGGCTTTCCATGCGGATACCAGCGTATCCTTGTCCTTGGTCATGGGGAAGGAGAGCTGCTCCACCTGCGCATCGGGAAGATGTTTGAGCACGACATTCTGCGCGAGACTGTATTCGTTCTTTGAAGAAGCCGCCGCAAAGATGTGCGGAACCCGCTTAAGAATATCGAGCGCTTTGACGGTTATCAGGTCAGGATCGCCGGGCCCTACCCCAATGCCGTACAAGACTCCTCTTTTGGTTGACATGCGCTCTCCTTCACCTCTTCTCCGATACGGAGAATCGTCCGCCCGGTTCGCGACCAGGGATTCTGCTCAGTCCCACACCTCCGGGTGTAGGAATCGGGCCAGTTGAACCACAGCTTCCACCGAGCGGGGACCTGGACGGGAAAAAACCTGCTCGTCCACCACAAGGACGCGGTTGAGGCGCACTGCTGCAAGCGCCTGGAAATGTGGCCGATGCGCAGGGTTGCTCGGATTCCGGTTCATCGGCCCGCGCTGCGCTACGTAAAAGTCCGGGTTAGCTGCGATCAGCGTCTCCATATTTAAGCGCACAAGCTTCTTATTCGCGTTGACGCAATTGTGGCCGCCCGCGCGCCTGATCACGTCATCAACGATGGATCCTTTGCCTGCCGCGAGCAGATTGGGATACCTCACTTCAAAAAAGACCTTGGGTCGTTCCGAAACCTTGCCAAGTCTCCTCGCCACATGATCGAGAGTTCCTTTGAGAGCGTCCACAAGGGCCTGAGCTTTTTCCCGCTCTCCGGCCAGAACCCCGATCCTCTGAATCACCGAAAAGAGTTCCTCAAATCCGTTTGGATTGAATACCGCCACGTTGAGCCCGTGGCTCCTGAGTTGGTTGACCGGCGCCATTGCCTCGCGGCGGCCCGCGCTCTGAAGAATGAGGTCCGGCTTCAGGCCGAGCGCCATCTCCACGTTTGGCCGCATGTGAGTTCCGATGCTCGGCCGTGTCAGTATGGAGGAGGGGATCTCATCAGCCTTTGTCCGGCCTACTATCCTGGATTCTAGTCCCATGGCCGCCAGGATCTCATTATAGGCTCCATAGAGCGCTATGATCCTCGCGGCGGGCGCCTGTAATTCGACCCTGTGACCAAGGTCATCCACGATCGCAAGGTCCCTCGTCTCAGCCCGGCCCGAGAGATCCGGCAGTAACGCGAGAACGACCGCGAGGCACAAAGTGGGCCTGAGGACTCCCGGTGACCGGGTGAGCGCCGACCCGAATCTCCGTGTCATAGACTTCCGACAAGTTTCTATCATTGAATATATCCTCAGTCGGGCCGTCCAGCGCCACCTGTCCGTGCTTGAGGAAGATCAGGCGCGGACAATAGAGCGCCGCCAAGTTCAGATCATGCATCACGCAAACCAGTGTCATGCCTTTTCGGTTTTTTTCACTGAGCAGATCGAAGACTTCCAGCTTTCGCGCGACGTCAAGGTTTGATGTGGCTTCGTCCAAGAGCAGAATCGGTGTTTGCTGCGCGAGCGCTCGCGCAATCACCACTATCTGAGCCTCACCGCCGGAAAAAA
>Ga0194127_10002440_pt1 | contig 25332 bp, 24 predicted proteins | sample TA2KigC100mmetaG_FD_148624 | JGI IMG/M metagenome (GOLD analysis project Ga0194127, IMG submission 148624) | Freshwater microbial communities from Lake Tanganyika, Tanzania - TA2015036 Kigoma Deep Cast 100m | ecosystem: Environmental > Aquatic > Freshwater > Lake | place: Tanzania: Lake...
CCTTAATTGGTTAAGACCCCAGGAAAATGACCTGGTAGATAGGCCGGGAGTGTAAGAACAGCAATGTTTTTAGCGGACCGGTACTAATCGGTCGAGGACTTGGCCCGAAATCTAAAAAAGCCACTATGCAGTCTTCAGAGAACAACAAAGTTTCTGGTGGGTATCGCGGAGGGGTCCCACCCGTTCCCATCTCGAACACGGAAGTTAAGCCCTCCAGCGCCGATGGTACTCGGGGCGCGAGCCCCCGGGAGAGTAGGTCCCCGCCAGGAAATATCTATTAAATCAAGGCCTCCCTAAGATATGGGAGGCCTTGTGCTGTACACGACCTGTACTGAAACAGGTGACTTGTTTTTTTGTTGTTTATCCAGGAATAGGGACTCGAACAAAGACTATTAAAACTATAGGAAACATGATATAATCTTCCCATGTTTAACTTGTTTAGTTATTTAGCTGTTAATAAAATGAGAGGTGAATTAAATGAAACATCTGTTTCTAATCGTCATGATAGCAATGATGCTTGTTGCCGCCGGTTGTGGCGGCGAGACTGTTTTGCCTGAAACCCCGGAAGAGGCTCCGGAAGAAGCAGGCAGCCCGGAAGAAACGCCGGTGGTAGAGAGTCCTTCCGGCCCCCTGATGGGAAAAGTTGATGCCGCCCTTAGTGTGGATGGAACGAATAGCGGTTATCCTGCTGAAGCCCTTGAGGTCGCCGGAGCAACGATCTATCTGGCCCATGACGGGAACAACTTATATGTATATATGGAAGCTGAAGTTGAAGGATATCTTGCTGTGGGTTTGAACAACCAGGGAGTAATGAACGGAGCTAACATGATCTTTGGCTATCTGGACGGAACAACCCCGGCTTTTAGGAATGATTTGGGCAAGGCGCGCACACACGACGAAGTGGCCGTTCCGGCAGTAATTGATTTCTTTATGAGCCGTTCTGGCGGAAAAACCGTGATGGAGTTCTCTTATCCGCTAACTTTTTCCGCCGGTCAGGGCTACAACCTGGAGCAGCTTAAGCCCGGTGAAACCTATTCCTTAATTGTGGCCACTCATCGAAGCTCGGATGAAGTCACAACCACCCATACCGGCAGGGGAAGTATCGAATTCGTGGTAGAGCCATAATCATGTTTTTCAGTTAATCCAGGCTTAATAATCAGGCGCCCTCTAATCAGAGGGCGCCTGATGTTATTAAGCTTATTAGATGAACCTTTTAAAAAATCTGTCTGCCTACTCAGGCAGGTCCAGCTTCGGGATTTTACGCCAATGGTATAGATAAACCGGCAAGGCTACTGCGATAAAGGCGATGCCGCGTACCAGATCGCGGAGTAGCCTGCGACTTATGTTCTCATTACTAATCGTTTCAAACCTTTCCCTTTCCTGTTCCACAAATTCAGGGCCAAACTTCTCTTCCCACTGAATCAGGTCGGGGTTCGGGTCCATCACGGTATAAGGGTTGTATTCTTCGTTTATCGGAGTAACATAAGCAATAGCGGTCTGGGTTATTGTTACCGCTCCGATAATGATCAAGATCAGGGAAACAAAGCTGACCAGGTAGAAATAAACGTGCTCTAAATCCCAGTTAATTCTCATTATTAACGCCTCGCTTTCTACTTTCCGGTTTAACCTGTTTCCAGTGATAAATGTAAAAAGGTATGGCGATAATCATCAGGGCAATTGAATTGAGCAGGCTGCGTTTAGTATAGCCTTGAAAGTAAAGATCAGACTTCTCCTGTTCGGCCCTTCTCTTTTCCAGCTCCTCCAGAGAAGGCGGTTCAAAGACCGGTTGGGCCGGCTCCCCTTTGTATTCCGGATAGTAGACGTAAATCAGCGGCACATTTGGTTTGTCAGGCAGGGCTAGCTGCATGCCACTATTGATGGCGGCAATCGTTCCACCGACAAAGAGGAAAAGAGTGACCAGGCAAACCAGGTAAAAATAAAGGTTTTTTATGCTCCAGTTCTTGGCCATCATTATTCATCTCCCTTCTGGGTCAAATAAATGCAGTTTCTACATCAATCTATAATCCTTTTCCACCTAAAAAGCAAGCTCAGTCGATAGGGATTGAAAATAAAACAACGCGACCCTAAAGGTCGGCCAGATAGGCTTGGTGCAAATTGTTAAGGGTCTGCTCCGCCTCTATGCGAAACTGACTGTAAGCGCAGATTAAAGCTTTAGCCCGGGCAGTCAGCATAGAATAGCCGCCACCGGCTCCGCCGGTTTGCTTTTCCAGCAGGGGGAAACCCAACTTCTTTTCGATGATCCTGAGCAGGCGCCAGGCTTGACTGTAAGACATCTTAATTTCTGCGACGGCCTGCCTCAGAGAGCCCGTTCGCTCTACCCTGGTTAAAATATCCCAGGGTCCGTCCCCAAAAATTTTAATGCCCCCCTGCTCGATCCAAATTTTTGCTTTAACTTGGGCCATGATCTGCTCACCCCATAATACTGACTAGATTTTTTGGGCTAGGCCAGGTGCCGTTGCTTTTTTGCCGCCCTTTGTTAATATTCCGGCATACGCTATAATATAGGAGGAGGTCGTGATGAAAAATATTCTGCTGTTGTACTTTTCAGGGACCGGGATCACCAGCCATTACGCTTCGCTAATCTGTGCCGGTTTTGAGAAGCGTGGCTACAAATGCGACCTGCGTGATCTCGAAGAACTGGCTGATCTGCCAACACTCTGGCAAAAAAAGCCGGTTGCGTTAAACTATACAATTAATGCAGAAGTGAAACGTCCTTTAAGTAATTATCCCTGGCCGTACCATGACTTAAAGCGGGCGCTGCGCTCAGCATGGGCAAATCCCCTTTTCAGCGGTTTCAGCAGGGACTGGGACAAGTATGACCTGATCGGTTTCGGCTCGCCTGTCTATGCTTTTCGCCCTGCCCCGGTAATGATCCGTTTTTTACTTGATCTGCCGGTTTTTAATCGTCCGATCCGCTCCTTCTCGTTTGCCACTCATGATGGAGCCCAGGGTGATTACGAGGTTTTTATGAAGGAGATCCTCGGTAGCAAAGGCTTCAACTTTGTTGGCCATTTGGATCAGTCATTTATTTATTCAGCTTCAGTAGTTATGCGTAGCACCTTCAACCATCTAAGTGCAGGTCGCCTGCTGCAGAAGAAAAGCCGGCAGGCAGCTGAAAAAATAAATTTATTCTTAGATTATCTCGAATCGCTTGATTCAGATCGTAGCTACATTTATCCCGGACCGGGTCCATTAAGCAAGCTGGTCGGTCTGCCTTACCGTCTGGTTTATTCTTATGGCATCGATCTGATCCTGAACCACTTCCTTTTTGGCTACGGTATCAATAAAGATAATTGTATTCTCTGCATGACCTGTGTCAACCAGTGCCCGCAGGGTTTGATCGAGTTAGACGATGACGGCTACCCAATCCGTCTCTACCACTGTATGTACTGTCTGCGTTGTCTGAATTGGTGCCCGACTAATGCTCTTTATTTTTCTCCTGCTACCAAAGACAAGGCGCGCTTTTCCGGTCTTGAAGTGCTGGAGGAATCTGTCAAACGGCATGCTCGGGATTATAAACCTCACCACAGCTAGTGATTATTTAATAATTTGAGTCTCCAGTGTTTCCAGCGCTTCTTCCAGTAATAAATCCAGATCTAAATTTTGTTCAAACCTTTCTATTACCGCCAGTTTAGGCTTGGTAACTGGACTGGCCGGCACAAAGATGGTGCAGCAATCCTCATACGGTAGAATAGATGTTTCATAGGTATCAATTTTTTCAGCAATAGCGGTAATTTCCAGTTTATCAAAGCTGATCAGGGGTCTTAAGATCAACATCCTTGTTGCCTTACTGATTACATCGATACTATCCAGAGTCTGGCTCGCCACCTGGCCTAAGTTTTCACCGGTCACTAAAACCTTTAGCTTGCGCAGTTCACATAGCTTTTCAGCCAGGCGCAGCATCATCCGTCGGAGCAGGATAACACTTAAATCTGCGGGGCAGTTCTTCCGCAAGGCCTCCTGGATTTTTGTTACACTAACTTCGTGCAAAGGTATATTGTGGCCGTAAAGCATCAGTTTACGGCAGAGGTCGACCACTTTCTCCTGTGAGCGCTTGCTGGTAAGAGGAAAGCTATGGAAATGAACAGCCTCAAAGCTCAAACCCCTTTTCATGGCCAGCCAGCCGGCAACCGGACTGTCAATGCCCCCGGAAAGAAGTAACAAAGCGCGTCCGCTGCTGCCAACCGGCAGTCCGCCTGGACCGGGAATTCGTTCTAAGTAAAGATAAGTATTCTGATAGCCGATCTCAACTTCGAGAATAGATGAAGGGTCGTCAAGCTGAACGGTGAGATCCGGGTAGCATTGCAACAGGTGGGCGCCCAGAATCTGGTTCAGCTCCGGTGAGTTGTAGGGATAATCTTTATTGGACCGGCGGGCCATGATTTTAAATGTTTTATTACCAGATGGTAGCTCTTTCACGATAGCGGCGGCAGCCGCTTTAATCGCTTCAATATCATGCACTGTTTCATAAACCGGGCTGAAGGACACCAGGCCAAAAATCCGGCCAAGGCGCATTGTTACCTTCTGCAGTGCTGCGTCTGGGCAGTGCACGCTAAAGCGGCCACGATGCCTGATGATGGTTGCGTCCAGATTCTGCAATGCCCCCTTCAGGTTGCGGTGCAGTTGTTGCTCAAACTGGCCGCGGTTCCTGCCTTTTAGAGCAATCTCCCCGTAGCGAACCAGAATAGTGGACATCAGCTAACCTTCTTCCTCTTAATTATTGGTTAATGAGCGATTTTAAATGTCTGATGGTGTCAGCTGTTTCATGTGCAGCTAAAGTCACTTCTGCTAAACTGTTTAATGCAGAAAAACTAAAGCGCAGCGAGCTGGCCGGCAAATCATCTTGCAGGCCAATAGCATTAAGAACGTGGCTCGGCTTAGGATGACGGGAGTGGCAGGCTGAACCGGCGGAAACATAGATTTTTTTCTCTTCCAGGCTATGCAGCAGTAATTCGGCTTTAAACCCTGGAAAAGCAAGGTTGAGGATATGTGGGGCAGCGTTATCAGGATTAGGTCCATTAATTACAAAGGTGATGCCTTGCTTTTCGATTTCCCTGAGAAAAGCTGTCTTCAAAGACATCATCTTCGCAGTTTTATCGCGCTGGTCGTTTTCTGAAAGCTGTGCGGCTAAGCCAAAGCCGGCGATGGCTGCGGTATTTTCGGTGCCAGAGCGCATACCCAACTCCTGTCCACCGCCATGAAACAGTGGATCCATCAGTGTCCCTTTCCTGATCCAGAGGCAGCCGGCTCCCTTCGGACCATGAATCTTGTGGCTGCTGCAGCTGATCAAATCAGCCTGCCACCCTAAAGGATCTACCGGTAGCTTGGTAAAGGATTGAACTGCGTCTAGATGAAAAAGGGTGCGCGGATTTTTTATTTTGATTAGCGGGCCTATGGCAGCCAGCGGCAGTACTGAGCCGATCTCATTGTTAACGTGCATGATGCTGACCAGTGTTGTTGCCGAAGTGATTTCACATTGCAGCATTTCTAAGTCGATCAGGCCATCTTGATTAACAGGAAGATAGGAGACTGTAAAGCCTTCTTGTTCCAGGTAGCGGAAACAATTCAAGACCGAAGGGTGCTCAAAGACAGTAGTAATCAAATGACTGCCGCGTTTTCGGTTGCGTCGTGCGGAGCCGCAGATGGCCAGGTTGTTGGCTTCAGTTCCACCGGAGGTAAACACGATTTCCTGATCGCTTACCGCTAAAACGCGTGCAACCTGACGCCTTGCTGTGTCAATTACCTTTTCAGCAGCGATTCCTTTTTCGTGCATCGCCGAAGGGTTGCCAAAAACTTGCTCCTGCACCCGGTTCATTAAGTCAATGACTTCGGAGTAAAGAGGCGTTGTTGCGCTGTTATCAAGATATATTTCCTTCACAAGCTGGCCCTCCAATAAACGACTGTAACCCTATCTCCCCTGGGAGAAGCACTAGCAAGCCCACCTGGATGGGAGCACCAAATACTCCCTCCCCTTTGAGGGGGGAGGGTCGGGGTGGGGGTGAATAATATCCATAATCACATATAAGTTACAATCCTGCTATAAATGAAAAGACCCGGGTTGCCCCGGGCTTTTCGACCTGTTCAAAATTAGACTGAGACAACTTCCTTTACTGCAGCGACTTCCTGCTTCAGGACTCTTTCAATACCCTGTTTTAGGGTTATCTGAGACATGGGGCAGCCACCGCAGGCACCTGTTAGCTTAACCTTAACGATGCCGTCATCGCCAACTTCAACCAGTTCAACATCGCCTCCATCCCTTTGCAGGGCCGGGCGGATTTTGTCCAAAGCCTTTTCAACCTGTTCTTTCATCTCTATTACGCCTCCTTTTGTCATTCTATGCTCAAAATAATCTTTCCTACCAGCATTATAGCATATTAGATTGAATGGTTGGCTCTATTTGTTGACAGGGGTTCATTAATCGCTGATAATGGCCATGAACCGGTTTGTATGATGATGGGCAAAGTGTCTGCAGCATTTATGTAGTTCAAAACAAATACCTTTAAATCACTCGGGAGGCTGTTTATATGGCAGATCAAAAAGTTTACGACATGCTGATTATTGGCGGGGGCCCCGCTGGTGCGGCCGCGGCTCTTTACGGGGCAAGGGCCGGACTCTCAGTGTTAGTCATCGAAAGAATGATGCTTGGCGGCGAAATTACCTCCACCGCCTGGTTTGACAATTACCCCGGTTTTCCAGATGGGGTTGGCGGCCCGGAATTTGGCGCCCTGCTCGAAAAACAGCTGGCCAATTTAGAGGTGCCGGTGCATTACGGCGACATCGAAAAGGTTGAATTGCAGGGCGAACAGAAGAAGGTATTCTGCTCAAACGGTGAATTTGAAGGTAAAACGGTGCTGATTGCTACTGGAACCTTGCCCAACCTGCTGGGTGTAGATGGTGAACTTGAGCTGCGTGGCCGGGGTGTATCATACTGTGCAACCTGCGATGCTGCTTTTTTTCGCGGTAAAAAGATTGTGGTAGTCGGCGGAGGCGACGCAGCCCTGGAGGAAACCGTTTTTTTATCCCGTTTCGCTGAAAAAATCTTCCTGATACACCGTCGCGATAAATTCCGCGGCTGCAGTTGGCTGCAGGACAAAGTGCAAAAGCTGCCAATGGTCGAGGTCCTCTGGAATACTACGGTCAGCCGGATTGTCGGCGACAATAAAGTCGTTTCTCTGCAGATTGTTCAGGATGGCAAAGAGCGCACGCTAGCAGTTGACGGCATTTTTATCTACACCGGACGACAGCCAAACGCTCCATTTTTAGAAGGGATTGAGCTGGAGCGCAATGAGCGAGGCTACATCCTGGCTAATGAAAAAATGGAGACCTCGATTAAGGGCGTTTTCGCTGCCGGTGATGTGCGCCAGAAATTTTTACGCCAGGTAATCACGGCGGCTGCAGACGGGGCAATCGCTGCAACAGCTGCCTCTCAATACCTTTATACTTACTAGTATCTTTATTCTTTGGCCACCCTCCTTTGCTTATATCTGCGAAATCAATATTTTAAGAGACAACGAGTCGGACAGCTATAGAGTCAGTTTCCCTACCCTATCTTGATCCAAGGAGGGGGCATAGCCCCGGCTTAATTTTTTCTTGCCAATTTCACTAAAATATGAGATATTAGTGTCAAAGGTCAGAGAAGGTCAAATAATGGATTACGGGGAGAACAGATGCCTAACCTCACCGATTATATAGAGGATTACTTAAAAAAGCTACTCGCACTAAGTTCGAGTCAATATATTGAAATTAAACGCCGGGAGCTGGCCGGCAAGTTCTCCTGTGTGCCTTCACAGATCAATTATGTGCTGGAGCGCCGTTTTCCCCTGGAGCGCGGTTATCTTGTTCAGAGTCGTCGTGGCGGTGGAGGGTGTATCAGGATCTACCGTATTGAAACATTGCGCAATGGCTCATGGCGTGATTTGATTGATAGTCTTGACCGTTTAAGTTTTGACCTGGGACGGGCCAGGCAGCTAGTGAAGCGGATGGTTGAGGATAAAATTATATCCAGGCGTGAAGCGGCAATTCTTGATCAGTTGCTGCGGGAGGATTTGTATCTGCTAACAAGTTTAAACTCTGAAGAGCTGCGTCTGCTGCTGCGTGAGCTTTTTGTCAACGCTCTGCAGGAACTGCTGAAAATTGAGTATTAGTTACAGACTGCTTATAGTTGATGGTCATAGAAGGTCAGAGGTGAAAATGTGTGTTCTGTGAGGAATGTCGCCAAAAAGAAGCAACAATTCATATCGTGAAGCAGATGGATGGCAAACAGACTGAAATGAATTTGTGCGAACAGTGTGCCCGGAAAAAAGAGGAGCTGGAAGTCTCATTCGAGCCCCAGTTCTCTTTACATAAGCTTTTTGCCAGCATGCTCAACCAGAGCCTGCATGACAGCCGCCGGGCTCAGCAGGCCGTCGATACCCAGTGTCCTTCTTGTGGTCTTACTTTCAGCCAGTTCAGCCAGATCGGCAGGCTTGGTTGTAGCGACTGTTTCAAAGCTTTTGAAGAGCAGTTAAAACCGCTGCTGCGGCGGATCCATGCCGGCTGCGCCCACACCGGTAAAGTGCCCCTGAAGATCCGGGGCCGTGTGAAAGCAGTGCGTGAAATTGACCAACTTAAAGAAGAGATTCAGGTCAAGATTAACACCGAAGAATTTGAAAAAGCAGCAGTCCTGCGGGACCGGATCAGGGCTCTGGAAGAAGACATCCAACAGGTAGAAGCAGACGGGGGAGAAAAGAATTGAAACAGGTTCAGTTTACCATGAGCCGCTGGATGCAGGACAGCGGTCCGGAGAGTGAAATAGCAATCAGTACCAGGGTGCGAGCAGCCCGTAATATGAAGGGTTTTACTTTCCCCTGCCTGGCAGCAGATCATGAAACAGAAGCAGTCATCAGCAAGGTTAGTTCTGTTGCGGCCGGCATTAAAGAGTTTTCCCACTTCAATTATTGGCCAATAGATACCCTGACTGAGCTGGAGAAAAATACACTGGTTGAGAAACACCTGATCAGCCCACTCCTGGCATCTGAATCGAAGCACGGGGCACTGCTTTTACGCAGTGACGAAGCGCTCAGTATCATGATCAATGAAGAGGACCATTTACGAATCCAGGCTATCCTACCGGGTTTACAGCTCGAGGAAGCCTGGAGTGAAGCAAGTTGCTATGACGACCTGCTTGAAAATGAACTTGACTTTGCCTTTGACGATCACTGTGGTTACCTGACAGCCTGCCCGACAAATATCGGAACGGGCCTCAGGGCTTCAGTTATGCTTCACCTGCCGGCTTTGATTATGACCAGGCAGATTAACCGCCTGCTGGGAGCTCTTTCACAGGTAGGTTTGGCGGTGCGCGGCCTTTACGGCGAAGGCACCGAGATAATCGGCAACCTGGTCCAGGTTTCAAACCAGGTTACCTTAGGCCATAGTGAAGAGGAAATCATCAGCAATCTTTTCGGTATTATCCGCCAGGTTATCGAACAGGAACAAAGCGCCAGGCAGATGCTGCTCGACAAACAGCGTGCCGGCCTGGCTGATAAAGCCTGGCGAGCCCTGGGCCTATTAAAGAATGCCCAGTTGATTAGCTCGCAGGAGGCCATTCAGCTTCTCTCCGATTTGAGGCTGGGTTATGATCTTGGCCTGATCAAAGGGATTAACCATCAGCTGCTGAATGAACTGCTGGTTTTAATCAGGCCTGCCTGTTTACAACTACTGGCCGGGCGGGAACTGAGCGAAAGCGAGCGCGACATTGAACGACCGGTTCAGATCAAAAAAGCGCTGGAAAGACATGACGATTTAGACTAACTAAACTGATTACAACGAGAATGGGGTGAATAATTATGTTTATGTTTGGCAGATTTACAGAAAGAGCGCAGCAGGTTCTGGTTCTGGCCCAGGAAGAAGCAAAGCGTCTCAATCATAATTTTATCGGGACCGAACATCTGCTGTTGGGTTTAGTGCGTGAAGGGTCAGGGATCGCTTCACGGGCTCTGCAGGGGATGGCGGTTGATTTAAGTAGGGTTCGGGCCGAGGTAGAGCGGATTACACCCAAGGGTGAAAAAATAATACAGCAGGGAATCAGCTATACCCCCCGCGCCAAGCGGGTAGTGGAGCTGGCTATTGAAGAGAGCCAGAACTTAGGCCACAACTATGTTGGCACCGAACACCTGATGCTTGGTTTAGTTCGCGAAGGTGAAGGAATTGCTGCCCAGGTTTTATTGAACATGGGTATCGACCTGAAGCGTGCTCGCAAGGAGGTTATTCACCTGCTTGGCGGCGAAGAGGGAGCGGCCAGGACAGCCGAAGGCGAAAAAGCCGGCCCGCAAACCCCAACGGTAGATGCTTTTGGACGTGATCTTACCAGGTTGGCTAAAGAAGGCAAGTTAGATCCGGTAATCGGCCGCGACTTAGAGATCGAGAGGGTCATCCAGATCTTAAGCCGTCGCACGAAAAACAACCCTTGCCTGATCGGCGAACCAGGCGTGGGCAAGACAGCGATTGCCGAAGGGTTAGCCCAACGCATTGTCGACGGCCAGGTGCCTGAGATTTTGCGCGATAAGCGCCTGGTTACTATTGAGTTAGCTGCTGTGGTCGCCGGCACCAAATACCGCGGCGAATTTGAGGAGCGGCTGCGCAAGCTGATGACCGAACTGCGCCAGGCCGGTAACGTGATGGTTTTTATCGACGAGCTGCACACCCTGATTGGGGCCGGCGCCGCCGAAGGGGCCATTGATGCATCCAACATCCTGAAGCCCGCCCTGGCCCGCGGTGAGCTTCAGTGCATCGGTGCAACCACGATGGATGAATATCGCAAACATATCGAAAAAGACCCAGCCCTGGAGCGCCGTTTTCAGCCGATAACAGTCGGGGAGCCAACCGTAGAAGAGAGCATGGAAATCCTTAAAGGACTGCGCGACCGTTACGAAGCGCACCACAAGGTTAAAATAACCGATGAGGCACTCGAGGCAGCGGTCAGGCTGGGCGACCGTTATATAGCGGACCGTTTTATGCCCGATAAGGCGATCGACTTAATTGATGAGGCCGCCTCAAGGGTCAGGATTCGCAACTACACGGTGCCTAACGATTTAAAAGAGGTTGAGGAAAAACTGTATGCTTTGCGCACTGAAAAGGAAGCGGCTGTCCGCAACCAGGAGTTTGAAAAAGCAGCCGATCTACGCGATCAGGAACACAAGCTGAAAGAAGAGTTGGAAGAACAGAGGAAAGATTGGGAGCAGAAGGTTGGTACTTCCGATCTGGCAATGGTTACCGAGGAAGATGTGGCTTATATTGTATCTAGCTGGACCGGGATTCCCACCAAGCGACTGGCTGAAGAGGAGTCAGAACGTCTGCTTAAGCTGGAAGAAATCCTCCATCAGCGGGTGATCGGCCAGGATGAAGCGGTGCGTTCGGTAGCGCGGGCGGTGCGCCGTGCCCGGGCCGGGCTGAAGGACCCGAAACGGCCGATTGGTTCTTTTATCTTTCTCGGACCAACCGGGGTGGGCAAAACCGAACTGGGACGGGCCCTGGCCGAGGCGCTCTTTGGCGATGAAAATGCGGTGATTCGTCTCGATATGTCCGAATATATGGAAAAACATACTGCCGCCCGCCTGATCGGGGCTCCACCCGGTTATGTTGGTTATGAGGAAGGCGGCCAATTGACTGAAAAAGTGCGCCGTAAACCCTATTCGGTGCTGCTGCTTGACGAGATGGAGAAAGCTCACCCGGATGTTTTTAATGTGCTGCTGCAGATCCTGGAAGACGGCCGTTTGACCGACGGCAAAGGGCGCACCGTTGATTTTCGGAACACTGTGGTGATCATGACCTCCAACGTTGGCGCTACTTTCCTGGACAAATCGGCACTTGGTTTCGGCGCTTCCGGCGAGGATGCCGATTATGAGAAGATGAAGGAACGGATCATGGACGATCTGAAGCGGACTTTCAGGCCTGAGTTTTTAAACCGCGTTGATGACCTGATTGTCTTCCATTCGCTGAATGAGGAACACATCAGGCAAATCGTCGATATTATGCTAAATGAACTGAACCGCAGGATTGAGGAATTTAACCTTCATGTAGAGGTTTCAGATGAAGTTAAAGTTATCCTGCTCAAAGAGGGTTTCGATCCCAAGTATGGGGCCCGGCCGCTCAGGCGGGTTATCCAGCGCCGCCTTGAAGACGGCATCTCGGAAGAGATGCTTCTGGGCAAGATCACACCGGGTGATACGGTTGCCGTAACTCTGGACGAAAAAGAAAGTCTGGTTTTCAGCAAAATACAGTAAATAAGTTTAAAAGCCCCCTCACTGTTAAGGGGAGGGGGCTCATTTATGACCCTGCACATCTAATGTATAAATATTATGAAAGTACCAACTTTAAGGCCGGTAAAGGATTTTTAGACTGTATTGTCGAATGTGAATCTGAAAAACTACAATTGGGTGTATTATTTTGCCCTCTTAAGAGGTGTAATTCTTGAAAATCGCTGTTTCCGGCAAGGGTGGCGCCGGTAAGACCACGGTGTCGTCTCAATTGGTGCGCTGTTTCACCTTGAATAATCTGCCTGTATTTGCCGTCGATGCCGATCCCGATGCCAATTTAGGACTGGTTTTAGGTCTCGATCTTGATCAGCTTGAAAGGCTCCGGCCCCTGGCCGAGTTGGAAGATGTAATAGCTGCAAAAAATGCCGGGGGTGGCACCTTAGTTGACTTAAACCCCAACGTCGATGATGTCCTCGAAAATTATACCCTGCACGATGGTCTCCTTCGTTTCATGAAGATGGGTGCTATCAAGCAGGGTGGTACTTCCTGCTACTGCAAAGAACATTCCTTTTTAAACGCTGTGCTTACTACCATGCTGCTCGATCGCCCTGAAGCGGTGGTCCTGGACATGAGCGCCGGCATTGAGCACCTGACCCGCGGCACTGCCGGCGGGGTGGAGCTGATGCTGGTGGTTGTTGAACCGACACGGGCCGGGGTCAGCACCGCTAAAGCGGTGGATGGCCTTGCCGCCGACTTAAAAATCAACCAGGTGTTCTTTATCGGCAATAAAATTCGCAACGACGAAGATCGCGCTTATCTTGAAGATTCACTGCCGGCGACACGTTTTGCCGGAATGATCCCGTTTACTGAAAAAGTGCTGGAAAGAGCACGCCGTGGCGAACCGATGGTCTCGAAGTTAGAAGACCTCTTGCCCGGCCTTGAAAAAATTTATGCCATGGCTTGTGGGGGGTGACTGACAACCGACAATGGTTTTCCCATTATTTAATCTATTTTTTGGCAATATAAAAGCACTAAGGGGACAGATTAGAAAAAGCTACGCATAATTTTAAAGGAGGTTAGACCACTTTATGTCCGAAGAAAAGAAAAAAATAGACAACAGAAGGACAATTGATCCGGCGGCGCTGGCAGTTATTGATCGCAACAGTGAAAACGGCCAGCATGAAACCGCTTACGATCGCTATGTAAAAATGCAGCCCCAATGTAATTTCGGGCGCACTGGCGTCTGCTGCCGGATTTGTTTGCAGGGCCCCTGCCGGATTACTAAGAAATCCTCAAAGGGTGTCTGCGGTGCCCACGGTTACACGATTGTAGCCCGTAACCTGATTAGGTCCATCAGTGGTGGCACGGGGGCACACTCCGACCACAGCCGTCACATGCTCTATGCCTTAATGGAAGTGCTCGATGGCAAGGCTCCTGACTACGGTGTGGAAGATCCCACAAAACTGCGCCGGGTAGCTTCCCGGCTTGGCATCGAAATTGAGGGTAAAGATGACCACCAGCTGCTTGAAGCAGTGCTGCAGCAGGCCATCTCAGATTACACCAAGATTACACCCGAACCCTGTAAATGGCTTGAGACCACAGTTGTCCCTGAACGAATGGAAAAATTCAACGCCTGCAATATCCAGCCCCGCTCCATTCACACAACTATCGCCGAAACTATGGGCCAGACTCACATGGGTGTTGACGCCGACCCGGTTAACCTGATCTTCCAGGGCTTAAAAACATCTCTCTGTGACTATATCTGTATGCATATCGGGACCGATCTTTCCGATATTTTGTTCGGTACACCAAAGCCTGTCTATACGGAAGCGAACTTCGGCGTTATGGATCCCGAGATGGTTAACATTGCCGTTCACGGTCACAATCCACTTCTTAGCGAGATGATTGTCCGCCAAGCCCGCGAAATGAAAGCGGAAGCAGAAGCAGCCGGCGCCAAGGGTGTCAAGTGCATGGGCGTTTGCTGTACCGGTAATGAAGTACTGATGCGCCAGGGCGTGCCGGTTTTAACCAACTTCCTCTCCCAGGAACTGCCGATTATGACCGGTAGCTTAGATGCAATGGTTGTTGATGTCCAGTGCATCATGCCGGGAGTCAAGGCGGCGTCAGAGTGTTACCATACAAGAATTGTTACCACGATGTCGCATTCCAAGATCCCCGGTTCTTATCATGTTGATTTCAGCGAAGAACATGCAGTCGAAAAGGCGAGAGAAGTCATTAACCTGGCCATAGAAGCTTTCAAGGAGAGATCCGGTAAAGGGGTGGATATCCCTGACATTAAGCATAAAGTAACCGCCGGCTTCAGCATGGAAGCGATGGAAGAAATCCTCGGTGCGATAAACCCCGATGAGCCGATCAAGGTGGTTACCGATGCCATCGATTCAGGACAGCTGCGCGGCGTAGTTCTCTTCGCCGGCTGTAACAACCTGCGCGTGCCTCATGATGCCAGCGGTTCCTATATCATGAAGGAAATGGCCAAAAACAACGTCTTAATTGTTGCTACCGGTTGTGCCGCCGGCACCGCTGCCAAGCTCGGTTTGCTAAATGCCGACGCTGTTGAGGAATATGCCGGTGAAGGTTTGAAATCCTTTATCCACATGCTCAATGATGCGAACAAGGATAAGTTGAAAGAAAAACTGCCGCTGATCTTCCACATGGGTTCCTGCGTAGATAATTCCAGGGCTTACGATTTTACTACGGCGCTCGCGCGCCAATGGAAAGTAGATGTCCCGAAAGTACCTTTCGTTGCCTCCGCACCGGAAGCGATGAGTGAAAAAGCTGTATCGATCGGCAGCTGGTGTGTTACCCTTGGTGTGCCAACCCATGTTGGTGTTGTACCTGAGGTAACCGGCAGTGCTTTGGTTGATGGAATTGCCCTTCAGATCGCTGAGGATGTCTACGGTGGCTACTTTATCTGGGAAGAAGACCCCGAGAAAGCAGCCGAGAAAATCCTGGCGGCTCTTGATGAGCGCTCCTGGAAGCTGAAGATCCACCAGCAAACTGCTGAGAAATACGAAACTGAACTGTCCAAGGGATGGTAAATAAATCGCAAAAAAGGAGGCACGATTAGATGAGTAATGATGGAGTTCTGACCAGAGACTGGAAAGAATCGTTTGACGAAATATTCGACGGCGCAGTAGATGAGTCGAACCCGCCTTTAAAATTGTTTGAGAAAGCATACGAAGGAGCGGTCATCGCCACCAGTTATGCTGAAATTCTGCTAAACCAGGCGATCAGGCGCTTTGGCCCCGACAAGCCGGTAGCCTACCCGGACACCGGTTATTATCTGCCGGTCATCCGGGCGCTGAGCGGTGAGGCTGTCCAGAAACTGGGTGACCTGCCCCCGATCTTAAATCGGATGCGCAACCAGATCTACGAAAATCTAAACTTCCATAATGCCCGCCTCTGCGGGGAAGCGGCTGCCTACTCAGCCGAAATTATTGAAGCGCTGCGCTATCTTGACGGCGTAAAACCGCATGTTGAGCCCTGGACCGGTTTCTTAGGTGACCCGGTTGTCCGCCGCTACGGTATACTTCTGGTGGACTGGACGATTCCCGGCCAGGCGGTCATTATGGGCAAGGGCAAGTCAAGCGAAGCTGTCGGAAAGCTGATCCAGGACCTGCAGGGTAAAGGATTCATGATCTTTCTCTGCAACCAGGTTATTGAGCAGGCGATCGAGGCCGGCTGTAAACTCGGGATCGACTTTATTGCTTTCCCGATCGGTAACTTTACCCAGGTCATTCATGCTGTTAACTACGCGCTGCGTGCCGGTATTGCTTTTGGTGGTATCCCGCCCGGAGAGCGTCAGAATACCCGTGATTACCAGCGCCGCCGCGTGCGCGCCTTTGTGCTGCAACTGGGCGAAATTGATGAAGTTCAGGTAGCTGCCCACTTTGCTGCCATCTTCTTAGGCTTCCCGGTGATTACCGACCAGGAGCTGGCTGCAGATGAACAGATCCCCAACTGGTATGTATCAAACCCCAATTACGATGACATTGTCCAGGTAGCGATGGAAATCCGTGGTATCAAGCTGAAGATCCTCGATATCCCTGTTCCGATTACCGTCGGCCCTGCTTTCGAGGGTGAAGTAATTAGAAAAGGCGATATGCGGGTTGAATTTGGTGGTGGCCGGACAACGGCTTTTGAGCTGGTTGAAATGGTCGGCGAGGATGATATCGAAGACGGTAAGATTGAAGTGATCGGGCCGGAAATAGATGAGGCGCCGGAAGGCGGCTCCCTGCCGCTTGGCATCATGGTCAAGATCTTTGGCCGTAAAATGCAGCAGGACTTCGAAGGTGTTCTCGAGCGCCGCATCCACTACCTGATCAACTACGGTGAAGGTATCTGGCATATGGCCCAGCGTGACACGATCTGGATGCGGATCAGTAAGGATGCTGCCGCCAAGGGCTTCAAGATTCATCACTTCGGTGAACTGCTGGTGGCCAAGTTCAAGGATGAATTCCCCTCCATCGTTGACCGCGTTCAGGTAAAATTAATTACCGACGCCGCCAAGGTCGAGGAAGGCTTAGCTCACGCCCGGACCTTTTACGGTGCTCGTGACGAAAGGCTGCGCGGCCTGACCGACGAATCGGTCGAGGAATTCTATTCCTGCATTCTTTGCCAGTCATTTGCCCCGAACCACTGCTGTGTTGTAACCCCTGAGCGTCTCGGGCTCTGCGGCGCGGTGAGCTGGCTTGACGGCAAGGCGGCCTATGAAATTGACCCGACCGGCCCCAACCGTCCGATTAAGAAGGAAGGCCTGATTGACGAGAAGAACGGTATCTGGGAATCGGTTAATGAATACGTTTATAACAACACCAACCGCATGATTGAGAAGTGCTCGATGTATAGCTTCATGAATGAGCCAATGACTTCCTGCGGCTGTTTCGAGTGTATCATGGCCATTCTGCCCGAGGCTAACGGGGTAATGATCACCACCCGCGAATACAGCGGTGATACCCCGATCGGGATGACCTTCTCTACCCTGGCCGGCACCTGTGGCGGTGGGGTTCAGACTCCCGGTTTCATGGGTCACGGACGTGCCTTCGTGCTGAGCAGGAAGTTCATCAGCGCTGACGGCGGCCTTGAGCGCCTGGTCTGGATGCCGAAAGAGCTGAAAGACTCGCTCGGAGACGACCTGCGCAAGCGGGCTGAGGAAGCAGGCCTGGGAGCGGACTTCGTGGATAAAATTGCTGATGAAACAGTCGGTACTACATCAGACGAGATCCTGCCTTTCCTTGAAGAAAAGGGTCACCCGGCCCTGACCATGGATCCGCTAATGTAACAGAGGGATAAAAGCTTCGGTGGAGGCAACGATGAAACCGAAGCTTCTTTACGTTTTATTAAAAGAAAGGAGTAGATCTTTAATGGGTTTAACCGGTTTAGAAATCTACAAGCACTTACCCAAAACAAACTGCAAAGACTGCGGTTCGCCGACCTGCCTGGCCTTCGCCATGGCCCTGGCATCCGGTAAGGCGTCACTCGATGCCTGTCCGCACGTCACCGAGGAGGCCAAGGGCGCTCTTGATTCCGCCTCTGCTCCCCCGATCAAGCTGGTCAAGGTTGGCACAGGGGATCACGTTGTCGAACTCGGCGAAGAAACTGAAATTTTCCGTCATGATAAGCGTTTCTTTCATCCCACAGGCGTCGCCGTTTTGATTAGCGACAGCGAAGATGTTGCTGCCAAGGCGGAGGCCTTTGAAGCGCTGGAGTTTCACCGGGTCGGAATGCACTATGTTACCGATATGGTTGCTGTCAAGTGCGATTCCGGTGATGCAGGCAAGTTCAAAGCCGCCGTGGAAACAGTTGCCGGCAAGACCAAAAAAGCAATGGTCTTGATCACTGAAGATCCGGCTATCATGGAGGCGGGCTTAGGCGTTGTTGCTGATCGAAAGCCTTTGATCCATGCGGCAACTGCTGCCAACTTTGAAAAAATGGTCGCACTGGCCAAAGCCAACAGCTGTCCGCTGGTGGTTAAAGGCGAAGGCCTCGATGCTACTGCCGAGCTGGTCGAAAAGATTGTCGCCCTTGATTACAAAGAGCTTGTTTTGGACAGCGGAGCCCGCGAAACCAGCAAGGTACTGGCCGACCTGACCCAGTTCAGGCGTCTGGCAGTGCGTAAGAAATTCCGCCCCTTCGGCTATCCGGCTATTGCCTTTACTGCCAAGGAAGACCCACGTGAAGAAGTGGTCCAGGCCGGTACATACTTAAGCAAGTATGCAGATGTGTTGGTGCTCAAAGCTTCCGGCAAGCAGCAGCTGTTACCGTTGCTCTCCTGGAGGCAAAACCTCTACACCGACCCGCAGAAACCGATCGCCGTTGAAGCCAAGCTTTACGATATCGGCGCTCCGACCGAAGAATCCCCGGTTTACGTGACCACTAACTTCTCGTTAACCTACTTTATTGTTGAAGGCGAAGTTGAAAGCTCCCGGATCCCGAGCCGGATCCTTTCTGTTGATACCGGCGGAATTTCGGTGCTTACTGCTTATGCTGACAACAAGTTTTCTGCTGAAACAATTACTGCGGCTATCAAAAAATCCGGTATTGAAGATAAAGTTAAGCATCGCAAACTGGTCTTACCGGGTCACGTTGCCGTGCTGAAGGGTGCACTGGAAGAAGAGTCGGGTTGGGAAGTTGTCGTCGGCCCGCGTGAAGCTTCCGGTATTACCAAGTTTTCGAAAGAAAACTTCGCTTAAGAATGATTTGTATGTTATGAGGGAATAATAAAACTCCCTCCCCCTTGAGGGGGGAGGGTCGGGGTGGGGGTGAAAAGCTCTCAAGCCCAAGCATTACCTAACGAAAGGAGTAATAAGATGGCTGTAGAAATCCTGAAGGAAAAATACAGAAGTACAGTAGGCGAAGTCGTCCTCGGCGCTACCAAAGATCAGGGCGGCACCCGTAGCCATACCATTACCGTCGGCGGAGAAGGGGCTTTACCCTACCTTCACTTTGAGGGTTCAATCCCCAATCGCCCGGCTGTAGCGCTGGAAGTCTGGGATATGGTTCCCGCAGAATGGGATCCTCTTTTTGAAAAATATTACGGAGATGTCTGGAGTGATCCAGGCACCTGGGCTAAGAAATGTGTCGACGAGTTCGGCGCAGAGATGATTCAGATTCGCCTGAAAGGTGCAGACCCGGACTTAAAAGGCGCTTCGGTCGATGACTGTATCGGTGCTGTTAAAAAGGTGCTTGAAGCAGTTGGCGTACCTTTGATTGTTGTTGGCTGTGGCAAGCCCGAAGTAGATAATACCCTTTATGCGCCAATCGCTGAGGCTGCGGCCGGTGAAAACCTGCTGATGGGTGTGGCCGAGCTCGAAAACTACAAGGCGGTTACCAGCGCCTGCATGGCTAACCAGCACAATATCATTGCCCAATCACCGATCGACATCAACATCTGCAAGCAGCTGAATATTTTGATCGCCGAAATGAGCACCGCTATGGCCAACCGGATCATCATCGATCCAACCATCGCTGCTCTCGGTTACGGAATAGAGTATTCCTACTCAATCATGGAGCGGGCCCGCAACGGCGCTCTCCAGGGTGATAAAATGCTGGCCATGCCGATGATCGGCAACGTTGGTCTTGAATCCTGGCGTGCCAAGGAAGCAAACCAACCTGAGGCCGGTGAGCCCAGCTGGGGCGAGCAGGAAGAGCGGGGCATCCTTTGGGAAGCAACCACGGCCATGGCTTACCTGCAGTCGGGGATTAATATCATGGTTTTACGCCACCCCGAAACCCTGAAAGTGGTTAAAGCCAATATCGACGACCTGATGAAAGATAACAGTTATTAAAAAGAGGAGGCTACCAAATGATAATTATTGGCGAGCGCATTAACGGTATGTTCAAAGATATCGCCAGGGCGATCAAAGATCGCGATCCGGTCCCGGTTCAGGAGTGGGCCCGTAAGCAGGAGCACAACGGAGCTCACTACCTTGATATCAATGTCGGCCCCAGCTCACCGGATGCAGTGGGCGCTATGACCTGGCTGGTAGAAGTGGCTCAGGAAGCAAGCAAACTTCCACTTTGCCTTGACTCAACCAAGTACGACGCTATTGAAGCAGGTCTTAAAATCTGTAAACAGCCGGCGATGATCAACTCTGTTCCGGCTGAAATGGCCAAAATGGAACGGGTCTTTGCCATGGCTGCCGAATATGGGGCAGAAGTGATCGGTCTGGCTATGAATGAAGAAGGTATTCCGAAAGATGCTGACAGCAGGATTGCCCTGGCTGCGGAACTGGTTGCTGTGGCCGACGGGTTCGGCATCTCTCCTGACATGCTCTACATTGACCCGCTGGTCCTGCCCTGCAACGTAGCTCAGGATCACGGGACGGAAGTGCTCCGCACCCTGCGCGAGATTAAACTAATTTCTGATCCGGCCCCGAAAACCGTGGTCGGTTTAAGCAACGTATCCCAGGGCACCAAGAACCGTGAGCTGATCAACCGCACCTTTGCTGTGATGGCGATGGCCAACGGCCTCGATGCCGGGATCGTCGATGCTAACGATGATGAACTGATGGAGGCAATTGCCTCGGCTCGCATTATCATGAACATGGATATTTACTGTGATTCTTATGTTGACGTTTTTATGCAGCGCAACCGTTAAGATTTCAAGTTCAGGATGCGGGTCTTCAGTATAAATTGCATTAATGAAAAGGGAAGGTGAGTGTATGATAATCGCAGAACGTAAGCCGCTTGAAGAAATAGCAGCGATGGCTGCCCCTTACAAGCGTGTCTGCGTCCTCGGCTGTAACACCTGCGTGGCGGTTTGCATGGCCGGCGGCGAGAAAGAAGCCGAAGAAACGGCGGCTCTGTTGCGCATCCACCGTAAAAAGGAGAATGTGGCGGGTGAGGTTGAGGTCTTCTCGATTGAGCGACAGTGCGAATTCGAGATGATTGATGAAGTTTTGGAGAAACTAAAGAGTTATGATGTCATTGTATCGATGGCCTGTGGTGTCGGTGTCCAGACCATGGTCGAGCACGTTCCGTCGCTGCGTGTGGTTCCCGGCCTCAATACTACTTCGATGGGTTACCCAATCGAGCAGGGTGTCTGGGTCGAGCGCTGTTTAGGTTGCGGGGACTGTGTCCTGCACCTGACCATGGGCATCTGTCCGATCAGCCGTTGTGCCAAGAGCATCCTTAACGGACCCTGCGGTGGTTCAGCCGAAGGCAAATGTGAGCTGGGCAAAGATGTCGACTGTGCCTGGCACCTGATACATGAGCGCCTCTCAGCATTTGGGCGCCTGGCTGACCTCGATGAAATTCAGCCTCCTAAGAACTGGTCAAAATCACATCATGGTGGTAACAGAACCACGGTAAGGGAGGATGTTAAAATTGATCGCGGGTAGCAGACTTGAAAGAATGTTGGAAGCAGGACACTTTACGGTAACCGGTGAGCTTGGCCCCCCAAAAGGTGCCGATATCACCCAGATGAAACACCATGCCGAGGGCATGAAGAACCACGTTGAAGCCTGTAATATTACCGATAATCAGACCGCCATCGTGCGTACCTCCAGCATCGCCTGCGGCGCAGCCCTGGTGCAGATGGGCATTGAGCCGATCATCCAGATCGTCACCCGTGACCGCAACCGGATCTGTATCCAGGCCGATGTGCTGGGAGCCCAGGCACTGGGGATCAAGAACATCCTCTGCATCGCTGGTGACCACATGAAGTTTGGTAACGAGCCCGGCTCCAAGGGCGTTTACGATATTGACTCGATGCAGCTTTTAAAAGGTTTAAAAGACCTGCGCGACGAGAAAAAATTCATGGGCGGCGAGGCGCTTGAAGGTGAAGTAAGTTATTACCTGGGTGCCGTGGAAAACCCCTTTGCCGATCCCTTCGAGTTCCGGATCGACCGGCTTGAGAAGAAGATCCGGGCCGGTGCCAGTTTTATCCAGACTCAATGTATCTTTGATCTCGACCGCTTCGAGCGCTTTATGGAACTGGTTCGCGAGCGTGGTTTGCACAAGAAGATCAAAATACTCGGCGGCATTACCCCGATCAAGTCGATGGGCGCTGCCAAGTACATGAAAAACAATGTCTCCGGTATTACCATTCCCGACTCCCTGATCGAAAGACTGCAGGGTGCGGAAGATAAAAAAGCTGAAGGTCTGAATATTGCTGTAGAGACCATCAAAAGGTTAAAAGAGATCGAAGGCGTGCACGGAGTCCACATTATGGCTATCGCCTGGGAAGAAAAGGTCCCCGAAATCGTCGAACGGGCCGGTCTTTACCCACGCCCGAAAATCGATTAATGATTGCGGCCGGTTTTTCTCCCGATCGAAACTAACCAAGCCAAGACAGGCCTTCAACGGCCTGTCTTTTTTTATGGAGGTGACCTATGTTAAAGGAAGTTGTAATCGTTAGCGCTGTCCGCACCCCGATTGGCGATTTCGGCGGCAGCCTTAAAGACGTTCCTGCCCTTCAATTGGGCGTAACCGCTGTCGAAGAGGCACTGCGCCGGGTTCCAGCTTTAGAAAAAGACCAGGTTGAAGAAATCATCTACGGCAACTGCGGTCAACGCAGCGACGAGCCGAATATAGCCCGCTGCATTGCCCTCGAAGCAGGCTTTCCAAATGAAACCACCGGTTTCACCATCCAGCGCCAGTGCAGCTCGGCGATGCAGGCTATTGCCTCGGGTTTCCAGGAAATTACCCTTGGTGATGCAGAAATTGTTGTAGCTGGCGGGGTGGAATCGATGAGCTCTGCGCCTTATGTGCTAAAAGGTGCCCGCTGGGGCCAGCGCCTGCAGCACGGGGAGATGACCGACGCCCTCTGGGAGATGCTGATGGACCCGGTGCACAAGATTATGATGGGCGAAACGGCCGAACGGCTGGCTGATAAGTACAGCATCAGCCGCGACGAACAGGATGAAGTTGCCGCCCGCAGCCACCTAAACGCTATTAAAGCCATCGATGAAGGGCGCTTTAAGGAAGAGATCGCTCCGGTCACAGTTGTCACCCGTAAGGGCGAAACGGTGATCGATACTGACGAACACCCCCGGCGCGATATTTCCCGGGAAACATTGTCTAAGCTAAAGCCGGTCTTTCGCAAAGAAGGCACTGTTACCGCCGGTAACGCCTCCGGCTTAAACGACGGGGCGGCAGCAGTGGTCTTGATGAGCCTTGATAAGGCCAACCAGCTTGGTATTAAGCCGTTGGCCCGCATTGTATCGTACGCCTGGGCCGGGGTTGAGCCCGACCTGATGGGCTACGGACCGGTGCCGGCCACCAAGAAAGCGCTAATCAAAGCAGGGATGAATCTGGAGCAGATGGAGCTGATCGAAGTAAACGAAGCTTTTGCCGCCCAGTATCTGGCCTGTGAGAAGCTGCTTGAGCTTAACCGTGAGATCGTCAACGTTAACGGCAGCGGCATCGGTCTCGGCCACCCGGTCGGCGCCACCGGCACCCGCATCGTCGTCACCCTGCTGCACGAGATGGCTCGCCGCGGCAACAAACTCGGCCTGGCCACTTTATGCGTCGGCGGCGGCATGGGTATGACCCTGATCCTCGAACGCCAATAAAAATTTACTGTAGGAGGAATTACTATGTCTGATCTGGTTTTAGTATCACGCGAGGAGCGCCTGGCTATTGTTACCCTGAACCGACCGCCGGTAAACGCCCTCAGCCAGGAAGTGCTTGATGCCCTGGAAGCTGCTTTTGCTGAACTGTCCAAGGATGAAACTGTCGGTGCTGTAATCTTGACCGGAGGCGGTGACAAGGCCTTTGTCGCCGGGGCCGACATCTCTGAATTTCCCAAGCTGAACAGTGCCAACGGTGAGAAGCTCAGCCGCCGCGGACAGGAGGTCTTCCAGCAGGTTGCTGACTTCCCTGCCCCGGTCATTGCTGCAATTAACGGTTTTGCCTTAGGCGGTGGTTTGGAGCTGGCCCTGTCCTGTGACATCCGGGTAGTGGCCGAGAACGCAAAAGTTGGACTGCCCGAAGTTACCTTGGGCATTTTCCCCGGTTACGCCGGCACCCAGCGCCTGCCGCGCTTTATCGGCATCGGCAAGGCCAAGGAACTGATCTTCAGCGGCCAGATGATCGACGCTGCTGAAGCTTACAGGATTGGTATTGCTGAGTATCTTACCCCGGCCGGCGAAGCGGTGGCCAAGGCCCGGGAAATCGCCGGCAAGATCCTTAAAGTTGGCCCGCTGGCTGTCCGTCTGGCCAAGCAGTCCGTAAACGAAGGTCTTGACCTGACCCTGGAAGAAGGGCAAAAGCTGGAAGCAGCCCTTTTTGCCAAGCTCTGTGACTCTGATGATCAAAAAGAGGGCGCCCATGCTTTCCTCGAAAAACGCCCCCCGAACTTTAAGGGTAAGTAAAAACAGCCCCCTCAACCTGACCCTCTCCCCCGGAGGGGAGAGGGTAATCTCGAAGATCGATAAAACGATTACGGGTTCTCCCTCCCCCTTGAGGGGGGAGGGTACGGGTGGGGGTGTGATAATTAACTTGCTTACGACCGCACTCACCTCCAGCCGCCTATGTGTCTCATAGGATGGGGTTGAGAAACCTAATGCACTTAGCAAAGGAGATGATCTAGATGGAAATCAAAACTATTGGTGTAATCGGCGCAGGAACAATGGGCAGCGGCATTGCCCAGACGGCTGCTGAAGCCGGCTATAATGTGATTATGCGCGATATTGAAGAGAGTTTTGTTAAGCGCGGCCTCGGCATTATCGAAAAGAACCTGGCCCGCGCTGTAGAAAAAGGTAAGAAGAGTAAGGAAGAAGCTGATGCCGTAGCCGCCCGCCTGAAGGGTACGACTAAACTGGAAGATTTAAAAAGTGCCGACCTGGTGATTGAAGCGGTCATCGAAAATATGGATCTGAAAAGAGAACTTTACGGTGAACTGGATAAAATACTTAAGCCCGATACGATCATTGCCTCCAACACCTCCGGTTTAAGCATCACCGAGATGGCTTCCGCTACAAAACGGCCTGACAAGGTGGTCGGGATGCACTTCTTCAACCCGGTGCCGGTGATGAAGCTGGTTGAAGTGATCAAAGGCGCTGCCACCTCGGAAGAGACATTCAAGGTAATTATGGACCTCTCCGTAAAAAAA
>Ga0194127_10002444_pt1 | contig 25307 bp, 20 predicted proteins | sample TA2KigC100mmetaG_FD_148624 | JGI IMG/M metagenome (GOLD analysis project Ga0194127, IMG submission 148624) | Freshwater microbial communities from Lake Tanganyika, Tanzania - TA2015036 Kigoma Deep Cast 100m | ecosystem: Environmental > Aquatic > Freshwater > Lake | place: Tanzania: Lake...
CCCCGCAGGTCCGCGGCGCCCCCCGAGTCCAGGAAGCGCACGTACCCGTCGCGCGCCGCCGCCGCGTCGCCCTTCTTCTCGTGGCACCTCGCGACGTTGTAGAGGAACGCCGGCTTCGGCGAAAGCTCGTGCGCCTTCAGGTAGAGGTCGATCGCGTCGTCCCAGCGCCCGGCCTTCGCGAGGTCGTAGGCGGTGTCGGCCAGCTTCTTCGCGGCCGCCTCGTCCTCGTCGCCGGACGCCGCGCAGGGGATCGCCGCGAGCAGGAGGGCGGCGACGGCGGCGGCGGTCCGGGTCAATGCGGCCCCCGGAGCGAGTAGACGACCGGCACCTCGACGTCGATCGGCCCGCCGGGCGGCGGCGGCAGGGACGGGATCCCGCGCGCCATGGCGAGCGCGGCGCGATCCAGCAGGTCGTGGCTCGACCGCTCCTCGATGGTCGCGCCGGCGACCCGGCCGCGGCCGTCCACGCGGACCCTGAGCACCACGCGCCCCTCCGCCCGCGTCCTGCGCGCGGGCGCCGGGTACGTCCTCGCCGCGACGATCGCGCTCCGCACTGCGAGCGCGTACTCCCGGCGCTCCGCCGCGATGTCACGGGAGGGAGAGGCGGGCGGGGCGGGCGAGGCGGGCGGGGCGGGCGACGGCGCCGCGGTCGCTGCGGGGCCGGGTGACGCGGAGCCGGGCGGGCCCGACGCGGGAACGGGCACGGAGACAGGCCCCGCGCCCGCCGCCCGCCCCCGGTCCAGCTCCCGGCCCGGAACCTCTCTGCGGTCTCCGCGGTCTCTGCGGCTGAATCCACCGGGGCTCGACCGGGCCGGGACGGAAGCGGGTACGGGCTCGGGCCCGGGTTCGGGTACGGGAGAGACGGCGGTCGCGGGGGGGCGGGCGACGATGCGGAGCGGGACGATCTCCCGGGGCGCCGGGGGCGGCTCGTCCCGCGTCGCGAGCGCGACCAGCCCCGACCCGAGGAGCAGGTGGAGCCCGACGCTCGCCGCGACCGCCGATCGCGCACCGCGCCTCTCCCGGTCCGTTCCGCTCATGGACACCCCGCCAACCCTGCAATATCATACCTGCCCATGGCGCGCATCGAATTCACGGATGCCGAAGGCGAACTCAGGCGATACGAGGTCCCCGCGACCGCCGCCGGGATCGTGATGGGCCGCAGCCCGTCCTGCAACGTGGTCCTGCCGAGCCACTCGGTCGGCCGGAACCACGGCAGGATCACGTGCGAGGGCGGCTCATTCCATTACGTGGACCTCGGCAGCGTCAACGGGACCTTCCTGAACGGCCGCAAGGTGACCGCGCCCGCCCGCCTCCAGGACGGCGACGAGATCCGGTGCGGCGACGTGGTCCTGCACTTCCGGGTCGGGTCGAAGATCACCGAGGCGCGCGCGAAGACGGCGGCGCCCGCGCCGGCGCCGGCGCCCGAGGTCCCGGACCGGACGCTTCGCGACGGCGAGGCGGAGAAGCCGGCGCGGGCGCCCGAGGCCCCGCGCAGGCCGGCCCCGGCCGCGCCCCTCCCGCCGACCGCGCCCGCGCCCGCGGTCCAGCCCGCGCAGGAGAGGCCGAGAGCGGACGGCGTGCGGCCCGTGGCCGATGCGGTCGCGATGGGCGAGCTGTCGCGCGTCCGCAAGGAGAACGCGGCGCTGCGGGCCGAGGTCCAGGCGCTCCAGGGCCGGCTGTCCTCGAACGCGTCGGACTCGGCGGACGTGGCGGTCCTGAGGCGGCAGCTCGAGGAGGCCCGGTCGTCCACGTCGGACGACGAGGTGAAGCGCCTGAAGGCGGTGCTGGCGGACGCGGAACGGCACGCACGCGAGGCGGAGAGCCGCGCCGCGATGGCGAACTCGAGCCTCGAGAGCATCCACACCAAGTACATGGAGGCCCGCGAGGAGTCGCGGCACGTCTCGTCGCTGCTGGAGCGGACCCGGAGCGAGGCCCAGGACCGCGAGATCGAGGTGCTCGAGCTGCGGGAGAAGGCCGGGGCGCTCCAGGCCCAGATCGAGGCGTCGCGGGGCCGCGGCGTCGAGTCGGCCGAGGAGGTCAAGGCGCTCAAGGTCCGGCTGACCCAGAAGGACCGCGAGACGGAGAGCCTGCGCCGCGAGCTGGACTCGCGCGAGTACGACCTGAAGACCCTGCGCGAGGAGAACGAGCGGCTCGAGGAGTACTGCCAGAGCGACTCGGGGCGGCAGCACGAGCTGGAGCGCAAGGCGCGCAACCTCGAGGCGGTGATCGAGGAGAACCGGAACCTGCTCGCGGAGTTGCGCCGGACGTTGTCGGAGAAGGAGCGCGACTTGCGCGAGGTCCGGCTGGGCGTGGGCATCGCGGACCTGGAGCAGGAGAAGCAGCGGCTGCTCGACGACTACCACCGGAAGAGCAGCGAGCTGGACACGCTCCGGGCGGACCTGTCGAGCGCGAAGGCGGACCTCGCGGGGGCGGCCGCGGACCGCGAGGCGCTGGAGGGGCGGATCCGGCAGCTCGAGGAGGCCGCGAAGGCGAAGCGGCTGGAGCGCGAGGACATCTCGGACCACCCGGAGTACCGGGCCAAGGTGCGGGAGGCGGAGGCGCTGGCCGACACGGTGGCGGCGAGGGACCGCGACGCCGAGGGATTGCGTCGCGAGGTCGCGGACGGCGCGAAGGCGCTGGAGGCGACGCGGGCCGACGCGGCCAGGGCCGTGGAGGCGGCGAAGGCGGAGGCGGCGAAGGCGATCGAGGCCGCCCGGGCCGAGGCCGCCCGGGCCGAGGCCGCGAAGGCAGCCGTCGTGACGGAGCAGCCGGCGGCGCCGCACGGGCTCGCGGACGCGGTCGAGTCGCTGCTCGACAGCCTCGTGCTGCTCCAGTCGGGCATGAGGGACCTCGAAGCGGCGATCGGCGACTCGCCGGCAGCCGAGGTCGAGGAGGCCGTGGCGAGCCTGAGGGACCTGCGGCGGGTCGTTTCGGGAGAGGCGGAGGCCCTGAAGACGAGGATGGGCACACGACAGGAGGGCAATTGAGGACGGGCGTCAGGAGCATCCAGGAGATCGAGGACCTCATCCGGGCGGCGTACCCGCTGGTCTACGTGGTGTCGCCGGAGGAGGACCGCGTCGAGTTCACGCTGCGCGAGATCGGTCAGCGCCGCGGCCGCAAGCTCGTCGTGTGGAGCGTCACCGAGGGGTTCGAGGAGGAGGGGAACACCCTCCCGAAGGACGTCCGGGATCCGGTCCGCGCGCTCGAGAACATCGACCGCCTGGAGGACCACGCGATCTTCGTGCTGCGCGACTTCCACCCCTACCTCACGGACCCGACGATCGTTCGGCGGCTGCGCGACCTGTGCAGGAGCTTCTCGAAGACGTCGAAGTTCAAGAAGCACATCATCCTGCTGTCCGCGATCTTCAAGGCGCCGCTCGAGATCGAGAAGGACATGGCGGTCGTCGATTTCGACCTGCCGATGGCCGACGAGATCCACGGCATCGTCCAGGACGTGCTCGACGGCGTGCCGATGAAGTCGCGCGCGAACATCAAGCTTCTGAAGGACCCGGAACAGAAGCAGCGCGTGGTCGAGGCGGCGCTCGGGCTGACCGCGAACGAGATCCGGGCGGTGCTCGCGAAGTCGCTCGTGCGCAGGCACGACTTCGACATCGAGACCATCCTCGGCGAGAAGAAGCACATCATCCGCAAGTCCGGGATCCTCGAGTTCTTCGAGACGGACGCCCAGTGGAGCGACGTCGGGGGGCTCGAGGTCCTGAAGGACTGGCTGAAGAAGCGCGTGCTCGCGTTCTCGCCGTCAGCGCGCGCGTTCGGGCTGCCGATCCCGAAGGGGATCATGATGATCGGCATCCCGGGGTGCGGCAAGTCCCTGACCGCGAAGGCGGTTTCCGGCCTGTGGCAGATGCCGCTGCTGCGGCTCGACGTGGGCAAGGTCTTCTCGTCGCTGGTCGGGTCGTCGGAGGAGAACTTCCGGCGCGCGATCAAGACCGCGGAGGCGGTCGCGCCGTCGATCCTGTGGCTGGACGAGATCGAGAAGGGGTTCTCGGGCGCCCGGTCGTCGGGCGACTCGGACGCCGGCACCACTGCGCGCGTGTTCGCGTCGTTCATCACGTGGCTCCAGGAGAAGCAGAGCCAGGTGTTCGTCATCGCGACCGCGAACGACGTGTCCATGCTGCCCCCCGAGCTGCTCCGGAAGGGGCGCTTCGACGAGATATTCTTCGTGGACCTGCCGAGCGCGAAGGAGCGCGGCGACATCTTCAAGATCCAGGTGGCGAAGCTGAACCGCCGGTCCGACCACCAGCGCGACCCGGAGGCGTTCGACGTCGAGGCGATCATCTCGCGCACGCAGGGGTTCTCGGGCGCGGAGATCGAGCAGGCGGTCATCTCGGCGCTGTACGACGCGTTCGACGTCAAGGAGGACCTGACGACCGAGCGGCTCGCGCGCAGCGCGTCGGAGATGATCCCGCTGTCCTACACGATGAAGGAGAAGATCGACCAGATGCGCGAGTGGGCGTCGAGCCGCGCCCGCACCGCGTCGCGGCCGGACGACGGGGCCCAGGTCCAGGAAGAGGACGGCGGCCGGATCGAGATGGCGTAGGAGACCGAATGTCCCACTTCACCAGCGTCAAGACCCAGATCAAGGACATCGTGTGCCTGAAGCTCGCGCTGAAGGACCTCGGGTACGCGTTCACCGAGGCGACGGTCGAGGAGAAGTGCTACGTCCGCGGCTACCAGAAGCAGAAGACCGAGGCGGACATGGTCATCCACATGAGCAAGACGTACGACGTCGGCGTGAAGATCACGGCCAAGGGCGTGCAGTTCGTCGCGGACTGGTGGGGGGTCGAGGTCACGCGCGGCGTCACGGAGCAGGAGTTCGTGCGGCTGGTGACGCAGAAGTACGCGCAGCACAAGGTGAAGCAGGAGCTTCAGAAGCGCGGGTACACGCTCGCGACCGAGGAGGTCAAGGAGGACCAGTCGGTCCACCTTCGGCTGAAGAAGTTCTAGGGCGGTGAAGGGGGCCGGGCGCCGCCGCGCGCCCTCGGCCCGCGCCGTGGATGCCGGCGCGGGCCGCCCCGACGTGGACGGGACGGGCGCGCGGCGGCGCCGCGGAGGCCCCCATGGCCGGGCACGAGATCGAGATCGACATCAAGCCCGACGGCACCTTCAGCTTCGGCGTGAAGGGCGTGAAGGGCAAGAAGTGCAAGGAGTTGACCAAGTTCCTCGAGGAGCTGGGCGATACGATCAACTCCGAGACCACCTCCGAGTACTACCAGGAGGAGGTGATCGAGACGGAGAAGGAGCACATCCACGTCGGCAAGAAGTGAGTCCGGCCCCATGCCCGGCTTCGTCCTCCCGATCGAGCGCACGGCGGCCCGGATCCGGTCGCGCTACGCGGCCCAGGTCGTGCCCGAGCGCTTCCGCGGCCCGCCCCTGATGGAGGACCGCCCGCTCTACCTGTGGGCGCGCCGGCTGCTGCGCGCCGCGAAGGCCATGAAGGGGCGCGAGGTCCGCCAGCGCACGATCGAGCGTCCCGGCTGGATCGAGGGCCGGATGGAGGACCGGGTCCCGCAGTTCTTCCTCCGCAACATCACCCGGGTCGAGCACACGCGCGACGAGGACGAGGGCCTGCCGTTCGAGGAGGTGCGCACGCGCGACGCGGACGCGGAAGGCCGGGTCGGCCGCGCGCTGGCCGGCCGCTTCCCGCGTCCCGAGCTGCTGACGCGCTGGAACATGGACGACGTGGTCTGGCTGCGCGCGCTCGTGAAGCGCTACGTGTACCAGGAGGACTGGCGCCGCCGCTTCGGCCGCGAGCTGAAGGAGCACGTGCGCGGGCCGCTGTTCAGGTACGATCCGGACAGGACGGGGGGCTGACCCGGAACCATCGGGAACTCCACCAGCCCCCAGCGGGACTGGAGTGGCTGTCCCCGGCGAAGGCCACCGTGACCGCATCGACCGACACGTCGGCGACCGTGTCGCTCGAGTACCCGGATCCGCAAGCGATGATCGACGAGGCCCACGCGCTCGGCTTCCGGATGGCGCTCTGGCACGCGCCCTACCCCGGCGAGAAGACCGTGCACGCCAAGGCGCTCCACGATCACGCGGTCGCGAACGGGTTCTACCCCCCCACGAACGGCCTGCTGGTCAACAACTGGGGCCGCCCCGTGGACTTCACTAACCCGGCCGCCTACGCGTGGTGGCAGGGCCTGATCCGGAAGTACACGGACATGGGCATCGAGGGCTTCAAGATCGACCACGGCGAGGACGTGCTGGTCGGGCTGTGGGGCGTGCGGAACGTGTGGGCGTTCCACGACGGCAGCGGCGAGCGCACGATGCACCGCGGGTACCAGTGGTTCCTGCACAAGGTCTACGCGGAAACGATGCCGGCCGGCGGCGGCTTCATCCTGGCCCGCAACAGCACGTACGGCGACCAGGCGCACGTCAACGTGATCTGGCCGGGCGACGCGGACTCCTCGTTCGCGAAGCACCGGGAGAAGGTGAAGCTCCCCGACGGGTCCGAGTACGTCTCGGTCGGGGGGCTGCCCGCGACGGTCGTGTACGGCCTGTCGCTCGGGCCGTCGGGCTTCCCGTTCTTGGGCACGGACACGGGGGGGTACCGCCACGCGGCGCCGCCCGACCGGGAGCTGTTCGTGCGCTGGTTCCAGCAGACCGCGCTCTCGTCGTGCATGCAGGTCGGCAACGACTCCTCGAGCATGCCGTGGGACTTCGAGGCGAAGGGGAAGCCGCTCTACGACGAGGAGTCGCTCGGCTGGTACCGCGACTACGCGCGCCTGCACCTGCGGCTGTTCCCGTACGAGTAGACGTACGCGGTTGCGATCAGCAAGGACGGCCGCCCGATCCAGCGGCCGGTCGGGCTCGCGTACCCCGAGATGGGGAACCACCCGAGCGACGAATACCTGTTCGGCGACTCGCTGCTGGTCGCGCCGGTGATGGTACGCGGCGCCACGTCCCGTGACGTGGCTTTCCCGCCGGGGAAGTGGCTGTCGTGGTGGGACGGCAAGACGTACGATGGGGACAGGACCGCGAAGGTCGAGGCGCCGCTGCCGGTCCTGCCCCTGTTCGCGCGGGAGGGAGCGGTCGTCCCGATGCTGCGGCCGACCATCGACACGATCGCCCCGACCACGAGGCCCGCAGAGGTCGACAGCTACGCGACCGACCCGGGCGTGCTCTGGGTCCGGGTCTTCCCGGGGCCGAGGACGGACTTCACGCTGTTCGACGGCGCGGTCGTCGGCCAGGCCGAGGGGGCCGCGGTCGGCTACAAGGACGGGACCGAGTTCAGGAAAGGCGCGATCTTCGAGGTGGTCGGCCAGGCGACGAAGCCGTCCCAGGTGTCCGACAACGACGCGCCGCTCGCGGAGGTCGCCGACCTCGCGACGCTCCAGTCCGCGGCGTCCGGCTGGTTCCACGACGGGAAGGCCTTGTGGATCCGGGTCCCGGCCGGCGACCACGCGGTCGTCTTCGGAGGCAACCCGTGAAGCGTGTCGCGGTCCTGTGGGCGTTCGGCGCGGTCGCGTGCGGCGGAGGCGGGGACGGTGCGGACACCCCGGACGCGCCCGGCGCGGCGATCGAGGTCGCGCCCGAGGTGTCCGCCACGCCGATCGGCAAGGTGACGGCCGTGTCCACGCGCGACTCGCACACGTGCGCGATCGACGAGGCGGGCGCACTCTGGTGCCGGGGTTCCGGGTTCCGGTCGCAGCTCGGCGACGGCGGCGCGAACGACCAGCCGAGGCCCGGCCCGGCCGCGCTCCCGGCGGGCGACATCCGGTCGGCGGGCGCGGGCGGCTCCCACACCTGCGCGGCCCGGGAGGGAGCGCTCTTGTGCTGGGGCCCGGACTTCCACGGCCAGGCCGGCGACGAGTCCATGATCGACCGCTTCGCCCCGCACGCCGTGGGGGGCATCACCGGAACGGTCGCCGCGGTCGCTGCCGGCCTCGACCACACCTGCGCGATCGCGGATTCCCGGCTGTGGTGCTTCGGCCGCAACGACAAGGGCCAGCTCGGCGCCGGCCCCGGCCCCGCGACCGCGATCCCGAAGCTCATTCCGTAATCGCTACTTGCACTTGCGCTTGAGGTCGTTGAGCATGTCCCTGGCGCGGGTCGCCTCGGGCGCCTTGCGGTCGTACTCGGTCAGGTACTTCAGCACGCCCTGGGCCTTCTTGCAGTCGTTCTGCTTCAGCAGCGCCTCGGCGAGCCGGAGCAGGGACTTCGGCACCGGCGCGCCCTTCTGCTCGCGGTACCGGTCGTGGACGCGCTGGTACTCGCGGATGGCCTGGCCGTACTTGCCTTCCTTGAAGTAGGTCTCGCCGACGACGAACTGGGCCTCGCCCGCCCGCGGCTCGTCCGGGAACGTGTCCAGGAACTTGCGGAGCACGCCGCGCGCGGTCAGGTTGTCGCCCTTGCCCGCGGCCTCGCGGCCCGCCTTGAACAGCGAGTCCGCGTCCTCGGGGAGCCCCTTCGGCAACTGGACGAGCGCGATCCCGAGCTTCTCGTCCATCGCCTTCTTGATGCGGTCGATCTCCTCGCCGAGGTGCCCGACCTTGTACGCGACCTCCTCGTCCGCGCCCTTCAGCCGGGACACGTCCGCCTTGATCGCGTCCACGTCGGCGCCGAGGTTCGCCCCCCCCTTGCGCAGCGCCTCGGTCGCCTCCTGCATGTCCTGGTGCATGCGCTCCATGCGGGCGATGTTGCGCTGCTGCTCCGCCTGGAGCGCCTCCTTCTCCTTCTCCAGCACGGTCACCCGCGCCTCGAGGTCGCGGAAGCGCGGAATGGTGACGCAGCCGGGGAGAGGGAGCAGACTCAGCGCGAGCAGGGGTACGAGGAGGGATCGCGTCATCGGCGGGCCGTGGCGGCAGCGACTACCGGAAGCGGAAGTCGTCGCGCCGGTTCTTCCACCAGCAGTCCTCGGAGTGGTCGGTGCAGACCGGCTTCTCCTCGCCGAACGACGTGGCGGTCATCTGGCCGCCGGACACGCCGAGGTTCGACAGGAAGCGCATCGCCGCGTCCGCGCGCCGAGTACCGAGAGCGAGGTTGTACTCGTCCGCGCCGCGCTCGTCGCAGTTGCCCTCGATCGCGATCGACTGGCCGCGCTTCTTGATGCAGTCGTAGTTGCGGTTCAGCACGTCGCGCGCGTCCGCCCGGATCGAGGACTCGTCGAAGTCGAAGTAGATCGGGTCGAGGTTGCACGCGATGGCGGTGCAGTTGCAGCCGTCGCAGGTGCGGCCCTGGCCGCAGTCCGCGTCGGTCTTGCACTGGCACGCCGGCACGCAGCCGCCCTGGATGCACTTCATGTTCGCGCCGCAGTCGGCATCGGCCGCGCACTGCGCGCAGGTCCCGCGGTCGCCCGCCGGCTTCCAGCACTTGCCCTGCTTGCACTCGAGGTCGGACGTGCAGCAGTCGCCCGGGTTCCCGGCCGGCTTGTCGCAGGTGTACTGCGGCCCGCAGAAGGCGCAGGGGCCCTTGGCCTTGCAGTGGTCGCTGGTCGCGCAGTCGCGGCACAGCTTGTCCACGCAGAACTGCCCGTGCTCCTTGCAGTGCTCGTCGGCCTCGCAGTTCGGGTACTTCGGACCGCAACCCGTCGCGAACGCGACGAGGAGCCCCCCAACGACAAGCGCGAGAGCGGACTTCATAAGGCTTTCCTCCTCCAAGAGTGGTCTTCGAACCGCTTCTTCTTCCGAAACGCCCCGCGAGCGTAGCCGAGAGGGCAATCGATGTCAAGCCGAGACCGCGGCACGTCCCCCCTTCGACACCCGTCCGGCACCACCCGATGGACGATTCCGCTTTCGGGGCCGCAACTTCTCGTTCGCCTTGGAGGCCCGGTCGGGCGGGACCTACAATGCGAACGGGGACATGGGGTACCTGTCCCCGGGGAGGACCGATGCGCGCGCCGACGCTGGCCCTGGCACTGTCCGCGGTCGCATGCTCCGGAGGGATGGCCGACGTCCGGAAGGAGGTGCGCGCGCTGCGCGAGACCGTGGAGGAGATGGCGCGCTCGAACGCCGCCGTCCGCACGCGGATCGACGACGTGGACGGCCGCCTGCTCCTGCTCCAGGACGAGGTCGAGACCCAGCGGATGGCCGCGATGCGCGGAGTCCGGCTCGCGAACGCCACTCCGCCTCCTTCCCTCCCGGTCGTGAAGGTCCAGCCCCCGTCCGAGGAGGCGTACGAGGAGGTGCCCGCGCGCGGGCGCTCCCCGGGCGGGTCACGCGACGCGCTGCTCGATGTCCAGGATCCGGTCTACCAGGACGTCGATGAATTCGGGCGCGTGGTCCCGGCCCGCGGAGGCACGGGAGCGGGCTCCGCCGCCCGCCGCGACGCGGCCCCGGAGACGGCGCGCAAGGCGTCCCCGCGCGTCGCGGGCAAGCCGGTCGCGTCCCAGCCCGACGACGCCGGCCGGATCTCCGAGTACCAGGCCGCCTACTCGCTGTATGAGCAGGGCCGCGTCCAGGAGGCGATGAAGGCGCTCGCCGGCTTCGTCGCCAGGAACCCGCGTCACGCTTACGCCGACAACGCCCAGTACTGGATCGGCGAGTGCCACTACGACGTCAAGGACTGGGTGGCGGCGAAGCGGGAGTTCATGAAGGTCGTCACCGAGCACCCGGACGGCAACAAGGTGCCCGACGCCATGGTGAAGGCGGGCCTGTGCGCCCGGATGCTGCGCCTGGACGACGAGGCTCGCACGATGCTCGACGCCGTGGTCCTCACCTACCCGGAGAGCGCCGCGGCCGGGGTCGCTCTGAGGCTGCTCGCGGAGATGCCATGAACGCTCCGACACGCGCCCGGTGCACGGCGATCGCGGGTGCCGCGCTGGCGATCCTCCTGGCCGGCGCGGCCGCGGCCCAGGAACTGCCCCAGCGGGAGATCATGGTCAGCGGCGGCAGCGGACCGGGCGAGGTCAACGTCTACGTCGCCGAGGAGGGCGACAACCTCTGGGACATCGCGGACCGCTTCTTCTACGACCCCTGGTACTGGCCCGTGCTCTGGTCGTTCAACCCGCACATCACGAACCCGAACTGGATCTTCCCGGGCGACCTCGTCTACCTCGTGCCGCCGCGACCGGTCGTCGCGAAGCGCGAGGGCTACTCCGTGACCGAGTCCCGCTACTCGGCCGGCCCGCAGGTCGAGGCCGCGCTCGGCCGGCGCGTCGGGTTCATCTCGCCGGAGGAGTACGAGGGGTCGGGCGTCCTGTCGAACTCCAAGGAGGAGAAGCAGTTCCTGTCCGACACCGACGAGGCGTACGTCCGGTTCGAGACCGCGCGCCGCATGAAGCCGGGCGACCTGATGCTGGTCTACCGCGTCGAGGAGGAGGTCGAGCACCCGGTCACCGACGAGGAGATCGGGTACAAGATCCGCTACCTCGGCGTGATCAAGATCACGTCGACCGAGAAGCCCCTCGCCAAGGCCGTCCTGCTGGTCTCGTTCCAGGAGGTCGAGCGAGGCGACCGCGTGGCCGCGTTCGCGCCGCTCCAGCGCCTCGTCCCGCCCGTCCGGAACTCCGCGGCGGTGGCGGGCCACGTGGTCACGACGTTCGACGACGTCGCCATGCTCGGCGAGTACCACTACGTCGTGATCGACCGCGGGACCAAGGACGGCGTGGCCGCGGGCAACCGCTTCGTCGTCCGCGATCGCGGCGACGGGCTCGACGACTACAACCCGAAGCCCAAGAAGCGCGGGGACTTCCCGCTCGAGACGTACGGCGAGTTCCTGATCATCGACGCGAGCGAGGCGACGTCGCTCGCCATCGTCACCTACGCCAACCGCGAGATCGCGGTCGGCGTCCCGTGCGACATGCTCGCCGGCTACTAGCCGTTCGCGCCGACAGCGCCGGCGCCGGCGGCGCCGGCTCGCGGCGCGAACGGGCTCGCGTGAAGCCGGCTCGCTTCCGCTCGCGGCTTACGCTCGCCTCGGGCGCTTGCCTGCGGCTCGCGCCCGGCTCGCGCCCGGCCTGTCGCGGGACGAGAGCATCCGGTAGACTTGGGGCGCTCGTGAGCAGGAGCGCCCCTGGCCGACGCCTTGCGACGCGACGTGTTCCTGGCCATCCGCCGCGTGGCGGGCTGGGGCAGGATCGGCCTGATCGTGGCGGCCCCCCTCGCCATCGGGTCGGTGCACCCCGGGGTCGTCACCGCCGAGTCGCTCTCCTGCATCGCACTGCTCGCCCTGACCCTGCTGCCCGGCCACCGGTCGAGCGGCTGGGACCGCACCTACACGGTCCCCTGGGCCGCCGTGGCGCTGGGCAGCGCGCTGCTGCTGACGCTCCTCCAGCTCGTTCCGCTTCCCTCGGCCCTGGCGGGGACGGGTGCCGCGGCCCCGGAGGGCGCCTGGCGCGCCGCCTCGCTGGATCCCCCCGCGACCGCGCTGGGGGCGCTCCGCATCGCCGGGCTCGCCGCGCTCGTGACCGCGCTCGGGATCGTCGTCCGACGCGAGGGCCTGGGGGCGATCCGCCGCGTCCTGTGGGCGATCGCCGCGGCAGGGGCGGTCACCGTCGGCCTCGGGGTGATCGGCCTCGCCCTGGACGTACACGAGGTCCTGGGCCCGTGCCTGCCGGCCCAGCCCGGACCCGCGGCCGTCCTGCGCGGGACGTTCGTCAGCCCGCTGCACCAGGCGGCCTTCCACGGGATGGCCGCGATCTCGGGCCTGGCGCTCGCGCTGGATCGGCGGACCGAGCGCTGGCGCCCCCTGGCCGTCGTTCTGGGCTGCGTGTCCACGATCGGCCTCGCGGCCTCGCTCCAGCCGGCGGCGTGGATCGCAAGCGGCGTGGGCGCGCTCGTGCTCCTCGGCGCGATCGGCGCGGTGCGGCACCGGAGCGGCGCGCGCGCCGCGCCCTACGTCGCGGCCTCGGTGGCCACGATGCTCCTCGTCGCGACCGCCTCGCTCGCCGTGGCCGGCGACGTTCCCGAGCCCGCGGACGGGGTCGCCGCGGCCGGCCCCGGGGCCGGCGCGTGGTCCCGCGCCGACGCCCTGCACGCGGCCATGGACATGGCCAGGGACTTCCCGCTCCTCGGCGTCGGCCGGGGCCTGAACATCGAGGCGGCCCACATGCACCTCGAGGCCGCGAACCTCGCGCCGGGCAACCCGGAGCCGCTGTTCGCGGCCGTGGCGGCGCTGGTCGCCGGCGGTACGACCCGCGGTGCGGACGCGGTCCTGGCGCGTCTCGACGAGCTGTGCGGCACCGCGGACTGCCGGTGGAGACTCGCGAAACTCCGCAGCCGGATCCACGAGGAGAACGGGCTGGTGGTGGCCGCGATCGGGGCGCTCGAAGAGGCCGACCGGCTCGTGCCCGGCGACGCGGACGTCCTGATGCGGATCGCCGACATGCACGCTGCGGCCGGCGACCACGGCAGCGCGGCCGTGGCCCTGCGGCGCCTGCTCGCGCGTCACCCCGGGCACGCGCGCGCGGCCGAGCGCCTCGGCGGCCTCGGGACTCCGGCCCCCGCGCCCGCGCCGGAGCAGCCTTCGCAGGTCGGAGAGCCGCCCGCGACGCAACGGTCGGGCGGGCGCGACACCCGACGCGGCGTCTGGTAGGAGCGAACCGGGCCGAGATGTGGACCCCCGAACGAGTCCGGGCGCTTACCGGCGGCATCCCGCACGCGCCCGGCGTCTACGTGATGCGCGACCGCGCGGGCGTCGTGGTCTATGTCGGCAAGGCGGTGGACCTCGCGGCACGCGTCTCCCAGTACTTCCACCGTTCCGGGGACCCGCGGCCGTTCGTGGGCATGCTCTCCGGCATCCTCGAGCGGATCGACACGGTCGTCACGCGCAACGAGAAGGAGGCGCTGCTCCTCGAGAACGAGCTGATCAAGAAGCACCGCCCGCCGTTCAACCTCCTGCTGCGCGACGACAAGAGCTACCTGTACCTGCGCGTCGACCCGAGCGACTCGTACCCGCGGCTCGAGCTGGTCAGGCGCCGCCGCCCGGACGGCGCGCTCTACTTCGGCCCGTACCACTCCGCCGCGTCCATCCGCGGCACGCACGCGCTGGTCAACCGCTGCTTCGGCCTGCGCACCTGCCGCGAGGCCCAGTTCCGGAACCGCTCGCGCCCATGCCTGGAGCACCAGATGGGCCGCTGCCTCGGACCGTGCGTCGGCGAGGGCGCGAGGGAGGAGTACGGGAAGCGCGTCGAGGCCGCGGTCCTGTTCCTGCGCGGGCGGCACGAGGACGTGCTCCGCCAGCTCCGCGGCCGGATGGCGGCCGCGTCCGAGGCCGAGAATTTCGAGGAGGCGGCCCGCCTGCGGGACCAGGTCAAGGCGGTCGAGAGCGCGATGACGCGCCAGGCGGTCGTGCTGCCGGCCGTGCGCGACACGGACGCGGTCGGGTTCGCGCGCGAGGGCGACGTGGCCGCGTTCGCGGTCCTCCGGTTCGAGGCAGGCGTGCTCGCGGAGCGCATCCCGTACGTGCTGGACGGCGTGGTCGCGCCCGAGGAGGAGATCGGCGAGAGCTTCCTGGTCCAGTACTACGGCCGCGCGCCGGTGCCGGCCGAGGTCCTGCTGCCGGCCGGGCTCGTCGAGGGCACGGACGCCCTGGCCGAGGTCCTCCTGCCGAAGCGTGCCGAGGCGGCGGCCGTCGGGGGGCCCGGCGCCCGCGTCGAGGTCCGGGTGCCCGCGCGCGGCCCCGCGGCCGACGCGGTGAAGATGGCGCACCAGAACGCCTTGAACCTGCTGAAGGAATCGCTCGCCTCCGGCCAGGCCCGGTCGCGCGCGTCCGCCCGCGTCGCCGAGGTCCTGGCCATGCCGCGCGCGCCGCGTCGCATCGACGGGTTCGACATGAGCACGCTCCAGTCCGCCGAGCCGGTCGGATCCATGGTCGTGTTCGTGGACGGGAAGCCGGAGAAACGCGCGTACCGGACGTTCGCGGTCCGGCTGGAGGAGGGCCCGGGCGACGTCGGGTTCATGCGGGAGGTGCTGAGGCGGCGCTACTCCAAGGTCGCGCCCGAGGACCGGCCCGACCTCGTGATGCTCGACGGGGGCGAGGCGCAGCTTCGCGCCGCCGCGTCCGTGCTGGCCGACCTGGGGCTCGCGGACCTGCCGCTGGTCGCGATCGCCAAGTCGCGCGTGATCGGGAAGGGCGGCCACGGCGTCGCCGACCACTCGCCCGAGCGCCTGTACGTCCTTTCCCGCCCCGCGGCCGCGGCGGGCGTCCGGGACTCCTCCGAGCCCGCGCCGACCCGCGTCATCGTCCCCCCCCGGAACGACCCCGGCCTGCACCTGCTGATGCGGGTCCGCGACGAGGCGCACCGGTTCGCGGTCAAGTTCCACCGCAAGCGCCGCGCGCGCCGCGAGGCCGCGTCCGTGCTGGACGGGATCGCGGGGCTCGGGAAGACCCGCCGGACCGCGCTGCTGCGGACGATGGGGTCGGTCGCCGCGATCCGCGCCGCGTCGCTGGACGACCTCCGCGCGGTCCCCGGGCTGCCGGGTCCCGTGGCCGAGGCGGTGTACCGCAAGGTGCAGGGGACCTGATCGGGGCGGCCTGCGCGCGCTCTCGGGGCCGCCTGCGCGCCCTCCCGGGGCCGCCTGCGCGCGCTCTCGGGGCCGCCTGCGCGCGCTCTCGGGGCCGCCTACGCGCCCTCGCCGCTCCACGCGAGGAACCGCTCCAGCGGCTCGGTCGCGGACATGGCCGCGTGGACCCGCGCGAGGTCAAGAACCGGGTAGAAGTGCGCGAGCACGTTCCGCATCGACGCCCAGTCCATCAGCTCCGGGACCCATTCCGAAGGGATGGCCCCGGCACGCCCCAGCTCCTGGAACGCGGTCCGGTAGCTGTCCGCGGACAGCCCTCGCCTCCGGCACTCCGCCAGTGCCTCGTCCACGCACGCCTGGACCGCGACGAGCATGGCGTGAACCACCATCCGCTCGGCGTCACGATCCGCGAGCAGCCGGGCGAGCGGCACCTCGTCCCGATACCGGCGCAGGTCGTCGAGCGCGAACCGGCCGGCACGACGGCGGGCCGCGCGGGCGGGGCTCATGGTCGTTCGTCCTCCAGCGCCGCAGCCAGGTCGATCGCATCGCGGCGCGCGGTCACCGCGAACTCGACGGCGTCCCCTTCGTGGCGCTCGCGCAGGAGGCGGCCGGTCTCGGCCACCTCGAGGCGGAAGGATGCGGGCGCGTCATCCAGGGGCACCACGTCGATCTCGAACGCCGGCTCCCCGGCCGCGGTCCACAGCCGGGTCGCGAGCCGCCCGACGTCGAGCAGCGAGAACGGGCCGCCGAACTCCACGCCCACGTCCAGGTCCCTGAACGGCTCGCCCCGGGCGAACGACCCGAACAGCAGCGCGACGCGAACCCCCGGCTCCGAGGCCAGCGCCTCGCCAAGCGAGCGCGCGACCGCGTCCCGGGCCTCCGCCGGCATCTCGAACACCTCGACGTCGCGTCCGGGACCCATGGGGCAATCATATGCCGGGAGACGACAAGCGCGACAGGTACTCCTCGATCACCATCCGGTCGCCTTCGAACGGGGCGAGGTCCAGCGCCAGGGAGAGGTGCGGCCGGGCCACGCCGGGGAGACCGGCCCAGACCGCGGCCTTGCCGAGCGCCTTGTGCGCCTCCGCGAGGAACGGCTCGCCGATCCCGAGCGCGATCGCGGCCAGCAGGTCCGAGACCGCGGCCTCGTACGCGCCCGCGCCCATCCGCGCACGGCCCAGCATGTAGCGGAGCAGCGCGGCGTCCGGCGCGGCCGCGACCGCCTCGGCGAGGTCCAGGTCCGGCCGTCCCGCGGCCCCGCCCGCGAGCGTCCGGAACACCGCGAGCGCCGCCTCTGGGGGGAGTTCGAGCGCGGCCAGGCGTGCGGAGATGCCTCGTCGCTCCGACCGCGACGGCGACAGCACGAAGGCCTCCACGAGGTCCGCCCGGACGCGCTCGGGCGGCGGCAGGCCGCGCGCGAGCGCGTGCGCGGCGCGGGCGTTGGCCGCGGCCACGAGATCGGCCGGCGACGCGGGGCGGGCGTTCGCGGCGGAGACGAGATCCTCGGGCGACGCGGGGCGGCCGCCGGTCGCCATGCGGGCGATCGCCGCCTCCATGCCCGCCTCGTCGCCCGCCAGGGCGCGCGCCAGGGCGAGCCGGCCGAGCAGGTTGCGCGCGCCCGGGTTGTCCGCGATCGCGGCCTCCAGGCATTCGGCGGCGCGACCGGCGTCCCCGGCCTCCGCGGCCTCCGCGGCCTCGCCCACGCGCCGGGCCGTGTCCACGGGGCACCGGCGGCCGAGCACGCCGGGGCCGGAGAACCTCCCCCCCGCCACGGCCACGAGGTCCGCGTCCACGCCCGCGCCCGCCACCGCGTCGAGGTGCCGCTCCCACTCCGCGACGAGGTCCGGCCACGCCGCGCCCGCGACCTCCTCGATCGGATCGCCCCGCGCGACCGCCCGGAGCGCCGCCGTGCCCCGCGTCTCCCACATGAACCGCACGAACGACCCGGCCGCGGTGTAGGAGCGCGCGGCCTGGCCGGTCACGAACCCGGCGCCCCCGAGCAGGCCGCGCGGGTCCGCCGGCACGCCGGCCCGGAGCATCGCGAGCGTCCACTCGTGCGGGGACGGCCCGTCGTCCGCGAACGCCGCGGCCACGGCGAGCCCCTCCACGCGTCCCATGTCCGGCACGAAGCCGCGGACGACCGGCAGCCCGAGCAGGTTGTCCGCGAGCCTCGCCGCCACCACGTGCGCGATCTCGTGGCCGATCACCGGGTCGCCCGGCACGGTCTCGGTCAGGTGGACCTCGCCGAGCCACGGCTTCGTGACCTCGACCTCGCGCGCACCCATCAGCCGCGCCTTGGTCGCGGCGTCGGGGTACAGGTACAGCCGCACCGGGTCGCCGGGATCGAGCCCGAAGAAGGCCGCGACCTGCCGGTGCCGGAACCCGCAGTCCGCGAGCAGCCGGTCGGCCGCGTCCGCGCCGAGGTCCGGGCCGTGGCGGAGCACGCACCAGCGGTCCGACCGCTCCTCCGACAGCACCGCCTCGACGTCCGCCCGCGAGACGCGGAACCCGAGCGGTCCCGAGAGGTTCCACAGCGCGACCGCCGCGCCCGCGCCCGCCGCCGCGACCGCCCAGGACCACGGCGCCCTGTCGGGTCGTGGCCGCCGATCCAGGTCCCCGCCCGCGACCGCCCGGGCGAGCGCCACGACCGCGACCGCGACCGCGAGGCAGAAGGCCCGGAAGGCGACGTACGCGCCCCCGACCTCGATCCGGTCGTCGTAGATCGGCCCCGGGAAGTACCCGAGGAACGGGTTGTAGAACGCGACCGCGGGCTCGCGGTAGAGGTGCAGCGCGTCCGGCACGAAGGACGCCGCGAACAGCGCGATCCAGGCCGCGGCCGCCCACCGCCGGCCGGGCACGACCGCGCCGACCGCGGCCCCGGCGGCCATCCCGCACGCCGCGGACGCGACCGGGCCGAGGAGGTAGAACAGGAGCCCGTACGCGGTGTCGCAGGGGCCCGCGATCGCGGTCGCGACGAGCGAGACCGCGAGCGGCACGGCCGCGAACAGGGCCGTCGCCAGGGCGGCCCGGCGGAGCCCGGCCCCGAACCGCGCGCCCGAGGCCCGGGCCTCCCCCATGGCGGTGACCGCGGTCCCGCCCGAGGCCATGGCGAGCAGCAGCGCCGCGGGCAGGCAGAAGTAGAACGAGAGCACGTCGAACCCGGGCACGAAGGCGAGCCCGGCCGACGCGACGGCGAGCAGCACGACCCCGGTGACGACGCGGCGCTTCACGGATGCGATTGTAGCCGTCTCCTGTCGGGTCGGCTGCCGTGGAGGGGCCCGGCTGTCCGGCTGTCAGGCCGCCCTCCACGCCCTGCCCGACCTCGTGCCGGCCTACGGGAGGCATCGACTGAGGAGCACGTTCACGTCGGCGCCGTAGTCGTCCGGGCGGTACGCCGTCACGGCGATGTCGGCCTGGCCGTCCCCGTCGAAGTCGGCGGCGACGAGGTTCCCCGCGAACCAATCGATCCAGCCGGCCGGGTACTGGAAGTCCTCACCGCCGAAGCCCCAGCCATCGTGCTGTCGGACGACGACCGTGCCCGCGGAGGGGCTGGCCGTCACCAGATCGGGGCCGCCGCCGCCGTTCAGGTCCGCGGCAACGAGTCCGAGCGTTCGGAGGCCGAAGCTCCCCGGTGGGGTCCACTTCTTGCCAAACGTGAACACGCTGCTGTGGCCCTCGTACAGGAACACCGCGCCGTTCGTGGTCGCGGCGATGTCGAGGAGGCCGTCGTGGTCGTAGTCGAAGGTGTGGACCCAGCGGATGTCACCGTCCTCGGGCGACGCATTGACCTCGAACGCGGTCGTCTCCACGAACGAGCCGGCCTCGTCCAACATCAGGACGCGTACCTGCTTCCCCGCGCCGACGAGCAGCCTCGGAATGCCGTCCTTGTTCGTCCTGCCGATGGCGACCGCGGCGTTCGGGATGGGTATCTCGATGCGGTCGCCGATAGTGCCGTCTCCGGGCATGAGGAAAACGTGGACCGCGTCCATGGTGGTGACGGCCACGTCCGGCCCCCCAAAACCGTCCAGGTCGCCCACCGCGATCCGATACGCCGACCAGGTGTCCGGCAGGAAGGCGGTGCCGTCCCAATCGAAGGTCGCGTCTCCCGCGTTGCGCAGGATGCCGCCCCCGTACACGAGATCCGTCGTCCCGTTGCCGTCCATGTCGGCCGCAGCCAGGTCGCCCAACATCCCCGGCAGCGCCAAGCCGGGCTCGCCGGCCAGGGTCCCGTCCCCCGCGTTCAGGAGCACGCCGAGCCTCATGACCGGTGTCCTCCACACCAGCGAAGCGATATCGGTGTCCCCGTCCTGGTCCAGGTCGGCAGCCACGATCCTGCTCGCGTCCACGCCCGCCGACGTCCGCGCCCCGGCGAAGGTGAGGTTCCCTTCGTTGAGTACGAACACGACTGCTTCGTCCGCCGCCGAAACCAGGTCCGCGTCGCCGTCGCCGTCGAGGTCGGCCAGGACAGGGCTCGCTCCGGATTCGGCAACAACGACGCGGGACGCCTCCTGAAAGACGCCGCCCTCGTTCCTGAACACCCGGACCTGGCCGCACAATGAGCCGCCGACCGCGTCCGGATCCCCGTCGCCGTCCAGGTCCGCGGGGGCTACATCGCCCCACGTGCCGCCGTGGATCTGCACGCAGACGTCGGGGCCGAACACCCCCGTGCCGTCGTTGAAACGGGTGCAGAAGCCATCCCACAGGCTGTCGTCCGGGCAATGCGAATAGGGGCTGCCTCGAAGGAAGAGGAGGTCAGGGTCGCCGTCCCCATCCACGTCGGACGCAGCGAGATGCCCCTGGGGCCCTACGGACGTCATCTTGGCGGGCGTCCCGAACTTGCCCGTGCCGTCGTTTCGATAGACGAGGCGGGTCTCCAGCCACCATCCATCCGTCACGATGTCGACGTCCCCGTCCCCATCGATGTCGGCTGCGATGGCGGAATCGGCCGAGTCGAGATCCTCGGCGCATGTCTGCGGGCTTCCGAACGAGAGCGCCCCGAGGTTGGGGTAGATGCGAAGGCGGTGGGTGGTCTTGAGCACCGCGGACACCACGATTTCCGGGAGTCCGTTCCCGTCGAGGTCCGCGACCGCGAGGGCGCACAGGCCCGTCCCGGCGATCGGGATCAGTTGCTCGAACGGCCCGCCCTTGCTCCGGAGGACGGCGATCCCCTTGGAGGGGTCCGCGACGATGACCTCCTTCAAGCCGTCCCCGTCGAGGTCCCCGAACCGGACGCCGCAGACACCCCCCATCGGGAACGTGCCGACATCGAGGAACGTGGCGTTGCCATGGTGCCGCAGGAGCCGGATCCGGGTGGGGTCTCTGGCTACGACCACGAGGTCGGCGAACCCGTCTCCGTTCAGATCCTCCGACAGCACGCCGTTGAGCGGTCCCGTGTCGACCGCGGGCCACGACGGGAATCCCATCCGGTACGAGCACTTGCAGTAGCCGTTCAAGCACACGCGCTCCGGGCCGCAGACCTTCCCGTTGCCCTCCCTCCCCCAGTCCGCAGGCCAGTACGGCCCAGGCTGAGCCCCAGGCTGGCATGACCTGCACGGGTTCGCCGGATGCGGTGCGCCCGCCGGCACGCAGACGTCGTCCTCCGTCCGGCAGAAGCCCTCGTCCGTTTCTCCGTCGCAGTCGTCATCGATGCGGTTGCAGACTTCGTCGGCGGGCAGCCCCGGCTCGCATGTCCGGCCGACCCCGAACACGCAGGCCGGGAGGGAACGCGCGCACGCGCCCGTGCCGCACGTCAACTCGCCGAGGTCCTCGTCCGTCGCCCCGTCGCAGTCGTCGTCCTCGAAGTTGCACACCTCGTCGGCCGGAGGTCCCGGCACGCACTCCTGCGGCGCACCCCCCGCGCATGCGGCGACAAGCCGGACGCAGCGGCCCGTGCCGCAGATGACAGCCCCGAGCTCCTCGTCGGTCGCGCCATCGCAGTCGTCGTCAACGCCGTTGCAGGTCTCGACGCCGGGCGGCCCGGGCTCGCACTCCCACGGCACCCCGCCCGCGCAGGCGGGTCCCGACCGCGAGCACGCACCGGCGCCGCAGGCGGCCTCGCCCAGGTCCTCATCCGTGCCCCCGTCGCAGTCGTCGTCGATGCCGTTGCACGTCTCCGGCGCCGGCAGACCCGGCTCGCATGCGCCCGGGGCCCCGCCCGCGCAAGCGGGCCCAGACCGGGCGCACGCGCCGGTCCCGCACACGAGTTCACCCAGGTCCTCGTCGGTCGCGCCGTCGCAGTCGTCGTCGAAGCCGTTGCATGCATCCGGCGCCGGCTCCGGGGCCGAGCAGGCCCCGAGCCCCCCCGCCTCGCATCGCCGCTCGCCAGGGCACGTGCCGTGGACGTTCGCCGCCTCGCACCCCGTTGCGGCACCAAGTTGCACGGCGAGCGGCGAGCAGGCGCACTCGCCCGCCACGGGCGCGCACGCCCCGCCCGCGCACGCGAAGCCCGAGGGACAGCCCCCCTGTCCGTCGCAGGCCCGGAGACAGAACGCCCCGGCCGCGCCCAGGCCCACGCATCCCAGGGCCGTTCCGGTTCCCGGGACGGCCACGCAGTCCTGCGAGGCCTTGCACGGCGCGCAGAGCCGCGCGTCCGGCTGCACGCAGGCGCCACCCACCGCGCGTCCGTCTGCGGCCTCCTCCGCGTCCCCTGCATCGCACGAGAATCCCTCCGGGCACCCGGTGCCCGCTCCTGCGGCGCACGCCACGGAGCACACCCGTCCCCCCGGGGTCTCCACGCAGAAGCCCGATGGGCAGTTCCGAGGGACCGCGCAGGGCAGACCGAACCCGGACGCGTCCGGGGGCACGTCCTCCACCTCGCCGATCGGGTCCCGTGGATTGTCGCCTTCGCCATCGCCGTCGGGATCCTCCGCGTCAGGTCGACCCGCATCACTCGAGTCGCCTCTGTCCGACGTGATGATGTCGCCGTCGGAGGAGGACTCGTCCCCCGGTTCGTCATGGTCATCGGCGTGGCCGGGGTCCGGCTCGTCCCCCTGGTCGCCGTCCACAACGTCGCCCGCAACGTCGATCGCCGGAGGTGACGCGCTGCCGCCGCCGCACGCCGCCAGGCATGCGACGCACCAGAGGCACAGAAGCCGTGACACGCAGATGCTGCTCGACTCGGGCCTGCCGGGTTTCATCGGCTCCGCTCATCGCCGGCACCGCCGGGCATCACCGTCACCGCCGAACACGTCTCGGTTCGCGGAGGAAAGAAGAACACGCTTGGTCGGAACGGCCTGCTGTCGGCACACGGGGGCCGCTCGCCGGGTGCCAGCCGCACGTTGGCGGAACCGTCAGATCTCGATTCGATCCGCACCGAGGCGATGCACATTGTCGCCCCGTCCAATGCGAGCACCGAAGGCACTGCCGTAAGCAGCGGCCAAGCCACGGCCGGGGTGATCGGTGCGACCTCCCCTCCCGAATCCGTCCCCTCGAACCAGCCCGCACTCATGACCTCGCCCATCAGCGCGAAGCCAGTCCGGTCTCGACACGACGGAACCCCGAAGAGCACCGCCGAATACGGCGGCAATGGCGGGCATCCGCCGGACGGTCCTGCCCTGCACCGCACCAGTTCATACGAGCCGCAAGGGGTGTTGGCCCTTGGTACGAGCAGGGCTGTCTCTCCGTCATCGCCTTCGAGGAGGCGGCGCCGGACGGCTTCGACTTCCACCATCCCCGCGGTCCCGTCGCGGGCGTCGAGCACGTAGATGGTTTCGGTGCGGCGCAACACGCCGCCTCGCCATGAGTAGTGGAAGTCCACCAATCCCACGTCATTCGCCGGGATGGAATCCAGCGCCCGTGAGACTGCGTCCAGCCCCCCTCCGAACTCCTCGATCGCACTGCCGGTGGACTGACGCCTCACCAGAACGCGATCGTAACGCGTGATATCAGCCTCGAGCCCTTCCAGCACCTTGAGGGCGAAGATCGCCGTTCCGAACGGCGGCCGCTTCGTGCAGAAGCACCCCCGATCCGGGCACAAGATGACCTCGCCACGGTCGGGCGTGCAGTTGCGTCTGAGCTCGTGGAAGGCCAGTCGTGCGACCCTGCTCCTGGTGGTGCCGGGAATGGAGGTGCGACCCGAGGCAGCCTCGCCTTCCGGCGCGGTCAGGTCGATGCAGACCCGGCCCGACGAGGCGCATCCAACAAGAACCGTGCAGGTCAGGACGGCGCCGGAGCGAAGGATGGGCCTTCCCAAGCCAATCACCAGCAACCGCCCTGCTGCGCAGGGTGGGCGTCGCAGCATTTCATGCAGCAGAAGTGGCGGTACTTGCATGCGTCCACGCAGGGCAGGTCCGCTGGCTTGCACTCGCTCAGGCACTGGTTGCGGTTCGTGTTGCAGTCACCTTCGCACTTGGGGTGCAGCCCACGTGGATCGATAGCGCTTGCGGGACCCGAGTGACAGTACCCGAACGCCTCCTGATCCCAAGCCGTGGTCGCCGCGTCCGCGACTGATACGAGCGGATCCTCCCCCGTGTACCGCCCCTCGATCGGCGCGTAGTACCGCCACCAGTTGTAGTGCCAACCGGTCTCGACGTCGAATCACTGGCCGGGGAAGCGAAGCGGCATCCGGCCGGCGAGGGAGCCGAATTCGCCCTCCAGCAGTTCGCCGAACGGCGCGAGCGTGCCGGCCCAGGCCGTCCCGCCCGCGAGGTCGAACACCCGCAGGGGCGTGCCGAGGTGGTCGGTGAACACGTAGTGGCACGTCGTGTCGTCGCAAAGCAGCAGCGGGGTGAACCCGTCGGGCCGGAAGAACACCTGCGTTTCGATCGTGCCCGCACCGGAGCCGGTGCGCTCGTCGAGGGTCCGCTGGTCACGGAAGTAGTAGAGGTCCACGTTGCCCGGGCCGGACTTGCTCACGCGCCAGGCGTCGACGTCGTACCCATAGGTCCAAAGCCCAGAGTCGACGTCGGCAGAGGTCATCCGCCCCGGGGCGTTGTAGCCGTAGGTGTCCGTTTCCGTGCCGACGGTCCACGAGATCACGGACCCGTTGTCGTCGTACCCGAAGGTGTGGGTGATGCCGCTGTCGGTCACCCGGTACAGGCGGTTGCCTGCGACAATGGTGTAGTCGGTCGTGATGCCTTCGTAGATCTCGCGCGTACGGTTGCCGGCCCAGTCGTAGTGGTACTCCCAGGAGGCCGGTCCGTCCGTGTAGTCGGCCCAGACCAGGCGGCCGACCTCGTCGTGTACGAAGGTCCTCACGTTGATCACGCCCTCTTCGTCCGACTCCGCAATGGTTTCAACCAGTCCCCGCACGTCGTAAGTGTAGCTCACTCCGTAGAGGAGGTCTTCGTCCGGCAGGGTGGCCATCTTCGTCAGGAGCCGGCCTGCCTCGTCGAACTCGTAGTCCACGATGACCCTGGCCTGCCCGGACTCGCGGAACTCCTCGCGCAAGAGGCGGCCCGCGAGGTCGTAGTCGATCCAGACAGAGGTCGTACTACCCTCGACGCTGATCAAGTCCTCGCGGTCCGACGCGTCGCGGTGCAGCAGGAAGGCACGACCGGGCGTCCAGACCCGCGACAGGTAGCCGCGGTAAGGGTCGTACTCGTACTCGTGGCGGATGGGCCGGTTTGCGTCGTACTTCTGCGCGAGCCGTCGGTCCTCATCGTAGGCGTAGATCCACCACGCTGCCGAGTTCCTCGCGTACTCGACCAGCCCGTCCGCGGCGTACCGACGCTCCTCCCACGGCGCACCGGTCCAGTCCACGTACGTCAGCCGCCCGGCGTCGTCGTACGTGTTCGCCGCCTGGGTCGTGCCGTCCCGAAGCGTCCGCGTCGAGATCCGACCGTCGTCGTCGTAGGGCGACGACTCCGTCTTGTCGAGGGGATCCGTGTAGGCGGTCTGCCGGCCGTACGGGTCGCGCGTGTACCGGGTGAGGTTCCCGAGCGGG
>Ga0194127_10002447_pt1 | contig 25299 bp, 26 predicted proteins | sample TA2KigC100mmetaG_FD_148624 | JGI IMG/M metagenome (GOLD analysis project Ga0194127, IMG submission 148624) | Freshwater microbial communities from Lake Tanganyika, Tanzania - TA2015036 Kigoma Deep Cast 100m | ecosystem: Environmental > Aquatic > Freshwater > Lake | place: Tanzania: Lake...
CCCCCGTGCCCTCTTCGAAGCCACCCTCCACCAGTTGACCGGCGATCCCATCGAATGGACGGATTATCATCAATGACAGATACCCAGCAGCAGGTGCGCGCTTTTTACGATCAGATTGGCTGGCAGCAAGTCAGCGAAGGGGTTTACCAGAATGCCCGTTACGAGGACCTGCGGCCTGTTTCGCGCGAATACACCCACCGCTGCCACCTGCGCGTCAACCGGTTCCTGACCCGGCGCGGCGACTACCTGCTGGACGCCGGTTCAGGCCCGATCCAGTATCCGGAATACTTGACCTACTCGGAGGAATACCGCTACCGGGTCTGCGCCGATATTTCCATCCAGGCCATGCGGGAGGCCCGCCGCCGGCTGGGCGGACGCGGCCTGTACGTGGTGGCGGATATCGCCAACCTGCCGTTCAAGGCCGACGTTTTCGACGGGATCGTCTCGCTGCATGCCATCCACCACCTGCCTTATGAAAGCCAGATTCTGGCTTACCGGCAGTTGTACCGGTCCCTGAAGGCTGGCCGGAGCATGGCGGTGGTCAATGCCTGGAAAAACCCGCCATTGATCAAGTATACTTTCTGGCTGGTGCGGCTTGCTGAAATGACCCGTTACTACGCCGGACGGGTGCGCTACCGCCTCTCCCGCCATCCCGCGCCGCAAGGGCAGGAAAAAGAAGAGGCCAGACCGACCACGCCGACCGGCACGTATGCCGAACACTACGATGCCCGCACCTTGCTGCAGGAACTGGGCATGGCCGGCATCCCGGTCGAGATCCGCTCGTGGCGCAGCCTGAGCGTCCGTTTCCTGCGCGCCCTGATCCATCCCTGGCTGGGCGGGCGCCTGTGGCTGTGGCTGGTATACCGGTTGGAAGACATCTTCCCCCACTCCCTGGGACGGATCGGGCAGTATCCATTGATCGTCATTCGCAAACCATGATGGAGAGACCATGAACTGGAAAAACCAAGTTGTGCTCGTCACCGGGGGCACCGGTTCGTTCGGCAAGAAACTGACCCGCATCCTGCTGGAAGAATACCAGCCGCGTAAGATCATCATCTTCAGCCGCGACGAACTCAAACAACATGAGATGCGGGTCGCCGGCTACGAACATCCCTCCCTGCGTTATTTCATCGGCGACGTGCGCGACCGGGAACGGCTGGTACGCGCCATGCACGGGGTGGATATCGTCGTCCATGCCGCAGCCCTCAAGCAGGTCCCGGCCTGTGAATACAACCCGATGGAAGCCATCAAGACCAACATCATGGGCACCTCCAACGTGGTCGAAGGCGCCCTGGACGCGGGCGTCAAGAAAGTGCTGGCGCTCAGCACCGACAAGGCTGTCAACCCGGTCAACCTCTACGGCGCCACCAAACTGGCGGCGGAAAAACTGGTGGTGCAGAGCAACGCTTACGCCGCCGGCACGTCCACCCGCTATTCCTGTGTTCGCTACGGCAATGTGGTCGGGTCGCGCGGCTCGGTCGTCCCCTTGTTCCTGAAACAGCGCGCCAGCGGCAAGGTGACCGTCACCGACGAGCGCATGACCCGCTTCTGGCTCTCACTCGAACAGGGCGTCCACTTCGTCATCAACTGCATTGGGCAGATGGAAGGCGGCGAAGTCTTCGTCCCCAAGATCCCCAGCACCAAGGTCATCGACCTGGCGCACGCCATCGCCCCCGAAGCCAGGGTCGAGATCATTGGCATCCGTCCCGGAGAGAAACTGCACGAGGCGCTCATTTCGGAAGACGAGGCCCGCAGCGCCATCGAATTGAAGGACTTGTTCGTCGTCCAGCCGGCGGAAGCCTCCTGGTTCGGTTATTCTTGGAAGGACAAAGGCAAGCCCCTGCCGGATGGATACCATTATTCCAGCGACAATAACGCCTCCTGGCTGGATGTGGCGGGCATCAAAGAATTCATTGCCCCCTTCGAAGCCGACCTCCTGGCCGGGAAACTGGCGGGTTGAATGCGCATCCTCGTAACCGGGGCAAGCGGCCTGCTGGGACTCAACCTCTCGCTGTTGATGGCGGGCGGGCAGCATACCATCGTCGGCGTGGACCGCAGCCGGTTGAGCGGGACACCCTTCGAACTGATCCAGGCCGACCTGCTAGGACCGGACGCCTGTCCCCGTTTGCTGGAAGCGGTGCGCCCCGCGGCCGTCATCCACACTGCCGCGCTGGCAAACCTCGAAGCCTGCGAAGCCGACCCGGGGACGGCGCGCCTTCTCAACGCCGACCTGCCCGGCGAACTGGCTGCAGCCTGCGCCGGACGCTCCATCGGTTTGGTGCACATCTCCACCGATTCGGTCTTCGATGGCGCCCGGGAAGGGATCTATACCGAAGACGACGTTCCCAACCCACCGGGAGTCTATTCCGCCACAAAACTCCAGGGCGAACGGAATGTCCTTTCGGCTTATCCTGAGGCCGTCGTGGCGCGCGTCAATTTCTTCGGCTGGAGCCTTTCCGGCAAACGCAGTCTTTCGGAATACTTCTATAACAACCTTTCGTCGTCCCGGCCTGCCCCCGGCTTCACCGACATCTGGTTCTGCCCGATATTCGTCGGCGACCTGGCCGACACCCTGGTGCGGATGCTGGAAAAAAGCCTTTCGGGACTGTACCATGCCGTCGGGTCCGAAGCGTTGACGAAGTACGATTTCGGGCTGCGGATCGCCCGCCGGTTCGGCTTCGACCCGGGGCTGGTCGTCCCGGCTTCCATCCAGGATTCAGAACTTACCGCCCGGCGCTCTCCCAACCTGCGCCTTTCTGTCCACAAGTTATCCACAGCCCTGGGGAGGGAAATCCCCGGGGTTTCCACCGGGATCGAACAGTTTTATACACAGGCCACGCAGGGTTATCCACAGAAAATGCGGAGTTATCAACAGGTATGACGCCAATGCGAGACAGGCAGGCACAGAAAACGAGGATTCAATGGAAATAAAGATCGGCAAGCGCCTGATCGGCCCCAACCACCCGACCTATTTCATCGCCGACACACCCGCCAACCATGACGGCGACCTGGAACGGGCGAAACTGCTCATCCGCCTGGCGAAGGAAGCCGGGGCGGACGCGGCCAAATTCCAGAACTTCGATGCGCCCAAGATCGTCTCGGACTACGGTTTCAGCCACATGAACAGCCAGGTCAGCCACCAGGCTGCCTGGAAGAAATCGGTGGTGGAAGTGTACCGGGCAGCCTCCATCCCCTTCGAGTGGTCGAGAACCTTGGTGGAGGCGTGCGCCGAGGCCGGCATCGACTATTTCTCGTCGCCCTATGATTTCACCGCGATCGACTTCCTCGACCAGTATGTTCCGGTGTATAAGGCCGGCTCCGGCGAGATCGATTGGATCGAGGCCCTGGAACGCATGGCGAGCAAGGGCAAGCCGTTCTTCGTTGCCACCGGCGCTTCGACCATCGGCGAGGTGCAGAAGGCAGTCCACGCCATCCTGAAGATCAACAAACAACTGGCGCTGATGCAGTGCAACACCAACTACACCGCCAGCCCGAACAACTACGACCACCTGCACCTGAACGTGCTCAAAACCTACGCCAGCATGTTCCCGGATGTGATCCTGGGCCTTTCCGACCACACCCATGCGGTTGCGCCGGTGGTGGGTGCGGTAACCCTGGGCGCACGCGTCATCGAACGGCATTTCACCGACAGTAACGACCGCGAAGGCCCCGACCATAAATTTGCCATGGATCCGGAAAAATGGGCGCGCATGGTCGAGGAGACCCGCCTGCTCGAACGGGCGCTTGGTTCAGCCGATAAATTCATCGCCGACAATGAGATAGATACCGCGGTGGTGCAACGCCGCTGCCTGCGGGCGGCACGCGACATCAAGGCCGGCGAGAGGTTCACCCGCGACATGATCGATGTCCTCCGCCCGGCCACGCCTGGCGCGATCAAGCCTGACCAGATCGAGAATGTGCTCGGCGCGAAGGCGCTCGTGGACCTGCCATACGGCAAGGAATTGCGCTGGATGGAGTTGGGCTCGTAAGGGAGTGTCTTTGAACCGCATTTTGTATTTTTCGAACGATTATTGCACCCACGATTACCGCTTCCTGTCCTCCCTGGCAGAGAACGGCAACCAGGTGTTCCACGTCCGCTTGGAGGCTGTCCGCCGCCAGGTGGAGGACCGGCCCGTCCCGGCCGGGGTGGAGATCGTCCATTGGGCAGGCGGGCGGGACGCATTCCGCTGGCGTGACCTGCCCGGCCTGGTGCGCGACTTCCGGCGGCTGGCGCGCGCGATCCAGCCGGACCTGGTCCATGCCGGGCCGCTCCAGACCTGCGCCTTCATCGCCATCCTCTCCGGTTACCATCCCGTCCTGGCAATGTCGTGGGGGTTCGACCTGATGGAAGACGCGGAAAGGAACCGCTGGTGGCGTTGGGCAACGAGGTTTGTGTTGCAACGGGCCGATTTCTTCATCAGCGATGCCCGCGTCACCCGCGACCGGGCGGTCGCTTATGGCATGGATGCCGCCCGGACGGATGTTTTCCCCTGGGGCGTGGACCTGGAGCAGTTCTCGCCATCCGGGGCCGGGCGCCTTGCTCCCGGCGGGTTCACCCTGCTCTGCAACCGTTCCTGGGAACCGCGCTACGGGGTGGACCTGCTGGCGCGCGCCTTCGTCCAGGCGGCGCGCGCGGACGCCGAACTGCGCCTCATCCTGCTCGGCGGCGGGTCGCAGGCCCAGGTCATCCGCCAGGTTCTGGAGCGCGGCGGCGTATCCGAACGGGTCACCTTCGCCGGTCAGATCCCTCAGAAGGATCTCCCCCGTTATTACCGGATGGCCGACCTGTACATCTCGCCCTCGCACGTCGACGGTTCGTCGGTCTCATTGCTGGAAGCCATGGCATGCGGCCTGCCGGCGCTGGTATCCGACATTCCCGCCAACTGTGAGTGGGTGACGGATGGCGTCAATGGCCGGGTCTTCCCGGATGGCGCGCTGGATGCGCTGGCAGCCGGGATCCTGCGCGCAAAGGAGAATCCTGCTGAAAGCCGGGCTTTCGGGTTGGCTGCCAGAGAGGTAGCCGAAAGCCGCGCGGATTGGAAGGTCAATTTCCAGCATTTGCTGGGAGCCTACCAGATGACCTTGGATAACCGGAGATTGGTTAGTAAGAATGAATAGGAACATTATCTGGAGAATGTCCTGCCTCCTGCTGGCAGCGATGATGCTGTTGAGCGCCTGCGGGAATGCCGGAGCGCCCCTGCCGACCCCGTCGCCGGTCGACCCGGCTGTGGTCCAGACCGAGGCGGTGGCGACCTTTGCCATGTCGCTGACCCTGGCGGCGCCGACCCATACGCCGACCCCCCTGCCCAGCGCTACCCCGACCGCCACCGCCACATCCACGCCAACGGCCACGCCGACTGCGACCAATGTGTCCATCCCGGTAAGCGAGTTGATGAAGACCTACATTGCTTACTACTGGATCTATCCAGTCGAGATGACGACCGCTTGTACCTACTACGTGCTGCCATATATCGCCTACCCAATCGCCGAGCGGACTGGGAATTATGAGCAGGATATCCGGACGGCATTGAACATCCTTTTCGCGGACCATTCGCCTGGCAGCGGCGTGCTTACCAACCCGATCGGCCGTTCCAACCTTACCATCAGCGGTTTTCACCGCAGCGGGATCACCTTGAATGTCGAACTATCCGGGACGCTCTACCGGAATTTCTATTACCCCATGACCTGGTCCTATAGTTTATTCTGCCCTGATAAGCAGGCGCGCGATCAGGTCTTCAGGACCATCTGGCAATTCAAAGACATCCTGGCACAGAACGGCATTACAGATGTCGTCGTCTGGTACGATGGTCAATTGCTTGATGACCTGCTCCTGAACGATTTTTCCGGCGCGCCGTAGAGAGGCTTCGAATGTATTTCAAACCCACAAAAACCACCCTGCTCCTCGGGATGCTTGTCTCGCTCCTGGGGGCGTGCGGCAGTCCTTCGGGTGGACTGCCAACTTCGACCGTGGATGTCGCTTCGTTGCAAACAGCCGCAGTTGGAACCTTCGTCGCCGGGTTGACCGCTGCTGTTCCTACAGCGACCGAGACCCCACCGCCCACGTCCACGCCCACCCAAACAGGGACACCCCTCCCGCCAACGTCGACCTTTACCGCCACGCCAACGGATGTGCTCTTCAACGTCCTCAACGCAGTTGAAGAGGCCGAGTACCTGCCCACACATATTGCCTTCTATGTCATTTCCCCAATTTCAGCGCCAGAGTGTACATACTACATGCGCCCTGTGATAGCCGCGCCGTATCCGCTGAAGACAGGGGATGTGATCGTGGATGTGACGGCGGCTCTGACAGCGCTCTTCCGGTTCAATTTTTCCGAACCAGGCGGTTTTCCCAACCCGATGCTGCCTGCCAGTCTACAGGTCACCGGCGTGACCCGCGAAGGCGGGTCGATGACAGTCCACCTGACAGGCAACCCAGCCCGGACGGATGATAAATGCACGAACCGCCAGATGCGCGACCAGCTGGTTACGACCATTCACAGGATCGCCAACGGGTTTGGTATCTACGATATCGTCATCTGGCTGGACACGAATCTGTATGACGATTACATGATTGGTGAGTAGGACAGGTTATGGATCAGCCGCTGCGTTGCGTTGCCATCATCCAGGGCAGGATGTCCGCCTCCCGCCTGCCGGGCAAGGTTTTGCGGCCGATCGCTGGCAAGCCGATGCTGGAGCGGGTGGTCGAGCGGACGCGTCGCGCCAGATTGGTGGACGAGGTGTTCGTCGCAACGACGGCCGATGCCTCGGATGACCCAGTGGCAGAGTTTTGCCAGGGTCGCGGCTATGCCTGTTGGCGCGGCAGCCAGTTCGACGTCCTGGACCGTTACTACCAGGCGGCGCGCTTGGCCCGTGCCGAGGTGATCATCCGCATCACAGCCGATTGCCCACTAATAGACCCGCAGTTGATTGACCTGACGGTGAGTGAGTTCTATCAGGTGAAGGCAGATTTTGCCGCCAACCGGCTCCCACCGCCCTGGCATCGCACCTATCCCATCGGGCTGGATGTGGAGGTATGCGCCTTCACTGGCCTCGAACAGGCCTGGCGCGAAGCCGATAAGCCTCACCAGAGGGAACATGTCATGCCGTTCTTTTATGAAGGCATCCCGGTGGAGGCGGCGCACACGAACCGGCCGGTATCTTTATATACTTCGCCGCGCGGTTTTCGGGTGTTGTACTTGAACCACGACCCCGACCTCGGCGCCATGCGCTGGACGGTCGATACACCCGAGGACCTAGATCTTCTGAATTGCATCTATGATCGTTTCAATGGCCGGGATGACTTTTCCTGGCAGGAGATCCTGGCGTTATTCCAGCGCGAACCGCAACTGGCGCAGGTCAATGCCGCGGTGCACCACAAGGCATACAACGATCTGGATCAGAGAGCCAGGAAACCATGAAAGCAGTTTTGCTGGAACTCCTGCGTTGCCCCACCTGCTCCGGAAGATATCGGCTCGAGCTGGACCGTCTGGTATGCTCGTACTGCCAAGCTGAGATTCCCCTCCAGAGTGGAATTTCGCTCTTTTCAGATGTTCCACCGGATATCACTCCTTCCGAGAAGCGGCTGCGCGGCGCCGGGATGGATACCCCCTGGCGCTGCGCCAATACGCGCTTCCTGGCAGGAGAGGCGCAGCGGATCGCCGGGAATGCAATCGTTCTCGATGTTGGCTCTGGCCGTGGTGATTTTTCGAGCATATTCACAGATCAGCGTTACCTGGCCGTGGAAATCTATCCGTATCCGGAAGTGGATGTTGTTTGTGACCTGACGAAGGTCAACCCTTTTGCGCTAGGCAGCCTGGATGTGATCCTCCTGATGAACGTGCTGGAGCATCTGCCGGATGCGATGGATTTCATCCAGAACCTTTCCGGTTTGCTGCGCCCAGGCGGGAAGATCCTGGCGGCGGTACCCTTCCTGGTCAAAATCCACTAGGCTCCCTATGATTTTGCCCGGTACACCCATTACCTCCTGCAAAAAATGGGCGAAGCGGCCAACCTGCAGATTGAGCGGATGGATGGTTATTACGATCCTGTTTTTCTTCTCGGCGAAAGTGAGCGCTATGTTCGGTTCTGGGCTTCATCCAGGTACCCGGCCGTTCGTCGCAGGATGTTGGCTGTGATGCTGGCCGGTTTGCGTTTGTACCAGGGGATCCTGTCACGCCTGCTGGGCGCTGGTTATCTGGCGGATGCAGTAAAAGAGAACAACCCGTCTCCGGTTGGGTATCATGTCATTTATCGGAAGGCTGAGCAATCTCAATGAGTGAACTGGTGCAGAACTGTCCCCTTTGCGGTGGTGAACACAGCCATCTTTTTGACCAGCGTAATTTCAAAGGCCATAAGGTTGTGAACCGCATCTGCCTTTCCTGCGGGCTGGTATTTCAATCCCCGCGCATGACGGAAAAAGAAGCAGCTGCGTTCTACGAGAACGAATACCGCCTCCTCTACCAGGGCGGAGAGGATCCGACCGCCAAGGATCTGGCCGTGCAACGAGCGCGCGCCGCTTCCCTGCTAACTTACGTGAAGCCGCATGTACAGGAACTGTCACGTCACCTCGATATTGGCTCTTCAGCGGGCTTGCTCTTGCAGGAGATTGGCAAAGCCTATGGTTGCCAGCCAGTCGGCGTGGAACCGGGGGAGGCTTATCGCAAGTATGCGAGCCATAAGGGGATGACGGTTTACGAATCCCTTGAAACGCTGAAGAGGAATGAAAGTACAGGCTTCGATCTGATCAGCATGGCGCATGTGCTCGAACACCTGCCAGACCCGGTTGGCTACTTATCCCATTTACGCGAATCGCTTCTGGAGTCGGATGGTTGGTTGTTGATCGAGGCGCCGAATCTGTATGCCCATGACTGTTTCGAACCGGCTCACCTGTTTTCATTCAGCGCGCATACCCTGCGACAGGTTATCTCCAGGGCTGGTTATAAAATAGTGAAGTTGGAGCAGCATGGCAGGCCGCGTTCGAGCATCCTCCCCTATTACCTGACAGCCCTGGCGCGTCCTGCAAAGAATCCAACCCAGCATGAAGTGAAACGAGAAGGGAAAGTGAAATTCAAGCGTCAATTGGGTATGCTCCGCCGGCGCCTGCTGGGTCGCCTGGCGCCGGGAAAAGTCTGGAAAGCGGTATAGGCTATGAAGCAAAAAACAGTCTTCATCAGCGCCGACCTGGCCTCGTCTTTGATCTACTACCTGCAGAGCGATATCTGGTCTGTACTGCGCGCAGCCGGGGTACAGGTCGTTCTCCTGACCAATGACCGGTTCGTGGATCCGCTGAGAAAGAGTAATCCCGACCTGGTAGTGGAAAGTCTGCGCCTGGATGCCTGTGAACGATATTTCCGCGAAGTGAACCAACCGCTTCAATACTGGCTTCATTTCCTGCGGCGTGTCGGTGGTTCCTGCCGGATCAATACCAGTCCGATGGATGCGGTGATCGGGGAGAGCGGCACTTTCAAGACTGGTGGGATCAAAGCTCTGGTCCTCCGTTTCGTGATCTGGCTGATGAGGCATTCGCGCCTGGCGCGATGGATCGTAGTACGCAGCCAGTTCAGGTTCACACCCGGGATCTATGATGACTATTTTGAGCGCTATCAGCCCGACCTGGTCATTGCCAGTACACCTGGATGGCGGGAAGACCGCTATTTGTTGCGGGAAGCGAATGCAATAGGAATCAAGACCGCCGCCGCGATCGTAGGCTGGGATAATCCATCGAGTTACCGCCTCTCCGGGGCTCGGGTGGACCATGTCACCTGCTGGTCCGAGATCCAGAAGGATGAATTGGTCCGAGGCGCGGATTGGTCGCCGAAGCGGGTGCACATCGGGGGTATCCCTTCTTATGATGGTTATTTTCGTCGCGCCTGGCAAACACCTCGTGAGGAATACTTCCAGCAGCACAATCTCGATCCCAACCGCAAGTTGATATCCTATGCCTGTAGTTTTGTTTCGTTCTCACCGAATTTCGCCAATGTGGAGACGCTGGCCAGGCTGATCGGGAACGATTTACTGGTCGAGCCTGTCCAACTACTGATCCGGCTCCATCCCGTACATCTCCATCCCGGTACGAGGTTTGCCGAGGAGGCGGAGCGCATCCACGCTTTGTCCAGGGTATATCCAAATGTCCATGTGGTCCGGCCTCAATCGTTGGGCGGCGATATGCGTTATTATGCAGGCGAGGATATGCCCGAAAAAGCCTCCATGATGGCATATTCGGATATCTTCCTGACGGTTTACTCGACCATGGTGGTTGAAGCAGCCATTCACGATTGTCCGATGGTCAGTGTATGCATCGATGACCCTGCCGGTTGGAGCAAAGCAGGCTATTATTCCCTGTCACTTGCCGAGATCGGTGAATGGCCTACCCACCAGCGGTTCCGCAGTTCTGGCGCCGGGAAGGTAGCCTTGTCTGAGATGGAATTGCGAGAGCGCCTCGATCATTACCTGCAACACCCGGGTTCGAATCACGAGCCGTGTGTAAAGTTCATCCAGAAGGAATGCACTTATCAGGATGGCAATGCAGGTCTGCGGACTGCAAATTTCTTCCTGTCGTTGCTGGACCTGCCTGATGCATCGGCGTCTAACCCGCGTCGCGATGGAGTATGAAGATGCCGCTCGTGACAGTATTCAGTACACCCAAACCATTCACAAATCCAAACATTGCTCTGATCCAGAGGAATGCGATCCGTTCCTGGCTCCAGCTTGGTCCCGAAGCAGAGGTTCTTCTGATCGGAAAAGAGGATGGTGTTGCCGAGATCGCGCGGGAATTGGGCGTGCGGTACCTCCCGGAAGTTGGAAGAAAAAAAAATGCCTCCGGTACACCGCTCATCAGTTCGATATTCTCGATTGCCCGCGAGAACAGCCAGTCGGCTGTGCTCGCATATGTCAACGCGGATATCATCCTGTTCCCTGAACTTATCTCTATCATCCATCCGATAACCGAACTGGACCGGTTCCTGGTGATTGGGCAAAGGTATGACCTCGGAGTATCTGCCTCGCTGGATTTCGGCCCGCGGTGGAAGGAAGATCTACTGGCGCAGGTGCGAGAACGCGGGCGGACCCACCCGCCGAGAGGGGGCGACTACTTCATCTTTCCCCGCCGCTGTTTCACTGATTTGCCCGATTTTGCAGTCGGCAGGGTCGGTTGGGATAATTGGATGATCTATAAAGCATGGCGTGAAAAGTGGACCATAGTGGATGCCACTCCGTCGGTTCCCATTGTTCATCAAGACCACGATTACAGTCACTTGGCGAGTGACAAGAAAGCCTATTCTGTCCCTGAGGCGCAGGTCAATGTCGATTTGGCAGGCGGAAAGTTGAATACCAATTTCACCATCCTGGATGCCAACTACCAGCTTAGAGATGGCTGGTTACAGCCGGTCCGGCTGACCTATGGGCATGTTCTTCGTAAACTGGAGTTGTTCCTCCTGCAGAATCATATTCCCAGCCGCAAAATCGCTTCATACCTGCACTGGCAGATATACACCAGGCGGGTGAAAACCCAGCGGTCCAAGATTCCAGGGAACCTGGTGAGGAGGCTGAGGAAATGAGAAAAGGACAGAATCCAGCCAAAACCCTCGACCAGGTCGCCAAACCGGAACGCATCACGGTGGCGGTGCTGAACTATATCCCCTTCGTCAGCGGTTTTTTCGCCGAGATGCCAGAGGTGCTCAAGGCTTGCCTGAACAGCCTGCGCAATGACCCCGGTCTGCCCTTCGACCTGATGGTCTTCGATAACGGCAGTTGCGAGGAAGTGCGCCGGTATTTGCAGGCTGAACGTTCCGCCGGGCGCATCCAGTATCTCATCCTTTCCGAGAAGAACCTGGGCAAGGGAGGCGCCTGGAACATCATCTTCGGCGCCGCCCCAGGTGAGATCATCGCTTATGCAGATAATGATGTCTATTTCTATCCTGGCTGGTTGAAACGCTCAGTGGAAATACTGGAAACGTATCCAAAAGTTGGTATGGTGACGGCCCGACCGTTTCGGACAAAATCAGGGTTATATTCAGCCACTGTTTCATGGGCCGATGGTCAGCAGGATGTTCTGCACGAAACAGGGCATTTCATCTCGCGAGAATCGCTCCGCGAGTTCAATATGAGTCTTGGAAAATCATCAGATGAGTCCGACAAGTTTTATGATTCGTCGAGAGATGAACGACTTACATATCGTGGCGTAACAGCTTATACGGGCGCATCGCACTGGCAGTTCACGGCTTATAGAGCTATCATGCAACAGTTTTTACCGTATGAGATGGATAAGCCAATGGGACAGGTACGGCTGCTGGATGAGCGCGTGAATGGGGCCGGGTACCTGCGTTTGATGGTGTCTGATCCGATGGCAATGAATATGAGCAATACGCCGTTGATTGGTAAAGAGTGGGTAGCCGGAAAAGAACTTGGAAAACAACCGCATGGGAAGGGATTACTGAACTTTCCACCGCTGAAATCGCTATTGTTGAAATTCTATGGTCAGATTTTTAGATGGTATTATCGGAATTAGGAGTTGTGAGTGAAAACGACCTTCATCCTCTTGGATCATGGCTTGGCCCATGCTTATTTCTTCGAAACCGACTTGGCGCATACTTTGTCTGCAAGCGGGTTGCGCCAGGTTTTCCTCGTTCCGGAGAGCATGGTTGCGTTGTTGCAGGAGAAATATCCGGGAGAGAACATCATCTTCGAATCGATGCGTGAAGACGCAGTCAAGGAGTATCGCAGGACACACCTGGAGGGCTTGCAGGAGTTATATGAATATGTCCGCCGGGTGGGGATGTCGGGGAACGGCCCACTATCCTATGTCGAGACGGTGAAACGTAGGAAGGAATTCGAGGCGCGCGGCAGACGGAAAGTGCAATTACTCTTGCTCCAACCCTTGATCGGGTGGATGCGCCGCTCGCGCCGGGTTCGTGCGGCTTTCCGCAAGGTATTCCAGGGACTATTCTCACCAACTCTGTATGCAGATATGTTCGACCGCTACCGGCCTGACCTGGTAGTCTCCAATATGGCTGGCTGGCGCATGGACCAATACCTGCTGCGCGAGGCCAACAAGCGGAAGGTGAAAACCGCCGTCGTGATTGTCGGATGGGACAATCCCAGCAGCCAGGGTTTGCCCGGCGCCCATATCGATCACATCAGTGTCTGGTCCGGGATACAGAAGCAGGAACTGGTCAGTTGCTCAGATTGGGATGCTGCGACGATCCATGTCGGTGGGATGCCGCTCTTCGATAGTTATATCAACCGGAAATGGGTCATACCGCGTGGAGAATACTATCGGTTGCACCAATTGGATCAGGATAAGAAACTGGTTGCATTTGCGGCCACCGGGTTGAATTTCTCGCCCAACTCCCATATGATCGAGGCGCTGGCGAATGTCATTGGCGATGGACGCCTGGGGATGCCAGCGCAATTGCTGATCCGCCTTCATCCGAATCATTTCAAAAATGTGCCGCGTTACCAGCGGGAAGCCGGGGCGATCTATGAACTCGCCCGTCGCAATCCAGATATCCATATTGTGGAACCACGAGAGGTGCCTGGCGACCTCGAGCGATACGCCGGGGAGGATTATCCGGAAAAAGCATCCATGCTGGCGCATTGCGATGTTTTGGTCACACTTTATTCCACCATGGTCGTCGAGGAGGCCATCCACGATAAACCGATAATTAATGCCTGTCTTCCGACCGGGAGCGGCTATGGGGAAGATTTCTGGGTGCCCATCTCGGAAGTGCCTACATTCCCGACCTCCAGGCGGGTCAATTCCACCGGCGCCGGGAAACTTGTCCGAACTATAGAGGAATTGGAGGCTGCGGTTGCGGGTTACCTTGCCAATCCGGGTCTCGATTCCCACAATCGCCAGGAATTCCTGCGCCAGGAATTAACTTATGTGCAAGGCGAAGCGACTCAAAAAACCGCAAATTTCATTTTATCATTGCTCGGTGACAATAAGCATGGAGATGGATCATAATGAGTACAGCAAAAATTGACAGTCTGTTGATCTCGCCGCAAAAGACGATCCTGGAGACGATGGCGATAATCGAGGATGCTCCTCCTCGGTCCGGCATTTCAGGTATCGCGATTGTTGTGGATAATGACCGCCACTTGCTGGGGGTTGTGACTGACGGCGATATCCGTTCGGCTATCTTGCACAACCTAACTCTCGATACCAGGGTTGAAAAAATCATGAGCCGGACACCATTCGCGGTCGTGCAACATCCGAGCGCTCAAAAGATGTACGAAGCTTTGCTGGACATGCTTAAAGGCAGTACCCGCATGTTGGACCGTGGCGCAGGCAAGATCGTGGTTGTGGATGATGAACGTCGGGTTGTCGATGTGGTCTCTTTCTTTAGCCTGATGCAGCAATCGGACATCAAGTCCCGCAAAATTGCAGTTCTTGGACTGGGCTTTGTTGGCCTGACATTGGCGGTTGTTTTGGCTGATTCGGGTTTTAATGTACTTGGAGTGGAAGCCCAGGCGGACGTGGTTGAGATGTTGCGCAAAGGAACCCCCCATTTTTACGAAACCGGTCTTTCGAACCAGTTGCGAGCCCACATTGGCAACCGCTTGAAGGTCGAGAATGTTCTCTCGGATAAGGACTGTGATATCCATATCGTTTCGGTCGGAACCCCCGTTAATTCGAACCACGCGCCGGTCATGACCTATGTGGAAGAAGCATGCCGTTCCATTGGGCGCGTTCTGAAATCGGGCGATACGGTCATGATGCGCTCCACGGTACCGGTGGGCACAACCCGTAACGTATGTCTGCCGATTTTGGAAAAGGAATCCGGTTTATTGGGCGGGAAGGATTTCTCTCTCGTGTTTGCCCCGGAGCGTACGATAGCAGGTAAAGCCCTTAAGGAATTGCGCGCCTTGCCCCAAGTCATAGGAGCTCTTGATCCCCAGGGGGCGGAGGTCGCGGCAGCCGTTTACCGAGAACTATCGCCAACCATCGTCATCCTCGACTCGCTCGAAGAAGCCGAGATGGTCAAATTGGTCAACAATACTTTTCGCGATACTATCTTTTCCTTCGCCAATGAGATAGCCCTGGTGTGTGAAAAGTACAATCTGGATGCGGCCACGGTCATCAATGCCGCCAACGAGGGGTACCCGCGTGACCCGGTGCCCTTGCCGAGCCCGGGCGTTGGGGGGGTGTGCCTGAAGAAAGACCCCTACCTGCTCCAGGCGAGCGCCCAAGCCAAAGGGTTCGCTCCGCACATCCTCGGGCGCAGCCGCCTTGTGAACGAATACATGCCTTCCCATATTTTCCAGAAATATGTCCGCTTCTGTGAGGCGAATGGGCGATTGGTGGCTGGTTCCAAGGTTTTCATCGCTGGTTTTGCCTTCAAGGGCTGGCCCGAGACATCGGATATGCGCGATTCGGCCACGCTGGAACTTGCGAAACTCCTTCAACAGTCGGGAGCGGAGGTTTTTGGCTACGACCCGGTTGTTGCACCGGATGCGCTGAATACCATCCCCGGTGTCCGGGCGTGCTCTGTGGAGGATGGGTTTTCCGGCGCGTCATGTATTTTTATCATGAATAACCACCCTTCCTACGAGGATTGGAACCTTCTGAACCTGCTTGCATCAATGGAAAAACCCGGTCTGTTCGTGGATGGTTGGTCGATGTACCGGACGGAAGATATCGTTGGCGCGGAAGGAATATCTTATAGCTCGGTCAGCAAGGATCAGTGGAAGCAGGTATGAACACGACCGCCCGAGACTAACGTGATGAGTAATAACCACATTTTTGCTGTAGTTTTATCAGGCGGTCAGGGCGTCCGGCTATGGCCTTTGAGCCGCGCGGCGCGTCCCAAGCAGTTCCTGGCCGTATCGGCAAATGGACAGACTCTACTCCAGGAGGCCGTACGCAGGGCAATCCAGTTGACAGGTTCGATTGACACGGTTCTGGTCGCCACCGGGAGCGCTCAGGCGCCACTCGTGCGGGAGCAATTACAAGGCCTGCCACCTGAGAACTTGTTGGCGGAACCCGTCGGGCGGAACACTGCCCCGAGCCTGGCGCTGGCCACATACGTCCTGCGGCAACGGCAACCGGATGCGGTCATGGTCATCCTACCGGTCGATCACATATTCCATGATGAAGCGCCATGGTTTGAAGCAATGAAGACAGCAATCTCGATCGCGGCCGGGAGCGATATGTTGATAGCGGTGGGAGTACCTGCCGATCATCCTTCCACAAGTTATGGTTACCTTCACCTGGCAGGGGCTGTGGAAGGATTACCTGCGCGGCAGGTCAATGAATTCGTCGAAAAACCGGACAGGGAACGTGCCGAGGCATTCTGCGCCTCCGGGGAGTATCTTTGGAACACAGGTACTTATGCCTGGAGAGTCCCAGTATTTTGGCAGGCAATCGAGTCGCATCTTCCTCAGGTAGCGGAAACGCTGAGGACACTGAGACATCCCGTCTCACCCGATTCGCTCGATAGCATGTATGGAATGTTCCCATCGATTTCAGTGGATTATGCCATTTTGGAGAAAGCCCCCAATGTGGCTGCTGTGTGCGGGACATTCGAGCGGATAGACATTGGTTCACTTGACAACCTGGCGGAAATCTGGCCTGCCGATTCAGGAGGTAACGCTGCCCGGGGGGATCTGCTGGCATATAGAAGTCACGGGAACCTCGTGTACACGGATGACGGTTTGGTCAGCCTGGTCGGCGTCGATGGTTTGGCGGTTGTTCGGGCGGGTGAAGTAGTGTTGGTTTGTCCACGAGAGCGCCTGGCTGAAGTGCGCGAACTCCTTTCCCAAATGAGGGAGAAGGGGTTTGAGCGGTATTCATGAAAGCCCGAGCGGTAATGTTCGATTGGGATGGAACATTGATCCATTCCTTGGATTACAAGATACGTAATGGTGGAATCCTTTTTTCTGCGCAATACAATGTGTCGGCCCGGGATGTGGAGGACTCCTACCGGCGTCACTCCGGCATTCCCCGCCGGGACCTGTTCGCTGCCATTTGCAGGGAGTTATCCCTCCCTCCCCTGGATGAGAATGTGTATGCGGAATTCAGCGCCCGTTTTTCAGAGATGAACCGCCGCATCCTGCTTGATCCAGCGACTCCCGGTTTACTGGATATAAATACGCGACCAGTATTGCAGGCAATGGCTGATGCCGGCTGTATCCTTTTTGTTTCAAGTTCGGCAGAACAAAAGGAGATCATTGATGTGGCTCATGCATTGGGATTGGATGAGATTATTTCCGCTTCAGGAGGAGAAATTCTGGGATCCCATCCCGGTTTCAGCAAAGGAGAACAGCATGTGAATCATGTTCGTTCGATGCACCCATTCGGTTTGGCTGAAATTGCATTTGTGGGTGATGAACCGACCGACATTGCCCTCGCCCGCCAGGCCGGAGTGCTAACCATTGCGAAAACCGGGACATACACGGCTAAGGAACTTGCTGCTTACAAACCCGATGCTGTGATCCATGAATTCGCAGAATTGATATCGATCCTTGGAATATCCGCACCACCTGTCAATGAACCAGGAAAAATATGAAACCAACTCTACCGGTGATTATTGCAGAGTTTTGCCAGAATCACAAAGGCGACTTGACCCTGCTAAAAGAGATGGTCTGGGCTGCGGCCGAGGCCGGCGCTACCTATGCCAAAGTACAGTCCATGCTGGCCGATGATCTGACTTTCCGGGAAAGGTTTGAAGAAGGCCAGTGGCAAGGCGACCAGCAAGTAACCATCAAGCGTCCCTACAAGGCCGAGTATGACCGCCTGAAACCTATGGACCTGACTGACGATGCCCACCGATTATTCTCTGATGAGTGCCACAAGGCGGGCATCAAACCCATGACCACGATTTTTTCCCGGTCCCGCATTCCATTTGTCGCCTCGCTCGGCTGGGACGCCATAAAAGTAGCCAGTTATGACTGTGCCAGCCTGCCGATGTTGCGTGAACTGATGGAACGGTTTAAATATCTGTTCATTTCGGTTGGTGCAACTTATGACCACGAGATCGAAACTGCCGCCGGTCTATTGAATGGGCACGATTATAGTTTTCTCCACGCAGTGACCATCTATCCAACGCCCCTGAACGAGTTCCACCTGGCCCGGATGGACTACTTGCGTCAGTTCACCTCGTCAGTAGGGATGAGTGACCATTCACTGGTCGCCCGGGACGGCATCAAGGCATCGATGGCAGCCATCAGTCTTGGCGCAGATGTGATCGAACGTCATTTCACCGTCCTTCCGGTGGATGCCACCAAGGATGGACCGGTTTCCGTCCAACCGGGACAGTTGAAACAACTGGTGGATTTCAGCAGATTGTCCCGCGCCGAGCAACAGGAGATCATCCGCAGGGAAGCGCCGGAATTCGAGCAGATGATTGGTCAGCGCACCAGGTTGTTGAGCCAGGCGGAAAAACTAAATCGGGATTACTATCGCGGTCGATTTGCCAGTCATATCGGCGGTGAAATCGTGTATAACTGGGAAGAAAAACCAGTTATCCGGGATATTCTATGAGCGAAAAGAGACCAAACATACTTGGCGTTATTCCAGCCCGTGGCGGATCGAAATCGGTACCGCGGAAGAATCTGGCTTTGTTGAACGGCAAACCGATGCTTTGTTACACAATCGAGGCTGCCCGGCAGAGCAAAATGCTGACACATTTTGTCGTTTCTTCAGAAGATGAAGAGATCATCAAGGTTGCCAAGAGTTTTGGCGCGCCGGCGCCTTTCGTCCGCCCGGCGGAGTTGGCAACAGACGAGGCTCCAAGTCTGCCCGTCGTTCAACATGCTTTGAGGGAGGTTGAAAAAAAAGAGGGGATCACTTTTGAGTATGTGGTTCTCCTTCAAGCGACATCCCCGCTTCGCAATGCCGCAGACATTGATGCAGCCCTGAAGAAACTTCTAGAAACGGGAGCCGATTCGGTAGTATCCGTTGTGCGTGTTGCCCACCACCACCCGGCACGGATGCGTTTTATCGAAGACGATTTGTTGGTTCAATTGCCGATGGGCGAACGGAAGGAGATGCAGCGTCGTCAGGATTTGCCTCCAGTCTATATCCGCAATGGAGCGATCTTTGCCACCCGACGTCACGTAGTGATGGAGCAGAACAGCATGTTGGGTCGAATCAGCCGTCCCTACGTAATGCCTGAGAGCCGCTCGGCGAATGTGGATACCAGGTTCGATTTCCTGGTGGTGGAAGTGATGATACAGCATCCGGAAAAAGTGGAAGAATAGAGGTAATCATTCCATGGGACAGAATAATACCCAGTTCGCCGAGAAGTATATATCTGATTTGGAAGAAGTCGGTTGCAATGCATGTGGTTCACTCGAAACTGACACACTCGCCGAGCGTGAGCGATTTGGATTGCCTTTGCGAACTGTAATATGTAAAAACTGTGGGTTGATATTCATTAATCCCCGCCCAACGAAGGAGATGTATGCCGAGTTCTACAAGAGCGATTACCGGAAAACAGTATCAGGGTCCGATGAAGGTGATGAGAACCAGTTCCAACGGGAATATACTTTTGCCGCTAAAGTCAGTCTGCCGATTTTCAAAAAGTATTTACCAAACTGGTCGCCTCGAACGATCATGGAACTGGGTAGTAGTTATGGCGGAATACTATCTGCTCATATGGATTATTTTCCCGGCTGTAAAGGATTTGGTATCGAGCCGTTGTTGAAGATTGGTGAGTTCGCTCGACGCCGGACAGGAGCGACAATATTCACAACTCTTCTGGAGGACTTTCAATCAGATAAGCAATATGATCTGGTTATCCTTTCCAGAACATTGAACCATACGCTTGATCCCGTCGGCAACCTGAAAAAGATTCGATCCATGCTTTCCAAAGAGGGTATTTTTGTCCTAATTCTGCAAGACCCTGTGTCGCATACCATTCATATGCCATTGGAAAGCGTTACAGAAATGACACATCCATATATGTTTACCAGGGAGAGTATTCAATACCTTCTTCGCCTATGTGGTATGGAAATCGTCGGATATCAAGATGAATATATTGATGGGCGCCAGATGAACCGCCGCGATTACAGGAAACTACAGTTTTCTTACATGGTTATCCTCTCGCGGTTGGAGCAGGAAGGGATGGCGGACCATCAAAAACCCGATTATTTGGATATCAAGGCACGTATCCAAGCCAATCAAGCGGTTTTTAGGAAATATGGCGCGTATATTGAGCGATGGCGGAATCCCTCTGTGTTGATGAGATTGCATCGCAAGGTTTTGAACGTCATGGGAAAATGGTAATACTTGATGGTGAATTATGCCCCGCCTAGGATATAACCCAGCCCGAGGTCATGTAAGCGGCTACCACCCTTCGCGCGTGACAATTTGCATCCTGACCTACCTTCCTGAAACTTCTGGGTATTTCAGGGATCGGTTTGATGTAATTCGATTAAGTTTGGAAAGCCTGATTGCTCAAACGCCGGATATGGATTTGCTGGTCTTCGACAACGGAAGTTGTCCGCTATTGGTGGACTACCTGCGCGGCTTGCGTGACGGGGGCAAGGTTGATTATCTCTTCCTTTCAGGTCAGAATATCGGCAAGATTGGCGCGTTTCAACTGATGTTCCCGGCCGCGCCGGGGGAATTGATCGCTTACACAGATGATGACATTTTTTTCCTGCCTGGTTGGCTGGATGCCTGCTTGAAAGTATTCGATGCCTTCCCGCGGGTAGGGATGGTGTCGGGTTACTATGTCCGCACGCAAATGAAATACGGAATCGGCTCTACATTGACGTATGCCGGGCAGCCAGAAGTCCGGATGAGGAAAGGAACTTTATGGGAGAAACAATATGAGCAGCATTATGTCGAGAACTATGGTCGTGAGTGGGAGGCCTATGAACGGGATATTGAAGGTTTGGAAGATTGCCTGCTGACTCATAATGGCGTGCAGGCTTTTATTTCTTCACAACACATGCAATTCGTTTCGCCAAAACAAGTGCTCCTGGACGCGCTTCCAAAAACCTGGAGCGGTCATCTGATGGGACAGATGCGCGAACTGGATATGGAAGTTGACCGTTTGGGCTACTTGCGTTTGTCCACGCCTGAGCCTGTGACGCGTTTCCTAGGCAACCTGGTCAATCCGGAAATGGCACAAGAGGCGCAACGGTATGGGCTCTCGGCTCAAGGAAAAGTTTACAGGAAGCCCAGGCACTTCCTGCGCTTCCTGCTGCGCAGCGGGCGAGTGACCCAATGGATGTGGAAGTATTATAATAACTTGTTCGATTTGCTGAATTCACGGGAGACGTAGTGATGAAGCTTACTTGTTCTGTTATAGTACCGGTCTATAATAGCGCAGAGATGCTGGGGATCCTCGTCCAGCGCTTGGACGCTGTGCTCTCGAAAATCACTGGCAGGTACGAAGTAATTCTAGTGAATGATGGCAGCCGGGATGACAGTTGGGAAGTTATCACTCGACTGGCCGACAAGCATCCCTGGGTGCGCGGAATCAACCTCATGCGTAATTATGGACAGCACAATGCTCTGCTTGAAGGGATCCGTGCCGCTCGGTATAAGGTCATCGTCACGATGGATGACGATCTCCAGCATCCCCCCGAGGAACTTCCAATACTGCTCGCAGAGATCGAGGCGGGACAGGATGTTGTATATGGCATTCCAATTACACAGAAGCACAGCCTCTTTCGATCCCTATCATCCCGGATTACCAAATGGCTGATGGGAGTAGCGCTGGATTCGCCGAATATTGCTCGAAGCGGAGCGTTTCGGGCATTTCGTTCGCAAGTGCGGGAAGCGTTCATGGATTACCACAGCCAGTTCGTATCAATTGATGTTTTATTGTCCTGGGGTACATCAAAATACAGCTATGTACCTGTTCGTCATGATCCACGCCTTGTAGGGAAGTCGAACTACACTCTTCGCCAATTACTGAGGCACACGTTTACTATGATAACCGGCTTCAGCACTTTACCGCTTCGTCTGGCAAGTTTGTTGGGATTTGTTTTCACGATATTTGGTTTCCTGGTTCTCGCTTATGTTCTCGGGCGGTATTTGTTGGAGGGAAGCCCGGTGGAAGGTTTCCCCTTCCTGGCTTCTATTATCGCCCTTTTTTCTGGTGTGCAGTTATTTGCCATTGGGATTTTCGGTGAATACCTGGCGCGGATGTATTTCCGCCTGATGGGGCGCCCTCCCAGTGTCAGGCGCGCGACCATTAACCTGCCCCCGGCTCGGGAGCGGAGCGATGACTGAACAATGTTTCCGACCCGTACCCGTCGCGCTCTCTCCGCTCGAAGAGGCTCGTTTTGGGATTCGCACAGCACGTGCCATGGTTCTCAGTATGGACGATCTTCCTCAGGTCATGGACTTTTGCCATGCAGAGAATGTCCGTTTGTTGATTTCCCGCTGCTCCACGCGCGACCTGTCCGTTGCCCAGGCAATGGAACGCTTCGGTTTCTCTTTGATGGACACCCTGGTCTGCTTCCGCCGCACGCTGGAAAATCTCCCTGAGCGGCCCGATGTCACGGTCCGCCCGGCTACCGGCGCAGACATTGAAACTGTACGTGCCATAGCGCGTGCTGCCTTCCACGGCTACGATGGGCACTATCACGCCGATCCACGTCTCGACCGAGCTGCATGTGATGACCTCTACGAGGATTGGGCCGCTCGCTCCTGCACTCTGGCTGACCTGGCCGATGAAGTGTTGTTGGCCGAGGTGGACGGTGAAAGCGCAGGCTTCCTAACCTTAAAAGCACTCGAGGACGGTGATGCTGACGGACGTCTTTACGCAGTTGTCCCACACGCACAGGGACGCGGCATTGGCCAGGCGCTGGTTCGTGAAGGCCTGTATTGGAGTCAGGCGGAAGCGCTGTTAGGGATGGTCATCTCCACACAGGTCACCAACATTGCATCCCAGGTCTCGTGGGTGCGTGTGGGGTTCGCCCCGCATGGTTCATTTTATACATTCCATAAATGGTTCGATGAAGAGTAATCCATGACCGAAACCTTACGCCAAACTTTCAACCGTCCCGTAATCATGGGGAACGAACTGCACTACATGGCCGAAGCCATCGCCGGGGAGAAACTCTCCGGCGATGGGCCTTTCACCAAGCGATGTCATTCCCTGTTGGAGCACGAATTGGGCGTGCAGAAGGCGCTGCTCACCACCTCCTGCACCCACGCTCTCGAAATTATGGCGCTCCTGCTCGATATCCGGCCAGGCGACGAAGTGATCATCCCGTCGTTCACCTTTGTTTCCACGGTCAATGCCTTCGTTCTGCGTGGGGCCAAACCGGTCTTTGCAGATGTGCGCCTCGACACCTTGAACCTGGATGAGTCCAAACTCGAAAGTCTGGTCACGCCACACACCAAGGCTATCGTGCCGGTCCACTATGCCGGGGTGGGCTGTGAAATGGATGCCATCCTCGAAATCGCCATCCGGCGCGGGGTTCGAGTAGTGGAAGACAACGCCCACGGACTTTTCGGCAGGTACAAAGGCAAGTACCTGGGCACATTCGGCGCGCTGGCTGCACAGTCGTTCCACGAGACCAAGAATTTTACTTGCGGCGAAGGCGGGGCGCTGCTCATCAACGATCCAGCGCTGGCCGGGGGGGCCGAGATCATCCGCGAAAAGGGCACCAACCGATCCCGCTTCTTCCGCGGCCAGGTGGACAAGTACACATGGGTTGATATTGGCTCGTCGTATCTTCCTTCCGATGTACTGGCGGCTTTCCTGTATGCCCAATTGGAGAACCGTGAGAAAATCCAGTCCCACCGGCAAAAGGTCTGGGTAACCTACCAGGCAGGGTTGACCGGCTGGGCTGCCCGTCATGAAGTGCAGTTGCCATTCATCCCTGTGTACTGCGAGCAGGCCTATCATATGTTCTACCTGCTCCTGCCCACCCTGGATATCCGTCAGGCCTTCATCGCCCATCTCCGTCAGCGGGGCATCCACAGTGTTTTCCCCTACCTGCCACTGCATCTTTCCGACATGGGTTTGCAGTTTGGCGGAAGACCCGGCGACTGCCCTGTGACCGAGCGCGTCAGCGACCAACTCGTGCGCCTGCCCTTCCACAATGCCCTGACTGAAGACGATCAGCAGGTTATCATCGAGGCCATCCTGGAGTTTGATTTCTAATGCAAAACATTCTCGTTACTGGCGGGGCAGGATTTATCGGCTCGAACTTTGTCCGCCACATCCTGCGGGCGGGCGCGGACCTGCGAGTCGTGACCCTCGATGCCCTGACATATGCCGGTTCCCTGGAAAATCTCAAAGACTTGCCGCACCCCGAGAAACATGCCTTCGTGCAAGGCGACATCTGCGACAGGACGCTGGTGGAGAATACCCTGGACCAGCATAAAATTGATACCATCGTCCACTTTGCTGCCGAAAGCCACGTGGACCGGTCCATTCTTGGGCCGGGTCCCTTCGTTCAGACCAACCTGGTGGGCACGTTCACCCTGCTCGAGTCGGCCCGGCTGGTGTGGGGCGAGAGCGGCGGCTTCGATGGGAGGCGTTTCCACCACGTGTCCACCGATGAAGTTTTCGGCTCACTTGGGCCGGGCGATCCCGCCTTCCGCGAGGTCACACCCTACGACCCGCGCTCGCCCTACTCGGCTTCCAAGGCGGGGAGCGACCACCTTGTGCGTGCGTATTTCCATACCTATGCTTTACCGGTCACGCTGACCAACTGCTCCAACAATTACGGCCCATACCAGTTCCCCGAAAAACTCATCCCGCTGATGATCCTGAACGCCATCAGGGGAGCGCCCCTGCCGGTTTACGGCGACGGGCTACAGGTCCGCGATTGGCTGTATGTGGAAGACCATTGTGAGGCGATCCACCTTGTGCTGGAGAAAGGTCGCCCCGGTGAGACGTACAATATTGGCGGCGGTAACCAGCCTGTGAATATCGAGATCGTCCGGCTGGTCTGTGCCATTCTGGATGAACTTCATCCCCAGGGTACACCGCACGAACGGCTCATTACCCATGTCCCTGACCGCCCCGGGCACGACCGCCGCTACGCGATGGATATCACCAAGATCCAGGCTGAACTCGGCTGGTCGCCGCGCCATACCCTGGGATCGGGCCTGCGTACTACTGTCGAGTGGTATCTTTCCCGTCCCGAATGGGTGACGGTTATCGCACAACAGTCAGGATATAACGAATGGCTGGAAAAGAATTACGGAAAACGCGGAGGTGGCATGTGAAAGGAATTATCCTGGCAGGCGGCAAAGGGACACGGCTCTACCCCATCACCCTGGGCATGAGCAAACAGATGCTGCCGGTCTATAACAAGCCGATGATCTATTACCCCCTATCCATGCTGATGCTGGCGGGCATCCGCGAGATACTGGTCATC
>Ga0194127_10002453_pt1 | contig 25259 bp, 23 predicted proteins | sample TA2KigC100mmetaG_FD_148624 | JGI IMG/M metagenome (GOLD analysis project Ga0194127, IMG submission 148624) | Freshwater microbial communities from Lake Tanganyika, Tanzania - TA2015036 Kigoma Deep Cast 100m | ecosystem: Environmental > Aquatic > Freshwater > Lake | place: Tanzania: Lake...
CCCCCGGACCTCCTCGGCGAGCTTCCAGAGCGACTCGGACACCAGGCTCGGGTCGCCCTGGCCGACGATCCAGAGCGGCCCGTCGATCACGCCGTCGACGATCTCGCCGCTCACGAGAACCGGCGTCTCGAAGCGGTGTGCCGGGCCCCAGTGCGCGAGCGCCGCCGAGGCGATCAAGAGCTTCTGATTCGAGGCGGGAACCAGCGCGTCGTCCGGGGTGTGGGCGAGCAGCCGTCTTCCGCTCTCGAGCTCCTCGACGACCACGCCGACGCGCGCGCCCCGCAGCGCGGCGGAGCGGAGCAGTCGCTCGAGCCCCGCGTCGAGCTCGGGATCCTCGCCCCGCGCGGCGCCGCCCAGCGCGAGCGCGATCGCGAGCAGCCCGAGTGTGCGCGGCAGAACCTTCACCGAACGCGAGCCTAGGCAAGCCGGCCGCGTCTTGCCCGCCCGGGCCCCGATCCGCATCCTGCAGCCTCGGATCGGGGGTGGGAATGGACCGGGCGGTGGCGTGGCTCGAGCGGGAACGCGGATGCGCTCTGCGCGACCTCGAGGCGTTGCCGGGCGGCGCAGGGGCACGCCGCTACTGGCGCGCGCGCTTCGCCGACGCCACGACGGCCGTGCTGATGCACGCGCTTCCGGAGGATCCGGCTGTCCTGCCGCCCGCGCTGCGCGCCCAGCGAGTGGATCTGCCGTTCGTCGAGGTGAGCGCGTTCCTCGCCCGGCACGGCCTCCCCGTGCCGCGGATTCACGCGGTCGAGCCACGCGAGCGCTGGATCCTGCTCGAAGACCTCGGCGACGTGCACCTGCTCGACCTGCCCGCGAGCGAGCGCGGCGAGAGGCTGCGCCAGGCGGTCGACCTGCTCGCGCGCGTGCACGGGCTCGCGCGCGAGGACGCCCTTCCGTTCGAGCGCAATTTCGACCGCGAATGGGTGCGCTTCGAGCTTTCGACCTTCGCCGCGCACGGAGTCGACGAGCGCTTCCGCTCCGCCCTCGGCCCGGAGCTCGATCGCCTCGCGGTCGCAGTCGCGGAGCTGCCGCGCGTCCTCTGTCTGCGCGACTACCAGAGCCAGAACCTGATGATCGACGCGACCGGGCGGCTGCGCCTGATCGACTACCAGGACGCGCTGCTCGCGCCGGCCGAGCTCGATCTCGCGGCGCTGGTCTTCGATTCATATCTAGAGCTCGAAGACGCGGAGCGCGAATCGCTTCTGGCGCGCTACTGGCAGGCGCGCGGCTCTGCCCCCGATCCCGCCGCGTTCGCGCTCCTGACCGTGCAGAGAAAATGCAAGGACTACGGTCGCTTCCGCTACGTCACGGAAGTGAAACGCGATGCGCGATACGCGCCCTTCATCGAGCGTGCGCGCGCGGCCGTCCTGGGAGCGTTGCCGCGTCTGCCCGCGGCGCAGGCGACGCTTGCCGGGCTGCTCCGCGAGGCGCTCGCACGAGGCCGTCCGTGAAGGCGATGATCCTCGCCGCTGGCCTCGGCACGCGAATGGCGCCGCTGGCCCGCACGCACGCAAAGCCCGCGCTGCCGGTGCTCGGCGTGCCCGTGATCCTGCGGCTGGTGCGAATGCTCGCCGAGCAGGGCATCGCGGAGGTCGTCGTGAACACGCACGCCCATCCCGAGAGCTTGCGCGCGGCGCTCGCGGCGAGTCCGGTTCCGATCGAGTGGATCGGGGAGCCGGGGCTTCGCGGCAGTGGCGGCGGCGTTCGCGGCGCTCGCGCAGCGCTCGAAGGCTCGGAGCCCTTCCTGGTGCTGAACGGAGACATGTGCCTGGACCTGGACGTCGCCTCGCTCTTGCAGCGCCACCGCTCGCGCCGAGCGCTGCTCACGCTTGCCCTTCGCGACGACCCGCGCAAGCGGGACTTCGGCTCGATCGGGTACGATTCGGACGGCGATGTGCGGCGGATCACCGAGCGGATCGACCTGGGAGGCGAGAAGGGGTCGGGGTTGTTCATCGGGGTGCAGGTCATGGAGCCCGCGATCTTCACGCACATGCCCGAGGCCGAGCGCTTCGAGATCGTTCCCGACGTCTGGGTGCCGGCGCTCCGGGCGGGCGATCGCATCGCGAGCTGGGTGCAGCCCGAAGGCGCGCGCTGGTCGCCGGTAGGATCGCCGCGCGAGCTCCTCGACGCGAACCTCGAGGCGCTCGCGGCTTCTCCGGGCGCGCGGATCCACGCAACCGCGATCGCGCCGGCGTGGATCGACGCGGGCGTCGAGATCGGAGCGGGCGCGCGGATCGGACCGCGCGCGGTGCTCGGACGCCGAGCCAGGATCGGGGCGAACGCGCGGATCGAGGACTCGCTCGTGCTGCCCGAGGCGCAGGTGCCGGCGGGTGCGCAGCTCGTGCGCGCGATCGCGTTCGGCGACGAGGTCTGGCGCGATGAGTGAGGTCCTCTTCATCGGCACGGGCGACGCCTTCAACAGCGGCGGCCGGCGCAACTCCGCGATCCTCGTGCGCGAGCACGGGCGAACGCTCCTCCTCGACTGCGGCCCGACGACGCTCGCGGGGCTATCGGAGCTCGGCGTCGACCCGCTCGAGATCGACGCCATCGCGCTCAGCCACTTTCACGGCGACCACATCGCAGGGGTGCCCTTCCTGCTGCTCGACTACCAGTACCAGCACCCTCGCGACCGGCCGCTCTCGATCCTCGGTCCTCCCGGCGTCGCCGACTCGATGGCGGCCCTCACGCGCGCCTACGGCTACCACGTCGAGCAGCAGGACCGGTACGCGCTGCGCTTCGCAGAGTTCAGCATCGACAAGCCCACGGAGGTCGCCGGCTTCCGAGTGACGCCGATGCCCGCCCTGCACCAGGAGCACACCTGCCCGCACATGGTGCGCGTCGACGCCGAGCGGCGATCGCTGGTCTTCTCGGGCGACACCGGCTGGCACGACGAGCTGCCGAAGAAGGTCGGAGACGTCGACCTGTTCATTTCGGAGTGCGTGTTCTTCGACACCGAGTTCGCCTTCCACCTCTCGCACCAACGTCTCGACCGCGAGCGAGCGCGCTTCGAATGCGGCGCGATCCGGCTCACGCACCTCGGACACCAGGTGCTCTCGAACGAGTCACAGGTGCGCTTCGACACCGCCCACGACGGGCTGCGCCTGATCCTCTAGGGCGCTCGGGTCAGGCGCGGAAGGCGTCGGGCGGAGAGAGCGCGCCCAGACAGACCCCGCGCTTCGCGCCGGTCGCTGCGGGCAGGTTCGAGGCCAGTCCGATGCTGGCGCAGTGACCGAGAACGGCAAACGCGATCGCCTCGAGCGCTCCGCTCGGCACGCCGTAGCGATCGGTCGTCTCGACCGGAGCGGGCGCGAGCCGCGCCCGCAGCCCCTCGAGCAGCGCCGGATTTCGCACGCCGCCGCCGTACAGGATCCAGCGCTGCGCCGGCTCGGGAAAGAAGGCTCTAGCTGCGCGCGCGACGCTCTCGATCGTGAAGCGCGCGAGCGTCGCGCAGAGATCGTCGGGCGAGCCGCCGCGCTCGAGCAGCTGCACGCGCGCGCGCGCGAAGAACGCCTCGCCGAAGCGCTCGTGGCCGGTGCTCTTGGGCGGGGGCAGCGCGAAGTACGGATCGGCCAGCCACTCCTCCACCAGCTCCTCGCGGACGCGGCCGCGCAGGCTGCGCAGCCCGTCGCGATCGAAGCGCTCCGCGCCGTCGCTCGCCCAGCGTGCGGCGCGGTCGAGCAGCGCGTTGCCGGGGCCGGGGTCGAACGCGAGCAGGCGCGATGCGTCGCGATCCGGCAGGTAGGTCACGTTCGTGAAGCCGCCGATGTTCAGCAGCGCCCGCCGCTCGCGCGCGTCGGCGAAGCGGTAGTAGTGGAAGAACGGCGTGAGCGGAGCGCCCTGCCCTCCGGCCGCGAGATCCGCGCGCCGGAAGTCAGAGACGACCGGCCGCCCGGTCCGCTCGTGGATGGTCGCGGCCGAGCCGATCTGCAGCGTGCCGCGCACCTGCGGCTCAGGGAAGTGTCCGACGGTCTGGCCGTGCGAGCCGATGCCGCGGATGCGCGAAAGCGCGACGCCCGCCTGCTTCGCGACGCCGAGCGCGGCCGCGGCGAAGCGCTCGCCGAGCTCCACGTCGAGCTGAACCAGCGCGCGCAGCTCGACCGCGCCGGAAGCGAGCGCATGGATGCGCGCGCGAAGCGACTCCTCGAGCGGCTCCTCGCGGAACGCGAGCAGCTCGACGTCGCCGGGATCGCCGCCGATCCGCACCAGCGCGGCATCGATCGCGTCCGCGCTCGTGCCCGACATCAATCCGATCCACAGCACGCGCTACCCCCGCGAGCTAGGCTTACCGCGCGCGGCGCAGCGCTTCAACTCTCGTTGCGTCGTTCGCTGCGCCTGGCCGCGTCGATCACGGCCGACTCGACCAGCGCGGGGGTGCTGCAGCTGGCCGCAAGCGCGTTGCGGTCGCCGGCGCGCAGGCCCGTGAAGTGCAGACCCATTCCCGCGCTCGGGCCCTTTCGGCCGCCGTACCCGCGCGTCCAGCGGACCTCCGCCTCCGAGCAGATCCGCGTGCCGCTGGGCCCGCCCAGGTGGAGCACCAGCTTCAGCTGTGTGCCCTTGGGGCGAGGCGCTAGGCACTGCACGAACACGCCCGACTCGGAGAGGTTCGCGCCGTAGCCCAGAAAGTGCGTGCCACCGCCCTCTCGCACGCACTCGATGCGCATCGGCGGGCGGAGCAGCTTGCGCTTCGCGGGGGTCGGCGGAGCCATCGGGTTCAGGGATCGGCAGCTTCCACCGCGCACTTGACCCCCTTGTCGCCGGTCCGGCGTGTCTGTCCCCCCACGTCCCACGACCCGCCCCGTGCGGTCTGGTAAGCTCCGGCCGCGATGAGCTCGCGAACCGACGAACGCTCCCGGATTCTCGGCGGTCTGCTCTGCTTCGGCGCGATCGCCGCGGCGGCGCTGTTTCTCGCCGGGGGGTTCGCGGGGAGCTACTGGGCGCTCGCGATTCCGGTCGCGGTGGTCGTGCTCTTCGTCCTGGGGCTGGTGAGCTGGATCGGCTGGACGATCGCCACCGTGCAGGTCGAGGCCGAGGGCGAGCGCATCGCGGCCAGCGGCTCCGGCACCGGCGGCGCGGGCGGCGCGACCCGGGAAGGCGCGAGCGAAGACGGGAATCGCTCGAGCGCGAGCTGAGCCGCGATGCGGATCGCCCTGCTCACCTACCGTGGAAACATGTTCTGTGGCGGACAGGGCGTGTACGCCGCCGCCCTCGCGCGCGGCCTGCACGAGCTCGGCCACGAGGTGCACGTGATCTCGGGCCCGCCCGCGCCCGAACTCGCGCCCGGCATCCCGCTGCACATGATCCCGAACGAGAACTTCTTCGCGCTTCCGATGGCGCAGGCGCTGCCGAAGGACGACCCGTTCCGCGCGCTCACGCCCGGCAATCTCTGGGAGCTCGGCCTGACGCGGCTCGGCGTGTTTCCGGAGATGACGACCTTCGGCTTCCGGCTGCTGCTGCGCTGGCGCGAGCTGCAGCGGCGCCACCGCTTCGACGTGGTGCTCGACAACCAGTCCCTGTCCTGGGGCTTGCTCCTGCTGCAGGCGAGCGGGATTCCGGTGACCGCGATGGTGCATCACCCGCTGCACATCGACCGGATCGCGGATTTCGAGATCGACCCGCGCTTCCGGCGCAAGTGGCGCCGCACGCTGTACTTCCCGCTGTTCATGCAGGAGTTCGTGGTGCCGCGGCTGGCGCGGATCCTGACCGTCTCCAACGCCTCGGCGGTGGAGATCGAGCGCTATTTCAGCGTGCCGCAGAAGGAGATCTCGGTCGTCTACAACGGCACGGACAGCGAGGTCTTCCACCCGCTCGACCGGCCGAAGGAGACGGACCTGATCTTCATCGGGCGGACCGAGGACCGGAAGAAGGGGATCCCGTACCTGCTCGAGGCGCTCGCGAAGACGCCGGAACACATCACGCTGAAGATCGTCGACGGGCGCATCCCCGAGGACGGCCTGGTGCCGCGCAAGCTGCGCGAGCTCGGGCTCGAGAAGCGCGTCGTGCTGCTGAAGCGCATGCTCACGGTCGAAGAGCTGGTCGAGCAGTACTCCACAGCGCGGATCGCGCTCGTGCCGTCCTTCTTCGAGGGCTTCGGCTTTCCGGCCTCGGAGGCCATGGCCTGCGGGCTGCCGGTGATCGCCACCATCGGCGGCGCGCTTCCCGAGGTCGTCGGCACCAGCGGCGAGGCCGGCCGCGTGGTGCCGTTCCGCGATCCGGGCGCGCTCGCCGAAGCCATCACCGACCTGTGTACGCTGCCACACTCGCGCGTGGCCGAGATGGGCCGCGCCGCGCGACGCCGCGTACAGCACGTGTTCTCCTGGCGCGAGGCCGCGGGACGCACCGCCGACGTGCTCGCCGAGGTCGTCCGTGCTCACCGTCGACCTCGATAGGCTCGGACTCGCGCCCGGCGACTGGCTGCTCGATGCCGGCTGCGGCGGCGGCCGCCACTGCTTCGGCGCGCTCGACCGCGGTGTGCACACGACCGGGCTCGATCTCGACGCCGCGTCGCTTCGCATCGCGCGCGCCGGCATCCACGAGCGCTGCAGCCGCGCCGACGGGAGGCTCCACGGCGGCGTCCTGCGCGGGGACGTCTTCCGGCTGCCGTTCGGCGACGGGCGCTTCGATCGCGTGATCTGCTCCGAGGTGATGGAGCACGTCCACGACTACGGCGCCGCTCTACGCGAGCTGGTGCGCGTACTGCGTCCCGGCGGGACGATCGCGGTGACGATCCCGACCGCGATCACCGAGTGGTTCTATCTCGCCGCGACACGGCTCTACTTCGAGAGCCCCGGGGGACACATCCGCGTGTTCCGGCCCCGCGAGCTGGCGCTCGCGCTCTCGCGCGCGGGCGTGCGCGTGGACGGAGTGGGCTTCGCGCACTCGCTGCACACGCCGTACTGGCTGGTGCGCTCGGCGCTCGGACTGGACGACGAGTCGCCGGGTCCGACGCGGGCGCTGCGCGGCTTCCTGATCCGGGCCGCGGTCTCGCGGGTCTGGACGCGCGTCGAGCACGCGCTCGACTGGATCTGGCCCAAGAGCCTGGTGCTCTACGGAACCCGCACCTCGACCGGCCGGCCGGGCGGAACGCCGTGATGCGCGTCGCGTTTCTGTGTTACCGCGGGAACATGAAGAGCGGGGGCCAGGGGATCTACCTGCACGCGTTGACGCGCGAGCTCGCCGGGCTGGGCTGCGAGATCGACGTCTTCGTCGGCCCGCCCTACCCGGATCCGATGCCCTGGGCGCGCGTCCAGCGGCTCGAGAACCAGATGTTCTGGGGCAAGCGCTTCGACAAGCGCCGCGGCGCGTTCCTGCCGCAGCCCGATCCGTTCCTCATCCTGCGGCCGCTGGACTTCTACGAGTTCGCCGTGACCCGCTTCGGCTTCCTGCCCGAGCCGTTCGCGTTCAGCGTGCGCGGGGCGCTCGCGGTGCTGCGCGAGCTTCGCGCCGGGCGGCGCTACGACCTGGTGCACGACGTGCAGTCGGTCGGCTACGGGCTGCTGTTCCTGCAGGCGCTCGGCCTGCCCGTGGTGACCACAATCCACCACCCGCTCTCGATCGACCTGCGCTCGAGCCTGGCCCGCGATCGAACCTTCGCCGAGCGGAAGGGCTCCCTCACCTTCTACCCGGTCCGCAGCCAGGCGCGCACCGCGCGCAGGCTCGCGGCGGTCCTGACCTCGAGCCAGGCCTCGCGCGCCGCGATCGCGCGCGACTTCGGCGTCTCGAAGCAGCGCATCCACGACGTCCGCAACGGCGTCGAGCTGCCCGAGCGGCCGGTCCGGCGCGCGCGTCCTGCGAGGCCCGAGCTCCTCTTCGTCGGGCGCTGCGGCGACCCGAACAAGGGCCTGGAGTACCTGCTCGAAGCGATGGCGCTGCTTCCGCACGAGGTCGGCCTGCGCGTCCTGGACTACTTCCCGGCCCACACGCCGCTCGAGAAGCGGATCGACGCCCTGAATCTCGCCGGGCGGGTGCGCTTCACCGGCAAGGTCTCGAGCGAGGAGCTCGCGCGCGCCTATCGCGACGCGGCGGCGGTGGTCCTGCCGTCGCTCTTCGAGGGCTTCGGCCTGCCGGCGATCGAGGCGCTGGCGGCGGGCACGCCGATCGTCGCGTCGCGCGCAGGAGCCCTTCCCGAGGTGATCGCCGACGCGGGGGCGGGAACGCTGGTGCCCCCGCGCGATCCCGCAGCGCTCGCGAAGGCGATCGCCGAGCTGCTCGCCGGCTGGGACGAGGCACACGAGCAGGCGCTGGCGGCGCGCCCGCGGATCGAGGCGGTCTTCGGCTGGCGGCCCACGGCCGAGCGCACGCTCGCGCTCTACCGGCGCGTGATCGACGAGTTCCGCGGCGCGCCGCAGGAGCGCGGAGCCCGAGCGTGAGAAGCGTCGACCTCGACCGCGACATGACGCACGTGATCCCGACCGGGACGACACGCGATTCGGAATACCTGTTCCGGCGCATGGAGGCCGAGACGCTCGCCGCGACGCGTGCCGGAGCGGGCGCGCGCGTGCTCGACTCGGCCGCCGGGCTCGGACAGGACAGCCGGGCGCTCGCGCGCTCGGGGGCGCGCGCGTTCTGCGCCGAGCCCTCGCGCCGGATGGTGGAGCTCGCCAAGCTCGTCGCGCTGAAGGAGGCGCAGCCGCCCGCGAGCGGCGTCGTCTGGACTCGCGCGTGGTCCGAGTCGCTTCCGTTCCGCACCGGCTCGTTCGACGCCGCGTTCTGCAAGGGCGCGCTGGACCACTTCGACGATCCCGAGGCCTGCATCGCCGAGCTCGCGCGCGTGACCCGGAGCGGCGGCCGGGTCGTGCTCGCGGTCGCGAACTTCGAGTCGCTCGGCTGCCGCCTGCAGCGCTTCGGCGATCGGCTGCGGCGGCGGCCCGTCGCGGCGGGGCCGCGCACCTATCACGTCCCGTCGGATCACTTCACGCGCTACGACGTGCGTCTGCTGCGCGAGCAGGTCGGGCGCCACGTCGAGATCGAGGAGCTGCGCGGCATCTCGCTGCTCTGGGGCGTGCGCCGCTGGGCGCGGCTGCTCGCGCGCCTGCCCGCTCCCTGGTCCAACGCACTGCTGGTTTTCGCCGACCGGATCGCGGCGCGTCATCCCCGGCTCTCGGACGTGGTCGTCGTCGCGGGGCGACCGCGCGGACGCTAGCTCAATCGCCCGCGGGCTCTGCGCCGCCGAGCTTGCGATAGAACGTGCTGCGGCCGATGCCGAGCAGGCTCGCGGCGGCGCGCACGTCGCCCTGGCTGCGGCGCAGCGCCTCTTCGAGGCAGGCGCGCTCGAACGCCTCGAGCGAGAGGTCGATCCCCTCCGGCCGCGCAGCGCGCGGCGTGCTGAAATCGCCCAGGCGCAGGTCGGCGACGGTCACCCGCGGGCCCTGTGCGAGCGCGACCGCGGCCTCGATGGTGTTCTCGAGCTCGCGCACGTTGCCCTCCCAGCGGTGCGCGATCAGACGCTCGAGCGCCGCCGGCTCGAGACCGACCACGCGAGTTCCCGTCGCGGCCTGCTCGAGGAAGTGACTGGCCAGCACCGCCACGTCCTCGGGGCGCTCGCGAAGCGGCGGAAGGTGGATCGACACCACACGCAGCCGGTAGAAGAGGTCGGAGCGGAAGCGACCCGCGCGGAGCTCCGAGGCGAGATCGCGGTTGGTGGCGGCGACGATCCGGACGTCGATCGGCGCGGCCGATGGCGCGCCGAGCGGCCGGACCTCGCGCTCCTGGATCGCGCGCAGCAGCTTGGCCTGGAGCGGGAACGGCAGCTCTCCGATCTCGTCGAGGAAGAGCGTTCCGCCGTGGGCGCTGCGGAACAGCCCGATCGAGTCGCGCACCGCGCCCGAGAACGCGCCGCGAACGTAGCCGAAGAGCTCGCCTTCGATGATTCCCTCGGGCAGCGCGCCGCAGTCCACCGGCACGAACGCGCCGGAAGCGCGCGGCGACGTCTCGTGGATCGCGCGCGCGATCAGCTCCTTGCCCGTTCCGCTCTCGGCCTCGATCAGCACGTTGCTCTCGTTCGGGGCGAGATCGCGAACCGTCTGGAGCACGCGCTTCATCGCCGGGGACTGCGCGATCACGCGCGACAGCGCGGAGCGGCGGCCGAGCTCACCCTCGAGCTCGCGATTGCGAACCCGCAGGCGCCTTCGCTCCAGCGCGCGCTCCAGGGTCTGGCGCACCCGGCGCGGATCGGAGAACGGCTTCTCCAGGTAGTCGAACGCACCCGCGCGCATGCACTCGACCGCCGAGTCGATGCTCGCATGGCCCGTCATCACGACCGTCTCCGCGTCGGGGCAGCGCTCGCGAAGCTCGCCGATCAGATCCGGGCCCGAAGCGTCGCCGAGCCGCAGATCGAGCAGGACGATCTCGGGCTCGCGCGCGAGCTGCACGCGCAGGCTCGCCACGTCGCTCGCCTCGGCCACGTCGAAGCCGTCGCGCGCGAGCTGGCGCCGCAGCACGCGGAGGATCGCGGGCTCGTCGTCCGCGATCAGCACGCGCGCGCCGGGCGACGGGGATCGGCTGGCGGAGATGTCGCTCACGGGTGGGGGGACCATCCGCAAGCGAGATCGGAGTCGCAGCCGCGCTGCTTGAGTGCGCACGAGGCCTTCCCTACACTGCGCGGCGGCGGGGGGACGGATGTGAATCGCGGCGCGACGCCTTGCGGGTCGGTCCTGGTCGTGGATGACGACGCGCTCTTCCGCGCAGCGCTGGTGCGGTACCTCGAGGGCGACGGCTTCGCCGTCGTCGCGGAGGGCGATCCCGGCGCCGCGCTCGAGCGGCTGGAGCAACGCCCATTCGACCTCGTCATCACCGATCTGCGCATGCCCGGCATGGATGGAATCGCCTTCGTCCGACGGGTGCGCGCGCTCGATCCCGAGGCCGTCTGCATCGTCGTCACGGGCTTCGGCAGCCCCGAGCGTTCGATCGAGGCGCTCGACGCCGGCGCGTTCTGGTTCATCGAGAAGAGCTACGAGCGACTCGCCTGTCTCGGACCGCTGATCGCGAAGGCGATCGAGTTCCGGCGCCTGCACGGCGCGAACCGCCAGCTCCAACGACAGCTCGAGACCCGCTACGGGTTCGAGAACATCGTGGGCGAGAGCGAGATCCTGCGGAACACGCTCGACACCGTGCGCAAGGTGGCGGACTCGGAGGCGACCGTGCTCGTGCTCGGCGAGAGCGGCGTCGGCAAGGAGCTGATCGCGCGCGCGCTGCACTACAACAGCCCCCGCGCCCAACGCCCCTTCGTCGCGGTGAACTGCGGCGCGATTCCCGAAGAGCTGCTCGAAAGCGAGCTCTTCGGCCACGTGCGCGGCGCATTCACGGGCGCGCTTCGCGACCGGATCGGGCGCTTCTCCGCCGCGAACGGCGGAACGCTCTTCCTCGACGAGATCGGCGACATGAGCCCGCAGCTGCAGACCAAGCTGCTCCGCGCGCTGCAGGAGCGCGAGTTCGAGCCGGTGGGCTCGTCCCGGACCGAGCGCGTGGACGTGCGGATCGTGGCCGCCACGAACCAGAACCTGCCGCAGCTGATCCGCGAGCGGCGCTTCCGAGAGGATCTCTACTTCCGTCTCGCCGTGGTGCCGATCGAGGTTCCGCCTCTGCGCCACCGGCGCGAGGACATTCCGCTCCTGGTCCGTTTCTTCGTCGAGATGCAGCGGCGCAGCTACCCCGAGATCCAGGGCGTGACCGATGCGGCGCTGAAACGCATGGCCGAGTACGACTGGCCAGGAAACGTGCGCGAGCTGCAGGCGCTGGTCGAGCGACTCACGATCCTGCGCCGCGCGGGCTGGATCGACGAGCCGGAGCTGCCGCCCGGCGTCGTCGGCCACGGCCTCGAACGGCCGGTCGTGTCGCTGCCGCCCTCGGGCGTCGACTTCGAAGCGCTGGTCGCGTCCTACGAGCAGGAGCTGATCGTGCAGGCGCTGGCGGCCACAGGCTGGAACAAGAACCGCGCATCGCAGCTGCTGGGCCTGAAGCGCACCACCCTGGTCGAGAAGATCCGAGCCAAGGGGATCGCCGCGCCCGACTCCGACCTCCCGCCGCAGCGCCCGCGGGCGTAGCGCATCGGCTGCGTGCAGGAGCGCGCGCAAGTCCGGATCGACTGACGCCGGTGTCGCGCGCTGCTAAAGAAGTCGGGTCCGGCACCGATGCGGAGAATGGGCCTACCCGAAGGAGCCAGAATGGCCAGGCGAGACGACCGAGACCCGAGCCGGCGTGCCGGCAGCGCGGCCGCGGAGGACTCCCCGCTCGACGACCTGTACTCCGTCGAGTACCTCGCCGAGGTCGCCGGCGGAGACGCCCGCGCGGAGCGCCTCGCAGAGCTGAAGCGTCGCATTGCACTCGGTGCGTACAAGCCCGACGCGGAATCGATTGCCGCCGACATGCTCGCCCGGGTCGGACTCGACTCCGACGAAGATTGACGGCGGCTCCCGGGCGACCGGCCTAGCGCACGATCGCCACGATCAGCGCGGTCGCGTTGTCCTCTCCTCCGCGTTCGTTCGCGAGCTGGACCAGGGCGCGCGGGGCGGTCGCGGGGCCGACGGCGCAGAGCTCGAGGCAGCGCTCGATCTCGGCGTCCTCGAGCTGCGAGGAGATCCCGTCCGAGCAGAGCAGGAACAGATCGCCGGCCCGCGCGCGGATGGAGGCGACGTCGGGCTCGAGCCACGGGAGCACGCCGAGCGCGCGGGTGATGACGTGTCGGCTCGGGTGCGAGCGCGCCTGGTCTGCGCTGAGCTCCCCGCGCGCGACGCGCTCTCCGACCAGCGAGTGATCGAGCGTGAGCGGGCACAGGCGGCGCTGGCGATGCAGGTACAGACGGCTGTCGCCGGCGTGCGCCAGCGCCGCCTCGTCGCCGCGCAGCCAGATGGCGGCGAGCGTCGTGCCCATGCCGCGAAGTCCTGGCTCGGCGCGCGAGGCCTCGTGGATCGCGTCGCTCGCGCGCAGGATCGCGCGGCGCAGCACCTCGGCGCCCGACCCCTCCGGGTCTCGCGCCACGGTCTCCACGAAGACCGCCACGCCGAGCTCCGAGGCGCGCCGACCCGCCGCGTGGCCGCCGAGTCCGTCCGCGACGACGAAGAGCCCGAGCTTCTCGTCGACGGCGTGGAAGTCCTCGTTCGCGGACCGCTTGCGTCCGGTATCCGTGCACGCCGAGACTTCGATTCGCATGCGGATGGCGCTCCCGGTCGGACCCGGCGCTCCGGATCGGGATGCGCGCACGGGAGCTTGATCCGCGCGCGTGGCGATTTGATATGGTTCGCCGGAGTGGGAGTGAAGTCGGAGCGGAAACTCAATCGCGTTCGAACGCGATCCGATAGATACCGGCAAGTCCGGCCGCTTCCAGTGGCAGGCGCATGGAGGTTGGGGGCCGATGCCTAAGACCCTGCTTCTCGCCGATGACAGCGTGACGATCCAGAAAGTCGTCGGCATCACGTTCGCAAACGAGGACGTCGAGCTCGTCACCGTGGACAACGGGGACGACGCGCTCGTGCGCGCGCGCCAGATCAAGCCCGATCTCGTGCTCGCGGACATCGGCATGCCGGGACTCGACGGCTACGCGCTGTGCAACGCGATCCGCAAGGATCCGAACCTCGCGCACACACCGGTTCTCCTGCTGACGGGGACCTTCGAGACCTACGACGAGGAGCGCGCCCGACAGGTCGGCGCGAACGGCCACATCAGCAAGCCCTTCGAGGCCCAGGCGCTGGTCGATCGCGTGCGCGCGCTGCTCGCGCAGAGCGCCGCCGCACCTGCGCCGCGAAGCGCGCCTCCGACGCGACCGATCCTCTCGACGCCCGCGCCCGCAGCTCCCGCCGCACAGAGCGCGCCGCAGGCGCCGCCTCGTCCGCGCCCCGAGCTTCCTCCGCTTCCCGGCGCCGGGGCCGCGAACGCGCCTCGCGCCGCGAAGCCGCGAACGACCTCGACCTTCGAATTCGAAGTTCCACCCGCGGCGAGCGCGGCGCCTCTCGCAGCGGAGGAGCCGCTCTGGGAAGCCGAGCCGGTCTTCGAGGCGATGGACGACGCGCCCGCGCGTCGCGCGTTCTCGGGAGCGCCGCTCGGCCGGAACGACGACGCTTCGGCTCCTTCGCCGGACGCGGCGACCCGTCTCTTCGCGCCGGACCCGGTCGACGAGGTCGAGCCGCTCGCAGAGCCCGACGCGCGCGAGCTTGCAGCGACTCCTTCCCGATCGGGCTTCTCGTTCGAGGATCTCGACTTCGAGGAGCCGACCGCACCTCCCGGAGGCCAGACGCAGATCTTCGGCGAGAGTTCGGGACCGCTCGATGCTCGGGCCGTGCTCCGCCCGCGAGCGCCGATCCCGGCGTCCGAGCGGACGTTCGAAGAAGAAGAGATCACCGCGCCGAGCCAGGCGCTCGCGGAGCTCGAGCTCGGCGAGGTGGAGCCGGAGATCGAAGCGGAGCGACTGGACGAGGCGGACCCGTTCGCGGAGCCATTCTCGGCCGATACCTCGGCCGCGCTCGCCGAGCCACAGTTTGCAGACTTCTCGCCGGCTTCCCGCGAGCCCGCGCCGGCGCACGCGGCGACGCTTCTGCTCCCGACGAGCGAGATGCCGGCTGCGAGCGACGACACCCCGGAGCTCGAGGGCGACATGCTCGACGTCGAGCCGCTTCCCGAGGTCGCCATGCCGGAGCCTCCCGCGGAGCTCGATGCCTGGAGCGACCTCGACGCCGCAGCCGAGCCCGACCCTCGTCCGACCGCGCCGATGCCGGCGGTCGCGCCCGCGCGCGAGCCGTCGCGACCGATCGCGCAGCCGGTGCTCGACCCCGCGCTGCTCTCGCAGGCGCTGGAGAAGGTGGCCTGGGAGGCGTTCGGCTCGCTGTCGGAGCAGGTCGTGAACGAGGTGCGAAAGCGCGTCGAGGCGGTGGTCTGGGAGGTCGTCCCGCAAATGTGCGAGCGGCTGATCCGCGAGGAGATCGCCCGCATGAAGGCCGATCTGCCGGAGTAGCGCAGCACCGCTATCCTGCCGGACCGTGACGAACGTGCCCGCGCGCGCGAACTGGCTCTGGCTCGTCGAAGCCGCGCTCGCCGAGGACATCGGTCCGGGCGACGCGACCTCGCTTGCGCTTCTCGATCCGGATTCGAGCGGAGAGGCTCGGCTCGAGGCGCGCGCCGCGATCGTCGTCGCGGGTCTCGAGGTCGCGCGCGAGGTCTTCGCGGCTCGCGGCGTTCGCTGCGAGCTGCGCGTCGCGGACGGCGCCGCCGCGTCGCGCGGCGAGGAGCTTGCGCGGGTGTCGGGGCCGTCGATCGGAATCCTCGAAGCCGAGCGCACGGCGCTGAACTTCGTGCAGCGGCTCTCCGGAATCGCGACGCTGACGCGCAGCTACTGCGCGGCGGTGCGCGGCACGCGCGCCGAGATCGTCGACACCCGAAAGACCACGCCTGGCTGGCGAACGCTCGAGAAGTGGGCGGTGCGCTGCGGCGGCGGACGCAATCACCGGCTCGCGCTCTACGACGGCATTCTGATCAAGGACAATCACATCGCCGCGGTGGGCGGAGCAGGCCCGGCCGTGGCGCGCGCGCGCGAGCGCGGCTCCCGCCACCTGCGCATCCGCTGCGAGGTCGAGTCGCTGGCGCAAGCGCGCGAGGCGCTCGACGCCGGCGCGGATTCGCTCCTGGTCGACAACCAGCCGCCGGAGGTGATCGCCAGGATCGTCGAGCTCTGCGCCGGGCGCGCTCGCGTCGAGGCGAGCGGCGGCGTGCACCTGGAAACCGTGGGCGCGATCGCACGCACCGGCGTGGACGAGATCTCGGTCGGCGCCCTCACCCACTCCGCGCCCGCGGCGGACGTCGCGCTGGAATGGATCGCAGCCTCGTAAGCCTTGCGCCGCGCACGCGCTGGCTCGGGCGCGAGCTCGAAGTCCACGACGTGGTGGACTCGACCAACCTGCTCGCCGAGAAGCGCGCCCGCGAGGGTGCGGCCGATGGGCTGGTCGTGCTCGCGGACCGCCAGACCGCGGGCCGCGGTCGGCTGGGGCGAAGCTTCTTCTCTCCGGGCGGGCGCAGCCTGTACCTGTCCGCGCTGCTCCGCCGGGAGCTCCCGATCGAGCACATGCACCGGCACGTCTTCGCGGCGGCGGTGGCGGTCGCGGAGTGCGCGCGCGAGGCGCTGCCTTCGCGCTGCCGGATCGAGGTCAAGTGGCCCAACGACGTTCTCGTCGACGGGCGCAAGACCAGCGGGATCAACTGCCCGGTGCAGATCGAGGCCGGCCGCGTGCACTTCGGCGTGCTCGGCGTGGGGGTGAACGTGAACCTCGAGGCCGGCGAGCTCCCGGAGGAGCTGCGCGAGATCGCGACCAGCCTGCGCATCGCGGGCGGCAAGTCCCTGGACCGCGTGGCGTTCGGCGAGGAGCTGCTCGCGCGGCTCGAGCGCGAGATCGACGCGGTCCGCGCCGGCGATTTCGCGGGGGTCTTGGAGCGCTTTCGCAGATCGTTCACAATGGCGGGCAAGCAGGTCCGCGTCGGCGGGCCCGGGCTCGCCCGCGAGGTGATCGGGACGGTGCACGGCTTGGACGAAGATGGCGCGCTTCTGGTCGGACCCCGGGGAGGCCCGGTGGAGCGGATCCTCGCCGGCGACGTGACGATTCTGCGCGGCGAGAGGTAGGCGGGCGTGCTGCTCACCATCGACATCGGCAACACCCACGTCGTGCTCGGCCTCTTCGACGGCGAGTCGCTGGTGCACCACTGGCGCATCGGAACGCACCGCCAGGACACCTCCGACGAGTGCGCCGCGACGCTGCGATCGCTCTTCGAGCTCGCGGGAGTGGACCGCGCCTCGGTCTCCGACGCGATCATCTCCTGCGTCGTCCCTCCGCTCCAGCCGATCTTCGAGCGCACCTGCGAGAAGCTGCTGAGGCGCACGCCGCTGATCGTCGGCCCGGGCATCCGCACGGGAATGCCGATCCGGGTCGACAACCCGCGCGAGGTCGGCGCGGATCGGATCGTGAACGCAGTGGCGACCGTCGAGCGGCTCGGAACGCCCGCGATCGCGATCGACTTCGGCACCGCGACGAGCTTCGACTGCATCTCCAGCGCCGGCGAGTTCGTCGGCGGCGCGATCTTCCCGGGCGTCTTCGTCGCGCTCGAAGCGCTGGTGAACCGCGCCTCGAAGCTCTCCTCGGTCGAGATCGTGCGACCGCCGCAGGTGATCGGGCGGAACACCGCGCACAACCTGCAGTCCGGAATGGTCTTCGGCTACGCGGGAATGGTCGACACGATGGTGCGTCGCATGCGCAAAGAACTCGGCGAGGACGCCCGCGTCATCGCGACGGGCGGCCTCGCGGGATTGATCGCGAGCGAGGCCGAGACGATCGAACGCGTGGAGCCCTTCCTGACCTTGGAGGGGCTTCGGCTCATCTACGCACGAAACCGGGACCTCGGAAGCGGGAGTCGCGGTGACTGAGGGATCCGCCATCCGGAAATAGGGAGGGGCCATGGGGAGCGCCGACACGAGCCGCAGCATCAACTTCGCTCTGATCGGACACGCCGGCGACGGCAAGACGACGCTCGCCGACTCCCTGCTCGTCGCCGCCGGCGTGATCAACCGGCTAGGCCGCGTCGACGACGGCACCTCCTTCATGAACTGGCTCCCCGAGGAGAAGCACCGCCGGGCCAGCATCTCGACCTCGATCTGCTCGTTTCGCTGGGACGAGGCCGAGTTCACCATGCTCGACGCGCCCGGGGACGCGAACTTCGCCGGCGAGATGCGGGGCGCGATCGCGGCCAGCGACAACGCCGTGCTGGTATTGAACGCCCAGGACGGCGTCCGGGTCGGCACCGAACGCGCCTACCACTACGCGCGCGAGCACGGGCTCGGGCTCGCCGCGGTGGCGAACAAGATGGACCTCGAACGCGCCGACTACGACGCCTGCGCGAAGCAGCTGGAAGAGGCGTTCGCCGTGCGCGTGGTGAAGCTGCACCTGCCGATCGGCCGCGGCGAGGGATTCCGCGGCTTCGTGAACCTGCTGACCGGCCTGGCCCATCACCTCGACGCGAGCGGAAAGCTGGTCACCGACGAGCCTCCCGCGGAGCTCGCCGCCGAGATCGCGGCCGCGCGTCTCGCGATGGTCGAGGCCGTCGCCGAGGCCGACGACGCGCTGCTCGAGAAGTATCTCGAGGAGGGCCAGATCTCAGAGGAGGAGATCTTCACCACGCTGCGAAAGGGAGTGGCCGACGACAGCCTGCTCCCGCTGCTCTGCTCGGCGAGCGCCCGGAACATCGGCGGGATGGCGCTCCTGATCGCGGCCGATCGGATCTTCCCGACCGCGCGCGAGGCCACGCCGCGAAAGGGACGCTCGGGCGAGAGCGAGGTCGTGCTCGCGGCCGACCCCGCGGCTCCGGTCGCGGCGCTGGTCTGGAAGTCCGTCGCGGATCGCTACGCGGGGATGCTCTCGATCCTTCGCGTCTACTCGGGAACGTTGCGCAAGGACGCAACGCTGCTGAACCCGCGCACGGGGGCGCGCGAGCGGGTCGGCAAGCTGCTGCGCCTTCATGGCGAGCAGACCGAGGAGGTGACCGAGGTCCTGCCGGGACAGATCGCCGCGATCCCGAAGCTCAAGGACACGCACACCGGCGACACGCTCTGCGAGGAGCGGCACCCGCTGCGGATCGACTCGGACCCGCCGCCGCACGGCATCATCTCGTTCGCGGTCGCGGCCGAGAACAAGGGCGAAGAGGACAAGGTCTTCGAAGCACTACACCGAATGGTGGAAGAGGACCACAGCCTCTCGCTCGCCCGCGACGAGCGCACCGGCGAGTTCCTGCTCACCGGACTGGGCCAGCTCCACATCGAGGTGACGCTGGAGAAGATCGCGCGACTCTTCCACGTGAAGGTCGGGCTGAAGCCCCCCAAGATCCCCTACCTGGAAACGCTGAAGGGCCGCGCCGAGAACGTCGAGGGCAAGCTGAAGAAGCAGTCGGGAGGGCGCGGTCAGTTCGGCGTCTGCAACCTCTCGGTCGAGCCGGGCGAGCGCGGCACGGGCGTGGTGTTCCTGGACGAGATCGTCGGAGGCTCGATCCCGCGCCAGTACATCCCCGCCGTCGAGAAGGGCGTTCGCGAGACCTGCGAGCGCGGCGTGATCGCGGGCTACCCCCTGACCGACGTCCGGGTCGCCGTGACCGACGGCAAGTTCCACACCGTCGACAGCTCGGAGTACGCCTTCAAGACCGCGGGGAGCCTCGCGCTGCGCGCGGCGGTCGCGCTTGCGAAGCCCGTCCTGCTCGAGCCGATCATGACGCTCTCGGTGGTGGTGCCGGACAGCTTCGTCGGCGACGTCATGGGAAATCTCTCCAGCCGGCGCGGACGCGTGCTCGGCGTCGAGGCTCGCGGCCACGCGGAGATCGTCAAGGCGCACGTCCCGATGGCCGAAGTTCTGACGTACGCATCCGATCTCACCAGCATGACCGGCGGCCAGGGCAGCTTCGACATGGAGTTCTCCCACTACGAGGAGACACCTGCGGCGATCCAGGACAGGATCGTCGCCGAAGCCGCGAAGGTCCGGCACGCGGAGGAGTGAAGCGCGCGGGGACGCGACCTCCCCGCATCGGGAGGGAGCTTGAGCGAAGAGACCGCTGACATCCTCGCAAGCCTCGGTCCGGCCCGGCGCTTTGCGGATCCCGCCTCCCCGCTCGATTCGCGGCTGATGGCGGCAAGCGGCGCCCTGCCCCTGCCGCCGCCGCAGCTCCTCTCGGTCCTGGTCGCGCTGACTCTCGACCCCGATGCGGGCGTGAAGGACAAGGCGATCGGCTCGCTTCGCGGGCTTCCCGAGCGCGTGGCCACAGCCGCGCTCGGGGCGAAGCTCCCGGCTGCCGTGCTCGGCGTCTGCGCGGAGCTGTACAAGGACGATGGCGCGCGCCTGGAGCTGGTCGCGCTCAACTCCGCCACCAGCGACGAGACCTGCACGTTCCTGGCGGCGCGGCCGTTTCCGCGCCTGGTCGAGATCCTCGCGCAGAACCAGGTCCGCCTGCTGCGCTGTCCGCCGCTGGTCGAGGCGCTCGGCGAGAACCCGCTGACGGGAATGGCCACGATCGATCGCATCCTGCACTTCCTGGGCGTCGAGCGCGGCGAGATGGAGGAGCCGGAGCCCGAGAGCCGCGCCGAGCCGCTGCCCGCGCCGCCGCCGCCGGATCCCGACACCGCCCCGGACGAGGCCGTCGACGACCAAGTCGAAATTCCCGCCGATCTGATCGAGGAGGCTCCGGCGGATCTCCCCGAGGAGCAGAAGCAGGAGCGCAGCCAGAACCTGCAGGCGCGCGTCGGGAAGATGACGATCATCGAGAAGGTGAAGCTCGCGCGGCTCGGAAACGTCGACGCCCGCTCGCTTCTGGTGCGCGACCGGAACAAGCTCGTCGCCGCGGCCGCGATCAGGAACCCGAAGATCACCGACAACGAGATCGAGGGCTTCGCGCGCGCGCGAAATCTCTGCGACGAGGTCATGCGCATCATTGCCCACAACCGACAGTGGACTCGCGCCTACCCGGTGAAGCTCGCGCTCTCGATGAATCCCAAGTGCCCGCCGCAAACCGCCGTCAAGTTCCTGAATTACCTCACCGATCGAGACTTGGGACTGATCATGCGCAGCCGCGATGTGGCCGGAGTGATCTCGGCCCAGGCGCGCCGCATCCTGGCTCGGAAAGGGAAGACGTAGATGGGAACCGCAGACCGCGACGCGCGGGAGATCCGCGGCAAGATCGTCTACTACGGAGCCGCGGGCGCCGGGACCAGCGCGAACCTGCTCTTCATCCAGCGCAAGCTCAAGCGCGAGCACCGCGGGGAGCTGAAGCGCCTCTCGACACGAGACGGTGTCACCTCGTACGAGACGCTGCCGGTCGAGCTCGGCGCGGTGCGCGGCTTCAAAACCTCGATCCAGATCTCCAGCGTCCCCGCGGCCGCGCAGGCCGCCGCGCTGCGGCGTCAGATCCTGGAGGGGGTCGACGGAATCGTCTTCGTGGCCGACCTGCGGCCCGAGCGCCACTCGGCGACGACCGCCGCCCTCGATGAGCTGCGCAAGCACCTCGCGTCGTACGGGCGCGAGCTCGAGAACGTGCCGCTCGTCGTGCAGTACAACCACCGCGACCAGGCCGACGAGAACGCGGTCGAGCGCCTGCACCGGCTCCTGCCGCTGCGCCAGGCCAGCTGCTTCGACGCCCGCGCGGACGAGGGCATGGGCGTGCTGCAGACGCTGACCACGCTCTCGAAGCTCGTGCTCGTCGAGCTGCGCAAGACGCTCGACGAGTCGCCCGAGCCGCCGTCCCGCGCCGTGGTGCGCGAGGTCGAGGAGGTCGAGCCGCTCGGCCCGCCGACCGGCGAGGTGACCGCGAGCTACGAGGAGATGCCCTCGGCAGGCGCCGCGAAGGGCTTCGCGGTGGAGAGCGCGGGACCGGTCGACGGCGGCGGCAGCGAGATCTCCATTCCGGTGCGCTTGATCGACGAGGCCACGGGGCGACGCGTCGAGATCGTCGTCCGCATCGCGATCGACGCGCTGTAGGCCTGGGAGGAGCCCGGCATGCGCAAGCGCCTGGGCATCGTAGGTCACTCGGACGAGGGGCTCGCGCTGATCCCCCTGCTCGAGGCGAATCCCGACGTCGAGCTCTGCGGCGTGCTCTCCGACGACCCCGAAGCGGCGCGCGCCGCCCTCGTTCGCGTCGATCCGAAGTACGCGCTGCGCTCCTACCAGCTGCTCGTCTCCGACGCGCAGGCCTTCCTGCGCACGCCGGGCCTGGTCGCGCTGATCGACGCGGAGGCGCCCCGGAGCTTCCGCTCCGTGCTCGAGACCGCGCCCGAGCGCGGCGTGCAGGTGACCACACCGCTGATCGCGAAGCTCCTCTACGCGTTCGGCCCGGTCGACGCGCACCGGAAGCCCGACCTGCTGCACGCGCTCGGCGAGATCCTCGAGTCGTACAACCTGACGATCGATCGTCGCGGACTGTTGAACCGCATCCTGCAGATCGCGGTCGGCTCGACGGGCGCCGACCGCGGGTCGCTCATGCTCTGGGACGAGGCCGAAGGGGCGCTGCGCATCGAGGTCGCGATCGGGATCGAGAAGGAGCTGATCTCGAAGATCCGCATCCGACCGGGCGAAGGGATCGCGGGAATCGCGTTCGCGGAGCGCAAGCCGCTGCTGCTCTCCGGCAAGGCCGACCAGCGCCTCTACGAGATCGCGCGCGAGCGCAGCGACGTCGAGTCGGCGATCTCCGCGCCGCTGATCCACGGCGAGCGCGTGCTCGGCGTGCTGAACCTGTCCCACAGCCTGCGGCGCGGCGCGTTCTCGGAAGAGGACCGCGACTTCGTGGCCAGGCTCGCGGCGATCGACGCGAAGATCATCACGCGCGCCGAGGAGTACCACCGGCTGCTGCGCGACTCCGCGCGGCTGCGCGCGCAGAGTCTGGTGCGCGACGCGCTCGGCGAGCCCGCCCCGCTCCACCAGCAGCTCTCGAAGGTCTGTCACTACCTGGCGGAGGAGCTCTCGGGCGGAATCGCGCACGTGTTCCTGGTCGACGCCGAGCAGGGGGCGCTGGTGCTGCGCGGCTCCTCGACGCCGATCGACCGCCTGGCCTCGCCCTACCGGATCCGGCCCGCCGACGGCATCCACGGCTGGGTCTCGCGCCAGCGCAAAGCCATCGTGCTCTCGAACGTGACCGAGGAGGGCTGTGCCTGCTTCGCCGTGCTGCCGCTCGTCGCGCGCGGCGAGCTGATCGGCGTGCTCTCGTTCGAGGGCATGCTCGCGCCCGGCGCGCCGGAGATCCTGCGCGAGAAGATCGCCGCCGTCGCCGATGCGCTCTCGCTCGCGCTCGCCGACGCGCTGCGCACGCTCCAGATGGAGCGCGAGGCGACCAAGACGGGAGCGATCACGGAGCTCGCCGCGCGGCTCGGCTCCGCCGCGGACTCCGCGCAGCTGCACCGCTCCATCACGTCGTCCGCCGCCATGATCCTCGAGGCCGAGCACGCGGTCCTGCGGCTGCAGGATCCGGCCACCGGGCGCTACCAGATCCGCTCCTACTTCGGGTCCGCCGAGACCGAGGAGCAGGCGCCGCTGCTCGAGCTCGAGAAGGCGCTCTCGATCCGCGCGCTCTCGATCCGCGAGCCGGTTCGCGTGGTCGACGTGCGCGCGGACGAGGAGCTTGCGAAGCACCGCCCCGACGTCGTCTCGGCCATGTCCTGGCCGCTGCGCCGCGACGGCCGGGTCTTCGGAACCCTCTCGCTGCTCGGCAAGGTGGCTCGCGACGCGCTCACCAGCGAGAGCTTCTCCGCCCAGGATCAGGCGCTGCTGGGCCGCTTCGCCGAGCACGCGCAGCAGGCGCTCGAGCAGGTGGGCGAGCGCGAGCGGATGCGGCACCAGCGCCGCTTCGACGAGCTCACCGCGCTTCCGAACGCGACCTACGTCGGCGAGCGGATCGAGGAGGAGATCGCCCGCTCCGGCGCGCGCGGCCGCAGCTTCGCGCTCGTGCGCTTCCGGCTCGACGGGCTCGCCGAGCTCCTCTCGGGCGCGGATGCGACCTCGGCCGAGCATCTGGTGGTCTCGCTCGCGCAGGAGCTGCGCGCGGGGCTTCGCGAGTTCGACATCGTCGCGCGCAGCGCCCCCGACACGTTCCTGATGCTGATCCCCGAGCCCGAGTCGGACATCTCTGCGCTTCTCGGTCCGCTCGCGCGACGTGTGCGCGAGGCGATCCGGCGCGAGCCGGAGCCCGCGTTCGGCGAGGGCGTCCGGCTCGAGTTCGGCTACGCGCTCTTTCCCGGCGACGGACAGACCTCGCGCGCGCTGCTCGAAGCGACGCGGCGGACCCGCGTCACCGACTGAGCGACCGGCTCAGCGCGACTTCGCCCACGGCGACTCGGCGCACGGGACGCGGAGCGCATCGGCCAGACCCTTCAGCGTGACCTGTCCGCGCCAGCAGTTCACGCCGCGCGCGAGCGCGGGATTGGCGACGAGTGCGCCATCCACGCCGCGCCGGCACAGCTCGAGCAGATACGGGAACGTCGCGTTGTTCAACGCCAGCGTCGACGTGCGCGGCACCGCGCCCGGCATGTTCGGCACGCCGTAGTGGATCACGCCGTGCTCCACGTAGACCGGCTTGGAGTGCGAGGTCGGGCGGATCGTCTCGACGCAGCCGCCCTGATCCACGGCCACGTCCACGATCACCGAGCCGGGCTTCATCGCCGCGACCTGGCTCCGATCGACCAGCACCGGCGCGCGCGCTCCGGGCAGGAGCACCGCTCCGACCACGATGTCGGCTTCGAGCACCGACTGCTCCAGGTTCACGACGTTCGAGTACAGCGTGTCGATGCCGCCGTGGTAGATGTCGTACAGGTGCGAGAGCTTGCGCTGGTCGACGTCGAGCACGGCGACCTCCGCGCCCAGGCCGACCGCCATCCGCACCGCCGCGGTTCCCACGATGCCCGCGCCGATCACCGCCACGCGCCCGCGCGGCACGCCGGGAACGCCCCCGAGCAGGACGCCGCGCCCGCCCTGATCGGCCTGCAGGTAGTGCGCCCCGATCTGCACGGCCAGCCTTCCGGCGACCTCGCTCATCGGCACCAGGAGCGGCAGCGATCCGTCGTCGAGCCGCACGGTCTCGAAGCCGATCGCGACGATCCCGCTGTCGAGGATGCGGCGCGCGAGCTCGGGCTCGGGCGCGAGGTGCAGGAAATCGAAGAGCGCCTGTCCGGGGCGCATGGCGGAGATCTCGGCGAGCGTCGGCTCCTTCACCTTGGTGACGATGTCGCAGCTCGCGATCACGTCCTCGGCCGAGGCGAGGATCCTGGCGCCGACCGCCTCGTAGTCGGCGTCGGCGAAGCCGCTGCCTTCGCCCGCGGCGGTCTCTACCGAGACCTGATGGCCGGCGGCCGCGAGCGTGCGCGCGCCGGCGGGCAGGAGCGCGACGCGAAGCTCCCGGTCCTTGGTCTCGCGCAGAACGCCGACGCGCATCCAGTGATCTCCCTGGTCGGATTGACGCGGCCGAGGATACCGCGCGCGCAGGGTCTGGGGCTCTCCTGGGGGGGATCGGAACGAGCGCGTTCGAACTGGAGCGCGCTACCAGACCGGCCGCGTGTTCAGCCCGCTGTGCACGATCTCGCGCTCGGCGCCATCCGCGACGCGGGACAGGTACAAGAGGCTCTCGCTCTCGTCGCCGCGCGCCGAGGCATAGACGACGTACCTTCCGTCGGGCGAGAGCGCGGGAAACTCCTCGTCGAAGCTGGTCGCCGTGACCTGCCGCTTCGCGGATCCGTCCGCGCGCATCAGCCAGACGTCCGAGCTGCCGCGCGAAAC
>Ga0194127_10002454_pt1 | contig 25258 bp, 22 predicted proteins | sample TA2KigC100mmetaG_FD_148624 | JGI IMG/M metagenome (GOLD analysis project Ga0194127, IMG submission 148624) | Freshwater microbial communities from Lake Tanganyika, Tanzania - TA2015036 Kigoma Deep Cast 100m | ecosystem: Environmental > Aquatic > Freshwater > Lake | place: Tanzania: Lake...
TCTCTGATCTTCTTGCCTCCTTTGCCCTCTCCTTTCCCTCTCAACCTCCTTTCCCCTTCTCTCTCTCCTTTTGTTCTCTATTGGTTTCCCTTCCGCGTTACTTTATCTTGACTTTGACGTTACCCTGAGCAACGGAAGACAACATTGCGCTTATCAGGAAGAACGGCTATAAATATGTGGTTGTCTCACGCAAGAAATCTTTTGAAGATTCTTTTTGGCCGGAGATGGACGATGAGAAGATTATGTTGTCGGACGGGAAAACAACGTTGGGCATGAAATTAGTACGTACGAAAGAAGAGGCATTCCTTTTATGCCACAGCGAGGCAAAGGAGGCAAAAGAGAAGTCCATCCTTTCCCTGAAAGAACAAAGGTTTGAACAGGCGCTCTCGGCGATAAAAGAGGGATTAGGGAAGCCAAAAAGACAGAAAAAATATGATACGGTCATAGAGAGAATAGGGCGGTTAAAAGAACGCTACAAGGTGGGCAATTTATATACGATCAAAGTGGAACAGACGGAAGGCAAAGCGACCGATATCCACTTTGACAAAAATGCTCAGGCGCAAGCAAAGGAAGAAGCTATAGGTACGTATGTAGTACGGACAAACCGGCTTGATCTTGGCGGGGAAGAGATATCAAAGCTCCATAGATCGCTGAGCACTGTCGGGGAAAGTTTTGAAACTATGAAAGGCAACCTCGGTTTACGGCCAAACTTTCACCACACAGATACCCCAACCATTGCCCACGTGCATGTCACGGTATTGGCTTATCACATGCTTGCAGGGATATTAAAAAAACTAAGAACCGCAGGGATTCATTATAATTGGAATACGATTCGTAATATCCTTGCTACCCATATAAGGGTAACAACTACCCTGAACACAAAGGACGGACATGTTATTGATATCAGAACCTGCACAACGCCCACGGAAAAACAGCACATGATTTACAATAAACTTCACATTAAACATACCCCGTTGGGCAGGAAATATGTAAAATCACCCATGAATACCCAAAGATGTAGTGCCGAAAAATGAAGAGATAATATTGTAATGTCTTGATATTAAAAGAAATATGATTTTTGCTTGTCGAAGTTGGGTTAAGGCATGGGCAATTTTTCAAAAAACTAAAGTGCTACAATTTGAATGATATTTAGGCCAACATGGCCAACATGGCCAGAGCAAATCTTTTTCGAATGAAGATATAACATTCAATTCCTTTTGGCTTGCATATCGTTCATTTTTTATATATAGTTATGCATACTTATTGCCAATGAGAAATTATTAGCGTTGTTTCAAATGTGTTTCCAACACAATTAAAATGCCGGAATCGTTTCATCCATGCCATAAAATGCCAGAACAAGATCATTCTCACAATTACTATAAACACCTTTATAATGTATCCCCCATTGGCCTTGTTTCTCTGGATAACAATGGTTTTATCCGGGAAATAAATCAACCGGCAGCAAAGTTGCTGGGCTCTGATCAAAAAAGATTATTAAACACCTCTTTTCTTGATTTTGTAACCGCAGAAACTTCAGATACCTTTTTAAATCACCTTAAGCAATGCAAGCATTCCGCTGAACAGGTAATAACCGAGATAAGCATTTCAATAAAAGGGTATTCTAATACCTTGCAACTGATAAGTATAAAAGACGAAGATGAGAATGGCTCCGCAATATACAGAACAGCCTTATTCGATACGACAAAAAGATTACAGCAAAGACCCTCAGGATCTGGCAAACCGATTGCTTTTAATGAAAATACTACCGATGAAGAATTTGTTGAGGAGAACAAAAGGCTGAAAGAGGAATTAACCAAACATTTAAAAGCAGAGGATGATTTGCGTAAATTATCACGTGCTATTGAGCAAAGTCCCTGTACCGTCATGATTACAAACGCGGCGGGCAATATCGAATACGTTAATCCTAAGTTTACGCAATTAACCGGTTATACCCCGGAAGAAGTAATAGGGAAAAACCCGCGTATTCTGAAACCCGACAAGATTCCCTCCGAAAAATACACTCATTTATGGAAAACGATTTTATCAGGAGGAGAATGGCGGGGTGAATTCTGTAACAAAAAGAAAAATGGCGACCTCTATTGGGAATATGCTTACATTTCTCCCGTAAAAAATCAAAACGGAGAAATTACTCATTTTATTGGGGTAAAAGAAGATATCACCGAGAGAATGCGTTCTGAAGAAAAACTTCGAACGTTGTCGCGCGCGATAGAGCAGAGCCCGTGCACTGTTTTAATTACCAATGCAAAAGGCATTATTGAATACGTTAATCCTAAATTTACACAATTGACGGGTTACACAGCGGATGAAGTCATTGGAAAAAATCCAAATATTTTAAAACCAAACAATATTCCCTCTGAAAAATTTAATCATCTATGGAAGACAATTACTTCGGGAAAAGAATGGCATGGAAAATTTTGTAATAAAAAAAAGAACGGAGATTTGTATTGGGAATATGCCTATATCTCACCGGTAAAAAATCAATTGGGCATTATCACTAATTTTATCGCGGTAAAGGAAGACATTACCGAACGGATAAAAGCGGAGGAAGAATTAAGCAAATTTTTACGCGCTATCGAACAAAGTCCTTCTACTGTTATCATAACAAATTCCAAAGGAATAATAGAATACGTCAATCCCCGGTTCACTGAATCAACCGGCTACATTTCCGATGAGGTCATAGGGAAAAACCCACGAGTCCTTAAACCGGAAAACATTTCTCCTGAAGAATTCGCGGAATTATGGAAGACGCTCCTTACGGGAAAAGAATGGAAAGGGGAGTTTTGTTACAAAAAAAAGACAGGTGAAACATATTGGGAAAACGCGTATATCTCGCCCATAAGAAACCATGAAGGCAAAATCACCCATTTTATCGTAGTAAAAGAAGATATCACCGAACGAAAACTGGTAGAAGAAGAGAGAATTCAACACATCAAAGAATTGGAAGATTTGATGTCTTTCTCTACACACATTAATGATGAAGAAATGGAAGAAGGCGTTTTTAAGCATCTTGTTTCCGCCTTACAAAAATATTTTGCGCCAGATATCGTAGCAATTGCCATGCTGGATAAAGAAAAAAACATGCTTTACCTGCCGATCATCGAACCAATGATGCCCGGCGAGGAATTACTCCATAAAGAGGCAATGCTTGACCCTTCTTTATGCACGGTTATAAGTACCGGAGAAAAGTTAATCGTATATGACATTGCTGCCGGATATTCCTGTGAATGCCTTGAAACAAGCGGCAAAAACGGCGGGTATATTTGTTTCCCCATCATCGTTGGAGGCAAAACGGCAGGAATGGTGCTTATGATAAAAAGAGCGTTCGGGATGTGGAAGAATGAAAAGACACAAAGGCTCATGTCAAATTATATCGAAACGGCAGCGCTTGTTCTTCACAAATTAGAACTCCTGGATATTGCGAAACACACAAATGTAACGGATGAAACTACCGGAATATACAATAAACGGTATTTTACAGAAATATTGACAAAACACATTACTATGGCAAAAAGAAGGCATGAAAATTTAAGCCTTCTCATACTGGGTCTGGATGACTACAAATCGATAATCGAAACATATGGCCCTGACACAGGAAGACTTATCCTTCAGCAAATAACCGGCATTTTAAGTAATTCTGTCAGCGATTCTGACATTATCTCTCGGTATGATCTGGATGAATTTGCCATTATTATGCCGGCAACATTTACCACAAGGGCGCTGGTAAAGGCAGACGGAATCCGTCAACGCATAGAATATACCGACTTTAAAGATCATGAGTCAGAACAAACATTTAATGTCATGATCAGCATTGGAATCGCCTCTTTCCCTGCACACGCAACAGAAGCGGAAACTCTGGTAAAACTTGCAAATAAGGCATTTTATCAGGCGAAAAACGACGGAGGAAACAGGGTCGCAGCCCTCTCTAACTCATAATAATTTCCTCCAATGCCCTTTTCGGCACATGGTGTATCATATCCTTATCCCGCCAATACTTTATATCTCCTGAACTGCCCACCGATTCAATTACCACCTTTTCTCTTGGTTTTCCCAGCGCCAATGCAAGAAGAATCTCATGCTCACCCGGAATACTCAATGCGTCCCGCAACCCTTCTTTCTGTATCGAACCGATAATACATCCGCCAAGACCTTTTTCCGTAGCGCCAAGAAGAATACTTTGCGCTGCAATCCCATGGTCGCACCAAAAATTTTTACTTATCGTCGTATCGCCCAGTATTACTATATAAGCGGAAGGCCTTTCCCCTTCTGCAGGTCCCGGCCAGTCCTGAAGATATCCCGCCCAGGCAAGATGGGGAAATATTAAGGCATTCTTCCGGACATCATGAGAAAGGATATATTTCAACGGTTGCTTATTCCCTGCCGATGCGGAAAGCCGCGCGTAATCAACCAGAGTTTCTAATAATTCCTTCTCTATGGCAAACTCCTGATAAAATCTCCTGTAACTTCTGTTTTTTTCAATCAAATCTCTCAGCATTTTGTCCTTCTTCCCTCTTTTTTCAAGAAATATTGAAAATAATCAGTAACGGATACTTTTTGCGTTTTTTTTCAAAAAATACAAATTTTTGTTGACATATCATATAATTTTTTAAATAATATGCTCATTGATTAATAATTATTCTTTATTAGAACTATTTCTTTTTTAGGATTCGGTGTTTAAGATGCAAACGGTAGAAAAACTAACGGACATATTAAAAAATAACGGTCTCAAAATTACTCCACAAAGATTGATGATTTTCAAGGTGCTGGAAAACAACACCACCCATCCCTCTGCAGAAGAAATCTACAAAAAAGTAAAAAAAGTTTATCCTTCCGTATCCTTCACCACAATATATAAAACACTGGAAACATTACGCGATCTTGGCGAAATAACAGAACTCACTATTGATAAAGACCGTAAGCATTATGACCCGGACATCAGCACCCACCATCATTTTATTTGCTCGGATTGCAGGCAAATACATGATATTCATGAAGATTTTACGGCAAACATAAAGCTTGACGATTCATTAAGAAAAGATTTCTCTGTTTCCGGATTTCAGATATCTTTCTTTGGCGTCTGCAACAAATGCGGCCACAAAAATTTCCACCATAACTGATGCCCTTTTACCGGCTACTTCGCTTTTCGTTTCCACAAATATTTTTTCCCCATGATTTGCTGAATAACATTACATTGATGCGATTTCCCGCAATACCTACCGGAATTTCACTTCCTCAGAGTTTTTACAGGCACATATAAATTCACGAAACAATGCCTTTTTGTGCAAAGAACTGTCACTCAGATTTTCCGGATGCCATTGCACCCCTAAAAGAAATGGGGAATCTTTCCTTTCAATCGCTTCTATTATTCCATCTGCCGCACGGGCGGAAACTATTAAGCCATCACCCACTCGTTTTATTGCCTGATGGTGCGTGCTGTTTACCTCAATGTGTTCTTCCCCTGCAATCTTATGGAGCAGCGTATTTTTTTCTATGGCCACGACATGCTTCTGTTTTTCACGGATTGCTTCTTTATGATTCAGAAACGTGTCACACTCGCTTGGAATATCCTGAATAAGAGAGCCTCCGTAAACGACATTTATCAACTGCATGCCATAACAAATAGCAAGAATAGGGATATTTATTTGAAGGGCAATTTTTAAAATGGCAATGTCAGAAGCTTCTTTATCAGGATGGATGCATACTGTAGTTTTATGCCTTGTTTCGCCATATAATTCCGGCGAAATATCATCTCCCCCGGTAAGAAGAAGCCCATCTACTTTTTTTAAAACAGAAACGACATCCTCTTTGTCTTTCAGAACAGGCAATAATACAGGTATGCCTCCCCCCATAATTATCGCATCACAATAATTCCTGTATACGAAAGAATGGGGCTGTGTTTTTTCCCACCGATAATCACAATTAACCGCAATGATTGGTTTCATAATACGTTTTATCCGCATGCTTAAACTGTAAAACAACCATTCCCCATTTTCACAAGAACAAGTTTCACAGGGACAACAAATAAAAAGATTTCAGATTTGGATTTATTTTATCACACAATTAGTACAATTGTCAGCTTTACATTTTTTGAAATGGTACAACCTGATGTCATTAAGTTATCTGTAATTATATTGCTTCCATATAAGAATGGGATTTATGACTGATTAATGGTATAAAGGTATCGACCGCAATAAAAATGATGTTTGATAACACGTCATTGCAGTGAACGATTCCCGCAGAACACGTTTTCAAATGAGTGATGATTCTCGATTTACAAATCGTCGTTTTTACTGTTTGATGACTTACCGTGGTACGCGTCACTGAATTCTGCGTTGAGGAACAATGGAAAAGTCTTTTAGTGGAGTGTATCGTACTGGAATGAAAACAAAGCAGAAGTACGAAGTATAACTGGCGTTTTTATAATATATAGCGGCTCAGGTCTTCATCTTTTACGATTGCCTGCAATTTATCATTTACATACTTATCATCAATAATCACTTCCTTTCCCTCCATGTCGGATGCGTCAAAAGAGGCGTCTTCCAGTAGTTTTTCCATAACGGTGTGCAACCTTCTTGCACCAATATTCTGCGTACGTTTATTCACTTGCACCGCAATTTCCGCAATTGCCTCGATTGATTCATCTTTGAAGTGGACTTTAATTCCTTCTGTTTCAAGGAGCGATTTGTATTGTTTAATTAATGCATTTTTCGGCTCTGTTAAAATGCGCAAAAACTCTTCCTTTCCCAAATCTTCCAACTCAACCCGAATGGGAAATCTTCCCTGCAGTTCGGGAATCAAATCGGAAGGTTTTGATACGTGAAACGCTCCTGCCGCTATAAACAGGATACGGTCGGTCTTGACAATCCCGTATCGTGTATTTACTGTGGTGCCTTCTACAATCGGCAAAAGGTCTCTTTGCACCCCTTCGCGGGAAACATCCGGACCTCTGGTTGTTTCGCGGCCTGCAATTTTATCGATTTCATCCAGAAAGATAATTCCGAACTGTTCTGTCCTGCGGAGGGCTTCCTGTATCGTTTTTTCCTTATCAATCAGCTTTTCCGCTTCCTCGTGTATAAGAATTCTTTTTGCCTCGGCAACAGCTACCTTGCGAACCTGGGAGCGCGGCGGGATCATTTTTTCCATCATGTTTTGAAAATCCATCCCCATTTCTTCCACTCCGGCGACAAACCCTTGCAATACAAACGATTTTTCATGAACGGTAAGTTCCACTGTCCGGTTCGCAAGTTCTCCGTCCCTGAACTTCTTTCTGAGTTTCTCCCGCGTTTTTATTCGCTGATCTTCCCGCGCTTCCTCTTTTTCCTTATCCAGCTTTTCAGCACTCTTTGGAGTCGGCGGCAACAGCAGGTCTAAAAGGCGTTCTTCCGCCAGTTCTTCCGCTTTGCCCTGAACTTCTTTCAGCATTTCCGCCTTTACCATATTAACGCCGATTTCGGTAATATCGCGTATCATCGATTCAACATCACGCCCATGGTATCCGACTTCAGTGTACTTTGACGCTTCAATTTTGAGAAAAGGGGCTTTTACCAAAGATGCCATACGACGTGCTATTTCAGTTTTTCCCACACCTGTCGGTCCTATCATTATTATGTTTTTAGGCAGGATTTCTTCGCGCAATTCCTCGGAAAGCTGATACCTGCGCCACCGGTTTCGTATTGCAATCGCCACAGAACGCTTTGCGCTTTTCTGCCCAATAATATATTTATCAAGTTCCTCAACAATCTTCCGGGGCGTTAATTCCTCCACTTCTATAATTCCTCCACTTTGATATTTTTGTTGGTATAGACACAAATATCCGCCGCAATAGTCAGCGCTTCCTCAACAATTTCTTTCACCGACAGAGTGGCGTGCTTTACCAGAGCACGGGCGGCAGCAACAGCATATGATCCCCCGGAGCCGATGCCAATGATGCCGTCATCAGGCTCTATCACATCTCCGCTGCCGGAGATGAGGAAAGAATGTTGTTTGTCAACCACTATAAGGAGAGACTCCAGCCTTCTTAATACTTTATCGGTTCTCCATTCCCTTGCCAGTTCATGCGCGCTCCGCAGCACATTGCCCTGATACTGTTCCAGCTTGGCGTCAAAACGTTCCATAAGCGCAAAAGAATCCGCGGACGAACCGGCAAAACCAACCAATACCTTATCATGGTACAGCCTTCGTATTTTTTTTGCGTCATGCTTCACGACAGTGGCATGCATAGTAACCTGCCCGTCGCCTCCGATGGCAACATGCCCGTCTTTTCGAACAGATAAAATTGTTGTAGATGAAATAACCGGTTTCAAGATACCTTCCCAACGATTGAAGTTCCGAAATAATTCAAGTTCAAATGGTATCAACAAAATAAAAAGTTATCAAGGGTTTTCTCTTTTACGGCAATTACTCTTTCCGTGAAGTTTGACAAACAAAAAAATGAGCGTATAATTTTTTATAAAGACTTTCTCACTCAACCGTTATATAATGTAATGGTTTCTGTGAGACTTAAATTATTTTTAGGAGGAGAGAATTATGCTTGCAAAAGATATTATGAACAAAATCGTTGTCGCGGCTAAAAAAGGAACCATTGGCAGGGATTTGGCATTAAAACTTTTGTCCGGAATGTATAGCGGATTGCCGGTGGTAGATGAAAAAGGCAGGGTGATAGGAGTGGTAAGTGAATTCGATCTTCTTAAGGCAACACGTACGGGGAAAAAACTGGAACAGGTAACGGCGGATGAAATAATGACAAAAAAGCCTATTTGCGTAACGGAAAATGCCTCCATCGAAGAAATCATCGACCTTATGACAAAGCATAATATCATCAGAGTCCCTGTGGTAAGAGATAATGTGCTTGTCGGACTTATTTCACGATGCGATATCCTGAGCAGCATGGTAGAACCGGAGTTTGTCACTGTTTGTTACGAGTAAAAATGTTAAACGAGTATCGCGCTAATTATTTTGTTCTTGATGAGGCATACGATGAAAGTAGATAGAAAACGTGTGATAGGTTATCTGTATGATATTTCTTCTAATACGCGTGATATTATGCAATTAAAAGATATTACCAAAAAAATTGTCAAATATTATTCTCCAGAGAAGATTATACTGTATGGATCATATGGTAAAAGCTGTTTCAAAAAACACAGTGATCTTGATCTCTTAATTATAAAAGATACTGAAAAAAGGCCTGCGGAAAGACAGATGGAAGTCGAAAAGATTTTTACGAACAGGACATTGCCACTTGATATAGAGGTCTATACATCACAAGAGGTAAGATATTTGTTTTCTATTGGAAGTCCTTTTATAGAGGAAATAATGGAGAAAGGAAGGCTACTTTATATGAGGAAAATAACCGCAGCCTGGATAAAAGATGCTATTGAGGAATTTGATTCAGCAATAATTCTTTATGACCATGAAAAATACCGTGGCGCCTGTTATCATAGTCAACAGTGTGTGGAAAAGGGATTAAAGGCAATAATTCCGGAGAAAGGAGAAAAACCAGAAAAGATACACGATATAGTTGAACTTCTAAAGAACGTGGAACTTTTAGGATTTAATACAGGATTATCTGTGGATAATGCTATCTTTTTAAATAGTATTTATAAGGGGAGGTATCCAACGGAGCGCGGACTTCTGCCACATGGAGAGCCCTTGAAGCAGGATGCTGAAACAGCAATTGAATCTGCAAAAATTTTCATAGAAAAACTGAAAACTTTCAAAACAGGTACCGATTAGCATACTACCATTCCCTTGGGGTTCACCATAAAAATGGCTGAACAGACAATCAAATTTGATATTTCCGGCATGAATTGCGTCAATTGTGCTGCAACTATCGAGCGAAAGCTCAGAGAGGTAAAAGGCATTAAATCGGTGCGCGTTAATTTCTCCAATGCAACCGGCCTGGTCAGCTACGACACTCATGCTATAAACAAAAACAACATTGCAAAATTCATAAAAAATATTGGCTATACTGCAAAAGAAAGGATACGAATGGACCAATCCTCCAAAGAGTCCATTCAGAAGGTATGGCTTGTTTACAGCATTGCAGCTTCCGTTGTGATGATGGCATTCATGTATATTCATTATCCCGGGCTTAATGAAAAATATGTATCCTACCTGCAGTTGGGACTCGCGACAATCACGATTTTTGGACCAGGGATGGACTTTTTTATCAGCGCTTATAAGTCCATCAAAAATCGTTTTGCAAATATGGATGTTTTGGTCTCTTTGGGCATAGTATCTGCCTTTGTATACAGTACTTTTGCCATTTTCGGCATTTTTGACGCTTCCCATCATGCATTTTTTGAAACTGCCGTAATGCTGATTGCCTTTATCCGTATCGGAAAATATATGGAAGAACGTGCGAAGGGCAGGGCGAGTATGGCGTTGCAAAAACTCATAAAATTACAGGCAGACAAGGCACGCCTGTTATCCCCGGAAGGAAAAGAAACAGAAGTAAGCGCTTCATCCCTTAAGGTGGGAGATACAGTTATTGTCCGGGCGGGAGAAATTATCCCTGTTGATGGCGAAATAACGGAGGGAACATCAACAATTGATGAATCCATGGTATCGGGAGAATCAATGCCGGTGACAAAGAAGAAAGGCGATTGCGTCATCGGATCAACAATCAACAAAACAGGGGTTCTTGTCATAAAAACCCTAAAGGTGGGCGAAGAAACTGTTTTGTCGCAAATTATCAATATGGTTGAAGACGCTCAGATGGATAAAGCTCCCATCCAGAGATTCGCGGATAATGTCTCCAATATCTTCGTTCCCGTAGTCGTTGCAATTTCAGTAGTAACATTTCTCTGCTGGTATTTCGTATTCTGCAACATCCCTTCTCAACCTCCTTTCGTTTGGGCATTAAAAACGGCAGTCGCAGTTCTGGTAATTGCGTGCCCCTGTGCCCTTGGGCTTGCGACACCCACTGCTATTATGGTGGGAAGCGGCATCGGACTTAATAATTCCATTCTTATAAAGAGGGCCAGCGCCCTTGAACAGGTTGCGCACATAAATACCCTCGTATTTGACAAAACAGGAACCATCACCGAAGGAAAATTTGGGATTACCGGCATCATTCCTTCGGAAGGAATAAACGACAATGAACTGATAGTCCTCGCATCTGCTGGTTGTGCATTTTCTAATCATCCTCTTTCCTTGTCTGTTATCGAAGAAGCTAAATCCAGAAATCTTTCATGGGATTCGGTTCAGGATTTCCGTGAACTTGCCGGAAACGGGATGCTTTGCAAATACAAGGGCAAAACCTTGTTAATAGGCAATGAGTCTCTTATGACATCCAGCAATATTCATATTGAAGCGTTACGAAACAAAATAAATGAACTGGAATCACAGGGAACGTCTATTCTTTACATTTCCTACGACAGCGTCTGTCTGGGTGCTTTGGGGCTTATGGACAAAATAAAACCCAAAGCAAAAGATGCAATATCGGCATTACAGCAAATGAATATCACTGCCGTAATGATGACGGGAGATAGCGAACCCGTGGCAAAAGCGGTATCTTCTGCGGTAAATATAAAAGAATACCGTTCGAAGGTATCGCCGGAAGAAAAGAGAAACGTCGTAAAAAACTATCAGGGACAGGGGATGAACGTAGGAATGATCGGCGACGGCATAAATGATGCCCCTGCTCTGGCGCAGGCGGATGTGGGCATTGCTATTGGCGCGGGAACAGACGTAGCAAAGGAAACGGGCGATATAATCCTTATAAAAAACGATATTATGGACGTTGTGCGGGCCATCCGGCTTGGGAAAAAAACACTTACAAAAATACGGCAAAATTTATTTTGGGCATTTTTCTATAATTCCATTGGAATTCCTGTTGCCGCCGGAGTCCTGTACCCTTTCTTCGGCATAAGTCTGAAACCTGAATACGCAGGTCTTGCAATGGCGTTTTCTTCCGTGTCCGTAGTAACAAATTCCCTGCTCTTAAAACAAATGTCCTTCCGTTCATAAAGGCATAAGATCCCTTCCCGCTATTTTTGCGCCCATTTTCCATGATACGGATGTTTGCCTTCGTTCTTTCTTTGTTAATTCATGGTAAATGGAAATCACATCGTTGCCTGAATTACTGCCGGCACATATTGCTTCTGCGGCAGAAAGTCCCGACGACAATGCACATGAAATTCCCTCTCCAAAGGCATTCAAAAACCCCGCAGCTTCTCCCGCCAGGAGGATATTGCCCTTGCCAAGGTAAAAATTCCCCGTGGTGCACATGTTGTTTCCAAGGCAACTTACCTTTCGCACCGGTTTTTTCAATGAAAGACCGTGTACTTTCTCCAGCATTCCCTGGTATTCTTTCAGGAAAGGGAATATCTTCCCCCCTTTCCTTACAGAAGTTCCGAATACCTGTAAACCATCCTTTACGCTAAACCAGGCATACACTTCCCCGTATTTTTGATCTAAAAACCCATGATAAAAATCAGGATCTAACCGGGATTGCCCCTCATAATAATTCTGATACGCAATAAACCATTTTACATTACGTTCAAATTCAGGCGCTAACATTGCCCTGATACTGGATTTGCACCCCTCGGCGCCTATTAAATACCGGCATTTTGCCCGGAGCATTTTATTTTTCAGGGAATCAAAATAATGCACAATGATCACATCATCTTCGAGCTCAAATCCTTTAAACTCACAGCAATCCATAATATCAGCCCCGGAATTGCTCACGAGCCAGTAATCGTATTCCGAACGCCATATATTCGGCGCCCCTTCGCTGTTTTTTGAAAAAGGCCAGTCCGAATAATTTTCATCATTCCTCCAAAACCGCACCCCTTTTAAGATATTTGGTTTTGCATACACAGAATCAGGAATTGTGCCGAAATGTTGTTCCGTTATTTCCTGTGATTTTTTAAAGATAATCCCTGAACACATTTTATACCGGGGAAGTTTCTTTTTCTCCAATACAAGCGTTTTGAAACCCCCGTCAGTGAGCTTTTTTGCCGCGGCTGCCCCAGACGGGCCTGAGCCTGCCACTATGGAATCGTATGTATCTTTCATCGTTTGCTCGTTTTACTCATTATTATTTCGGAAATATTCATCGGCTTTTTTTCTTTAAAAACTTATTTGCCTGAATATACTTTCCATGTAAAATAAAAAGCAGTATAGCGATGAAATATCCTTTTTGTCAATCAGAACAACAAGTAATTTCATGGAAACAGGAGGTAAAAAATGATAGCAGAAATCAGTGTAGTGCCTATTGGCCAGGGCATTGACCTGGCTCAACATGTTGCGAAAGTTCTCAAAGTAATCGATGAAAGCGGCCTCGACTATAAACTCAACGCAATGGGAACGGTTATTGAGGGAGATAGTGGTAGGGTTTTTGATTTAATCAAGAAATGCCATAACACTATGTTAGAAGCCTCGCAAAGAGTCTACACTACGGTAAAAATTGATGAAAGGAGAGACACAAAGAAAAAAATGCTTGATCACAAAATATCAGCGGTCGAACAGATTGCGGGCAGAAATTTCAAAAAATGAAGAACAGACAAAATCATATGATTCATTCAGGAGGAACAAAAATGAAAAAGCCGTTCCCTGTATATCAATTGTTATGTATGTCATTTATTTTATTTACATCGTGTTTCTTTCATAATACGGAGGCAAATGCCATGCAGCCAATAAAAGGAAAAAAGGTGGTGATGATTATTGCAAAAAATAATTTCAGAGATGAAGAATTACTGGAACCGAAAGCAATTCTTGAAAAAAACGGCGCGTCGGTGACAATCGCATCTTCTTCATTAAAAGAATCAACGGGAATGTTAGGAGCAAAAGTAACACCTGATATGATTTTCACCGATATATCCGTTGACGATTTTGACGCTGTAATCTTCGTGGGAGGAAGCGGGTCGAGCGAATATTGGGAAAACGCTACGGCTCACAAAATTGCAAAAGACGCAAATACGGCAAACAAAATAGTGGGGGCAATCTGCATAGCGCCGGTAACGCTTGCAAAGGCAGGGTTGCTGAAAGGGAAAAAGGCCACAACGTATTCTTCCACCGTAAACGATATCAAATCCCAGGGGGCGAATTATACCGGCGCCGGCGTTGAAAAAGACGGAAACATCATAACGGCAGACGGCCCGAAATCCGCAAAGAAGTTTGGAGAGACAATCGTTAAGGCGCTTCAGCAATAACTTTCCGGCATCACTTTAGTTTTTCGAAAAAACATGATTTCTCAGCTATTCTGCAACCCTGACAGGGTTTCAGAACCCTGTCAGGGTTAAACCGGTAAGCAAGATTTACCTTATGTTGTCACAGTTTTTCAAAAAACTAAAGTGATACTATTTTCGAAGGAAAGGCTTCATAAATATGAGCATCGGGAAAAAATTATTTTTATTATTGTTATGTGCCATGCTGATTGCCACAGCGGATATATTTGTGGTATATGAATATATGAGCCTTCAAAGAAATGCAAATACATTAAATAAAATCCTCGCTATCACTTTTGGCATTAACAGTATCGTATTCACACTACTATTTATCCAGGGGAAGAAATTTATACAGCCAATAAATGCTCTTTCCAAAAAAATCATACTCTTTGGGTTAATAGAATCATCAAACAAAGCCCTCCTTTCGGGAGATGAGGCAAAAATAATCTCCGATTCTTTCGATAAAATGTTTTCCGCTATAAAGGATATGGAGAAATTTCCCAATGCAAACCCGAATCCTGTGTTTCGAATTTCCAAAACCGGCGCTATTCTCTTTGCAAATACCGCCGCCCGGCAACTGCTGCAATTCCCCGCCACGGAAATACCCAAGCTGTGGCAAAATCTTATAGCAAATGCGCTCCATTCCTCTGAAAGCATGCATATTGAAGAAATCATAGGCGCCGGGACTTTCTCATTAACATTTGTCCCGGTAAAAGAGGGTAGCTACGTAAATATATATGGAACCAATATTTCAGAACAAAAGAAAAAAGACCAATCACTGCTGGAAATAATTAAAGTACTCGATGCCATTTATCATGAAGCGCCAATTGGCATTGCAATGATATCTTTCGACTCGCTCAAATTTATTCTCGCTAATGACACATTATGCTATATCTTATATTATCCTGCCGGAGAGCTCAAAACAAAGAGCCTGGTTGAAATAACACATAGTGAAGATATTGTAAAAGAATCGAATCTGTTGACAACTTTGCAACAAAAAAACGGGAAGACCTATAAAATGGAAAAGCGTTTTTTACGCAAAGACGGCGCTGTTATCTGGGTGTCCGTTTCCGCATCCTCATTGTTCAACAGTGAAGGCGTTGCCGATGCCTTCCTTTACCTGGTAGAGGATATAACGGAACGAAAGCATACTGATGAGGTACTGCTCATGAAAAGCAGACAGGCACACATAGGAGAAATGATCTCAATAATTGCCCATCAGTGGAGACAGCCCCTCACTGCCATCAGCGCCATTACAAGCAAGATGAAAAACCGTATCCAACTTAATATATTAAAACCGGAAGACAGCATTGCCGCCCTGTCAGCCATACAAAAACATATTCTGTTCCTTTCAGAAACCATTGACGACTTCAGAACGTTCTTCCTTCCTGATAAATTGCCGGAATGTGTCACCATTGATGCTATCGTTGAGAAAATATTATTTATTATCGGCAAATCACTGGAAGCAAACCGCATAGCTCTGACGGTATCCATTGAATATAAGAAGCCCTTAAAAACGTACCAAAATGAATTAATACAGGTCTTTTTAAATTTATTGCAAAATATTATTGATATTACTACGATAAGAAAAATTGATACCCCAAAGGCATGGATACATGTGTATAAAACAGATGATGTTGTTGTAATTGAAGTATCCGATAATGCCGGTGGAATTTCGGACGACCTTGCTAAAAATATTTTTTTGCCCTATTTTTCCACAAAGGGCGAAAAATACGGAACAGGCCTTGGCTTATATCTGTGTAAGCTCATTATAGAAAGACATTGCAAAGGCACGATTGAGGTAAAAAACGCCGGCAATGGCGCCTTATTTACCATTAATTTACCAGTAAACACGCATGAATAGCATAATCGACATAAAAGAACTGGTTCAATATACGAAAAATCTTACCGTATTATACGTTGAAGATGAGGATGATATCCGAACCGAATTTGCAGACCTTCTGAGAGATTTGTTTCACACAGTGGAAACTGCAAAAAATGGAAAGGAAGGGCTGGAATGCTACAAAGCAAACAGGCATGACATCATTATCTGTGATATAAAAATGCCCGTCATGAATGGAATTGAAATGGCCATGAACATAAGGAGAATTAACAGGAATCAACCCATAATTATCACTTCTGCACATAGTGATGCAGAGTATTTGCTAAAACTTATCAGTGCAGGCATTCAGAATTATCTGCTTAAACCTATTGACCACAATCTCTTTTTAGAAATTGTATTTAATCTTAGCCGGGAAATTATTCGAGAACGGGAACTGGTACGATACAAAGCAAATCTGGAGGCGCTCTATAAAAGCATAAAAGACGCAATTATTGTCGTAGACAAAAAATGTGCCGTTATTGCGGCAAACAACGCCGCAAAAGAAATATGCGGCGTTTCATTTGAAACGGATATGGGAACGCCCATAGTATCGCAATTAAGCTATTTCGATAAAAACACAATCGAAGCATTAATACAATCCATTATAAATGGAATCCCCATCGAACTTTCGCATATTGCCTGTCAGAGAAAAAACCATCTGCCACAAATCATATCATTATCATCATATCCGCTTAAAGATGCATCTGGTGCATTATCAGGCGGAGTAATTGTCATAAAAGATGAAACCCGTCTGACAATCTTAGAGCAGGAAATTCATGAAAGGAAAAAATACTGCAATATCATCGGAAAAAGCAATGCCCTGCAAAAAATATATTCCCTTATCGAAACCCTTTCTCAGGTGCAATCCACTATCCTGATTTGCGGGGAATCTGGCACCGGCAAAGAACTTGTAGCTGAAGCATTGCATTATTCCGATAAAGGGAAAAACAAGGAGAAACCCTTCATAACAGTAAACTGTGCCGCATTGCCTGATGAATTACTCGAAAGCGAATTGTTTGGCCATGTAAAGGGCGCCTTTACCGGCGCAACCCAAGACAGGATCGGCAGATTCCAAATGGCCGACGGTGGCACTATTTTTCTGGATGAAATAGGAGACATTTCAGCAAAAATGCAACTTCGTTTATTGAGATTTCTCCAGGAGAAAGAGTTTGAAAGGGTGGGTGAAGCTTTTCCGGTAAAAGTAAATACGCGGGTGATTGCAGCAACAAACCAGGATCTTCAAAAAAAAGTGCGCCTTGGTCAATTCAGAGAAGACCTCTATTACCGGCTGAAGGTTATTGAATTGAATATTCCTCCCTTGAGAGACAGGCGTGAGGATATACCTCTACTAACGGATCATTTTTTAACCATGTTTAATCGTATCCAGAAAAAAAATATAACCTCCCTTTCCTCAGAAGTATTAAAGATTTTCATGGCTTACGACTGGCCTGGAAACGTGAGAGAATTAAAAAATATACTTGAATGTGCGCATGTCCTCTGCAGCCAATCCATTATCACTGCAGATGACCTTCCTGAAGGATTTTTCTTGGTAAACAACTTTCGCCACAGCGCTGCCGCAAAAAACAATCCCGATGATGAACGGACAAAGATAGTGCATGCCCTTGAGAAAACAGACTGGAATAAGGCAAAAGCCGCGCGTCTTTTAGGAATAGACCGCAAAACGCTCTATATGAAAATTGTCAAATACAACATTACCGAAAACCGAACCCCCTGAAAACCACTGCTGCAATATTGGAGAACACGAATAAATACGAATATAAGGTAAAGCAACAGTTCAGCCGGTGTTAAATGAAAGCCGTAAAAACAACCCCCCTAACCCCCTTTTTTAAGGGGGATTTTGAAAGTCCCCCTTAAAAAAGGGGGATAAAGGGGGTTGTTTTTAATCAAATAACCTCAACTTAATGACATTGGGTTGCAAACCTGAACCGCTACGAACTGTCAGGAGGAAACTCCAGACAGCACGGGAAAACATTCTACACTTCTGTTGTCCCCACTTCTGTGGAATTCCCCAGTTTATCCCATTGAACAAGGAAAAGTATCGTGCCCTTTTTTATAAAAAATCCCCTTTTTCCCTCTTGTTTTTCTACCACAAAGTACGTTGTAAAAATTTACATAACATTTTTTAATATGGTGTATTAGATACCAAGCATTTTTCCCGCAAATCACGCAGAACCGATTGTTTCTTTTTTTGATCATTTCGCCCAAGCCATCTGCTCATTTTTACGGCATGTTATTTGATTAATTATTCGGGGTATTCAAATTTTTGCAAAATTCCAAAAGAGACCATGGCTCGTTCCAAAGCTCCGGCTTTGGAACGTAATTGCTTGAGAAGCATGAGCTTCCTTCGCAATTGTGTTCCCAAGCAGGAACCTGGGAACAAGAATGATGGATTTGCAAAAATTTTGGAATGCTCCCATAGAATATCTCTTTCAAGAAACTAACAATATTACCTTATTCCTGTTCCTGAATTTCTGTTTGGGACAGCATTGTACTATAGGATGAATGAATAGCATGGAACACAATCCTGAAAAAAACATGTGTCCGTTTTTTTTAAAATCGAATAATAAAAATTGCTACCACAAAAACTTAAACAGTCTTTCGATACGCAAAGTGCTTAAATATTGCAATAATGAATTTACCTTATGTCCTGTTTATGAAGAAAAAAACATATTACCTGTAAACGATGAATAACACCTCTCATTTTGAAAAAAGGAGCAATGTGTGAAAATGTCAATAGGTCAGAAAATCATGTTGTTTGGAATACTTCCTTCAGTTGCAACGGCTTTTTTTATCTATATCGTTTTAGCCGATAAGATAAATATCAAAAAAGACGCGGATAATATCCGCATCCTGAGCGAATATATTACCACCGCGAGCGCCCTTGTGCATGAACTGCAAAAAGAACGCGGCGCATCGGCAATATATGTCGCCAGCGAAGGACAAAAAATGAAAGAGGAACTCGCATCTCAACGGCAGCTTACCGATAAAGCGCTGGTCCCCTTGCAGGAATTCACAAGAACTTTTGATGAAAAAAAATTTGGTTCAGATTTTAGTACAAAAATGGGAACTGCCATGACTCTTTTAAATAGTCTTGTATCAAAAAGAGAATCCATCTCAGGATTATCCGTTTCGAAACATGACACCATCAGCTATTACACCTCTATAAATACCTCCTTTATACAGTCGTTTGAACAGGTAGCGCTTCTCGCCACGCATAAAGATATATCAGCGCCTGCGCACGCTTATGTGAATTTCATGTCTGCAAAGGAACTGGCAGGAATAGAACGGGCAGTAATGGGAGGCATTGCAGGCGCCAATACTCCAATAGAAACAGGGGATCTGGAAAAATGGATGACGGTATCGAAGGGAAGCGACAGGCTTTTACAGAACTTTGAATATCTCTCTTCAAAAGACGTATTACATTTCTTTCAATCGAATTTAACAGGACAGGTTGCCTCAGATGTTTCAGATATCAGAAAAACACTGCTGGAAAAGGCAAAAACCGGCGAGTTTGGCATAACGGGAAACCAGGTATTCGACGCGACAACAAGAAGAATCAATGTGCTGAAAACAATAGAAGATTATCAGGCTGAGGAGTTAAAAAATATTACCGCAGAAATCTCTTCAAGGGCAATGAATGGAATCATTCTCTATATAGTCATCAGCGCATCAAGCATCATTGCGGCAGTGGCGCTTAATATGCTAAACAAAAAATTAGCAACGCGAATCACCCTGCTTTTTAAAGGGGTAATCAAAAACCTGACCGAAAGCGCTTCGCATGTCGCTTCGGCATCTTCCCAGATATCCGCTTCAAGCCAGAGCCTTTCGGAGTCAACCACCCAGCAGGCGGCTTCCATAGAAGAAACCTCCGCAACCATGGAACAGATATCTTCCATGACAACACGCAATGCGGACAACGCTCAGGAAGCATCTACGCTTTCTTCTGTCTGCAACACTCATGTAAAACAGGGGACTGAAACAGTCGGTAACATGGATAAAGCAATGAATGAAATCTGCGAAAGCAGCACGAAAATTGCCGATATCATTAAAATCATCGATGGAATCGCCTTTCAAACAAATCTTCTTGCATTAAACGCGGCAGTGGAAGCCGCCAGGGCAGGAGATCACGGAAGAGGATTTGCCGTGGTTGCGGAAGAAGTGCGAAGCCTGGCACAAAGAAGCGCAAATGCCGCAAAAGATATTACCTCGCTGATCACCGACAGTGTTAAAAAGGCGGAAACGGGAAAATCTCTTGTAGGGAAAACGAAGGAGGTATTTGCCGGCGTGGCAGAGCAGGTAAAAAAAGTCACTGATCTGATAAGTGAAATAGCAGCCGCATCAGATGAACAAAAAAACGGCGTTATGCAAATAAGCAAGGCAGTACAGCAAATGGATCAGGGAGTACAGCAAAATGCCGCAAATGCTGAGGAAACCGCCGCGTCAAGCCATGAATTGTCGGAACAGGCACAGGGACTTAACGCACTGATAGAAAGGGTAGCGATAGAAATTAATATTGATAATAACGATGGTCAGACAGCAAAGAAAAGCCTCCTCCCCGCGAAAACAGCGGAAGTAAAACAGTTGTATGCTCCCGCAACCGCGCAGAAGAGATTTTCTGACACCCCTAAGACCTATAAAGAAAATAATGGTTCCGGGAAAAATAATGCGCTTCATGCCGGAATGAGGCCGGAGCAAATTATCCCTTTGGAGAAAAATAATTTTGAGGGTTTTTAAAAATATACCAAACCATTTTAGGAAAGGAACCTTACTATGGAAACATCTCTCGCTGCTGACGATACTACAAAAATAGATACAATTAAACATCTTGAGGGAAAATACCTGTCCTTTATTGTTAACAACGAAGACTATTGCCTGGAAGTTTTAAAAGTGCGGGAAATTATCGGTATTATGAAAATTACCCCCGTTCCCCAGTCGCCAAATTATGTAAAAGGGGTAATAAATCTTCGCGGAAAAGTCATACCGGTGATTGACCTGAGAACAAAATTCGGAATGACAGAAGCTGAACATACTAAGGAAACATGCATCATCGTAGTTGATGTCGCACATTCACTGAGAGGCATTATTGTCGATACTGTTTCCGAGGTGCTGGTGGTTACGCACGAACAATTAGAAAAATCACCAAAATTTGGCAATAACGTAGAGAACGATATTTTTTTAGGGTTGGCAAAAATTAAACACCGCGTAAAGATGATCCTTGATATTGACAAAATATTGGATTCGGCAGATATCCATAAATTAAATGATCTGCCAGAGGTCGCAGCATAATATCGGAATAATTAATATTAGTAGAGTGAGCATCGCCCACCAAACGTAGAGACGCATTGCCATGCGTCTCTACAAGCAACGTAAGACGGTTGGACAATGTCCATCCTACAACTACAACGATTGAAATTCCTCAATATTTAATCAGGGAAAAACTATGAAACACATATTAGTTATAGATGACGATTCAGAAATACGGATACTTTTAAGAAAATTCCTGGAAATGCACAATTTTCTTGTTTCTGAAGCTGAAAATGGCAAAAAGGCTCTGGAGTTATGCAGATCAACACAGTTTGACCTGATAATCTCGGATATTTACATGCCGGAGAAGGATGGAATAACGTTTATTAAAGATCTGCATAAAATTGCTTCTGAGATAAAAATTATTGCAATTTCGGGAGGAGAACCAGGCCATTTTTTCACTTCAGACCTGCAATTGGATGTTGCAAAAACTGTAGGCGCATTTCATACATTACGAAAGCCATTTAAAATGGATGATCTGCTGAAAATAATTGAAAATGTTTTTTCCCATGAGAGAAAATTGCAAACGGGAAACGGTCAATTGAATGAATTCCTTCCCATACTTGCACCCACAGTGACCAATATAAATATCCGTTTTATTACTCAACACAATCAATTATTTAAAATAATGCCGGCTATCGCCGCCCTGGCGGCAATGGCGGAAAAAAAGGAAGTGACTATCCAGCTATACGCAACTTCCAGAGAAGGGTTTGATTCATCGTTACTGAATCATGAGGTTTTTAAAGCACTGGAGGACGCTCAGGTAAAAATTGTCAGCACAAAAGAATAGCCTCTGTAGGCAACAAATATGCACAAAACAATTTTTTGAAAATTATGAACAGTGGCGGCAGGAGTTGCCTCCTGCTGCCTTGACACGGTGGAGATTGCTGTCAGAAGGAAACTCCTGACAGCACAAAAAGAACTTCGATATTTTGTATCGCTTTAATTTGGGTGCATTCCCGATTTTTTGTAAAAAACTTATTATTTATGTAGGATGGGTCAAGCGAAGCAGACCCATCAATCATATTCTCCTTTATTTTGATGGGTGCGCTGGCGCTTCACCCATCCTACTCTGAATGTTACAAAAAATCGGGAATGCACCCATTTAGTTCTTTGAAAAATTCCAATAATCCCGAAGGGATGAAATGATTATAGAAATTATAAGAAAAACCCATAATTAACCCCGAAGGTGGGATATAATTTTATCTTTCATGAACACCGGATCGTGGTGATTATGTCATCCCTTCGGGATTAGGCGTGGTTTTACCGTCTTTTTCTATAATCATATTACCCCTTCGGGGTTCTCCTTTTTTCCCGGAATTTTCAAAAAGCTAAAGTGTTACGATATTTTTATTATGGAAGGCATAAAGTACATGAAATATGTTTTAAAGCTTTATATATCAGGAGAAAGCGAAAGGGCAAAAACAGCAAAAGAAGAAGCGCATGCTCTTTCGAATTACTATTATAACGGTGGATATGAAATAGAACTGGAGATAGTTGACGTGCTCAAGAATAAGGATGCTATTAAAAATGACGCTGTATTCATTCTCCCCACATTGGAGAGAGTGTTTCCTCTGCCCCGCCGCAGGGTTGTCGGACAATTTTCTGATGTGCAAAAAGTATTTTCGTATCTGTGTATTGCGTGAGCAACTGGGAAGGAGCCATCGATCATGTTTACTGCAGGCACAAAAACTACAAAAACCATTCTTTTGGCAGACGATGAAAATATGGTCAGGGAAATAGTAACAATGCTCCTTGAACGCTTGGGATTTGTAGTAATTTCTGCAGTAGATGGCAATGATGCCGTGGATAAATTTTATATGCATAAAGATCATATCGATATGCTGCTGTTTGACGTGACAATGCCCGGGAAGAATGGCAAGGATGCGTATGATACAATCAAAAAAACGAAACCGGATATGAAGGTTCTTTTCATGAGCGGGTATGCGGAAAATATCGTGTCGAATAAGTATCTTCAGGAAAAAGGAGTTTATTTCCTGCAAAAACCCGTATCTTCCGAAATATTGTTTGAAAAAATAAATGAAATACTGGGAGCATCGCAGTAAGTGACGTCGGGAACATTCCCGGTTTTTTGAGAAAACCAATTACCGTATATTATGCCGGATATAAAAATATCCTCAATTTGCAGGAAAACTCAACCCTTCGACGGAGTTTATCCTGAGCGGTAAAAGATGCTTCGACTCCGCTCAGCATGACATAAGCGAAGGGACCAGGGTGGCCGTGAATGTCATGCTGAGCGAAGTCGAAGCATAAATTTATTCTTGTTCCCAAGTTCCTGCTTGGGAACACAATTGTAAACGAAGCTCCTGCTTCCTGTTATGAGAAGCAAAGCTTCTCAAGCAATTAGGTTCCAAAGCAAGATGCTTCACCTTGTTCAGCACAAGGCTTTGGAACGAGCCAAGGTCTCTTTTGGAATTTTGCAAAAATTGGGGAATGCTCCCTGCCGAATGGACAAAGCAAACCCATTGCATTTATTCCGAAGGAATACTATATTACTCATATGAAAAATTACATAAAACTTTTAAAAAATATATTATCTAAAATTCCCCATACGGAAAGCTTTAGTGAAGCAATTCGTATCGTTTTACGAGAAGTATGTGAAACTACAGGATGGGCGTACGGAGAAGTATGGGTTCCTTCTCCGGAGGGCAATTATCTGGTATGTGGATACGTATGTCATTATACCTTAAAACCACTGGAAAAATTTGCGGAAGCCAGCAAAACAATTACATTTCCCCCGGGTATCGGACTTCCCGGCCATGTGTGGGTTACAAAAAAACCCTCATGGATTATAGATGTTACAGAGAACGATAATTTTCTGCGTGCTGCTATAGCAAAAGAGTGTGGAATAAAGACGGGTATGGCAATTCCCATACTCGATGCCGGTGAGTTACTGGCGGTAGTAGCGTTCTTTGTCAATGAAAAAAAGCAGGAAGACGAGGAAATGCTGGAGTTTGTATCGATAATTGCTGATGAACTGGTAAATATTACACAGTATAAAAAATTGGAGATAAAGAATGCGCAATTATCCCAGGCAGTGGAACAAAGTGCATGCTGTATCATAATTACGGATATTCACGGGACAATACAATATGTAAACCCAAAATTTACCCATCTTACCGGATATGCCATCGAGGAAGTCATTGGACAAAATCCGCGCATACTAAAAACAGACAAGACAAGCAGTGATGATTATAAAGAGCTATGGGAAAAAATCACCTCCGGCGCCAGTTGGCAGGGAGAATTTTACAATAGGAAAAAGAATGGCGAATATTACTGGGAGCTTGCGCAAATAACCCCGTTAAAAGACAAAGAGGGTCAGGTTACCGGATTTCTCGGCATCAAGGAAGATATTACGGAAATAAAGCGGATAGAAAAAGAAAAGGAAGAATTACGGGAGCATCTCTATCACACCAAAAAATTAGAGGCTATCGGCAGACTTGCCGGCGGAATTGCTCACGAATTTAATAATATACTCATGGCAGTAGTTGGCTATGCTAATTTGGCAAAATTAGAGATGGGAGATGACCACTATGTATCGAAATACCTTCGCAATATAACTGACGTATCGGACAGGGCGGCAAACTTGATACAAGGGATACTCTCCTTTAGCAGAAAACAGCCGTTGCATGATACTAAACCGATGTCCTTAAACACGCTCATCGTAAGGTCAGAAGTGATTTTTTCAAGATTTTTCAGAGGAAATATTAATTACATTATTTTGTTAAAGAATGCGTCTGAAAAAATATTTTTAAGTCGTAAGTCGAGTCGGCCACAACTTATGACTTTTCAATGCTTTGCGACAAATATTTGCACTTGATTTTGTTCGTTACTTCCGGTA
>Ga0194127_10002459_pt1 | contig 25217 bp, 22 predicted proteins | sample TA2KigC100mmetaG_FD_148624 | JGI IMG/M metagenome (GOLD analysis project Ga0194127, IMG submission 148624) | Freshwater microbial communities from Lake Tanganyika, Tanzania - TA2015036 Kigoma Deep Cast 100m | ecosystem: Environmental > Aquatic > Freshwater > Lake | place: Tanzania: Lake...
CCGCCACTTCACCGTCCGCTTCGCCCTCGCGCTGACCGCCGCCGCGGTCTTCGGCGAGGTGGCGGCTGCTTGGGTGCTCGAACGCGCCTACCTCGCGGGCAACCTCACCGGCTGGTACTTTTGGGCGGGCGACCACCCCGCCGTAGATTCGGTCCTGCTCGTGTTCGCCAAGCTGCTCGCGACCGCCGTGGTGGCCAGCTGGGCCTTCACTCGCGCCGGCGAACGCTGGTCTGCAGCCGGCACCCTCTGCTTCTCCCCACCCGCGCTCGCTTGGACGCTGTTCCCCTTCATCGGGGCGGTGATCATCGCCCTCTCAGAGATCGACAACCTGATGCGCGCGGCGCTGCCCGCGGGTGCGCTGGAGCGCCTCGATTTCGCGCCGGACCTCAGCGAGATCGCCGAGATCGCTTGGCTGGGCCCCTTCCTCGCGGTCGTAATCGCGCCCGTGACCGAGGAGTTCGTGTTCCGCGGGCTGATCCTGCGGGGCCTCCTCGGACACTGGCGCCCGGCAGCCGCCGTCCTTTTCTCCACGGGGCTGTTCGCGCTCGCCCACTTTAACCCCGCGCAAGCGCCGGTCGCCGCCCTGCTTGGTCTGCTGACTGGTTGGCTCTACGTGCGGACGCGGTCCCTCGGGCTCTGCATCCTCGCCCACGCGCTCAACAACGCGGCCAGCTACCTGACTTGGTTCCCCTTCGAGGTGAGGGGCTTTAACGCGATCACCGAGGCGGAGGGCCCCGTCTTCCACCCCTTCCGGTTCAACAGCATCGGCCTCGCGCTGCTCGCCCTTGGAATCTGGGCTGTCCGTCGGCTCACACCCCCCGCCACCTCCTGGTTGCTGCCGCCGCCCCCGCTACTGCAGCCGCCCCTCCTCGCGGCGCCCCCCGCACTTGGCGGTTGTCAGCCCCCGGCCGGCCCCAACGATATCGGACGGATGGCCTCGGATCTCGCCCAACTCGTCACCACCCTCGCCCGCCGCGCGCGCGCCGCCTCGCTCGTACTCGCGACCATGCCTCGTGAGCGGAAGGACGCTGCCCTGCTCCGGCTCGCTGGGATGCTTGAGGCCTCGGGCCCCGAGCTGCTCGCCGCCAACGCCCGCGACCTCGCCTCTCCCGAGGCTGCCGCCCTGCCCGCCGCCACGCGCGACCGGCTCACCCTCACCCCGGAACGCCTCCGCCAGCTCGCGGAGTCCGTGCGCCAAGTCGCCGACCTGCCCGATCCGGTCGGCGAGGTCTTGGAGGAGACGGCGCGCCCCAATGGCCTCCGCCTGCGCAAGGTGCGTGTGCCGATTGGCGTACTTGCTATCATCTACGAGGCCCGACCGAACGTGACGATCGACTGCGCCGCGCTCTGTCTGAAGAGCGGCAACGCGGCCGTCCTCCGCGGCGGCAAGGAGGCCTTTCATACCAACTTCGCTCTCGCCGAGCTGGTGCGCCAGGCGCTCATCGCCAGCGGGCTCCCCGCCGACGCCGTGCAACTGGTGCCCACCACCGACCGCGGCGCCCTCACCACCCTGCTCGGGCTCGATACCCTCATCCACTGCGTCATTCCGCGCGGCGGCGAGGGGCTCATCCGCTTCGTCACGGAGCACAGCACGATCCCCGTGATCAAGCACTACACTGGCGTCTGCTGCATCTACCTCGACCGGGCCGCCGACGCGGGGATGGCCGCGGCGGTCACGACCAACGCCAAGGTTTCCCGCCCCAGCGCCTGCAACGCCGCCGAGCAACTGCTCGTGCACCGAGAGGCCGCAGCCGGCCTGCTGCCGACCGTGGGGCGCGCACTCGCCGACCGCGGCGTCCACCTGCGCTGCGACGTCGAGGCCGCCGCAATCCTTGCCGCTGCCGGCATCCCCTCGGAACCAGCCGCTCCGGCCGACTTCACGGCGGAGTTCCTTGACCTCGTGCTGGCGGTCCGGGTCGTCGGCTCCTTGGAGGAGGCGATCGCCACCATCAACCGCGACGGCTCCGCGCACAGCGACGCGATCGTAACCGCCGACGAGGCCTCGGCCCGCCGCTTCCTCGCGGAGGTCGACAGTGCGACGGTCTACTGGAACGCCAGCACGCGCTTCACCGACGGCTTCGAATTTGGCTACGGGGCGGAGATCGGCATCAGCACGGACCGCCTCCACGCCCGCGGCCCCATGGGCCTACGGGAACTCTGCAGCCACAAGTTCCTGATCGAGGGCACGGGCCAGGTCCGCGGCTGAACCGTCCAGGTCGCTCTGGCCCCGCCCGGCGGGGTGGTTTTCCCCCCGCGATGCCCGCCCGCCTCCGCTGACCCAGCGCTGCCGTCGCCGCGCGCCTGACCCTCGCCTGCCTCCCGCCCGCAGCGGGCGAGGTGCAACCCTCCGCCTCCCTCACCGCGCTGGGCCGGCCCCCACCTCTGGATCGAGGCATCGGTAGTGAAGGAGTTCGCCACCGCGCGCTCCCCGTCCCCCTACCGCCCGTGGCCCAAACAGGCCCCGCGCGAGGGCACCGGCCCCGGCGTGATCATCGCGGGCCGCCGCATCCTCACCAACGCTCACCGCGTCCTCCATGCGAACCAGGCGCAGGAGCCGGCGAACCAGCCTGGCGACAAGGTCTCGGCCACCGCCGAGGCCATCGCGCGCGGCATCGACCTCGCCGTGCTCCGGTTCGAGGACGAGACACTCTTCGCCCCACCCCCTGCCCTGCCCAGCGCTGAGACCGCCGCCGCCGCTGAGGACATCCTCAACGACCGCGGCATTCGCGCCCTAGGCTCACCTGGCGTGCTCGCCGTCTAGCAGGCCCCGCGCGCGCCCTGAAGCGGCGCTCTTGCCAAGCCGGCCCCCGCGGCCAACGTTTGCCCCGTATGCATTTCGATTCCCGCCCACTCGCCGCCCCCTCCCTGCCGCCCCGCGCCGATGATGAGGACGAGGACGTTGACGAGGAGACCCCCAGCGGCCGGAAGGGGGCCGCGCCCGTCGGCCTGCTGATCCAGCGCAAATTCCTCGAGCAGCGGAAGATCTTCCTGTGGGGCGCGGTCACCGACGAGACCGCGAAGGATCTCACCGAGAAGCTGCTGTACCTCGAGGCCAGTGCACCCGGAAAGGACATTACCTTCTATATCAACACGCCCGGCGGCTCGATTACCGCGGGGATGGCGGTATACGACACGATCCAGCTGATTTCCTCGCCGGTCACGGTTGTGGTGACGGGGATGGCCGCCTCGATGGGCTCCATTCTGCTCAGCGCCGCGCCCAAGGGCCGCCGCCTTCTCTACCCGCATTCGCGCGTGCTGATCCACCAGCCCCTGATCTCGGGCCGGATGATCGGACCCGCCAGCGACATCAACATCCAGGCGCAGGAGATGGAGAAGCTGCGCGCGGAGCTGAACCAGATCCTCGCGAATGCCTCCGGCCAGCCGCTGGAGCGGATCAACCGCGACACCGACCGCGACTTCTACCTGACGGCACGCGAGGCGATCGAGTACGGGCTCGCCGACCGCATCGTCGACCGCGTCTGACGGTGCCACGCCGGTTGACACCGCGGCGCTCACCCCGCCGCGGGGCCGTAGGCGTCGCGGAGCACCTGCAGCGTGTGCCGGACGCGCACCGGCGAACCGAGCTTGGCCAAGTGCGCCCGCAACTGCGTGAGGCAGCCGATGTTGCCCGACGCCACCACGGTGGCGCCCGTGGCGATCACCGCCTCCGCTTTCTGACGGCCCAAGGAGCCGGCGATTTCCGGCTGGTCGAGGTTGTACGTGCCGGCGCTGCCGCAGCAGAGATGCGCCTGCGCCAGCTCGCGCAGCTCCACGCCGGGGATCGCCGTGAGCAGCCGCCGCGGCTCCGCCCGCACCCCCTGTGCGTTCGCGAGGTGGCAGGCGTCGTGGTAGGCGATCTTCCGCGGCCCCTCCCCGGCCGGGAGGTCGCGTAGTCCAATCCGGTCGAGGAACACGCTCACGTCCATCACCCGGTGGGCGAACGCCTCCGCGCGCGCCCCGTCCTCCGTCCCGCGGAGGATCAGGCCGTACTCGTGTAACGCGGAGCCGCAGCCCGCCGCGTTGGTGAGGATCGCGTCCACGTCCGCCGGGAAGGCCGCAAGGTTGCGCCGCGCGAACTCGCGCGCCGCCGGGAGGTCGCCAGTGTGCCACGCGAGGCCGCCACAGCAGCCCTGCGCCTCCGGGATGAGCACCTCGACGCCGTTGCGCACCAGCACCTCGAGCGTGGCGTGATTGATGTCGGGATCCAGCACGCGCTGAGCGCAGCCGGCAAGGAGGGCGATTCGCGCCCGGCGGGCGCCGCGCGCAGGCAGCAGCGCCGGCAGGGGCCGGGCCGGCGGGACCTCGACCGGGGCGAGGTCGAGCATCGGGCGCAGCGCCGCCGGGACGAGGCGACGCCAAGCGCGGCCCAACGCGGCGCCGCGCAGCGCGAGCCGGAAGCGGCCGGGATAGGGCAGCGTAGCCGCGGCGAGGGTCCGGCGCAGGCGCGCGTCCCACGGCCGCTCGACCTCCGGTTCCTGGCGGGCGCGGAAGGGGCTGATCAGGTCACGGTATGGCACCCCGCTTGGACACGCGGGCTCGCAGGCGAGGCAGCCGAGGCAGCGGTCGAGGTGCGGCTGCGCCGCGGCCGCCGAGAGGGTTCCCTCAAGCACCTGCTTCATCAGGATGATCCGCCCGCGCGGGGAATCCATCTCCTGGCCGAGCTCTTGGTAGGTCGGGCACGCCGGCAGGCAGAAGCCGCAGTGCACGCAGGCCTGCACGGCCTTCGCCATCGCCTCGCCCATCGGACCGTGCTTTTCTGGTCGGATCGAGTGTTGCATCGCTCAGTCCTCGAAGTCCGGAAAACGCCCTGCGGGATCCAGCGCCCGCTTCACCGCCGCCATCACCGCCGCCGTCCGGCGCGGCCCGAGCCAGCGCGGCCCGTTGCCCCGGAGGAGCGCCCCCGCCCAAGGCGAAACCGCCACTGGGCGGGCGGGCGGCAGGGAGACGTACCCCGCGTTGCCCCCGGCGCCGATCCACGCCCGCGCGCCCGCCTGCGCCCGCACCCACGTCACGAAGGCAGGCACTTCGCCCGAGGTCAGGAGCACCTTGGCCAACGCGCCCCCCGGATGCGCCCAGCCGAAACCAGTCACCGTCGTCCAGAGTTCCGCGGCCTCCGCCGTCACCAGCTCGCGACCGGGAAAGCGCCCGAGCAATTCCGCCACCAGCGGCCCCAGCGCGGCCTCCTCGGCCCCGAGGCGCACGAAAACCGCGGGCTCGTCGACCGCCGCCTCTAGGGCGTCCAGTTCCCAGCGTCCGCCTGCGCAGACGCGCAGGAGCCGCACCTGATCCGCCGCGTCGCGGGCCGTGAGCCGCAGCGTGCGGGTCGCCGCGGGCCGCGGGAAAACCTTGAAGGTCAGCTCGGCCAGCACCCCACAGCAGCCGGCGCTGCCGACGAAGAACTTGGGCAAATCGAAGCCCGCCGCGTTCTTGACCACCTTGCCGCCCACCCGCAGCAGACGCCCCTCCCCGTCCACGAAGCGCGCCCCCAGAATAAAATCGCGCACGCCGCCGAACCGCCAGCGACCGGGCCCGGACAGCCCCGCGGCCACCGTGCCGCCAAGGGTCGCGCCAGCCGTCGCCAAAGGCGGGTCGAAAGGCAGGTACTGGCCCCGCTCCGCCAACACCGCGGCCAACTCCGCGAGGGGCGTGCCCGCCCGCGCGGTGAAGGTGAATTCGTCCGGCTCGTACTCGACGATGCCCCGCAGCGCCCGCGTGGACACGGGGGTGACCCCGGGAGCCACCGCGGCCAGCCGCGCCTTGGTGCCAGCGCCGACGGGCAGCACGCGCGGGAGGGCGCGGACGGCAGCGGCGAGTTCCTCGGGCGTCGTGGGGCTCATTCGCGCGCGATGACGCCCGCCCGCTCGAGCGGGTGCAGGCCGGTGTGCGTGAGGGCGGGGGCGGCCCCAGCCGGGAACATCTTGCCCGGATTGGCGATCCCGGCCGGATCGAAAGCGGCGCGCACGCGGCGCAACAAGTCAAGTTCCTCCGGCGGGAACATGATGGGCAGGTAATCGCGCTTCTCGACGCCGACACCGTGCTCGCCGGTGATCGAACCGCCCATCTCGACGCACATCCGCAGGATGCGGCCGGCGAGTTCCTCGGCGCGCCGCAGGCCATCCGGCTCTCGGCCATCGTAGAGGATGAGCGGGTGCAGGTTGCCGTCCCCCGCGTGAAACACGTTCGCGCACCGCAGACCCGCCTCGCGCGACCAGGCCTGAATCCGCCGCAGCGCCTCACCCAGGCGGCGGCGGGGCACCACGCCGTCCTGCACGATAAAGTCCGGGGAGAGCCGGCCGACGGCGCTGAAGGCGCTTTTGCGTCCCTTCCAGATGGCGAGCCGCTCGGCCCCATCGCGCGCCGGCCGCACCTCGACGGGACGGCTGGCCGCGAGGATCGCGTCGAGCCGCAAGCGGTCCGCCGCGACCACCTCGCGGGGACCCTCGAGTTCCACGATCAGCACGGCCTCGCAGCCCGGCGGGTATTCGGCGTGGACCGCCGCCGTCGCCGCCTGCAGCGCCAGCTGCTCCATAATCTCGATCGCCCCGGGCAACAGGCCGCTCGCGATCACCGCGGCGACCGCGTCGCCGGCCTGCTCCAGCGTGGCGTAACCCGCCAGCACGGTATGGAAGCACTCCGCCCGCGGCAGCAGCTGCAGCGTCACCTCGAGCGCGATGCCGAAGAGGCCCTCGTTGCCCACGAACAGGCCCATCCAGTCCGGCCCCACCTGTTCCCGGCTCGCGCCCCCGAATTCGACCACCTCGCCGGTCGCGAGCACAGCCTTCAGGCCGAGCACATGGTTGGAGGTCATCCCGTACTTGAGGCAATGGGCCCCGCCCGCGTTGAAGGCCACGTTCCCGCCGATCGTGCACACCGGCTGGCTCGAAGGGTCGGGCGCGTAGTGGAGGCCGTGGGGCTGCGCCGCCTGGGTGACCGCGAGGTTGACGACCCCAGGCTCGACCACGGCGATCCGCTCCGCCGGATCGAGGCGCAGAATCCGGTTCAGGCGGTTGAGGGTGATGACGATGCCGCCCGAAACCGGCAGGGCGCCGCCGGAGAGGCTCGTGCCGCTGCCCCGCGCCACGAACGGCACGCCGTGCCGGTGGCACCAGCGCACGGTGGCGATGACCTCGTCGGCGGTGCGCGGCGCGATCACCGCCGCCGGGCGGGCGGCGAAGGCGGTCAGCCCATCGCTCTCGTAGGCCGCGAGCGGCGCCTCGTCCGCCAGCAGGCTGCTGGGACCGAGCAGCGCCGCCAGTTCGGCGCGGATCCGGGCGGGGTCAGGCGAGCCGCTCATCATCGGGCGCGGCGCTCAGCGGCCGTACACTACATACCATTTGTCACCGTAGAGCGGATGCTCCGCGAGTGGACGGAGGCCGGCGGCCGCCATCCATTCCCGCGTCTGGTCGCGGGTCACCTGGAGCTTGGAATCGTTCTTGTGCGGGCCGAGCTCGGGATGGAAGTCGATCACCGCGATCCGGCCGCCGGGACGCAGGTAGCCAGCAAGGCTGCGCAGGTAGGTCGCCCGGTCCTCGATGTGGTGCAGGACATCGAAAATGAAGGCCAAGTCGACGTCCCGGGCGGGGAGCCGCGGGTCCGTGAACTGCCCGAGCACCGGGCGCACATTGGCCGCGGAGACTTGCTCCGCCTTCCGGGCGATGTGGTCCACCAGACCCTGATCGATGTCGACCGCGTAGACCCAGCCCTGAGGCACCGCGCGGGCCAGCGGCAGGGTGAAAACGCCAGAGCCGGCGCCGATGTCCGCCACCACCGCGCCCGGCGCGAGCCCAAGCCGGGCGACCGCCTCGTCAACCTTCAGGCGTGCCACCCGGTTCTGGCTGTCGAGGGTCTTAAGCCACTCGGCAGTGGAACGGGCCCCAAGCTGGGCGTGCGCCGGCACCGTTCCCAGCAGAGACGCGGCCAGGACCAAGAGGGGAACGCGGGAAAGGTAAGGCATCGTCCTCAGGACCGGGGCACTACGAAGGTTTGACAAGGCCGAAAACCGGCAGGCTCAGCCGGTCGTCGGGGCGCCCCGGCCGAGCCAGCGGTAAAGCGGCCAGCCCGCCACCACGGGGACCAGTCCGACGAGGCTGAGTACGCCCGCGTAGTCGACAGCCGCCTGCAGCATCCACGCGCAGGTGAGGCAGAAAAGCAGCGGCAGGACCGGGTAGAACGGGACCGGGAAGGGACGCTCGATGCCTTGGTCACGCGACCGAAGCACGAACAGAGAAATCCCGGTGAGCAAAAAGAAGGCCCAGAAGACCGGTGCCGTGCACTTGAGCAGGGTGTCGAACCCGCCGTGCCCCTGCCAGGTGACGGGCCCGAGCCCGACCCCAGCGAGGGCGCCCCCGGCGACCGCGCGGCCGGCCGGGTGACCGAGGAGAAACACCAGCGTGAGCGTGCAGCCGAGCTGGGCGAGCAGCGCGGAGGCGGGTACCCCACGCCCGGAGTCGCGGCGCGCCAGAAACCGGAGCGCGGGGAAATCCGCCCCCGCGCCCGAGTAGATCCGCGCGCCGGCGAGGGTCAGGCCGTTCACCGCCCCGAGGGCGGAAATCATCACCAGCACCGACATCACCGCCGCCCCGACCGGCCCGAGCGGGCCCTGCAGCACGTCGGCCGCGATCGCCTTTGCCTCCCGCGCCCGGGTGAACCCGAGTCCGTGGAGATAGGCTGCGTTGACCAGCACGTAGACCAAGGCTACCCCCGCGGTGCCGAACAGCAGCGCACGCGGGATGTCGCGGCGCTTGTCGCGCATCTCCGCCACGATGAAGGCCGCATCGTTCCAGCCGCCATAGGTGTAGAGCACGAGGATCAGCGCCAAGCCGAAACCCGCCCCGGCCCCGGGGGCCACCGCCGGCTCCGCGGGCGCCTGCGGCCAGCCGAGCCCCGCGACCACGATCGCCGTGAGGCCGACGACCTTGAGCGCGGTCAGCACGTTCTGCGTGCGCCGGCCAGACTGCAGCCCCGCGAGGTTGAGCAGGGTCAGGCCCGTGACGGCGGCGGCCGCCAGCCACGGGGCAGCGGTGGGCCCGAGGCCCCAGAGCCGCGCCGCGTAGTCCGCGAACACAAAGCCCATCAGCCCGATGCTGCCGCTCATCAGCACGACGAGCTGCGACCAGCTGAACAGGAACCCCATCCCCGGGCCAAAGGCGCGCCGGAGGAAGAAGTAATCGCCCCCCTCGCGCGGGTAGGTTGTCGCGAGTTCCGCGTAGCACAGAGCACCGACCACGGAGAGCGCGCCGCCAAGGGCCCAGACCAGCATCGCCTCCGCCGGGCTCGCGACGCAGCTGAGGATGAACGGGGCCGTCTCGTAGATGCCCGCGCCGACGACGATCCCGATGATCACGGAAACGGCGTCGCCGAGGGAGAGATGGCTCTCGGGGGCGGAGGGGGCAGGGGCGGGCATCGCGGCGCCACCGCACCGGATGCGCGCGGGGGCGTCAATGCCGCGGCGCGGCGAGTCTTCGCTTTCATTTCCCGGAGGGGGACGATTTTTTCTCCCCGCGCCCATGCAAGAACGCCTGCGCGACGCCCGCATCCGGCGCCTGCTCCTGGCGAACACCTGCAGCGCGGTCGGCACGGGCATCACGGTGTTCGCCGTGCCCTGGCTGCTCGTGCAGCAGCCGGGGGTCAGCACCGCCTACCGCTGGGCAACGGTCGGCACCATCCTCGCGCTCTTCGTCGCCGCCCCGTACTACGGCGCCTGGGTGGACGCCCACTCGCGCAAGTCCGCGCTCCTGCTGGGCGAGCTCTGGTCCGCTGCCTCATCGGTACTCCTCGCGGGGCTCGGGTTCGCCCTCGACGGCTTCGGCACCGGCCCGCTGGTGGCCGCGTACTTCGCCGGGATGCTCTACTACACCCTGCACTACCCGGCGAAGTTCGCGCTCATCCAACAGACTTTCGACCGGTCCCAGTACCAGTCCCTGATCGGGCTCCTCGAGATCCAGGGCTAGGCCGCGATGATGCTCGCCGGGGCCCTCGCGGGGCTTCTGCTAAGCCGAGTGCCGCTCAGCCTGATCCTCACGGTGAACGCCGCCGCCGGCATCGCCAGCTGCCTCCTCCTGCGCGGGCTGCCGTACACTGCGACCCACCTCGGCCCCGCTGCCGCGCGGGCGCCCGCGCCGGTCTGGCGCGGCGTGGCCGAGGGCGGCCGCTGGCTGTTCGCCCGCCCGCGCTCGCAGTGTTCTTTCCCTGCACCCTGCTGCCGTTCGTCGCCGTGATGGCCGCCAACTACCTTTTCCCCGTCTACGTCAGCCAGACCCTCGCCGCGGGCCCGGAATGGTTCGCCGGGGGCGAGATCACTTTCGCCGCGGGCGCCATCCTCGCTGGTCTGCTGCTGCCCCGCCTCATCAGCCGCCACAGCGCCACCGCGAAGGTACCCATCACGATGCTCGTCTTCCTCGGTGGGCTGCTCCTGCTCGCGGCCGTCGACCTGCCCCTGCCCTACCTCTGCGCGGGAGCGCTCCTCGGGTTCGGCAACGCGGGGTGCCGCGTCGCCCGCAGCGCGCTGCTGCTGCACCTGGTGCCCACCACCGTAATGGGCCGCGTCGGCGGCTTTTTCCAAGTGCTCGACCGCGTGCTGCGCACGGCGCTCGTGCTCGCCATGGAGATCATCGACGCCCACGGTCCTCCCGTGGGTTTCGCTCTGCTCGCCGTCCTCCTCCTCCTCGCCCTCGCTGGGGAGCTGCGCACCCGCGCCGCCGCCCGGCCCGTCGCCCCCGCCTGAACCCACATGCTCCGCGCCCTCCTCCTCGACTTCGACGGGCTCATCCTCGACACCGAGACGCCCCTCATCGACGCCTACGCCAGGGTCCACGCCGACCACGGCGTGACTTTCGACCGCACGCGCTTTCTGCACGGGGTCGGCCACGCGGAGTACGCCTTCGATCCTTGGCACGGCTTCAGCCCCCACGCCGACCGCGCCGTGCTCGAGGAGGAATGCCGGGCCGCCAAGGCCGGGATCATCCTCGCCCAGCCGATTTTGCCCGGCGTGGAGGCCCTCCTCACCGCCGCCGCCGCCGCCGGCTGGTTGATGGCGGTCGTCTCCAACTCGCCGCGCGAGTGGGTCGATCCGCACCTTGAGCGCCTCGGCCTCCGCGCACACTTCCGCCACACGGTCTGCCGGGGCGACGCGCCCGCCCCCAAGCCCGAGCCCGACCTGTACCGGCTCGCCCTCAACCAGCTCGGCGTCCGCGCCTCAGAGGCCGTGGCCTGCGAGGATTCGCACACCGGCACGCTCGCCGCCCGCCGCGCCCGGGTCTGGACGGTCGCCGTGCCCAACGCCTCCACCGCGCACCACGACTTCTCGCACGCCGACTGGCTCGTCCCCTCGCTCGCGGAGGTTTCCCCCACTGCGCTCCGTGCGCGCTTTGGGCGACCCTAGGCCGCGGCGGCCGTCTTTCCCCCTCGATGCACCCCACCCGGTTCCCATTCGCGCCCCTGTTCGCCCTCCTCCTCGCCGCCGCGCCGGCCGCCACCGCGGCCACGCCCGCCCTCCCTGCCCGCCCAAACGTCCTCTTCATCGCGATCGACGACCTACGGGACTGGGTGGGCTTCCTTAACGGCCACCCGCAGGCCCGCACGCCCAACTTCGACCGCCTCGCGCGGATGGGGACCGCCTTCACCCGCGCCTACTGCGCCTCGCCCTCCTGCAACCCCTCCCGCGCCGCCCTGATGTCCGGCCTGCGCCCCTCCACCTCGGGAGTCTACGACAACGGGATCGACTTCCGCCCCCTGATCGCCCCGGAGCTCGCGCTGCCGCACCTCTACCGCTCGGCGGGCTACTTCGTCCACGGCGCCGGCAAGATCTACCACGAGTCCTACCGTCGCGCCTCCGAGTGGGAACATTACCTTGAGAAGGAGCGCGCCTACCCGCCCGTGCCCCCGGGCCGCAGCAACGGCGTCGGCGGGATCAGGTTCGCCCCGCTCGACTGCCGCGATGACGAGCTGCCCGACTGGGGCATCGCCGACTACGCCATCGCGTCCCTCGCGCGCCCGCACGACCGGCCCTTCTTCCTCGCGGTGGGCTTCCACAAGCCGCATATGCCTTGGAACGTCCCGCGGAAGTGGTTCGACCTCTTCCCCCTCGACCAGATCCAGCTGCCCCCGACGCGCGCGGACGACCTCGCCGACCTCCCGCCCGCCGCGCTGCAGATGGCCGGGGCCGAGGGCGACCACCGGGCCATCCGCGAGTCCGGCCGCTGGCGAGAGGCCGTGCAGGCCTACCTTGCCACGATCGCGTACTGCGATAAGAACCTCGGGCGCGTCCTCGACGCCCTCGAGGCCTCGCCGCACCGCGACCGCACGATCATCTGCCTCTGGAGCGACCACGGTTGGCACCTCGGCGAGAAAGAGCACTGGCGCAAGTTCGCACTTTGGGAGGAAGCCACCCGCGCGCCGCTGCTCTGGGTCGTCCCCGGCCTCACCCGCCCCGGCTCCCGCTGCGACCGGCCGGTCGACTTCATGGGCATCTACCCGACGCTCGCCGAACTCTGCGGGCTGCCCGTCCCGGCGCATCAGGAAGGCGTAAGCCTCCTGCCGCTGCTGCGTGATCCCGCCGCGCCGTGGGACCGCCCCGCCCTCACGACTTACCGCTTCGGCAACCACGCCGTCCGCACCACTGGCTGGCGCTACATCCGCTACGCCGACGGGGGGGAGGAACTGTACGACGAGACCACCGACCCCCGGGAGTGGACGAACCTCGCCGCGCGGCCCGAGTTCGCCGCGCGCAAGGCGGAGCTCGCCGCCCACCTGCCCCGCGTGAATGTTCCCTCCCCGCCCGAAAAGGGCACAGCCGGGAGGCAGAAATCCGCGCGCCAGCGCTGATCCCGCGGAGCCGATCCCGGCCGCTCAGCGCGCCAGCGGCCGGAGCAGGGCGAACTTGCCGCTCGCCGCCGGCGCAAGGGTGCGGCGCCGAAAAGCCCGCACGCGCACGCCGCCGCCCAGTAGCGCCGCCAGCGCCGCCTCGACCGCGGCGTGTTCCGCCGTGGCGTCGGCCACGTAATGGAAATCCCACCGTGCCTCGCCGGTCTGCACCAGCGAGTAATGCCAGCAGGCAAACGCCGCCGGCAGGGCCGCGTCCACGTCCGACGGCGACACCAGCGAGCCGTCCCCGCGGAAATGCAGGTTACCCTCGCGCCCCAACAGCCGGTAGCCGGAGGGAAACCGCTGCACGACGTCACCCGTGTGGTAGCGCAACAGGGGCATCGCCTCCCGGTCCCGCGTGGTGACGTGGATCTGGAAGACATCGGGCAGGTCCGGGCGCCACGGCACGAGTTCGACAAAGGCGTTCGCGTCAACGACCCGAGAATCGTCCCGAAACGCCTCGCCGACGAAGAGGTATCCCGCCTCGGTGGAGCCGTAGAGGTCGACCTGCGGCGCGGGAAAGACCTCGGCTATGCGCTGGCCGTGCTGGCGGCTCGCCTTGCCGTAGGTGAGGATCGCCGCCCGCAGGCTCGGCACGCTCGCGCCCCGCCGCCGCACCGCGCGGGCCAGCAGCGAGAGATAGACGGGCTCGCCCTCCAGCACCTCGGGTCGCGTCGCCTGCAGCTCGCGCACGATGCGGTCCCATTCGCCCTCCGGAAACGCAAACGGGTCACTCGAGAGGTTCAGGTAGACTGTGCCGTCGAAGTACCGATGCGGGAACGGGTGGTCCTCGTACGGGCAGAGGTTGCTGGAGCACCCCACCGGGGCGAGGACGCACTTGCGGAAGGGCCGGTCGGCGAAGTCGCGCAGGATCGGGGAGGCCGCGTAGGCGCGCGCGGTCTGCGCGTTCCACCAGCCCTCCTCCATGATCACGGTCATCGGCGACTGCGTCGTCCCGCCCGTGCTCTCGTACTCATAGCGCCGCTGCTGCAGGCCGCGCTCGATCTCCGCATAATCCCGGAAGAAGGCCTGAGGGCCGCGCCGCACAATCTCCTGCTTCGAGAGCACCGGAATCTCGCGGAAACACGCCCACGCCAGCGGCTCCACGTGCAGCGGGAAACGTTCCCCGTAGAGGGGGCTTCGCGCATAAATCCGGCGCACCTCCGCCTCCAGCGCCGCCGGCACGAGACCCTCCGCCGCGGAGCCAAGGGCTGCGGGCGAATTGGCGAACGGGGGGACGTGCATCGACCCGGCAGCAAACGGCCGGCCCGGGCCTTGTCAAACGGCCGCCGCCCCGCCCCGGCGCCGGAAGGCCCGGTACAGGAGCAGCGCGTTCAGCACCAGCGCGTGCGTGATACCCCCCGTCTCCGCCAGACGGAAAACCTCCGCCTCCGGCCGCGTTTCCACCGCTAACTCCTCATCCGGATCCCAATCCTGGCCGTGCCCGGGCTCCGCGCCCTCGATCAGCACGAAGTGCGAGCGATTCGACTGGATCGCGGGGTTGGGATGCACGCTCCCGAGCAGATGCGCCGCGCCACCCGCGTAACCCGTCTCCTCCCGCAACTCGCGCCGCGCGGTCGCGACCGGATCCTGCTCCTCCGGGTCCATCATCCCGCCTGGGATCTCCAGCGAGAACCCGTCGATCCCAAAGCGGAACTGCCGCACCAGCACGATCCGCGCGTCAGGGGTCACCGCCACGACGTTCACCCAGTCCGGCGGACGCACCACGATGAACTCGCGCTCCGTGCCGCGTCCGGGATGCCGGTAGCGCACGCCGTGCACGTCGAAAATCCGCGTGGCGAGACGGACCTCGTGGCCAAGGCGTTGCCAGCGGGAGGGGCCGGGGGAGCTCATAAAAAAGCCTCCCGGCGCGGGGCGCGGGAGGCGGAAGAGGGCAAAGGGGAACGCTTACTTCTTGGCCGGAACCTTGAGCTTCTGGCCGACCGAGAGCTTGTTCCAGTTCACGCCCGGGTTGACCGCCTGGAGATCCTGGATCGAGACGCCGAGCGTGCGGGCGATCTTGGTGCCACCGTCGCCGGCCTTTACGAGGTACTCGCCGGGACCAGCGACCGCGGGGCCGGACTTCTTGCCGCCCTTGTCGGCCGCCACCACGGGCTTCTTCATCGCATCCTCGATCTTGGTGATCGAGGTCTGGAACTCGCCTAGCTTGCCGCCGACCGCGTTGAAGGCCTCCTGAGTCGAGCGGGTGAGGTCGCGAACGTCCTTCGCCGCCTTATCGGCCGCCGCGGCGGCGCTGCTCACCTGCGACTCCATCGCGTCGACCTTGTCGACGCGGGGCTGGTGCTCCGCGACGCCACGGTTGGCCTTCGAAGCCTGGGCCAAGGCGATACCGCCAAGCACCACGCCGACTAGGCCGACGAGGATCCCGGCGATCGGGAGCATATTATTATTTTCGCGAGAGATCGTGTCCATGGAGGAGAGAGGAAAAGACGACTCCAAGTCCAACCTCCCTACGACGCAAGCCGAGAAGTGCCCGGAGAACAGGGTAGCCGAAAGATGGCCCCGGAGAACCTAGCGCGGCGCGACCCCGCGCTCGATTCTGATCGTTACTCATTGTCGTGCAGGTACTCCCAGATCATCAGGGCGGCAGCAACCGAGACATTGAGGGACTCTACGCGACCGCTCCCCGGCAACGTTACGCGCTGCGAACACGCGGCCGCGGTCGCGGCCGAGAGTCCTTGTTCTTCATTGCCAAGCACGACGGCGCGCACGGCGCGCCCTGGTGGCCGCGCGCCCGGACGCATCGCGCCCCCGCGCGTGGCCGCGCCGATCACCTCGCCCCCGGCCGCGCGGAGTTGCCTGATCAGGCCCGGCAAATCCGCGGTGCGCCAGAGCGCCACGTGCTCGAAGCCGCCCTCCGCCACCCGATGCGCCGCGTCATTGGGCTGCGCAGCCGCGGTATCGCCCGCGAGCACAAGGTACGGGACGCCCAGGAACGCCACGGTACGCACGATCGCGCCGAGGTTGTGCGCGTTACCGATGCCCTCAAGCAGCAGCGCCCGCGCGCCCTCCCGCGCCCAACCCGCGACGACCTCCGCGGTCACCGGCCGCACCACCGCCGGCGTCACCACCGCGACGATACCGCCGTGGTGCACGGACCCGGCGATCCGCTCAAGCTCGTCACCGCCGACCTGCCGGTAGATGCGCTTGGCCTGCGCGAGCACGCGGCAGAGGACCCCAATCTTCCGCCCGGTAGCGGCGTCGAAGTACAGCCGCTGGAACGACCCTGGATCACGCTGGAAGCGCGCGCGCACGGCCGCCAGGCCGCAGAGGCGGAGTTCACCCGCGGCGGGCAAGGGGGACGGGGCGGCGGCGGGCACGGAGGACGGCATCGCGGTCACGCTGAGGCCGCGGCGGGCGCGGGCGCAAGGCCGGCGACGGCACCCACCAAAGTGAACTCCTCGCGGTCGTGGAACAGGTGCAGCACCCGCGCCCCCGGGGCGTGCCGCGCGAGCGGCCCTTCCGGCGCGCGCAGCTCGCGCAGTAGCCGCACCGCGTCGACGCGCCCGAACTTCAGGTTGACGACAAAGCGCCGGCACCACCCGCGGGCGAGCCACGGCGTGACCAAGTCCGCGAGCACGTGGTGCGGTTCCTCGACCAGGTCGCAGAACAGCCAATCAAAGGGCTCACCGGCGGGCGGCTGGAACCGGAAGGCGTCCTCGCGCCGGTGGTCGATGCCGGAGTGGCCGAGCGCGCCGCCCTTGAGCGGGCCGTTGTCGACCGCGACCACCCGCGACCCGCGGCGCGCCGCGCTGTAGCTCCAGCCGCCGGGCGCGGCGCCGAGGTCGCATACCCGCTCTTCCGGCCGCGGTTCCACGCCCAGCACCGCGTACGCCTCCTCCACCTTGAGGTAGGAACGCGAGGGCGCGAGGGGGTCGTCCCCGATCCGCCGCGGCCCAACCACCCACGCCTCCCGCGCGACCCACAGGCGGCCGAAATCGGTGAAATGGACGAACAGCCCCCGCACGCGCACGGGTCCCGGCCCCCGCGGCAGCTCCGCGCCCGCGAGTCGGGCGACGCGCGCCACCCGGCGCCGCACCTGCTCGGCGCACGCCGTCTCCACGGCGGAGATCCGCCGCCCGAGGCCCACGAGCTCCCCCGGGCCCTGCCACACCGCGGGCCACGGCGCGTCGATCCGTTCGCCGCGCAATCCCTCCAGGAAAAAATCGGTGGCCGCCCCCGCGAGCGCGTTCACCGTCCCGCCCTTCACCTCCCGCGGCGCAAGGAGCGCGAGGTGGGCGAAGGTGGGCATCCCCTCCGTCTCCAGTCCGGGACCCGCGGCCTCCACGCGCACCCAGCCCGGCCCTTGTTCCCGCACCACGCCACGCCGCAGCTCGGCCACTTCGCGGGCGAGCAGCGCCTCGTATCCGGCCTGGCAGGTCAGCAGCATCGCGTGGACCCTGCCGCGCGCCACGGACGCGGCGATCTCAAAAGCGGCCGGTGAAACGTCACGCCGCGCCCCGCGGCACCACGCCGATGCCGGGCCGGTTACGCAGCACGATCCGACCGTCGGTGAACCCAATGCCGTCGAAGCAGTCGTTCCCGATCAGCAGCGCGCCGTCGAGGTCGGCCCAGTCCACCAGCGGCGAGAGCTGCGCCGCGGCCGAAACCGCGCATGAAGTCTCCGTCATGCACCCAAGCATCACTTTCAGCCCGAGGGCGCGCGCCACGGTGATCATCCGCCGCGCCTCCCCGAGGCCCGTGCACTTCATCAGCTTGATGTTGATCCCGTCGAACACGCCCCGCAGCCCGGGCACATCGGCCAGGCGCTGCACGCTCTCGTCCGCGTAGAGCGGCAACGGGCTCCGCTCCCGCAGCCACGCCGTTTCCGCCAGCTGTTCCCGGCCCATCGGCTGCTCGACGAACTCCACCCCATGACCCGCCAGCCACGTGATCCGCCGCAGCGCGTCCTCGCGGTCGCGCCACCCCTGGTTCGCATCAACGGTCAGCGGCACGGCCGTCTCCGCACGCAGGGTTTCGATCATCGCCTGGTCAGTCGCCCAGTCGCGGCCCAGCTTCACCTTCAGGAGGCGGTAGGGCGCCGCCTCGCGGACCTTCGCCCGCACGACCTCCGGGACATCGATCCCGATGGTGAAGGACGTCAGCGGCGCCCGCGCCGGATTGAGGCCCCAGAGGCGGTGCAGCGGCTGGCCCACGCTCCGGCCGATCCAGTCGTGCAGCGCGATGTCGACCGCCGCCTTGGCGGCCGCGTTGCCCGGCGCGAGGGCGTCGAGCGCCGGCAGGATCTCCTCGGTCTGGAACGGGTCCCGCACCGCCCCGAGCAGGGGCGCGGCCAGCCGCAGGAAGGCGTCGACGGACGCCTGCGTCTCGCCGAGGTGCGGCGGCATCGAGGCCTCGCCGTGGCCCGTCACCCCGTCGCGCTCCAATTCGACCAGCATCGCCGGGGTCGAGGTGCGGGTGCTCCCCGCCAGACCGAACGCGTGCCGGAGCTGGAGGGTGTAGGGGCGGTGGCGCAGGATCATCCGGGTCGGCAGTGCAGCCGCGGCCGGCCCGCACGCCAAGCCCGGATCACGGCCACTGCGGACTGGCCCCCGCCGCGCCAGGCTGCCTGACTCCGCGCCGCTTGCCCCCGCCCGCCCCACCCTCCCCCGCCGCCGCGTGGCGCAACGCGCTCGGACCCGGCTTCGTAGTCGCCGCCACGGGGGTGGGCGCCGGGGACCTCATCGCCGCGAGCGTCGCCGGCCGCCGCTTCGGCCTCGCGGTGCTGTGGGTCGTCGTGCTCGGGGCCCTCTGCAAGGGGGTGCTCAACGACGGGATCGCCCGGTGGCAACTGGCGACCGGCACCAGCCTGATCGCCGGTTGGACGCGCCACCTGCCGCGGGCGGTGGCCTGGTATTTCCTCGCGTTTCTCGTCCTTTGGGGCGCCTTGGTCGCCGCGGCGCTCACCGCGGCCTGCGGCGTGGCCGCGCACGCGTTTTTCCCCGAGCTGCCGGTGCCGGCATGGGCGGCGCTGCACGCGGTTGCCGGCTACGCGCTGGTGCGCTGGGGGCGTTACGCCCGCTTCGAGCGGCTGATGTCGTGGCTGACCGCCGCGATGTTCGTGCCGGTGATCGGCTGCGCGTTCCCGCTGCTCGCGGACCCGGGCGGGTTCGTGCGCGGGCTGCTCGTGCCCACGGTGCCAGCCGGCTCCGCTGGCTTCCTGCTCGGGTTAATGGGGGGCGTGGGCGGCAGCGTCACCCTGCTCTGTTACGGTTATTGGATCCGCGAGAAGGGCTGGCAGGGCCCGGCGGCGCACCGGCGTTGCCAGGCTGACCTCACGGTCGCCTACACGCTCAGCGGGGTGTTCGGGCTTGCGATGATCGTGATCGCCGCAGGCGCCTCCCCGGGGGACGCCTCCGGCAACTCGCTGGTCGCCGCCCTCGCGGCGCGGCTCGGCGAGATCCTCGGGCCCTCCGGCCGCGCCTGCTTCCTGCTCGGTTTCTGGTCCGCCGTCTTCACTTCCCTCCTCGGCGTTTGGCAGGGCGTGCCATACCTGTTCGCGGACGCGTGGCACCAGCTGCGCGCGAGACCCCCTGCCACACCCGTCTCCGCCGCCGACCCCGCCTACCGAGCCTTCCTCGCCGGCCTCGCCTTCCCGCCGCTCCTGCTCCTCCTGTACCAAAGCCCGCTCGCGCTGGTCGTGCTCTACGCGATCACGGGGTCCTTCTTCCTCCCGTTCCTCGCCACGGTGCTGCTGGTGCTGAACAACCGCGCGGATCTGCTCGGACCACTGCGCAACGGCCCCCACGCCAACGCGCTGCTCGCGCTCTGCCTCGCGCTCTTCTTCGTGCTCTTCGTGCTGGAGGCCCGGGACGCCCTCTTCCCGCGCTGAGGCGCACGGCCAGCCCCGCCCGCGGGCCTCAGCGCTTGGCCTTGCCCTGCTTCTCCGCCCGCTTCGCCTGCTTGGCCGTCACGCGTTCCTGCCGCAGGTGCGCGGGCCGCGCCTCGGCGTACTGGTCCAGCACGGCCTGCAAGGCGCGGGCGGCAACGGCGGGCTCACCGGGCGCCGCTGGCAGCGAGAGCGGCTGGCCCTGCTCGAAGGGATCCGCCTGCAGATCAAAGAACCGGCCGTCCCGGTAGAGCTTATAGCGCGTCCCAAGCGCGAATTCAAAGCGCGCCACGGGGCCGCCATCGGACGCGTACCAGCAGTAGATCGCCTCCCGCGGCGCCCCCGGCCGCCCCTGCAGCTGCGGCCAGAAGCTACGCCCGTCGGTCAGCCGGTCCGCCGGCGAGGTCACGCCCGCTGCCTCCGCCGAGGTCGGGAGGAAGTCGACGCTCGCGATGAGGTCCCGGTTCACGCTTCCCGCCGGGATCCGGCCCGGCCAATGCGCGATCAACGGCACGTGCGTACCCCGGGCGTGGCTCCGGCCCTTGCCGCCGGGATAATCCTGGCCCTTGAACCGCGACGTCAGGTCCACCGCGGTACCATTGTCGCCTAGGAACAACACCAGGGTATTCTGACGCAGGCCGAGGGTGTCGAGGTGGGATTCCAAGTCACCGATCTGCCGGTCCATATAGGCCACCATATCGGCGAAGTGCGCCGGGCTCTGGTTGCCGCGCTCGCCGACACGGGGGGCCCACTTGGGGCTGTCCGGCGTCGGCTGGAACGGGCTGTGCGTGAGCATCATCGGGTAATAAAGGAAAAAAGGCCGGTCCCGGTGCCGCCGGATGAAGTCGAGGGCGAAGGCCTGCACCTCGCGGGGGCCGTAGCTGCCGGGAAAGTCCACCGGTTGCCCGTCGCGCTCGAAACCGGGGTTACCGTAACGGGAAGCCCTCCGGAGATGATGCCAGAGGAACGCCTCGTCGAAGCCGAAGTGCCGCGGGGAATCCGGCTCTGTGCCCAGCTGCCACTTGCCCGCCACCGCCGTCCGGTACCCCGCGTCCCGCAGCACGTGCCCGAAGGTCACCGCCCCGCGGTCCATCGCGCCGAACTCCACGTAATTGCGGACATTGTAGAGGCCGGTCATCAACTGCACCCGGGTTGGGGTGCAGAGAGGCTGCACGTGGCAGCGCTCAAACCGCATCCCCGTCGCCGCCAGCCGGTCGAGATGGGGGGTGCGGTAGGATTCGCCGCCGTTCGCGCTCACGCACTCATAGCCGAAGTCATCGGCCATGATCAGCACGATATTCGCGGGCCGGGCGGCCGCTACGACGGCCAGCCCCCACAGGGCCGAGCAGAGGGTCAGAGGGTGCATCCCGAACCCTCACTCCAACGGATGCACTCCCGCCCGGGAAGCGGGAAAAAACGCGGGCCAAAACTACCTTGCCCAGCCCTGATCTTGGGCATCCCTGCTGTCCAACCCTCGCGGTCCACCGTCGCTGGAATGACGGGCGTTGGCACTTGCTGACCTGCCGCATCGCCGGCCTTTTGCGCGCCAGCTAGGCGGCGGTGCCTCTGCCGAAATCCAGCAGTTTCCGGGATCCGACCTTCAGACCGGACCGGCCGGAGCCTTTCGAAGCCGCTCCGCGCCAAGGGCGACGACGCAGTTAGAGCCATCGGCGGTGCCCAACCACCTTGGAGCCAGCGAGCCGAATTCGCGTTCAACTGCCCGGCGAAGCCCCCCAACCTCGATCACCAGCACCCCTTCCACCGCGAGATGGCGCGCCGCTTGCCGGATCAAGGCGCGGATCACCCGCATGCCATCTGCTCCACCGTCGTGGGCCGACCGGGGTTCGGCCGCGAATTCTGGCGCCTGTCGGTCCACGTGGGCGCTGGGTTCGTAAGGCGGGTTGCTCAGGATCAAGTCGTAGGGTCCGGGGGTAACGTTGGCCAGTACGTCACTTTGGCAGAAGCGCACCCGGGCCTCCAGGCGGTGGGCGCGCAGGTTGATGGCCGCCACCTCCAAGGCAGCGGGCGACAGGTCGCATCCCACCACCTCCGCGTCGGGGAAACCGTGCGCGAGCAACAGAGCAAGGCAGCCGGAGCCGGTGCAAACGTCGAGCATCCGCCGGCCGGGCCGCTGCACGGGCAGCAGTTCGGCCAGCATCGCGGGGATCATTTCCACAAAGTAACTGCGGGGGATGATCACCCTCTCATCCACGTGGAACCGATGGCCTCCCAGCCAAGCCTCGCGGGTGAGGTAGGCGGCCGGCACCCGCTCCAGCAGCCGTCGGCGCAACACCCGCTCCAGCCCCTGCCGCTCCCCGGTGGTCAACGGGCGCGACAGCACGGACTCCGGCGCGTTCAAGGGCAGCCGCAGCCCGTGCAGCAACAGATACAGGGCCTCGTCGTGGGCCGTCGCGGCGATCTGCCCAAGGGCCGCGCCGAAGTGCAAATAGGCCCGTTCGGCCGCCTGCAACCACTCCCCCGCCGTCCCCGCACGCGCAACGCCCGCCCAGGGATCACCCGCCCCGCGCCTCATTGGGACCCACGACGTGGGAGTGGTTCTGGATATGCTCCGGGCAATAGCACTGGTCCCCGGCGCACTTGGAGCAGTAGCGGAAGTCCAGCTGGGGATGGGTTCGGTCGTTCTTGCCGCAGACGTGGCAGACGTGCCTCGGCCGTTCCGCCTCCTGCTCCCGTTCCTCGCGGCGCGCCGCCTGCCGCCGCCCCTGCCGCCGGGTGCGGAGGATTTCCGGTCCAAAAAAGACGAGAAAAGTCACCACCGTCGCGCCAATCTGCAGGCGCTCGGCGAGACCTCCCCGGACAAATTGAACACCATTGAGTGCCCACGCGATGATCGCCAGCCACTTGATCTTCACCGGCAGAATGAAGAACAAGAGAATCTCGAAGTCCGGATGCAAGAAGGCGAAGGCCAGGAAAACGGATCCCAAGATGAACAGGTTCGAGACTTCGTGGAAGGGCGTGGCGAACGAGCAGACCACGGTGAGGAACCAGCTCAGGCCTAGGTAAAGGTTGAAGCGGAACGCCCCCCAGTGCTCCTCGAGCGCCTCGCTCATCAGGTAAAACAGGTACCACCCGAACGCCGTGAAGACGAAGCCCAGCGCGCCGCCCGGGATCGGGACTACGAGCAGGAAGGATAAGATCCGCCACCACTCGCCGGCCTGGAGGACCAGCGCCGGCGCGTAGTCGAGCGCGTCCGGATGGAGCAGACCGCCTAGGGTGCAGAGGAAGACGAAGACCTGCGCACCCACCAGATACAACCCGAGGTGGGGCAGGGCGAAGCGGCCAAGCAGGCGTTCGAGGCGGTCGAGCGGAGACATCAATTCCTCCAGCGTGCCCGCGGCCTCGGTCCCGGTGCAAGCCAAGGGCGGTCGAGCTTCATTTCTTCTCCGCCTCCGCCAACCGGGGCAGCAGCCGCGCCTTCTGGCCCTGCAACGCCGGCTCGTCGACCGTCTCCAACAGCGCCCGGGCGTGCTCCAAGCGGCCCGTCTTCAGGCAGATGTTCGCCGCGTGCAGCCGCATCGTCTGTCGCTCGACGGACGACGGGGCCTTCTCCTCGAGAAAGCTCCACGCCTTGAGGGCTGCCTCCCAGTCGGGGCGCTCCAGATCGTAGAAGGATTCCGCGAAGCGGTAGGCAAAGGCAAAGCGGTCCGGCGCCAGCTCCGTGGCCCGCTGGAAGGCATGCTGCATCGCGGCGTCCAGCGCCGCGCGGGTCCATTGGCCCGCCTTCAGGAAATCCTCGCGTGCCTCCGCCAGCAGTGTTCCGAGCTGGTAGTGGTACAGAGGCTCGTTCGGTTCGAGCTGGATGGCCGCCAGAAAGTAAGGCGCCGCCTGCAGCGGCTGACCTTCCTCCGCCAGCATCGCGCCCAGCTGGTTCTTCACCAACGCGATATCCGGATCGAGCTGATTGGCCTTAAGCAGCATCGCAATCGCCTCTTTGCGCATCGCGGTCTTGCTCAGGAGGTAGCCGTAGGCCGCGTAACCGGCCGCGAATTCCGGATTTTCCCGCAACAGCAACTCGTAGTCGTGGGTCAGGCGCTGGAGTTGCTGGCGAATCGAGGGCAAGTCCGCTTTCTCCCCCTGCCGCTCCGCGTCGGCAAAGATCTCCTTCTGATGCTCTACGATCCGGCGCAGCGTCCGCTCAGCCATCGTTTCCCGCACCGCCTCGGCCGCCTCCACCGGAGCGACCACGGCGAGCACCCAAACCAGCGTCAGGACAAGGCCTCGGCAATGAAAGCGAGCCACTTTAACACCCGCGCGACCGAAGCGGGCCGGAGCAAATGCCATTTTCAAACCCGTTTCCTCGCCTACTTCTCCACCTCGTCGCCGTCCTTCTTCGCCATCACGACGTAGTAATCCTTGTAGGACTTGTCGTAGTACTGGGCATAATAGTAGCCGGAAACGGCGAGATTAAGGCCATTGATCACCGCGCCGAAGTTGGGCACGTTAGCCTCCATCAGCTTGGCGGCCGCGAAGCGGGCCGCCTTGCGGCGAACCTTATTGAAGAAGATCGAGAAGAGGGAACCATCCACCAACGGGAGAATGATGAGGGCGTCGCTCACCGCGGCCAGCGGCGGGGTATCGATAAATACCCGGTCGTAGCGCTTCCGCAGGTCTGCGATCAGCAGCTCCACGCCCTTGCTGTTCAGGACCTGCGTCGGATTCTTCGCGCGGCCACCGGACGTGATGACATCCAAATTGGGATACACATTCCGGAGCACCACCTCCTCGACGGTCGCCGTGCCGGCCGCGACGTCGATCGTGCCCTTCAGGTTCTCCAAGCGAAGGGACTTGTGGATATTCGGCTTCCGCAGATCGCAGTCGAGGATGACTACCTTTTCGCCGTGGGAGGCAAAGGTCAGGGCTAGGTTGGTGGTGACGAAAGATTTTCCCTCACCCGGGATCGTGCTGGTCGTCAGGATACACTTGGCGTTCTTGCTCTCGTCCTTCAACCGCAGGCTCGAATGCAGGGTTAGAAACGCCTCCGCGACTTGTCGATCCGCGTTCGTGGCCACGATCTGAGCCCGGTCCGCGGGCTCCATACGCTTGATTTGCGGAATGATCCCGATGAGGGGGAGGCCCACGAACCCCTCAACGTCATAGGAGCTCTTAACCCGGTCATCAATGAAGGCCACGAAGAACGCGAAAGCGAGGCCGAGGCCCAAGCCCCCGACCACCCCCAGCCCGAGATTGAGCGGTACGTTCGGCGAAAGGGGCTTGTTCTCCTCCGCCGGTGCCGCCTGGTCGACGATCCGAGCGTTCTGAACCGCGAAACCGCTCGTCATCGTCGTTTCGCGGGAGCGCGCGACGATGCCCTGCAGAATCTGGTTTTGAGTGAGGTATTCGCGCTCGATCTGACTGTATTCCACCCCAATGCGGTCGAGCTCCAAGGTTTCCGCCTTCTGCTTTTCCAACTCCTGCGCGCGCGCCTGGAAGTACCGCAGGGCACTTTGATACTCGGACTCAACCTGATCGCAGATGGAGGCGAAAA
>Ga0194127_10002460_pt1 | contig 25214 bp, 26 predicted proteins | sample TA2KigC100mmetaG_FD_148624 | JGI IMG/M metagenome (GOLD analysis project Ga0194127, IMG submission 148624) | Freshwater microbial communities from Lake Tanganyika, Tanzania - TA2015036 Kigoma Deep Cast 100m | ecosystem: Environmental > Aquatic > Freshwater > Lake | place: Tanzania: Lake...
CGTCGATCTGGGCGCGGTCAACGGGGAGACCTACTTCTACGCCGTCGCCGCGCTCGATCATGCGGGCAACGAGAGCGCGCTGAGCGTCGAGTACGTGTGGGACACGCCTCGCCCGGACGGGCGCGCGGTCGTGGCCAACGCCCTGCGCCAGGGGGGATACGACTGGGCGGCGTTCGACTTCCAGGGGCGCCGGGCGGTCGCGGCCGACGATCCGCGGGCCGACTTCTTCTTCACCTTCGACTCGTTCGCCGGGGGCTTCCTGATCGCCGGGAGGGACCGGCAGCCGGCCGACCCCACCGCCATCCAGGACATGGGCTACACGACCGACTTCGACGAGATCGATTACGCGCCCGCCCGCACGGACGGCTGGTCCCCGACCGGCACGGCCGAGCCGATCCTGGGCCACACCTATGTGCTTTTGACGCGCGAGAACCACTATGCGAAGATCCGCATCACGGGGCTGAACGCCGACGAGATGGCCTTCGAGTGGGCCTTCCAGCTCGTGCCCTTCAACCGACAACTGAAGCGCCCCGCGGTCGAGTAGCCGCCGCGGGGGAAAGGGAGCGGCCGATGATGCGGGCGAGTGTGTGGATCCCGGCGCTGGGCGCGGCGCTGCTGCTCGGGTCGGCCGTGCCGCCTCGGGCCGCGGCGGCCACGGGGCTGGCGTTCCTGAAGAACGGCGTGGATGCGCGCGCCGTGACGCTGGGGCACGCCGTGACGGCGCTCGTGGACGACGCCTCGGCCAGCTACTGGAACCCGGCCGGGCTGGCGGCGATGCGCCGCCCGCAGCTGCTGCTCTCCCACGTCGAGAGCTTCGGCGACCTCCGGCACGAGTACGCCTCCGTCACCCAGCCGCTCAAGGGCTCGACGACCGTCGGGCTGGCCTTCAACGGCATCTGGACGGACAACATGGAGGGGTACGACGAAGCCGGCAACCCGACGGGGGCGTTCGGCTACTCGGCCTACGACGCGCTCCTGGCGGCGGGAACGGCGGGTCCGTGGGGGACGCGGCTCGGCGCCAGCTTTCACTACCTCAATGAGGCCATCGGCAGCTACTCGGCCAGCGGCTGGGCGGTCGACCTGGGCTGCCCGTGGACCCCGACGCGATCCTCGCCGTTCCAGTTCGGCTTCGCCGTGCGGCACCTGGGGCCGGCCATGTCGTTCATCGCCGAGTCGTTCGATCTGCCGCTCACGATCCAGGGAGGCATCGCCTGGCAGAAGGGCTTCTCGAGCCTGGGCAGCGCGCTGACGGTGGCGGCCGAGCTGCGCCACATCCGCGATCAGGGGATGGGGCTCTTGCTGGGGGGGGAGTACCTCTACCGCAACCTGCTCAGCTTCGGCGCCGGCTACCTGGGCGGCGAGGACAGCCGCGGCGCCAGCCTCGGCATGGGGATCCACCACGGCGCGCTGGCGCTCCACTACGGCTACGTGCCCGTTTCCCAGGAGGAGATGGGCGACGACGAGCACCGGCTCTCGTTGCGGATCGACCTCTAGGTCGCTCCCCGCCGCAAGGGTCCGGGAACGGGGGGCAGCGGGGGCGCGGGGCGCCGCTGCGCGGGGCCGACGGCTCGACCGGCGGCGCGGGGCGCGGCGGTCGCTTCGGCCGGCCGGCTCAGGGCTCCATTCCCTCGGGCCAGGCCTTCGGCGGGATCATGGCCGCCGGACCTTCCGGGCCGTACCGGCGCAGGGTGAACCGGCCCTCGGCCAGCTCGACGAAGGTGAAGGCCTCGATCCAGTCGCCGATCAGCAGGCAGTCGCGGCCGCGCGCGTCGCGCAGGTGCAGCGGATCGTGGATGTGGCCAAGGATGACCGCGTCGTGCCCGCGGGCGAACTCGGGCGCCGCCACGTGGCGGGACATGCGCCGGAGATGGAACTCGCGGGGTTTCGTGTGCCGCCGGCTCGTCGCCGAGACCCGCCGGGCCAGGGCGATCCCGATGTCGGGGTGGATCGTCCGGTAGAGGGCGATCGCCAGCGGGTTGCGCAGCACGGCCTTGAGGAGACGATAGCCCGCGTCTCCCGGGCCGAGGCCGTCGCCGTGGGCCAGGAAGATGCGGCGGCCCTGATGGGAGACGCTGATCGGCCGCTGATGGACGGTGAGGCCGACCTCGCGCTCCAGCGTCGTGCCGCACCAGAAGTCGTGATTGCCGCCAAGGTAGGTGACCGGCGTGCCCTGATCGATCAGCCCGGCGAGCGCGTGCAGGGTTCGGAAGTGCCCCTTCGGAGCGGCGTGGCGGTACTCGAACCAAAAGTCGAAGAGGTCGCCGAGGACATAGAGCCGTGCGGCGCGGCCCTGCAGCTCGGCGAGGAAGCGGACGAGAAGCGCCTCCCGCCCCTCGGGATCGGGGTCGCTGCCCAGGTGAGCGTCACTGATCCAGTAGACGGGTCCGTCTTCGGTTCGCACGGGGCGGAGTGTAGCAGAGAGGCGAGGATCGGCAAGGCGGCTGCGGCCGCGGGGAGGATCCCGATGGAGGAGAGTCTGGGGGCGCGCCTGCTCAGGCACCTGAAGGAGGTCGGCGAACTGGCCGGGATCAAGACCGAGGAGTACGCCCGGGTCGGCAGGAAGCGGTTCGAGGCGCTCGGTCTGGAGCGTGAGTCGGCCAAGGAGAAGAGGTCTCTGGGCGAGCGGGTCTTCGAGCTTGCCGAGCGGGCCGGAGAGGGCGATGTCCTCGGCGACGTGACCGTTCAGGCCCTGATCGAGCGGATCCGCAAGCTCAACGCCGAGATGGCGTCGTGCGAGCAAAAGATCGAGGTGCTCAGTCGCACGGCGGCCGAGCGAGCCCGCGACGTCCGCGCGCGCTACCGGGCCGAGTCGGAGGCGGAGGGCTCGGCCGGGACCGGCGGCGGGGCAGCCGCGAGGGCCGAGGCCGGGAAAGACGGCCATCCCGATGGGAAGTCCGACTGACGACGGGCCGGGTGGGGGGCGGGGAGCGAGACTCGGCCGCCCTGCCCGCCGAGATCGGCGCTTGACGGCCCCGGGGTCGTCTGCTAGGGTGCCGACATCCAGGGCCTCCCGGGTCCATCTCGATGTAACTCAATTCTTTGCAGCACATTAGGCAATGAGGACGGCTTGATGGCGGGACGGCAGGTCAATGTGTTCTGGGTTCCGGAGGGGGGCGACCGGGTCCGTCAGTTCCGCCTCGCGGTCTGGCCGTTGTACGTCTTCGGGGGCCTGGGGGCCCTCATCCTCCTCATGCTGATCGGCGCGGGGGCCGCCTACCTGAGCGTCTCCCAGACCAAGGTCGAGAATCGCCTGCTCGCCGCCGAGAACGACGCCTTGCGCGGCGAGCTCGTCGCCCTGGGCGCCGAGACGAGCAGGCTCGATCAGGCCGTCCGTTCCCAGGTGCAACTGGCCAACGAAGCCCGCCTGCTGGCGGGCCTGCCCCCTTACAGCGAGGCGATCGCCCTGCAGGGCGTGGGCGGCTCCCCGCAGGTGGGCGCGACCCACGCCCAGCAGGATCTCACGCCCGGAGTGCGCAGGACGGTCGGGATCTACTACGAGAGGCTCGATCACCTGTCACGGAGGCTGGACTTCCAGGAAGAGAGCTTCCTCGAGGTCAAAGAGTCGGTCGCCGCGAATCGGGAGCGGCTGGAGCACCTTCCGACTATCAACCCCGTGGTCGGGCCCTACTTCGTCAGCAGCGGCTTCGGCACGCGCACCGATCCCTTCACCGGCCGTCCGAGCCGGCACAGCGGCATCGATCTGCGCGCCCCGCTGGGCACGCCGTTCCGCGCCACGGCGGCGGGCCGGGTCACCTATGTCGGCTTCAACGGCGACTTCGGCCTGTCCGTCGAGATCGATCACGGCTTCGGCCTCTCGACCTACTACGCCCATGCCAACGATGTCAACGTGCGCAGGGGCCAGGCGGTCAGCCGGGGCGACATCATCGGCCACGTCGGCCACTCCGGCCGGACCACCGGCAATCATCTCCACTACGAAGTCCGCAAGGGCGGAGCGCCGGTCAACCCCCGGCAGTACATTCTGCAGGGGGACCACTTCCTCGATTGAGGCCGGTTCCGCGGAAGAGGGGCGGTGCAGGCCATCAGCGCGTGCCTTCTCGGCGTCTCCTGCCGCTACGACGGGCGAAGCCTCTCCCCCGAGCAGTGCCTGTCCGCGACCGGCTCCTCGCGCTGGGTGCCCATCTGCCCCGAGCAGCTCGGCGGCCTGCCGACGCCGCGGCCCGCCGCGGAGATCCGCGGGGGCGCGGGCAGGGATGTGCTGGCCGGGCGCGCCCGGGTCATCGATGTCCGCGGGCGGGATGTCACCGAGGACTTCCTCCGCGGCGCGCACGAGGCGCTGCGCCTCTGCCGGCGACTCGGCATCCGGGCGGCGCTGCTGAAATCGCGGAGCCCATCCTGCGGGGTCGGGTGGATCCGCCGGGGGGATGAGCTGGTGCCGGGAGACGGCGTCACGGCCGCGTTGCTGCGCGAGCATGGAATCGAAGTCCTCGGCCACCCCGACTAGGACGGCTGGGAATGAGTCGCCAGGGACGATCGGAGCGCGCGCCGACCTCGCCGGTCCGCCGCGCGGGGAGGGCTCGCGGCCGGGCGGCGCGCGCGCGGGGCCGACTCCGTCGTCCCGGGGCTCCGGCCGCGGCCCTCGCGCTCCTGCTGATCCTCGGTGCCGGTGTCCCGGCGGGCGCCGCGGAGTTGCTGCGCATCCGCACCTGGGGGGGCGACGAGCACTTCCGCGTCGTGCTCGACCTCAGCGAGCCGGCGGTCCATGAAGACCGCGTCGTCGGCGACCCCGACCGCGTCGCCATCAACCTGCGCGACAGCCGGGCCGGGGATCTGGCCATCCCCGAGACGGGCGACTGGATGGTGCAGCGCATCCGGATCAACCGGCTGGGCATGACCGTGCAGGTCGTCCTGGACCTGGCGGGCCCGGCCAGAACGAAGATCTTCGACCTGCCGCCCGAGGGGGACCGCCCCGCGCGCGTCGTCTGCGACGTCTTCCGGCCGCGCGCGCGGCCGAAGCCCGAGCGGCCGCCCGCCTTCGTCGTCGTGCTCGATCCCGGGCACGGCGGGCGCGACCCGGGCGCCGTCCATCGCCGCCTGCAGGAGAAGGAGATCGTGCTCGACGTCGCCCGGCGGGCCGCGGCGCGGCTGGGCCGCGAGCCCGGCGTGGAGGTGCATCTGACGAGGCAGCGCGACACCTTCGTCAGCCTGGCCGGACGCGCCCGCCGCGCGCAGCAGGAGAGCGCCGACATCTTCATCAGCATCCACGTCAACGGCGCCCGCAGCGGTGCGCCGCGAGGCGCGGAGGTCTTCTTCCTCTCGCTGGCCGGCGCGTCGGACGTGGCCGCGCGCGAGCTGGCCGCGCTCGAGAACGCGGCCGTGACCGAGGAGGCCGATCCGCTGCTGGGAGAGATCGCCGAGCTGCCCTTCGCCGTCGACCTGCTCAAGACCGACACCGTGCGCCGAAGCAGCCTGCTGGCCGAGGCGATCCTCGATCGGCTCGTCGAGAGCCGGTTGGCGGCCTCGCGCGGCGTGAAGCAGGCCAACTTCGTCGTCCTGCGCTCCTGCCGCGTGCCCTCGGCGCTGGTGGAGCTGGGCTTCCTCTCGAACCCCGAGGATGCGCGCCAGCTCGCCTCAGACGGCCACCGCGAGGCGCTGGCCGGGGCGATCGCCGAAGGCGTCCTCGAGTTCCGCGACCGGGGCGCGCGCCGCCACGGCGGCGCCGCCCTCCCGGGCGGACCGGCGGAAGCGCCCGATGCGGGCGGACCCGTCTCCGGCCGGCTCAATCCCCCGGCCCCTTCCCGCTAGGAAGTCTCCCGTCAAGGTAACCCCTGCTCCAACCGATCATTACATAGCGACGGCCGCGGGTCCGCGAGGGGTCCACCCGGGGGGGACGAGGACGATGACGCTCGAGAACAGCTTCAGCCCCGAAGAGATGGAAGTCCTGCGCGGGATCTTCCTCTCCTCCAGCAACCAGTGTCTGGACGCCATGCGCGGCATCCTCGACGCCTGGCCCGAGGGGGGGCCGGGCGAGGAGCGGCTCAAGCAGTTCCATCGCGCGGCGCACAGCGTCAAGGGCGCGGCGATGCAGATCGGCTACCTGCCCATCGGGGAGCTCGCCCGGGAGCTCGAGCGGGCGGTGCTGGCCCTGCTCGCCGGAGCGCCGGCGGACGAGTCCTGGCGGCGGGCCGCGGAGCAGGCGTGCGCGATCCTGGGCGACGACCTCGAGGCCCTTCGCGCGGGCCGGGAGATGAGCCCGCCGGACCAGCGGTTGCTGCGCGAGCTGAAGCGCCTGGGCGGCGCGGGCGCCGCCCAGGGGGCGGATCGGCCCGCGGCCGAGAGCTAGGAAAACCGGGGGGGCGATGGACCTCGCCACGGTCATCGGCGTCGCCGCAGGCGTCTACCTCATCGCCGCGTCGATCTTCATGGGCGGCACGCCCCTGATCTTCGTCAACGCGCCCGCGCTCCTGATCGTCGTCGGCGGGACCGTGGCGACGATGCTCATCCGCTACCCCTTCGCCACGGTCCTCTCGACCGCCAAGGTCGTGCGCAACGCCTTCTTCGACAGGCTGCGCCCCCCGGCGGAGCTCGTCGAGGAGATCGTCCGCCTGGCCGAGAAGTCGCGGCGCGACAGCCTGCTGTCGCTGGAGAGCGTGCCGATCCGCGACAGCTTCCTCAACCAGGGCATCCAGCTCTGCATCGACGGGACCGAGCCCGAACTGGTGCGCTCGACGCTGGCCAGCGAGATGGCCGCGACCATCGACCGCCATCAGCGGGGCCAGGGGATCCTGCGCTCGATCGGCGCGGCCGCGCCCGCGTTCGGGATGATCGGCACGCTGATCGGACTCGTGCAGATGCTGGCGCGGATGGACGACCCGCGCAGCATCGGCCCGGCGATGGCCGTGGCCATCCTGACGACGCTCTACGGGGCGCTGATCGCCTACCTGATCGCCCTGCCGCTGGCCGACAAGCTGGCCGAGCGCTCCGCCCGCGAGGCGCAGACCCGGGAGATCGTCATCCAGGGCATCATGGGCATCCTGGCCGCGAACCACCCGAGCATCGTCCGCGCGCGGCTGCTCTCCTACATCGAGCCCCGCGGCCGCCAGGATGTGATCGAGCGCACCAACCGCCGCCGGCCGATGGCGGTGGAGGGCGACGGGGAGCAGCGCCGGGCCGCCTAGCGCGGGCGGCGGGCGGCGCCTCCGGGGAGAAGCCATGGCCGAGTCGGGATTCCCGCACGAGCCGTCCGACCCGGCGATGGGCGAGGACCTCGGCCGTCCGCAGGGGCGTCCGGCCGAGGAGGGCGCGCCGGCGTGGGTCGTCACCTACGGCGACCTGATGTTGCTGCTGCTCTGCTTCTTCGTGCTCATCGCCTCCTTCTCGACCATGGATGTGATCAAGTACCGCTCGCTCGTCGGCTCGATGCGCAGCGCGCTGGGCGCCGCCCCCTCGATCCCCTCGGTCGTTGCCCTGGGACGCACGGCCTCGATCAGCGCCGGCGACGGGATGACGGGCCGCGAATCGGTCACCGACGAGATGCTCGAGCACAAGCTGACGGCGGCGGTGGCCGAGGAGGGGCTGACCGGCTCCTCGTCGCTGCAACGCACCGACCGGGGCATCGCCCTGGCGGTGCGCGATCAGGTCTTCTTCCCCCCCGGGTCGGCCGAGCTCAGGCCGGAGGCGCTGGCGCTGCTGCGCAAGGTGGCCGCCGTCTGCCGGCACTTCCCGCGGCGCGTCTTCGTCGAGGGGCACACCGACAACCTGCCGCTGCGGGCCGGCGCGTTCGCCTCCAACTGGGAGCTCTCCACGGCGCGGGCCACGGCGGTCGTGCGCTACCTGCTGGAGGTGGAGCACATCGCCCCCGAGCGCTTCGCCGCCTGCGGGTACGCCGGCTCGGAGCCCGTTTGCAGCCACTCGACGCCGGAGGGGCGCGCCGAGAACCGGCGCGTCGCCTTCGTCTTCTCCCGGGCCGGCGCCGACTAGCGGTCGTCCTGTCCCGGCCGCCGCCGATGGCGGCATCGTTCCGGCTACTCCCCGCTGCGGTCGTGTCGCACCGTCGCCGGGAGGTCGGGCGTGCCTGGAAGCAGCAAACGAATCGGATCGGGCCGTGCGGCCGCCTGCCTGCTCCTCGCCGGAGCCCTCCCCGCGGGCGCGGTCTGCATCAACGAGGTGCTCTACGACCCCGCCGGGGCCGACGCCGGCCGGGAGTGGGTCGAGCTCCACCACGCCGGGACGCAGCCGGTCGACCTGGCCGGGTGGCGGCTCGAGGCGGGCAACGGGGCGAGGCCGGGAGACTGGCGCGCGCAGTGGGAGGGGCGCCCCGGGGATCGCATCGTCCCCGGCGGGTTCTTCCTCATCGCCGGCGAACTGGCCGAGGTGCCCGCGGACGCGCGCGCGCCGCTGGCGCTCCAGAACGGGCCCGACGGGGTGCGGCTTCGCTCGGCGCTGGGGACGGTCGCCGACTGCGTCGGGTGGGGCGATCTCGAGTACGCCGAGTACTACGAAACGCGCCCCGCGCCCCGCGTGCCGGCGGGCTCGTCGCTGGCCCGGACGGCCGACGGCGTGGACAGCGACGACAACGCCGCCGACTTCCGCCCCGCGGCGCGCTGCACGCCGGGACAGCCGAACGCCCCCGCCCTGCTGCTCCTGCTCGAAGAGGTCCGCGTCGAGCCGCCGGTCCTCGACGGCTGCCACCCGGGGCTCCTGCGGGTGACGATCGCCAACGGAGGAACGCGGCCCCTGGCCCTGGACGATCTGCGCTGGGAGATCGCCGCTCCCCTGCTGCGCGTGCGGCCGGCGGGGGAGCGGCTCGGAGAGCTGGCGCCCGGCGAGACGCGCGCGCTCTCCTGGGAGCTCGAGGTCGAGGGCGCCGGCGGCGCGGGGTCGCTGCGTGTGGCCGTGCAGGGGCCGTCGGGCGCGGGGGGCGTCGCGGACATCCTCGTGCGCGCCGGCGCGGGCGACGTTCTCATCTCGGAGATCCAGTATGAGCCGCGGCCGGGGGAGTGCGAGTGGGTCGAGCTCTGGAACCGGTCGGGAGAGAGCGTCGATCTGGGGGGCTGGGGCCTGCGCGACGCCTCGGGACGGACGACGATCGTCGTCGGACCCGCGCCCATCGAGCCGGGGCGCTGCCGGGTGGCGGTCGAGAGCGAGGCGGCCTTCACGGCCGTCTTCCCCCGGGCCGCGGAGTTCGTGCTCGCCCGGCGCGGCGCCTGGCCGGCGCTCAACAACAGCGTCGACGCCGAGCGCGGCTACGCCGACGAGGTCGTGCTCATCGACGCCGACGGCCTCGCCGTCGACTACGCGCGCTATATGCCGGGCGGGCTGGACGGCCGCGGCGTGTCGCTGGAGCGCTGGGTCGAGGGGGGGCGGCTGGTCGATCCCTGCGCGCTGATTCCCTGTCCGGCCTCGGCGGGGGCGACGCCCGGCGAGCCGCCGGAGATGCGCTCGGGCCTCTCCGGCGAAGGGGGGGCGCTCGCGCCCGAGCCGCTGCTCTTCTTCCCCGATCGCCCCGGAGCGCCGCGCTACTGCCGCATCGCCTTGTCGCCCGCGGCGGCGGGCCCGGCGCGGGTGACGGCCGACGTGTTCGGGCTCGACGGACGGCGCGTGGCGACGCTCGTCGCGGGGGCGCGCGCCGGCGGCCCGCTGCTCCTCTCCTGGGACGGAACGAGCGCGGGCGGCGACCAGCTCCCGACCGGGCTCTACCTGATCCGCGCGCTCTGGCGGACATCCTCGCCGGCCGCCGAGCGCAGCCTGGTGCGTTCGGTGGCTCTCGTGCGGGACTGAAGGCGATGCGTCCCGGCCGCTTCCCAGCCCTGCTCGCGCTGCCGGCGCTGCTCGCGGGCGGCGGCGCGAGCTCGACCGCCGCGGCAGCCCACGAGTGGCGCGCCGCCTGGGGCGCTCCGCATCCCTTCGTCGCGCTCGACGAGCGGCTCCTCGGCCGCGGCGAGGGCCTGCGCGCGGGCCTCGCGCTGGCGCGCCCGTTCGGCGTTCCGGGCCTCTCGTTCGGGAGCGCGTGGCTGCGCGGCGTTCCCGCGGGCTGGGAGGCGCACGCGGGATCGTTGAGGGCGGGCGCGTACGGCGAGGGGCACTTCGGCGCCGGCAGGAGGCAACGGATCGGAGGGCAGGCGAGCCTGCTTCTCGGCGCGCGGCTCTTCGTTCTCGAGGCGGGCGAGGAGTGGCGGTCGGCCCACCTCGGCGCGACCGCGCTGCTCGGCGCGCGCTTCCTGAAGGCACCGGCCGTGGAACTGGAGGCGGGGGCGGTCGATCTGCCGCTGGGAGGCGCACGGGAGGGGCCCGACGCGCTCCTGATCAGCCGGCTGGCGGTGGCCGCCGGAGAGCGGCGCGTCGTCGTCGAGCATGCGCTTCGACTGGGCGGCGGATCGGCGACGACCTGGGCGGCGGCATGGCCCCTCGGCCGCCTGCGACTGGTCCAGATGCTGCGCGCGGGCACGGGCGAGGGGGGCTTGAGCGCATACCTGCGCGCCGGGCGGCTCGAGCTCGGCGTCGGACAGCGCTGGCACCCGCAGCTCGGCTGGACGCCGGTCGTCTCCGTATCCTGGATGGAGGAGTTTTAGGTGTTTTCCGGTCGCCGCGCTCCCGGTGCGACGGGATGGGCTGCGCGCCGCCTGTTCATGGCCGGCCTGGCCTGGGGGGGGCTGCTGATCGGCGCCGGTCCCCGAGCGGCCCGCGCCGGCGCGGATCTCATCGCCGAGGCGGGCGGCGACTGGAGCGAGGGGGCGATTCGCCCCGACGCGCGGGCGCGCCTGGAAACGGGCCTGGGCGATCTCTCGCTGCGCCACTGCGACCGCCGCCTGCTCGGATTCGCCGAGGCGCGCACGCAGGGGTGGCGCTGTTTGGCCGGGGCGCTGGCGCTGCACTGGGGAGCGGGCTGCGCGCTGGCCGAGGAGGGCGGCCTGACACCCTGGGTCGAGACGCTGCCCGCGCCCGGCGCCGGCCTCCTGCGGGCGGCGGGCACCTCCGCCCGGCGCGAAACGGGACCGCGCGGTTGGCTCGTCGAGGCGCGCCGCGGCCGGACGAGTCTGGCCGGCTGGAGGTGCGGGGAAGGGGAAGGCGGGGCTTTCATGCTCGGGCCCTGCGGGGTCGCCCTAGTCCACTCGCGCTCGGCGCCGGACCCGGCCTGGATCTGGTCGCTGGCCGGGCGCTGGCGGGCGACCGACGCCCCCGCTTCCCGCGACGACGGGACGGCGCCGCTCGCCCGGAGCGGCGCGGGCGAAGGGCTGGTCATCGAGGTCGCCGGAAGGCGCGCCCGTTCGGAAGAGAGGGACGTCTGGATCGGCGGCGGTTGGAGATTCCGGCCCGCTCCCGAGCTCGGGAGCGTGCGCTGCTCCTGGCGCTGGAGGGCGCCGGGAGCGCAGCGGCGGCTCGCCGGGGCGAAGAGCGAGCAGTGGAGCCTCGAGTGGGAGCTTCCCTGGCTGGAGGCCGCCTCGCCCCAGGTGGTCTGGTCGGTGCGGCAGCTCCCGGCGGCCCGCTTGCCGCACGCGCTGCTCGAGCGCTCGCTGCTCGTGCGCCTGACGACGGAGCTCTGGAAGGGAGCGACGCTGCGCTGCGGCGCCGGCGCCACGCAGGCGGAGCAGTGGCTCGCCGGCGTCGGTCCGGATCGGGGCCCCGGTCTGGGCGCCCTGTCGGGTGCGCGCGTCGATCTGGACGCCGACTTTCGCCTCGCTCCCGGTCTCGCCCTGGCGATCCGCTCGCGGCGCCGCGGCCTGTCCCGATCGCAGCCCGCCGAGACGCGCTCGCTCTGGGAGGCGGCGCGCGAGTCGTGGCGCGCGGAGGAGACGCTCGAGATCCCCGACGACGCGCTCGGGGAGTGGGAGTCCTCGAGCCACACCTGGCTGCGGATCCAGTGGCAGGGCGCCGTCGCCCGCGCCGGCTGCGCGCTCGCCGCGGCGGCGCGTGAGAACAGCGCCTCGAGCCTCGTTCCCCGGCGCCAGCCGCCGGGGCGCACGCAGTGGCGCCGGCTCGGCCCGGGCGACTGGGAACTACAAGCCTGGTTCGGCCGGCGCGCGGGGGCGATCGACTGGGAAGTCGTCGCCCGGGCGGGCGGGGGGCGGCGCGAGGGCGAGCCGGATCTCGCCCTTCTTGCCGGCTTGCGCTGGCGGCTCATGCGGGCGATCTGATGGCGATCGCGGCGCGCACGCGCCTCTGGCGCAGGGTGGTGAGCGGACCGGGTGAGCGGACCGGGTGAGCGGATCGGGTGGGCGGACCGGCGTGAACGGGCCACACGTGAGCCGGCCACACGTGAGCGGGCCGGCGTTGCGGGGCGCGGCCGGCGCGCGTAGAGTCGCCGGCGGTCCGTGCGGGGCAAGCCCCGGGGGAGGCGCACCGGCGTGGGGCAGGTGGAACTGCTGGAGCGGATCGCCGCGCACCTGGCGAGCGAGCCGGATCTGCCGGCCGAGGAGATCGCGCGCGTCCACCTGCGCCTCCTCGCGCCGGGCGGCATCGCTGCGGCCGGCCTCGTGAGGGCGGTGCTGGGACGGGACCGCCGGTTCGTCGAAGGACCCGCCGGGCGCTGGCGCATCGCCCTGCCGCCGCAGAGCTCGCTGCAGCCTCCGGTCCTGCTCCTGGATCTGGCCGCGCCCGCGGGCTCGGGGCGTGAGCCATGGCTCTGGCGCGCCGCGGCGACGCCGTGGGACGGCTCCTCAATCGGGCGGCGCATCGTCGTCCACCAGGGCGGCGAGCGGAGCGATGCGCTGGCGGAGCTGGCGGGGATGCTGGACGAGCATCCCGTGGCGACCGAGCAGGCCTCCGCTCTGGGACGCTGGCTCTCGGTCGTGGAGCGGATGCACGCGCTTCCCGAACCGGAGGCGACGGTCGTCGACCTGCGAGCCTGGCGGCGGCTGAGGGGCGGCGAACCCGGCCAGGGGGCGAGGGCCGGGGGGGAAGCGAGGGCGGCCGCGGACGCGGCGCCGGAGGCGCACGAGTCCGGCGAGGACCTTCACGGTCGACTCGCGCGGCTCGCGGAGGAGCTGGAGTCGGTGCGCGCGGCTGCGCAGCAGCGAGGGCTCCACTCCTGGGCCGAGGTGGCGGCGGCCCCCGGCGCGGCGCGGGAGAGGGCGGAGCTCGAGCTGCGCGGCCTGGAGCGCGGCTTCGCGCCCGCCGACCTCGATGCCGTGCCGGAGGCGCCGGGGATCTACCGCTTCTTCGACCGGGGCGGATGCCTGCTCTACGTGGGCAAATCGAAGAACCTGCGCCGGCGCCTCGCCGCGCACCTGGGCCCTGCGGAGATCCAGGGACCCCGGGCCGCCCGGCTGAGAGAGATCCACCGGTTCGAGTGCGAGACCTCGGGGAGCGAGCTGGAGGCGCTGATCCGCGAGGCGCGCGAGATCCGCGAACGGGGACCCGCCTGGAACATCCGCGTCGAGTTCGGCCTGGCGCCGGCGGATCCGGCGCCGTCGCAGCGGGACCTCCTGTTGCTCCTGCCCGGCGCCGGGGCGCCGGCCGCGCTGTTCGCCCTGGCGGGCGAGCGCGCCGCGTGGCGCCGACTGGCCGCCGATGCGCTTCCCGCGCCGCGCGCCCTGGAGGCGGCGCTCGCCGCCTTCTTCCGCGACGGCGCCCTGCCGGAGGGATTCGAGGAGATCGACCCGCCCGAGCGGGTTCTGGTCCGGCGCTACCTGGCCTGGGGTCCGGAGGAGGCGGTGATCCTGCGGCCCCTGGACTTCCCCGCGGCGAGCGACCTGGCGACGGCGGTACTCTCCGGCGCGGCGGCGGGCGCGGATCCGCCGGGGCGGCGCGTCGCCCGCGCGGGCGGCGGGCGATGCGCCTCGGGGGGCGCTCCGGTCTTGCCCGCGGCGCCGGGCCCGGGGGGCGCCGGGGCGCCCTAGAAAACCTGGCCGGTGATGCGGACGAGATCGATGAAAAGGAAGTTCATCCGGCCGATCAGCAGCGAGACGCGGCCCATCACCGTGTAGCCGAAGGCGGCGCCGAAGCCGAGCATGAGGAACCAGACGCCGAGGCGCGAGACGGCGCCCACCGCGCCGCGATGCTCGATCGAGAAGTAGAAGTAGATCAGCACCGCCAGCACGCCGACGATCAGGATCAGGTTGTCGACCGGGGTCATCACCCCGCCGATCGGGTGCAGGATCGTCGAGCCGACCTGGGGCACGATCTCGCCCTGGATCTTCTGCACCATGTTGATGCCGATGTAGTAGGCGATGTAGACCGCCAGCGAGATGCGCGCCAGCCAGGCGATGCGGGGGATGAAGCGCGTGTAGAGGTTCAGCCCCAGCAGCAGCGGGATCAGCAGGTGGGCGTTGGCGCCGAAGTCGCCGAAGAGCGGGTTGATGAGGTTGGGCACCAGCGTGTTGACGGCGACGATGCCGATGTAGTAGCCGAGCGAGACGCCGGCGAAGAGGCTCTCGGCGAAGCGGAAGAAGGGGTTGTCGCGGGAGAGGAAGCTGAAGATGCAGAGCGTCAGGAACGCGGCCACCCAGACCCCGATCAACTGCGACATGCGTCGTCCTCCTTCGGCGCGCCGCGGGCGCTAGGCGTCCCGCAGTCCGGCCCGCCGGTCGCGGCGGCGGATCAGGAAGTGGACCGTGTTACCGAACAGGATGAAGGCCATGATGATGGCGTGGTCGACGGTCTGGGCGTCCATGCCCTTGATCGCCGTGTAGACGCCCGGCCGGTCGTAGAGCCGCGCGAAGTGGGGGTAGCGATCGATGACCAGGCGCTCGTACTCCGAGGCTCCCTTGAGTCCCCCGAGGAGCCCGATCATCTGGCCGGAGTCGAGGAAGGCGTAGTACTTGGGCGCCGAGACCGCCGTCGCCCCGACGGCCACCGGCGTGCCGAACTGGGCGTTGACCAGATTGGCCCACCACTCGGCGATCACGTTGGTCGACAGGGTGACGATCAGGTCGACGTCGTCGTAGTTGACCACGCGCTGCATGAGCGGGATCTCGCCCAGCGGCCGGCGGCCGTTGTCGACCGGGAAGACATTGACGAAGGCGACGCCCATCTGCTTCATCGCCGCCTGGGCGCCATCCTTGTAGCCGAGGAAGGCGTAGTCGACCCCCTCTTGCAACTGCGGGTACTCGGGGGTGATGTTGGCGAGCACCTCTCCGGCCATGGTCACGCCGCCGATCGGAAAGAGCGCGATCACCACGACCTTGATCCCGCGGGTGAAGCAGTGGCGCAGGATCGCCTCGGCCATCGGCGTGTTTTCGGGGGCGGTCGTCGGGCCGTAGTCGAAGGAGAGCAGGACGACATCTTCGGGACCCAGCGACTCGACCTTCTCGAAGAGGCTGCGTACCGGCGGCGTGGAGGAGACCGGCAGGCCGATGGGGAGCAGCAGCGGCAGCGTCGTGCCGACGGCGATGCAGAGGTAGACGATCCGGCGATCGATGTTCACCAGGCGTTCCAGCTTCACGGCTTCCTCCGCCTCTACTTCTCGGTCGTGCCCAGGTAGGAGCGCTCGATGCCCAGGATCACGCGCAGCGACAGGCTGGCCGCGCCCAGGGCGGCGCCGATGATCACCCCGCGCTGCGCCGCGGCGTTGGGCACGGTCATGATCCAGTCGGTCACCGCCGGCAGCCAGCGCTCACCCCCGGGCAGCCAGCCGAAGGCGTACTCGCCGAGAGGCGTGCGCCCGGCCATGACGATGAAGGCGGCGATCAGCAGGATCGTCGCCTCGACGTTGCGCACGCGGAAGGCGCGGAAGGCGGCCGAGGCGATGTAGAAGGCGAGCAGGCTGAACATGGCCGCCTGCAGCGGGTTGAAGAGGTTGCGCGTCATCCAGAAGAAGGGGGTCATCCCGCCGTCGGGCGCGGTCAGCAGGCCCTGGAAGGGGCCGACCCGCATCGCGCTGAGGATGCCGAAGGCGCCCATCACGACCAGCCCGGCGAGCAGGCTGGCGGCGAAGGGCCAGCCCGGGCGGCGCCGCTCGATCTTGCGCACGCTGCCCTGGACGACGCTGACCACGCCGAGCAGGAGCGCGAAGCCGGCGATGATGACCATGTAGCGCTCGACCCGGTCGCGGGCGAACTGCACCGCCGGACCGATCACCGGCGCCTGCGTGGAGAGGAAGAAGGTGACGATCGGCACGAGCCCGACGATGAAGGTGAGCGCGAGCGGCAGCCGCAGTTTCCAGAACATGAAACGCTCCCCCGCCTGCGCCTAGCCGGCGATGGCCATGAAGTCCTTGATCGCGTGCACGCCGAGGATCTCGAGCAGCACCCCGACCAGGATGACCAGGATCAGCACCGCCTTCGTGAAATCCTGGCCCTTGATGCTGCCGAGCATGGCCGGTTCGTTGGACAGGTAGGCGCCGGCGGCGTAGAGCTCCTCACCCATCAGCGTGTAGTCGCAGACGACGGCGAAGAAGGGCAGCTGCGTCACCTCGGCGGTGCCGGCGATCTGGATCGCGCCGGTCGACTGCCCGGTCTCGGCCAGGAGCAGCGACTCGGCCTGGAAGGCGCCGATGAGGAAGTTGGCCGCCGGCTTCTCGCGGACCATGATGCCGGTCACCGCCGCCGTGTAGGCGAACTGGTCGTAGGTCACGTAGTGGACCGTGTCGGAGCGGAAGAGGTCGGGCCGGCCGGCCTGCAGGTAGGCCTCCTGGACCGTCTCGCGCGCGGCGGAGAAGGCCAACGGGTCCCGGCCGGGAACGTCGAGGTCGACCGCGTAGCGCGCGGTGAGGCCGGCGACGTGGCGCAGGACGGCGAGGCTGGCGATCGTCTGGTTGTCGTCTATCGAGCCGGCTCCGGTGAGGTAGAGGACCTTGCGGCCCAACTCGGTCGCCCGGCCGACGGCTTCCTCGATCGCCTGGATGCCGGCGATCCTGCGGATGTAGAGCGCGCGGCCGCGCCTGGAGGCGTGGATGAAGTAGAGGACGAGGGCGGAGAAGACCAGCAGCACGACGAGCGGCGCGCCGACCCGCTGGGGGTCGTACCAGGAGGCGGCGGCGTCGGCGGCCGCGGCGCGCTGGGCGAGACAGAGGTGGAGGAGCCCGGCCGCGGCCGCTCCGGCCGCCAGTCTGCGCGTCCACTCCCCGCGACCCATCAAGCCTCCTCTTGCGCTGGCCCGCGCGTCGCACAAGGCGACGGCGGACGAGGACCATGCCGGCGGCCCCGGGGCGCCGGGCCATCGAGTGCCGGGAGTCTAGTCGGTCGCCGCGCCGCCAGCAACTACTTGTCCGGCCGGCCGGCTGTCCCGCCGCCCCGACTCCCCGGCGGCCAGGAGCGCGCGCACCCGGTCGAGGACGGCCTCCGGGTCGGCGGCGTGATAGAGGTGGCCCGGCGGCTCGAAGCCGGCGGCGTCGAAGCGCCAGGAGTCGAGCAGGACCACCGGGCGGTCGCAGCGCAGCGCGAGGGCGATCTCGGAGAGCGTGCCCAGACCGCCGGCGACGGCCACGACCACGTCGCTGGAGAGGACGTTCAGGAGATTGCGGGCGTAGTGGATGCCGGTGTAGAGCGGGATGTCGATGTAGGGGTTGGGCGGGGACTCGACCGCGTCGCGTCCCGGCAGGATGCCGACGGTCGTGCCGCCCTCCTCTCGCGCGCCGCGCGCGGCGGCCTCCATCACCCCCGTCCCGCCCCCGCAGAGGAGCACGAACCCGGCCCGGGCGACGAGCGCCCCGACGCGGCGGGCGCGCTCGTAGGCGGCCTCGTCGCAGGCGCTGCCGCCCATGATGCCGATGCTCGGCCGGCGGGCGGAACGCGCCTCGAGCGATGCGGCGGGCGGGGGATCTCCCGCGCGCGGGATGGACATGGCCGAGCCCCCTTCCCCTCGGGCCGAGCGTGCGCCCGGGTCTAGAGCACCAGGCTGCCGAGGAGCCCCAGGACGAGCAGCGCGACGAAGACCATCTGCAGCTGCGCCGTGCGGATGTCGAGCGTGACGAGCGCGACGGGCGGGCCGGCTTCGAGCCCCGCCCCCGGGGCCGCCTCGGGCGTCGCCCCGGCCCGCAGGGCACCGCGCAGCAGTCCGGCGGCCAGCGGAAGGCTCAGCCAGGGCAGCAGCGCCCCCGGCTTGAAGACCCCGCCGAGGACGAAGCCGAGCGTGAGCAGGTAGGCGGCGGCGAGCAGCGCCGCATAGAGCCCCCGCGCCCCCCTCGCGCCGAGCGCCATGGCCAGCGTGCGGATGCGGGCCGCCCTATCGGTGGCGATGTCGCGCAGGTTGTTGGCGTGGAGGATCGCCCAGATGAGCAGCCCGACGGGCAGGCTGTACCAGACCGGCGTCCAGGAAAGCCTTCCCGCCTGCACCGCGTAGGCGCCGAGCGTGACGCCGACCCCGAAGGCGAGGAACACGCAGGCGTCGCCCAGGGCGCGGTACTTCCAGCGCAGGGGAGCCGCCGTGTAGCCGGCCCCGAGGACCAGCCCGGCGGCGATCAGCGGCAGGAGCAGCGGGCCGACCGCGAGGACGAAGTAGAGCGCCAGGGCGGCCGCGATCCCCCAGCAAACGAACGCCTCGAGCAGGACCTCGCGCGGCGTCATGCGCCCCGAGACGAGCATGCCGCGCGAGGCGCCCCGGGTGGCGGCCGTGTCCACGCCGTTGCGGTAGTCGAAGTAGTCGTTGAGCAGATTGGCCCCCGCGTGGACGGCAGCGGCCCCCAGCGCGGCGAGGAGGAAACGCAGCGCATCGAGGCGCGCGCCCGCGTGAACGAGCGCCACGACGCCGCCGAGCAGCGCGGGCATGATCGAGGCGGGGAAGGCGAAGGGGCGCGTCGCCATCCACCAGGTCGGGATGCGGCTCATCGGGATCCTCCTCTCGTCCCAGGCAGCGGGACGACGCGAAGCTAGGCCGGGGGCGGGAAGGCTGTCAACCGGCCGGGAGCCCCCGAGTCCGGCGGGATCGTCGCTCCGCCGGTAGAAAGGGGCGAACTTTTCTTCCCTGGGCTGGTTCTGTTATATACCCCCAGGGGGTATATGGGGATCGCCGCCGAAAGGGGGACGAGCATGGCCCATCCGTCGCACCAGACAAGCCTCGTGGCTCTCAAGCGAGTCGAGGGGCAGATCCGCGGCGTTCAGAGGATGGTCGAGGAGGGCCAGTACTGCGTGGACATCCTTCACCAGATCCATGCCGCGGTCGGGGCGCTGGCGCGGGTCGAGGACGCGATCCTGGAACGGCACCTGAACCACTGCGTGGCGAATGCCCTGCGCAGGAAGGACGGGGACGAGAAGACCAAGATCGACGAGGTCATGCAGGTGATCCGCCGCTTCCGCAAGGGGTACCGATGAGCCCGCGCCGGGACAGGCGCCGCCGCGGGTCCATCCGGCGGGAAGCGGGCCCCAGCCTCGGGGGGGGCGGGCGGCTCGTCCGCGCCCTGGCGGCGGGCCTCCTGGGGATGGCGCTCTTCCAGGGCGCGCCGCTCGCGGCCAACCGCGTCGTCAGCCGGGAGCTCCTTCTCGTCGGCGGCTACTCCGACCGCGAGGGGTGGAGCGGCAACGGGGGGCACGATCTCAAGAACGCCTCCGGCATCGAGTACCTGGAGAGGTTCTCTCGCGAGGGGGGGGACTTCCTGACCGCCAACCTGCAGGCGAGGATCGCCTACGACGCCGACGAGCCCGCCTCGCGCGCCTGGTCCCTGGACCTCCACAACGCCTGGGTCGAGCACAAGCTGGGCCTGGGACGCACGCTGCGGGCAGGGCACTTCGACGCCGCCTTCGGTCTGGAGCCCCTCCTGGACACGCACGCGACGATCTTCCAGACCCTGGCCCACGACAACATCGGCTACAAGCAGGACTGGGGGATCGCCTACAGCGGCTTCGCCGGCGCCTACGACTACACGATCGCGCTGCAGAACGGCTCGGGTATGAGCCTGCAGCGTCGCGACGGCAGCTTCCTGGCCACAGCCAGGATCGGGACGCCGCCGGGGCGCGAGCTCCAGTATGGCCTATCCGGCATGGCTGGGCGCGTGCTGCGGGCGGAGCGGATGCGGACCTTCCCCCGCCCCCCCTTGTCGTCGGACCGGGCGGTGAGGAAGGAGCGCCTCGGCCTGGACGCGCAGTACGAGGTCGGCCCCTGGGCCTTCAAGGCGGAGACCGCCTACGGCCGCGACGACCGCCGACCGGTCCTCGGGGCGCTGTCGCAGCTCGACTACACGATTCCCAGCCGCCAGCGGCTCCAGCTCCACCTGCAAGGCATGTACTGGGACGGCGATCTTCGCCATGACGGGAGCGGGATGGATCATCTCGTCGCCGGCGCGGGGCTCACGCACCGTCTGGATCGCCGCTGGAGCTGGCGTCTGGCCTGGTTCCAGCCGCTGCTGCACGGGAAGGGACTCGAGGATGGCCGGTTCGTCGGCCAGGTCTACTGCTTCGCTTCCTAGGAGAAGGACATGCGATCCGCACTCATGCTGCTTCTCGGTCTTCCGTCCGCGCTCGCTTTCTCCGGGGAGGCGCGCGCCGCGGTGGGCTGCACGCTGAACGATCCCGACCGGGACATCCGCCGGCTGTTCCCGGAGGCCACCGGATACCGGACGGACTTCATCACGATCGACGAGCGCGGAGGGGAGCCCCTGGCCCGGGAGATCCAGGAGAAGCTCGACGACGCGTTCGACAGCATCTTCGAGACCAACGACGTGCCCTATGCCTTCTACACGGTCCTGAAGGGGACGGAGACGATCGGCTTCGTCCACGGCGTCAACCAGAAGGGCATGTACGGCGGGCTCCAGCTCATCCTGGCCACCGACCTGGAGGGGGAGATCCTGGAATTCTACTACCAGAAGATGTCCTCGCCCGAGGTCAAGCTCTTCCGGGACAAGTCGTTCACCCGGCAGTTCCAGGGTCTGACGCTGGCCGACTTCTACGATCACGCCTTTCGCCGCGAGGGGCCGGTGGCGGCGATCCGCGACCCCTCCAGGAACAGCGCCCAGGACTTCGCCGCCACGATCCGCGGCTTGCGCAAGAACCTGATCCTCTTCGACGCGTTCATCCTGGGCTGGCGGCACGACGCCCACTACCGGGAGGTGAGACCATGAGACATCGAATCCGGGCCCTGGCCGCGGCGGCGCTGGCCGCGACGGTGGCCCTGACCGCCACGGCGGCGCTGGCCGCGCTGGCCGCGAGCGGATGCGCCCGCAAGGTAGAGACATTCGGCGCCCCCCTGTCGCCGGGGCCGGCGATCGCCATCGCGGACATCTTCAGCGACCCGGGCGCCCACGAGGGCAGGACCGTCAAGCTCGAGGGGACGATCGAGACGGAGTGCCCGGCCGGCTGCTGGCTCAACGTCGCCGACCCGACCGGGGTCCTTTTCGTGGAGCTGAGCGCGGCGGGCATCGCGCTGCCGCAGCGGGTCGGCCGCAAGGTCGCCGTCGAGGGCGTGGTCGTGGCCGAGAAGGGCCGCCCGGTCTCGATCCGCGGCCGGGGAGTGGAAATCCGATGAGCCTGATCAAGCTGGCCTTGAAGAACCTGCTCCGCAAGCGGATCCGCACCGCCCTGACCGTCTGCGGCATCGCCGTGGCCGTCGGGGTCCTGGTGAGCCTGAAGGGCTTCGACGTCGGCTACCAGAACAGCCTGCAGGCGGACATCGACAAGATGGGCTATCAGCTCCTGGTCACCGCCAAGGGCTGCCCCTACGAGGCCGCGACGCTGATGCTCAAGGGCGGGGGGGGGCTGCGCTACATGGACGAGGCGGTCTACGCGAGGATCGTCTCCGATGCGCGGATCGACAAGATCACGCCGCAGCTCGTGCAGACGGTCTTCGATCCCGACAAGAACGACGGCCGCGGAGGCTTGAGCCTGTTCATGGGGATCGATCCCTCCTATCTGGAACTCAAACCCTGGACGCACTACCGCTCGGGGGGGTGGTTCTCCGCCCCCGACGCGGCCGAGGTGCTGCTCGGCTACGAGGCGGCCGAACTCGAGCAGCGCGTCGTCGGGGACCGGATCTTCATCCCCGGCGTCGATGAGGTGCTCACCGTCGCCGGGGTCTTCGAGAGGACGGGCACGCAAGACGACGGCATCCTGTTCATGCCGCTGAAGACGGTCCAGGCGATGTTCGACCTGGACGCGCGGCTGACGGGGATCGGGATCAAGCTCAAGGACATCGCCCAGATCCACGCCTTCGAGGAGGACCTCTACGACGAGCCGGGCATCCAGGTCGTCAGCATGGCGCAGGTCAAGGGGACGATCATGAACCTGGTCTCCTCCGCCCGGGTCATGACCCACGCGATCGCGCTCATCGCCGTCCTGGTGGCCGTCATCGGGGTCGTCAACACGGTGCTCATGTCGGTGTTCGAGCGGACGAAGGAGATCGGCGTGCTCAAGGCCCTGGGCGCCTCGCGCTGGGACATCTTCCGCGTCGTCTGGCTGGAGACGATCGTCGTCTGCGTGCTGGGCGGGGCCATGGGCGGTCTGCTGGCGATCCTGGCCACGGATCTCGTCCAGAGGGCGATCCAGAGGGTCCTGCCCTACGCGCCCTCGGGGGATCTGGTCCTGATCTCTCCGGCGCTCCTCGCCGCGGCGCTGGCGGGCACGGTCGCCATGGGTTTGCTGGCGGGCGTCTATCCGGCCTTCCGGGCCAGCTCGACGCGGCCGGTGGTCGCCATCCGCATGGGGGAATGAGCATGGCAGAGTGCCTGATCCGCGCCGAGAAGGTCTCGAAGCACTATCGCCTGGGCGAGGAGACCGTGCGGGCGAACGACGAGGTCAGCCTGGAGGTGACGGCCGGCGGGTTCTACGCCCTGACCGGCCCGTCGGGGTCGGGGAAGACCACGCTGCTGGACATCCTCGGCTGCCTGGACACGATCGACTCGGGCAGGGGGACGGCGTTCGGGCGGGATGTCTCCCGGATGAGGGAGAGCCAGCTCGTGACCGTCCGGCGCGGGAACATCGGCTTCATGTTCCAGGACTTCATGCTCGTCGACACGCTCACCGTGCGGGAGAATGTGGAACTCGGACTGGCCCTGTCCCGCTCGCCCGGCAGTCCGGACAGGGTGGAGGAGATCATCGGGACCGTGGGGCTGCATCCGCGCCGCGGCCACCTGCCCAAGCAGCTCTCCGGGGGGGAGCGCCAGCGCGCCGCTTTGGCCCGGGCGCTCGTCTCGTCCCCCCGCGTGCTGATCGCGGACGAGCCGACCGGCAACCTGGATTCCCGCAACTCCGAGGCGATCTACAGCCTCTTCAAGGAGCTCAACGAGCGGGAGGGGCTCACCATCGTCGTCGCCACGCACGACGCCGAGCTGGCCGCCCGGGCGGGCACTATCCTGTCGATGATCGACGGCCGCATCGTGCCCTAGCGCGGCGCCGGCGCGGCCGCCGCCGCCCGCACCCTCGCCGGCGATGGACAGCCCCGTACCTCCCGGGCGTGCGCTCCCGGGCGTGCGCTCCCGGGCGTGCGCTCCCGGGGGAGCGCCCCGGGGCGCGCGGCATTTGGCGGCCGGCCGCGGCTGTGGTATCCTCCCCCGTGCACGCCGCTCCGACCCCTGCGCCTCCCTGAGCGCCTGAAGGAACGAGGAGGTTTGAGATGCCCCCGCGCCGCAGGTCCGCTTCCAGCCGCTTGGTCGATCGCCGGAGCCGAAGCCTCGCCCTGACGCTGGCCCTGGCCCTGGCGCTCGTCGCCGCATGGCCGGCCCCCGGCCGCTGCGTCTCCACGCTCGACGTCTTCGTCGTCGACGGGCAGACGGGCGCGGCCGTGGCCGGAGCCTTCGTCATGATCGGCCCCTGGCCGGGGACCCCGTTTCCGGACAACCACGGCTGGACCGACGAGGGCGGCTGGATCCGCTTCACCGACGAGGCGCTCGCCCAGCCCCGGACGGCGACCGCCGGGGCCGAGGGCTACGGCTACACCACGCTGTGCGACGCGGCCCTGGACGCGGTAACGCTGCCGCTCTACCCGGTCCTGCCCGATTCGACGATGGCCGGGACGCGCGCGCGCGTCTCCGGCGCGGTCCAGAACATCGCCACCGTCGCCAACGACGGGAAGTTCGACATCGCGCTGGTCATGCAGGCCGCCCCGCTCAGCGACTACGCCCTGCAGGACAAGCTCTCCCAGATCACCTGGATCGAGCCGGTCGTCTTCCCGGTCGTCGGGACGGTCGACATGCCCAGTCACACCTACATGCCGAATCAGGTCGAGTACGTCTTCTTCACCTTCTCGAAGAGCCCCTACGCGCTGGACGTGCGCGGCGGGGCGGCCAGGACCTTCTACAGCGTCTCGGCGCGCATCCCGATCGCCGATCTCCTCGAGGGCTCGATCGCCAACGCCGTGGCGCGCGAGGTGGGCGTCGAGCGCGCCGTGCAGGTGTCGGGGCCGACGACGCTGAACATCAACAGCGACCTCGACCTCTCCCAGAGCGTGACCGTCTCCCTCCAGGGCGTTCCGCCGGGGGCGCGGGTCCAGGCGGTGTCCATGGCCCTCATCGAGATCGACGGCGCCGACCACGCCATCGGCTTCGACACCAAGGGCGATCTCGTCGTCCGCGACGCCAGCTACACGCTCGGCGGCCGCAACCCCTCGGGGGACCTAGCCGACGCCCGCAACGCGGCAGTCGGCACCTTCGCCGACAGCTCCGCCGCCGCCTCCTACGCCGTGGGCATCCTCGACCGCAGCGCCTTCAGCGTGCCCCACAGCGTGACCTTCGATTCCTGGATGCAGGTGCCCGAGCTGGTCCAGGAGCAGCGCCACTTCTCCTGGAGCGATCCGACCACGCCCGGGGTCAGCCCCGCGCCCACCTGGACGCGCTCGAACCTGGGCCTGAGGGCGATCACGCCGGGGGACGCGTCCGTCGCCACGACCGTGCACTGGCGCGTCTACGCCCCCGCGGCCGCGAGCGCCTTCCTGTTGCCCGCGCTGCCCGCGGAGGCCCCGGGCCCTCCCGGAGGGCTGCCCGATCCGGCGGCGACGCCCGAGGCGGATCAGCTCTACTGGGGGCTCGTCGCCGCCAATCCCGCCGGCGAGGGGCAGGAGGTGATCGACGACTTCCTGCGCCAGGCCACGCACTGGACCTCCCGCTGGGCGCCGATCGCCGCGCCGGTGGCGGACGTGGCCGGCGGCGCGCCCCGCGGCGCGCGCCTGGCGCTCTCCGTGTCGCCGCTGGCGGCGGGAGGCCCCATCCTGGTGCGCTGGAATCGCGGCCCGCAGGGCGAGGGGCTTCTCGAGTTGCGCAGCCCCGAGGGACGGCTGCTGCGCCGCTCGCCGGTCGCGCTGGCGCAGGGGAGCCGCAGCTGGGACGGCCGCGACGCAGCGGGGCGGCCTCTGGGTTCGGGCGTCTACTGGGTGACGCTGCGCGCCGCGGACGAGATCCTGGTCGGCCGGCGCCTCGTCTGGCTGACGCGCTGAGGCGGTGCGGCCCGGGCTCAATGCGC
>Ga0194127_10002474_pt1 | contig 25137 bp, 26 predicted proteins | sample TA2KigC100mmetaG_FD_148624 | JGI IMG/M metagenome (GOLD analysis project Ga0194127, IMG submission 148624) | Freshwater microbial communities from Lake Tanganyika, Tanzania - TA2015036 Kigoma Deep Cast 100m | ecosystem: Environmental > Aquatic > Freshwater > Lake | place: Tanzania: Lake...
AGTCTTGCGCCAGTGCCTGGTCTCTGTCTGATAGCAGGGCGTGGTATTCGGGGTGGGCCAGTACCCAGTCGCGGGCCATACTCTCCAAAGGTGAGAGCGGTGTCTGTGCCTGGGTCTTTTCCCAGACAGAGACAAAGAATTCGCGCACTTCATCTTTGGTTGGCTGAAAGAGCATGCCTGTTATTGTGCCCTTAACATGCTCCTAAAATCGCCCCGAATTGCTAGAGCCCTTCGTGTCAATCGCTCGGGCCCTGCAGGAGATTCGCGACTCCACCTTCGTTCCGTCGCAAATAACCCCTGCAGTCCCTCGGGCTGCGCACCGCAAATAGCTGCCGCATATCACCACAAGGCACAGCTGCCACCCCCAAGCACGAAGGGCCGGGGAGCGCATGAACGGGACGCCGACGAGCGTTGCGAATGCCGCGAGGAGGCGACCGGTCATGGGCTAGACCGGCCTTAAATGTTAGCTGTTGCCCGGGTCCTGGATCCAGTTCGCTCGGGCCCTGCAGGAGATTCGCGACTCCACCTTCGTTCCGTCGCAAATAACCCCTGCAGTCCCTCGGGCTGCGCACCGCAAATAGCTGCCGCATATCACCACAAAGCGAAGTTGCCCCGCCAAGCACGAAGGGCCGGGGAGCGCATGAACGGGCGGCCGACGAGCGTTGCGAATGCCGCGAGGAGGCGACCGGTCATGGGCTAGACCGGCCTTAAATGTCAGCACATGCTCGGGCCCTAGCCCCCTGCTTCGGCAAGGGTTGTTTTGCGCTTGAAGTCGCAGAGATCTGCAATACCGCAGCGCCAGCATTCTGGCCTTCGCGCCTTACAGACATAGCGGCCATGCAGAATCAGCCAGTGGTGGGCGTTGCGCTGAAACTCTTGGGGCACCAGCCGCACAAGACGGTCTTCGACTTCGCGCACCGTCTTGCCCCAGGCAATACCCGTGCGGTTTCCCACCCGAAAGATATGGGTGTCCACGGCAATTGTGGGCCACCCAAATGCCGTGTTGAGTACCACATTGGCGGTCTTGCGGCCCACCCCCGGAAGCGACTCAAGCGCCTCACGGTCTTCGGGTACCTGGCCCTGGTAACGCTCAACTAAAATACGGCAGGTCTGAATCAGGTGTTTGGCCTTGGTGCGGTATAGCCCAATAGCAGCGATATAGGGGACAAGCTTTTTCTCGCCGAGGGCCAGAATCGCCTCAGGGGTATTGGCCACCGGAAAAAGACGCCGCGTTGCCGCGTTTACTGACACATCGGTTGCCTGGGCCGACAGCAAAACCGCAGCAAGGAGTTCGAAGGGCGTTGTGAATGCCAACTCCGTGGTGGGGTTCGGGTCGGCCTGTGCCAGTCGCGCAAATATCGCTCGGCGCTTTTCCGCATTCATGGGTGGCTTAGCGCAGTGGGGCGCGAGAGCGGGCGGTTTTCTTCTGTGCTGCGCGAGCCCGGGCCGCGGCCAGAATTGCCTTCTGCTTTTGCGTGATGCCCGGCTTGTCTTTCAGTGCCTGCTTGGTGGGCTGGGTAAGTCTTGCCTGGCGGGCAAGAAAGCGGCCGCGCGCGGCAGATGCCCTATCCGCATCCCATACCACTGCAGGCCTTGGCACCACCATGTCGATGCAGTCGACAGGGCAGGGGGGCAGGCACAGCCCACACCCAGTGCAGTCTTCTGCAATCACCTGATGCAACTGCTTGAACCCACCGATAATGGCGTCGACCGGACAGGACGCGATGCACAGTGTGCATCCTATGCAGCGCTGGGGGTCAATCACAGCGGTCTGGATGGGCCCCTCTTGGCCACAGTCTGGGTCAAGTGGTATCTCAGGCATTCCAGTAATGGCAGCCAGCTTTGCTATGCCCAAGTGCCCGCCCGGAGGGCAGCGGTTAATTAATGCGCGCCCCTCGACTATTGCCTCAGCATAGGGCCGACAGGCCGTGTATCCACAGCGTTGACACTGGGTCTGGGGCAGCAGGGCATCAATCTGATTAATGAGAGAAGCAAGACGTTCTGCTTCGGGGCTGCCCTCAGGCTGCCTCAGACCTGTCTGCGCCTCGGGTTCTTCCTGATGACTGGGCATGTCGGCTGATGAACTCGGTGATTTTGGGCGCAACCAGGTTACGCCAACGCTTTCCGCTAAATATGCCGTAGTGGCCTGCTCCCGGTACCTCGTAATGGTCGTGTCGGTCGTTGGCGATACCAGTGCAGAGCTTGTGGGCCGCCTTGGTCTGACCAATGCCCGAGATGTCATCAAGCTCGCCTTCGATGGTCAGTAGCGCGGTTCTGCGAATGTCCTGTGGCCGAACCCTTTTTCCTTCTACGTCCCATAGGCCACGCGGCAGAAGGTGTTCCTGGAACACGGTACGAATTGTCTCGAGGTAAAAGTCGGCAGACAGATCGAGTACCGCGTTGTATTCATCGTAGAACTCGCGGTGGGCCTCAGCGCTTTGGTCCTCGCCAATGAGCAGGTGCTCAAAGTAGTCGTAGTGCGAAGTGGCATGCCGGCTGGGATTCATGGCAATAAAGCCTGCGTACTGCAGAAATCCTGGGTAGACCTTACGCAGGTAGCCCGGATAACGCTGCGGCACGGTGTAGATCATGTTGCGCTCGAACCATTTGTAGCTGTTCTTGGTGGCAAGGTTGTTTACCGCAGTCGGACACTCGCGCGGGTCTATCGGCCCGCCCATCATAATCATTGTGGTAGGCTGGGTTGGCTCATCATCGCTGGCCATCAGTGACACTGCTGCAAGGACCGGCACGGTGGGCTGACAGACAGAGATCACATTGACCCCTGGGCCCAAGGTTCGAATAAATTCCTGTACATAAGACACATAGTCGTGCAGGTGAAAGGCCCCTTCGATCAGGGGAACCATTCGGGCGTCCAGCCAGTCGGTAATGTAGACATCGTGGTCACAGAGCAGGCGCTTTACAGTATCCCGCAGCAGGGTTGCATGATGCCCAGACATGGGCGCAACGACGAACACCTTGCTGCCGGAATTGGCCATGGCCTTGCCGGACCTGACCAGCGTCTTCTCAAAATGCACCAGCCTGCAGAAGGGCCGCTCGGTTTCGATCTGGTCGTGCACCCGAACCCTGCCCTCTGGGGTCTCAACTTCGCCGATGCGCCACGCGGGCTTCTCGTAGGCCTTGCCAATGCGGTGGGCGAGGTCAAGCGATGCGGCGATTCGCTTAGACAGCGGGGAATACGTGAGCGGACTGTAGGGATTGGTGTAGAGCTGCGAGGCAGCATGCGCCCACTGCGACAGCGGGTGCAGGAAGGCACGTTGCAGTTCGTGTAGTTGGTAAAGCAAGCGGGGCTCCCAGTCTTGTTTTTATCAGCGTCAGACCATAGCAGAGTTGATCAGGGTTTTACCAGTAGTTTTCCGTTGCGATTTGTCCAGGACGATTTGATCGGGCCGAGACAAAGCCACGCTCTTTTAAGGCCAGTCGGGTATCTGCCACCATCTCGGGGTTGCCACAGAGCATGATTTTGGAATCCGACAAGGTCAGCGCCTGACCACAAGCCTCTTCCAGCGCGCCTGAGCGAATCAGGCTGGGAATTCGGGCCTGCAGGCTGCCTGTTATCGGCCCTGGATTGCCTCGGGTGATGACGGGCTGGTAGTGCAATTTTTCCGCCCATGTTCCGAAGACCTCATGCTGCCTAATCTCCAGAATCTGTTCTCGATAGGCGAGTTCTTCTGCAGACCGAACACTGTGCACAAGAACGATTTTGGTAAATGACTCCCAGGTAAGGGGGTCTTGCAAGAGAGACAGAAAAGGGGCGAGCCCGGTGCCCGAGGACAGCAGCCAGAGGTCTCCTGCAAGGGCAAACCGCTCCAGGGTGAGAAACCCATGGTTCTGCATCTCCATCCACAGCGTATCGCCCTCACGCATCCGGCTCAGCCGAGAGGTAAATGCCCCGTCGGGCACGATAATTGAGTAATACTCAAGGAAGGGGTCAAAAGGCCCAGAGGCAATCGAATAGGCTCGCCAGATCCATTGCGCAGCGGGGTCTTGGCTTGATTCGCGCGGTATGCCGAGCCGGGCGAACTGCCCCGGGGTGAACCGAAAGCCCTCGGGCCGCTCGGTGCGAAAGGAAAAAAGATGGTCGGTGTGTGCCCAGACGGCGGTGACCCGAACGGCTACTTTATCGCTCAAGAAGATGCCGTTTTTCTTTCACCTTGGCCCAGTCATCGGCGTCAGAAGGGTGGGCTTCAAGCCGCGTAATACTGGGCCAGACCCGGGAAAGCTCGACATTGATTGCTATGAAATCCTTTTGGCTATCAGGCACGTCTTCCTCTGCGTAGATAGCATTAACAGGGCATTCGGGGATACAGACCGCGCAGTCGATACACTCATCGGGGTCGATTACTAGGAAGTTGGGACCTTTGCGAAAACAGTCTACGGGGCAGACGTCCACGCAGTCCGTATAGCGGCATTTAATACAGGATTCGGTGACAACATGGGTCATGGCAATGCGTCTCTACGAAGGGATTACAAAGGATCTGGTGAATAATGCCTAGAATTCAAAAAGTGTAGCGCTATTCCCGTAGGCCTGCTCCGGCATACGCGGTATAAGGAAATATCTATGGACACCCAGCAGAGTCGCGACAAGATCCTCGCCCGTATTCGCGCCCTCCAGGGCCACTCGGCCAGTGTGCGCGAGCGCGAACTTGGCGCCGCGCAGGCCTATCTGGCCTATCACCCGGAGGGTCCGCAGCCCCGGCTTATGGGCGATCTTGTGGAAAGGTTTGAGGCCCAGTCGCGCAGGCTTTCGGCCAGCGTTGCCCGAATTGCCCGGCGCGATATGGTACCCAGCGAGGTGGCTCGGTATCTTCGGGCCGAAGGCATTGCGCCCCGTGCCGTCTGCTGGCCTGCGTTTGCCAGCCTCGACTGGACGGGGTCTGGGCTGCAGGTTGAGGGGCGGGCTCCCGTGCGCGACGACCCAGCGCCCGATCTGGTGGGAATTACGGGCTGCTTTGCAGCCATTGCCGAGACTGGCACCCTTGCCATGGTCTCAGGGCCAGAGACACCGGCCTCAATGACCCTTCTCCCCGAGACCCATATTGCGCTGGTGCACGCATCCCGTATCTGCCCCTACATGGAAGACGTTTTTGTACGGCTCCGGGGCGAGCGCGCTACCATGCCGCGCGCGCTGAACTTTATCTCGGGCCCCTCGCGCACCGCCGATATTGAGCAGACCCTGGTTCTCGGCGCCCATGGCCCCTACCGGGTACACCTGATTATCTTGGAGAATGAATAATGGCCCGTCCCCGCCTTCTGGTTACCCGCCGTATTTACCCGGACGTTCTTGAACGCCTGATTGCCCATTTTGAGGTCTCGCATAATCAAGAGTCTGATACGCCTCGGTCTAAGCAGGAGCTTATTGACCTCATCGCCCCTAGCGAGTACCTCTTCTGCACCGTAGCCGACCGCATCGATGCGGACATTCTGGCGGCTGCTCAGGGCCTGAAAATGATCGCTACCGGCGCGGTGGGTACGAATAACATCGACCTCGCCGCCTGCCGGGCCCGAGGCATTCCTGTATCAAATACCCCTGATGTTCTTACCGAGACCACGGCCGATTTTGGCTGGGCCTTGATCATGGCCACGGCCCGGCGCATCGGCGAGGCAGAGCGGTATGTGCGTGGGGGCCACTGGAAAGGATGGTCGTTTGACCAGATTACCGGGGTGGATGTCTATGGAAGTACTCTTGGCATTATTGGCATGGGCCGCATTGGCGCTGCCATTGCCCGTCGTGCCCAGGGGTTTGGCATGCAGGTGCTTTATCACAACCGTTCACGGGCCCAGCAGGAACAGGCTGCCCGTTATGTAGACAAAGAGACCCTGCTGCGCAGTGCCGACTTTGTTATCTTGGTAGTGCCCTACTCGCAAGAGACCCATCACCTGATTGCGAAGGCCGAGCTTGCACTCATGAAGCCCACCGCCTGCCTCATTAATATTGCCCGAGGCGGCGTGGTGAACGATGCGGATCTGCTTGCTGCCCTGCAGGCTCGCCAGATTCGGGCTGCCGGGCTCGATGTCTTTGAAAATGAACCGGCACTCTTGCCTGGCTTCTGCCAGCTCGATAATGCGGTACTCACCCCGCACATTGCCAGCGCCACGCGGGCAACGCGCGGCGCCATGAACCATTTGGCGGCTGACAACTTGCTGGCACACCTGGCAGGGCGGCCCTTAAAGACACCGGTGGCCTAGTAGCGCTATACTAGGACGTTTTTTTCCTTGCCACACCCAAACATGCGTGCCCGGTGTTCTTAAGGCGCCTTTGGGGTGGCGTTCACCACAAGGCAAAAGGAGTGTCACGTTCATGCGTCACTACGAAGTTGTTTTTATTGTTCACCCCGATCAGAGCGAGCAGGTGCCCGCAATGATCGAAAAATATTCCGCCATCATCGCCAGCCAGGGAGGCAAGGTGCATCGCCTCGAAGACTGGGGCCGCCGGCAGCTGGCCTATCCCATTGAAAAGCTCGCCAAGGCCCATTACGTGCTCATGAATGTTGAGTGCGGCCAAGCTGAGCTTGGCGAACTTGAGCATGCCTTCCGTTTCAACGATGCGGTCTTGCGCCATCTGATGGTGAAAATGAAGAAGGCAGAGACGAGCCTGTCGCCCATGATCAAAGTCATTCAGCGAGAAGAAGCCCGTAAGGTGGCTGCGGAGTCGTTGGCAGCCTGATAAGGCGCGGCTGGTAATTAAAGGGTTCGCGGAGGTTTGCCCAATCGTCTGGTGCTTCAGGCCAGCCTAGCAGTCAAGAAGCCGCTTCGGTATAGCCCCACGGGCGCGGCGGTTCTCGAATGCACGGTATGGCATGCCTCAGAAGTAGACCAGGGGGCATCGCGTCGTAGGCTGTCCTTCTTTACCGCGGTCAAGGCAGTTGGGCCGGTGGCAGAACAGCTCTCAATGCAGCCGATTGGTCAGGCGCTGGTACTTGTGGGGTTTGTTGCCCCCCGAGCAGCCGCCCGAAGCCGCGAAGAAGCAGCCGCCCGACCTGTCAGTGGATTGATTTTTAACGTAACAGAATTTGAAACTGGAGATTAAGTATGGCTTTTGGAAAAAAACCCTATGACAAGAAAAAACCTCGTCGCCCCGCCCAGTCGGCCTTGTTTAAGCGAAAGCGGGTCTGTCGTTTTACCGCAGACAAGGTCGAGCAGATTGACTACAAGGACATCGACACGCTGAAGGATTTTGTCACCGAAACAGGTAAGCTCATTCCCGCCCGCATCACCGGAACCAGCGCCCGCTATCAGCGTCAGCTCACCACGGCCATTAAGCGTGCCCGGTTTCTCGCGCTCATGGCCTTTACTGACAACCATTAATCAGGAGTTCCTCCATGCAAGTAATCCTTATGGATAAGGTGGCCAACCTTGGCATGCTTGGCGAAGTGGTGCGCGTCAAAGATGGATACGCCCGAAACTTTCTCATTCCGCAGGGAATGGCCCGACGTGCCACCCAGGCGGCCATTGCCGAGTTTGAGGCGCGTCGTGTCGAGCTGGAGAAGACAGCGGCCGCAAAGCTAGCGCAGGCCCAGGCGCTTGCCGGTAAGCTCGAAGGCACAGTGGTGGAGATTCGGCAAAAGGCTGGCGTTGATGGCCGTCTCTTTGGCTCGGTTACCAACTTTGACATCGCGGAGGCATTAAAGGCCAAGGGTCTAGAGGTGGCCAAGGCCCAGGTGCGCATGCCCAATGGCCCTTTAAAGGCAGTCGGCGAGTTTGCGCTTCAGGTTAGCCCGCACACCGATGTGGCATCCACCATCACGGTGCGTGTTGTTGGCGAGGCTGCCTAGCCCCTAGCCTTTTCTCTTCGGTTCCGACCGCATGGTCATGGCAGTCGATCCTACCGTTTCGCTTCGCCTGCCGCCGCACTCTGCCCAGGCAGAGGCGGCCGTTCTCGGTGGCCTTCTAATCGACAATACGGCATGGGACCGCATTGGCGACCTGGTTCGTCCTGAGGACTTTTACCGCGCCGACCACCGGCAGATCTTTGGGGCGATCTCTCGTCTCATTGATCAGTCCAAGCCCGCCGATGTGGTCACGGTTTTTGAGCTGCTGCAGCAGCTTGGCCAGTCCGAAGAGGTAGGTGGACTGCCCTATCTCAATAGCCTGGCGCAGGAAACACCCTCGGCAGCCAACATACGCCGCTATGCCGAGATCGTACGTGACCGGGCAATCCTGCGGCAGCTGGTGGGTGTCAGCGATGAGATTGCCACTTCGGCATTAAACCCCGAGGGCCGCGAGACGCGACAGATTCTTGATGAGGCCGAGACCAAGATTTTTCGCATTGGGGAAGAAGGGTCGCGTGGTCGCCAGGGCATTGTCTCCTTCGACCAGGTTATCAAAGCGGTAGCCCGCCGCATTGACGAGCTCGCCAATAATCCGAATCCCTCCGATGTAACAGGAGTGCCCACCGGCTTTCTTGATCTTGACCAGAAGACAGCGGGGATGCATGGCGGAGACCTGATCATTGTTGCGGGTCGTCCCAGCATGGGAAAGACCTCTTTTGCCCTCAATATTGGCGAGCATGTCGCTATCGATCAGGGGCTTCCCATCATCGTCTTTAGTATGGAAATGGGGGCGGAACAGCTTGCCCTGCGCATGATCTGTTCGGTGGGCCGTATCGATGCCCAGCGGCTGCGCACCGGACGGCTCGCTGATGAAGACTGGGACAGGCTTACCCATGCACTCGAACGCATGAAGGGCGTGCCTGTGTTTATTGACGAGACCCCCGCCTTAAACCCGCTTGAGCTCAGGTCGCGGTCTCGAAGACTTGCCCGCCAGGCCGGCGGCCTTGGGCTTATTGTGGTCGACTATATTCAGCTCATGAGCGGAACAAGTACCGGTGAGAACCGGGTCAGCGAGATCTCTGAGATTACCCGGTCGCTCAAGAGCCTTGCCAAAGAACTGAACTGCCCAGTTATTGCGCTCTCGCAGCTCAACAGAACCGTTGAGCAACGCACTGACAAACGTCCTGTTATGAGTGACCTGCGGGAGAGTGGTTCGATAGAACAGGATGCAGATGTGATTCTGTTTATCTACCGCGATGAGGTCTATCGCCCCGAATCGCCCGACAAGGGTGTCGCTGAGATCATTATCAGTAAGCAGCGCAATGGCCCTATTGGAACGGTGCGACTTACCTTCCTGGGACAGTTTACAAAGTTTGAAAATCATGCACCCCCAGCGCCTTCTGGCTATGGGGCAGGCGCACCCTTCTAAGCACAGTTCACGGGAAGAAAGGGCAGACCAATGACCGCACCGAAGGCTCTTCTGCATAGCTACTGGCGATCCTCGGCCGCCTATCGGGTTCGGCTGGCACTGAACTTTAAACAGATTGACTATGACATGGTCTATGTCAACCTTCGGCAAAATGCCCAGTCGTCTGATGACTATCTGGCAATGAATCCCGAGGGCCTTGTGCCGCTTCTAGAGATCGATGGGCTGCGGCTTACCCAGTCGATGGCGATTATGGAATACCTGGAGCAGACGCATCCAGCACCTGCGCTACTACCTGACGATGCTGCAGGCCGGGCGCGCGTTCGGGCCTTAGCCCAGTTTATTGCCTGCGAGATTCACCCCATTAATAACCTGCGCATCTTGCGGTATCTTACCGGACCCTTGGGCATATCGGAGCAGGCCAAGGACACCTGGTATGCCCACTGGGTGCGTGATGGTCTTGTGCGTTTTGAAAAGCGGCTTGCTGAGGCTGATACCAGACTTTTCTGCCATGGCGATGCCCCAAGCCTTGCCGACTGCGTTCTGATGCCTCAGGTGTTTAATGCCCGGATTATGAAGGTGCCCATGCAGGGTCTCGACCGGATTCAAGAGATTGAATCGCGGATGCTGGCGCTGGATGCGGTGCGGCTAGCCTACCCGTTTAGCCAGAAAGACGCCGTGGGTGAGGCAGGGCCCATGGCCCTGCCTGATCGCAGTTCTTAGCGCAGCACAAGCACCGGCATCGATGCCTGGGCGAGTACCTTTTGGGTTTCGCTGCCAAGCATCAGCTTCACCAGGCCGGTTCTGCCGTGCGAGGCCATGGCGATAAGATCGCATTTGCTTTTTTCGGCCGCTTTAACAATCGCGTCTGCGGGAAAGTCGCTGGTCTCATAGGAGACGCTGCATTTCACACCCGCGGTTTCGCAGGCCTTCTGCAGTGTAGACAGATAGCCCATGGCAATTTTTTTGGCATGGGCTTGCATTTCCTCAACGGGTACATAGTTAGAGGGTATGTATTCACTGTAGTAGTTGAACTTGTACTCGGGCGTTACGTGAAACCCGGTTATCTTGGCGCCCGTGCTCTTGGCAAGGGCCACTGCCTTTTTCATGGCTTTTTTAGAAAGATCTGACCCATCGATGGGTACAAGGATATTTTTAAACATGGCAATTACTCCTTTATTGAGAAGGTGAGGAGGCAACGGGCCTACTCATCTTTTTATTTTCATGCGACTGGATTTCCCAGTGAATGACATAGGTCAGAATAACCCGCAAAATAACAATGGCACCGAGCATGGCCACTTCATCGAGAGTCTGCACCATGACGGTTTTAAGGATCTCTGCCCCAAGCTTAAACTCCAGGCCAACGGCAAGCGCCTTTGCCAGCATCACCTTGATGTTTTCATCGCTGAAGTCAAACCGCCGTATCAGATAAAGAACAAAGGCACGGACGGCGGTCAGTGAGATGACAAGAATTCCCATCCACTCAAGGGTGTGAATGATAAACAGCAGAATCTGCTAAGACACTGGCCCCATGGTTTGGCTGCTCCCTATGAATTTTTGTTATTGCAATAGCACTATGCCATGGATGGTCTTCGCCATGAAGGCAGGCTGCACAAATGCCGTGGAGCAACGAGCTTTTGGGCTGGCTAGCCCAGCATGGTCTCGGCAAGTGCCACAGCCTTGGCGGGGTCGCTGCAAATTTTGGCACCTGCGAGCAGCGGAGAGGACTCAGAGATATTCTGTATACCAAAGATGGCGCCCCCCACCAGAAACCCCAGTTGCGGATTCTTTGCGCTTGCCTTCAGTGCAGTAATCAGACCCGCCAAGTCGTTGAGCTGGTTTTGGGTAGAGACTGATATGCCGACGATGTCGATCCATTCGTGGGCAAGGGTATGGACAAGGGCCGAACGCTGCGAGGAAATCTCGAGAACCACCTGCCAGCCGGCCTTGCGAAAGAATCCTGAGATCATGACTGGGCCCAGAATATGCTGGGAACCGGGGGCGCTTGAGAGCAGGATACGATGACTAAGGCCTGGCTCCTGGGGGCCGGAAAGGTAGTCGTAGCCCAATCGGTGGGTGATCTCGTGCATACGTATCAGCCCCTGGGTAACTTGTACAAAGTCATACTGGTCTTGTTCCCATTGCGCGCCCAGGTAGCGGGCCGCAGGGCCGATCAGATCCAGGAACACGGTTTCTGCGGACATTCCAGACTGGATGATCTGGTTGCTGAACTCTTGCGCCTCTCCTGGTCTTCCCGAGACACACAGGCTTGCAAAGCGCACAACATCCTCGGACACCGGACCCACCTGCCGGGAAATCGGGCTAGCCTCAGCCGACGGACCAGCCTGATGCGCCTCTAGCAGACGCGGGATGATCTCTTGATTAATAACAACGCCGATCGACGTTTTACAGTCCGTCTCCATGTCTGCCCCCCGCAGCAATCGGACCAAAATATGGTGTTGAGGCTTTTTTCATGACGGCCCGAGCGTGTATTGTAGGCCCGAGTGTTCCCCTGTGGGGGGGGTGAAAATCAAGTGGTACCCTAATACCCATGGATGTAGACGATATTGACACCAATATTCTGAAGAAAGTCCTTGTGGGGCTTTTGGTAGCCGTCTTGGTGATTTTGGGCGGCCTTTTCTTTTATTTTCAAGTCTTTAGCCGTATTGGAGGTCCAGTACTCATCGAGGTACAGGTGACCCTGGAAAATCGCTGCGAGCTTCCGGACAGCGTATTTATGGTGCGGGCAATGCCCAATGGCCCGCAGGCGGCGTTTTCGGGTGGTAAGGCCCGATTACTTGCCTACACGGGCCGCAGGGTAAAGCTCGTGGCCAACAGTAGGTTTCCCGGTTTCGACTTTGAGGGCGATGAGGCCGATGTTAGGCCCAAGGTTACCCTCACGGCCATCTGCGAGCATCAGCAGCGGTTCCGGGAGACCTCGAAGTCGATGCGAGAGGGCTTTAATGCCCCCCAATAACCTTCGCCTCGCCCTCCTGCTCTTTTAAAGACTTCCTGCGGCGCCTTTTCTGGTTTGCAGACGCTTCTGAAAGTCTTCAAGGGCCATAACCAGGGCCGGGGTAAGCAGCATCTGTAGGGCAGTTCCTATCAGCACGCCCACGCCAATCGACACCGCAAGGGGAATCAGGAACTGGGCCTGTATGCTGCGCTCGATAATTAATGGGAATATGCCCAGAAAGGTGGTGATCGCCGTGAGCAAAATGGGCCGAAACCGGCTCATACAGGCCTGCACAATGGCCTCTGCGGTATCGGCCGTGCGCTGCTTCTGTTCGTTGATAAAGTCTATAAGCACCAGTGACCCGTTGACGATGATGCCGGCCAGGCCAATGATGCCAAACAGGCTTGTAAGGCCCATAGATAGCCCCATGGTGAGATGCCCAATCACCGCGCCCACCAGCCCGAACGGAATAGACACCAGTACGATCAAGGGCTGTACATAAGAGCGAAATGCCAGTGCCAAAAGGGCATACATACAAAAAACTGCCAGTACAAAATTCTTGGCAAGGGCAGGAAGGGTCTTGCCCTGCTCGCCCTGTTCGCCCCCCATGGCATAACGAAACCCAGGAATACGCTGCAAGACCTCGGGGAAGACCTCTTTTATCAGCTGCTCGTTTACCTGCTGGCCTGTCACAACGCGGCTATCGACTTCGGCAAAGATGGTGGATATTCGGCGGCCGTCACGCCGGATGATGGTAGAGGGGCTATTGCCCATGCGTAGTTCAGCCACCTCATGCAGAGGAACAAAGGCCCCGGCGGGTGTGCGAATCCGGGTGTTGGCCAGGCTTGCCAGGCTCTCGCGCTCACTGGATGGAAGCCGGACATAGACCCGCACCTCGTCGCGCCTGCGTTGAATCCGCACGGCCTCCGAGCCAAAGAAGGCGGCGCGCATCTGCTGCGAGACGGCATCAAGGGTGAGGCCAAGCGCCTGGGCCGAGGCCTTGAGCTGAAACTGAATCTCCTGCTTTCCCGGCTGCTGGTCATTACGGATATCGAACACTCCCGCCATCTCGGCCAAGGACTGCTCAATCTGGGCGATGGCCTGGCCTAGCTCCTCGGGGCTTGGTGCTGAGACATCAATCTGAATCGGTGATCCCAGCTGAATCACGTTCGAGGCAAAGGTGAGCTTTCGCAGTCCTTCCGGCCGCCCGGCGGCCTCGCGCCAGGCGAGCTCAAATTCTTTTGCCGTAACCGTGCGTGACTCGGGGTCGAGCAGCTCGAAGACAACCGATGCCTTATTACCCTGCCCGAGACCAAGGGCGCCTACTTCTCCCGGCCCACTGACCTCTGGGCGTCCCACATTCAGATAGACCGCCTGAACCAGCGCCTCTCCGCTAGGGTCGGGCAGACTGCGCGCGGCTGCAAGGCCTGCCTGCTCAATGCGCTGGGCCATACGCAGTGTTGCCTCTGCCGTGCTGCCAGGACTGAGCTCCAAAGAGGCGGTGACATACCGGCCCTCGACCTGCGGAAAGAACGAGAACCGCAGCAGCCCGGAGCTGATGGTTCCCAGGGTAAGCAGAAATATGCTGATGGAGGCAGCAATGATTACCCCATAGCGACGCGTGGCGTAGACAAGGGCAGGCCGCAGCGCGGACTCGGTAAACCGCCGCAGGCCCGCATCAAAGGACTGGCGTATCGCAAAGAGCTTTCGGCTTGCCCAGTTCTTGGGGGCATAGCCAACGACCTTTAAGTGGGCGAGGTGATGCGGCAGAATAAACATGGCCTCAATCACCGAAATAGCCACGACAATAATGATGATGGCTGGAATCTGAAACAGAAACTTTCCTGTGGTGCCTGGGGTAAACAACAGCGGTACGAAGGCCACAATGGTGGTCGACACCGCCAGAATGATCGGTATCGCCACTCGTTGCGCGCCGGCCACCGCCGCATCTACCTCGGGCGTGCCGCGTTCATTCTCCGACCAGATGTTCTCTGCCGACACTATAGCATCGTCGACCACGATGCCAATAGCCAGAATAAAGGCAAAGAGCGACATCATGTTTAAAGAGATGCCCAGCCAGGGCATAACGGCAAAGGTGCCGATGAAAGAGACGAATATCCCCAGAGATACCCAGAAGGCAAGTCGTAAATCCAGAAACAGGGTCAGGGCGGCCATCACCAAAAGAAGCCCGATCACCCCGTTTTTGATCAAAAGCTCAATACGGTTCTTAAACTCCACCGAGTCGTCCCGCCAGAATGCAACCGAGACATCGGGCGGCAGGTTTGGCCTTAGGTTCTGCTCTAGGTAGTCTTTCACCCGGCCAATGACCGAGAGCACCTTCTCGTCGCCAACCCGAAAAACACGGACAAAGGCAGCGGGCTTGCCGTTGTACCGAATAATCAGGTCTTCATCGCGAAAACCATCATTAATATGCGCGATATCGCGTAGACGCACAGCGGTGCCTGTTGCCGAGGAGGCGACGACCAGTTGCTCGAAGTCTGCCCGGTCGTAGCGCCGACCCTTTGCGCGCAGCAGTATCGACTCGCCGTCGGCCTTGATCTCGCCGCTTGGCAGGTCAAGGCTGCCTCGCCGAATGGTTGCCGCCACATCATTCAGAGTCAGGCCAAGCGCGCGTAGGGTGTCTTGTGATACTTCCACAGAAACCTCGTAACTGCGCACGTTGGCTACCTGCACGAGCGAGACTCCAGCGGTGCGTGAGAGGTCTTCTTTTACTTGATGCGCCAGCTCCCGCAGGGAGCGTTCCGACTGGTCTCCATAGAGCACAAGGTCTACCACCCGCTGCTTGCTGATCAGTTGTCGCACAGAAGGCGTTTCAACTTCGGCGGGCAGGCTGATACGGTCAACGGCCGACTTAACGTCATCAAGCCGATTCGCGGCCACCTCGTCCCTACGCAGTTCAACACGTACAACGCCTGTGCCTTCAGCCGCAATTGAGGTTATGCGCTCTATGCCGGCCATTCCTTCGAGCTGCTCCTCAATCTTTCGCAGCAGCGCCTCTTCAATCTCGTCAGGCGCCGCTCCCGGGTAGGCTACGCGAACTTCCAGGACATCGAGTTCGATGAGAGGGAAGACCTCCTGCTTCATGGCCAGAGCACTGAGCAGCCCCGCCAGCAGAATAAGCACCATTAGCAGGTTTGCAGCAACCGGATGGCGGGCCATCCAGGCAATGAGTCCATTCATACGAGCAGACCCTAGCCTGGAGGGCCTTTGGTTATTGGCTCCTGGGTACGCAGCCTCATTCCCGCAATCGGCACCTGAAGATCTGAGGTGATCAACTGGAATCGCCCCGGTAGCCCCTGCAGTGCGATGTAGGCGGTCTGGTCAGACTCATAGAGCAGCCGGATGGGATAGATGCGCAGGGTCTGCTGGTCATCCAGCACCCAGATCTGCTGGCCCTCGCGGACTGCCTTGCGGGGGATGCGGGCAAAGGGCTCTGGCCGAAGCCCCTCAATCTCCACCTGGGCAAACATCCCCACCAGCAATGGGGGCTGGCTCGAAGCCGCATCGTCATTGGGCCTGAGGCTTAGCCACGGGTTCTCCACCGCTACCACCACGTTAAACGTGCGGGTTGTGGGGTCCACGGCCGCCTCTACCCTGTCGACTCGAGCTGGCCACCGTAGGCTCTGGCCCCCGTGGTTTACCAACACCTCGGCCAAGGGCTGCTGGCCCTGGCGGGCAGCAGATGCCCCTTTTCGCCAGACATCACCCAGCAGGGCGAAGTCGCGATCGGTCAGCGAAACGGTTACCTCCAGACGGTCGCTTGGAAAGACGCGCGCCAGTTCACGGCCGGGCTGGACAATTTCTCCGGGGCTCACCCGTTGTGACAGCACTATTCCTGAATAGGGAGCAGCGATCTGACTGCGCCTGAGGTCGATGGTGCGCGTATCCACCAGGGCCTGCGCCCGCGCCAGCGCTGCTGCGGCCTGATCGCGCTGGCTGGTGCGCTCGTCAAGTGTCTGCTGCGAGAGAAAGCCCTTGGCAATCAGGTCCTGGGTTCTGGTGTAGAGCTGATCGGCAAGCCGCAGGCTGGCCTGGGCACTGGCCAGATCAGCCTGGGCCTGGGCAAGTGCGGCGTTAAAGGGTGCGGGATCAAGGCTGATCAACCGATCACCTCGGGCAAACTGCCCTCCCGCCAGCAGCTTCGGATGCACCTCAGACACCCTCCCGGAAACCTCCGCCGCAATGATGAGCTCATGCCGTGGTTTAACGACCCCACTGCCACCAATACGAATGCCACCTGGGGCAGCGCTGACGGTCTCGACCTGCACAAGCGGTGGGGGCTTGATGGTGGGCTGCACTACTGGCCGGGGCTTGAGCACATTGAGCAGCACAAATCCTAAAATGCCCGCAGCCAGTATGGCCGGAATGACCCAGCGTTTAGAAGAGCTTAGAGAGGAAGACATCATTTGATCATGACATATCTCGATGACGGCGCTTTTGCCCAGCATGTGGTAATGAATCAGGCCGGTCTAGCCCATGACCGGTCGTCGCCTCGCGAAAGGCAGGCACGCTCGTCGGCCGCCCGTTCATGTGCTCCCCGGCCCTCCGTGCTTGGAGCGGCAGCTGCGCTTTGGGTGGTACGCGGCAGCTATTTACGGTGCGCAGCCCGAGGGACTGCAGGGGTTATTTGCGACGGAACGAAGGTGGAGTCGCGAATCTCCTGCAGGGCCCGAGCGAACTGGGTATAGGGCCCAAGCAATTGCGACGATTAATGGCCGGTCTAGCCCATGACCGGTCGTCGCCTCGCGAAAGGCAGGCACGCTCGTCGGCCGCCCGTTCATGTGCTCCCCGGCCCTCCGTGCTTGGAGCGGCAGCTGCGCTTTGGGTGGTACGCGGCAGCTATTTACGGTGCGTAGCCCGAGGGACTGCAGGGGTTATTTGCGACGGAACGAAGGTGGAGTCGCGAATCTCCTGCAGGGCCCGAGCGAAATGCTTGCAGGGCCCGAGCGATTGGCACCCAGGGCCCTTCGTTCTTGGAGCGGCGGCTGCGCTTCGAAGGTGCTCGCTTATTCTTGGGGGAGCGCGACTGCGAGAACCAGGCCGATGGACAGCGCCACTAGAGGCATGCCTGCCTGCAGGATCGACGCCCCTTGATCCCAGAGTTCCACAATAAAGGGCAGCGAGAGAACCGACAGCACGAGGCCTAGCATGCGTTGGGCCAGAAGCCCCCGCGAGAATGCCAAAGTAAAGACAAGGGCTATTGCTGCAGCCATAACCACGAGCGCGGAAATAAAGGCCGTGTCGCCAAGAACCGCGCCCGTTTGGCGGTAGGCTGAGTCGATTAAGGCAAACCCCGCAAGGCTCAGACAGACCGCCGCTGCCCGTGTGGGCCAATGCAGCCCCGCCGCTGGCGGCCAGAGCCCGCCGGATTTCACTGTTGGCGAGAGTACCGGTTTAGGCGCTGGCCTCGTTTCATTCAGGCCATCCTGGGCAACCGGTTCCTTTGGTGCCGAGGCAGACTCGGTGCGCCTTGCGCTGGGTCGTGGTGTTCCCCCCAAGTCTTGCAGCGCAGAGACCGCCTCAGTGACTCGCTGCAGCGCCGGGGTTTTGTCAGACAGCGACTGCAGTTGATTTTTGATGAGACCCACCGCCTGGGCATCCGGGCCCGTAATCTCCAGACGTTCGATAATTTCTTCGAGCAAGGCGCCAAGGTTATAGGCAACCAGGGCCATCGGATTCGTAATGGTGTTGGCCCGCAGGGTGGAGGGCCAGTAGCCGGAATAGGCCGATCCCGGAAGGGCGAGCCCGTTGGTTAATGGCGGGGGGCAGGCTAGCCCATGGCGCGCGCAGTAGTCGCGAAGCTCTGGGGAGTGCAAAAAGAAGTCGTTCCAGTCTGCCCGAAGGACTGCGATGAGTTCCGGATGGTGCAGCTTTTCCGACGGTATTAACCAGAGCGGCTTCTGCAGCGGTAAGCGGCTGCACAGGGCAAGGCCAAAGTCGACGATCATCGGCCTGCCTTTAGAGACCAGAATATTGCGACAGGCTAGGTCAAGGTGGTAGACCCCATGGTGACAAACCGCCAGTATTGCGGTGAGTATGTCTGGCCCCGTGGTTCTCAGCCAGGAGAGCCTGTCTGCATAGCGGCTGCCTATCTGGGCAAGTTCCTCCGTGAGCGCAATGCCGCCATGGGTCATCGTAATGGTGCACGCCTGATAGTCGGTGGCCAATACCCTAGGAACCGGCGCACCTCGTTGGCCAAGGTCGGTGAGCAGCTGGAGTTCTCGCGAAAGAAGATATGCGTCTTCAAAGGTCTTGACGAAATCGGTGCCTGCCTCTGCAATCCGCTCAGGTCGCGGTGTCTTGTCCAAGGCCATGGCTACTCCAGGCGCATCCATATCAGACAGACCGAGATGTCATCATCGCTCTGCCGGGAAAGCGCCAGCTGGCCAAGGCACTGGGCACAGTAGTTGAGGTCTTCTTGGCTCGGCTGCGCGCTACCGACCAGACGCAGCTGCTCCAGAAGATCGGTGGCTGACAGAAAGTCTCCGGCGCCATCGGTCATTAATGCAATAACCCAGTCGCCTGTTGCTGTTGACTCATACCAGAAGGGGCGCACTGGCACCGGCGATCCAATGAGCTGGGTTGGTCTTCCCCGGGCGTCTTGGTGCCGACCCAGGCTCGTGGCCTGCCGCCAGCCCAAAAAGGGCTGACGACGAAACGCCAGGACATAGCTATCGCCCACATGCAAGAGCTGCAACTGGCCTTCAAAAAATCGGGCTGCGGTAAGGGTGGCAGCAGACGCTTCAAACTCTTGATCAAGGCCTGCGCCGAGTTGGTCAAGGTGCATGCCTATAGCGGCGAGGTCCACCCCCGGGCGGTCTGGCGCGAGATCTCCTTTTAGAACCGGGCCCGAAAAGTATTCGAGAAAATGTCCGACCAAGGCGCGGGCGAAGTCTCCGCCACGGGGAGTGCCGTTGGCACCGTCACTTAAGACAAAGACCGGTTGCTGCGGGGCCGCGGTTGCAAAGGCATCGAAGCCCATGGCATGCAATGAGCCGGGCTCAGCCGCATTGATGAGAAGCCCCCAGGAGAGGGCGGTAAGCCTAGGCATCATCCGACCCTTGGCATGCTGCAAAAGACATCTCTTGGCTTAGTTGCTGGACGTTCGAGGCTAGACGCGCGTTGGCCTTGGGGTTGCCTGACTCGGGCCACGGTGTTCCCCTCGCAGTCTGCTGATCTCGATGATGGGAAACTCTGCGGCGCGGGTTGCATCGGGGGAGACAGACCGCGCCTCGGTGGTTACGCCAAAGATGAGCTGCACCTCCGCATTACGCGCCAGGGAATACAGGCTTCCTGGCCGCAGGAGTTGTCCGTTGGCAGTCTGGCAGGAGAGGGTTGCCGCATCGTGCAGAAAAAAATAGGTGTCCTCTGCAATGCTGACGATCACCAGGTGTCGCCGAGAGACATAGGTGCCGATGACTGGGACAAACTGTAAGGCTCCGAGCTCCTGCCCCGCCGGAGATTCGCGGCCGAGCAGCACCGGGCTTTGGCTGTGCACGATACGCTCCCCCTGGGCATCGTGAATCTTCAGCACAAGGGTTTCAGGCTGCCCGCCCGGCTTTGCCATGCGCCCTTCGGCTGTCGACTCCTTGCTCGCCCAGGCAGCCTGCCCGCTGGCGCTGCCAAGAAAGGGCTCACCCCTGTTCCCGTCTGCCGGATCGGCATCGGCCATTTTGGGCGCAGCCTGTCCTGCTGCCTGTTTTCCAGCCTTTTGGGCCGCCTGGGCGGGGGCGCTTGTTCGGGCTACGGGGCCCGTGAGCGTAACCGCCGCGGCGTATGACACGCGCCTTCCACGCAGTGAGATCTGAAATGCCTCTTCGGTGCTTGGCGTCTCAAGGCTCGCCTCATTGAACTGCACCGAGGGCTGCATCTCTGGCGAGACCAGTGCCGATGCGCCTCGGGCCGAGCGGTATTCTTTCTCAAGGATGGAGTGAAAAAACTGTGTTCGAAAGCCGGGGTCGATCTCCGTATGCAGCCGCAGAAACTTCTCAAGTGAGCCAGCTGCCTCTTTGTCCTGCGGCGTAATCACCACCGACTCAATTAAAAAAACGCTCTTCTCTAGAATAGTGGTGAGGTAATGTGATTCTCTGTCTTCCAGGGTGTCGAGCACGGCCTGGGAGACAATCCCCTTGAGTTCGAGTCCAATAGCATCTGCCAGCGAGTCTGCGGCGGCACGCTGCCTGGGCCCACGGGCTGCGGTGTCGGAAGAAATCCAGGGTTTCAGGAATTTTGAAAAGGCCATAGGAAGGCGTCTCGAAGGGCGACTAAGAAAGAAATGCAACATAGACAGGATATGCCAAGTCGCGCCACCCGGGGGCTTGCCTGGTTACCGGCGGTATTGGTGGCAACCGTAACGGGGGTTCTGGCAGGCCTGGCATTCTGGGTATTTCTTCCCGAGGCAACAGAGGGACGCGAGCGTGCGCTTGCCCAGGCCGCGCAAAAGGCCCTGGCGGGGCAGGCCGACCGACAGGGCTTGCAGGGCATTGCAGGCGCCAGTCATTCTGTTTCCGCGGCAGAGCAGTTCTGTCGCCAGGTATCAGGCGTGCCGCTGGCCCAGGCGGACTGTCGGCTGGGCCGGCCCCTGCGAGCCGGGTATGAGGATCTGGGGTCGGGGCGCCAAGGGGCAATACCGAATGCCTCGGTTGCTGATGCGGCCGCGCTCGCGCAGGCGCAGGCCTGGCTTGCACGCAAGAGCCAAGCTTATGCTGCGGTACGTGATGCCCTCACTGAAGAACTCAAGGAGACCGAGAATAGCTGGCTCTGGGCAGGGATAGAGCAGCGGCTGTCGCGTCTTTTGGCGGTATCCCAGGCGCCAAAGACTTCCTATTCTGAGGTCTTTGAGGCCCTGCTTTCGGCAGAGGGCATGCGCTACGACTCCTCCTCGGGGCTGTTCTATTCGCAGCGCTGGGATATCGCCCGCCTGCTGGAGCAGCCCCACGAGGTGCGTGCACGTGCAGAGCGGCTTACATTCCTGCTGCAGTGGCTTCCCGCAGGCGTCGGTCTTACCGTGGCTACGCTGGTGCTGGTCTTTTTGTTGCTGCTTGGCGGGGTGGCCGGTTTTATTACGGCGGTTGTCAGTAGCATCGGGGCGCTCGGGCTGCTGGTGGTTGCAGATGCCAGCCTTCGGTTTGGCCAAGGCTCGCCTGTGTATCTGCTCAACCCCTTCTCGTATGCGCTGGAGCGTCAGCTGCAGGTCTTCGCTGGCGTGCTACTCCTGCCCATCGGGGGGCTTTTGGCTGCCCGACTCTGGGGCCATCGCCTGGGGCCAGTGCTCCAGGTGATGCGTCGCTGGCAGGGCCTAGTGGTTGTAATCAGCCTGATCGCAACCACTGCACTCTATGGCCTGCTGGGACCCGCAGCCGGATCCGAGGCCCTCAAGCTCTCGGTCTGCCTGTTTGCCGGCCTGACAACCGCAGGCTATGCCCGTCAGACCTTTCTGGCCCGAAAGGTGCTGCCTGATTTATTCTCTCTGCGGTCTTTAGGGGCAAGCCTGGCAGAGCTTTTTTCATCGGCATCCGAGTCCAGTGCCCGTGCCGCGATCCATGCCAGTTTATTTCGGGCCTATCTGGGCCTTCTTATTCTGGGGCTTGGCACGATGGCCTCTGCCGCACTGATATTTAGCGACTTTGGCGGAACGCTGGTAAGTGCGGTGGTATTTACCGCCCTGATCTTCATTCTGTTTGGCCTCAGGCTCGCGCTGGTCTTTCTAACGGTCGGTGGCCTGACGGCGGGGCTTGCCTTGCTTACCGATAAGGTGCAGGGGCGGGTGCAGCTGATGCTTGACCCCATGACCGCCTCGGTGAGCGATTTTGCCCGTCTCGTAAAGTTCTCCGAGGCGGCCCAGCCTCTGGGGTTTGGGCTGGGCTCGGTACGCTGGTGCAGCTTTGAGGGGGCCTGTCTTCCTATTCAGGCCTTAAGTGACTACTTTCCGGTGCTGCTGTCGGGCGCCCTGGGCTTCTATGGAGCGCTTGCCGTTTTCTTCATCCTCGTAGCCCTCTATATCGGCCTGATGGCGCGCGCAGTACTCGGTCTGGCCTCGGGCCTTGGGGCTATCTCCGTGGTCTATGCCAGCGCATTTTTTCTGCTGCTTGCGGCCTTATCGCAGACTGTGATCACTTATTTTGGAAACTGGCGGCTTGCGCCCCTGACCGGCCTGGGCCTTCCCTTGATGAGCATGGGCTGGTCATCACTGCTTGCGGTGGTACTCGGGCTGTCACTTCTGGCAGTGGCCTTGCGTATTACGCCCTCTGCTGAGGGGCTACGGCGCGTATGACATTTTCGCGTCAGCTCCTGCGCAGTCTTTTTCTTTTGCTGGGGCTTCTCGGGCTGGTGCTGGTTCTGGTCGTCGTCTCGCAGCGGGCCGTTGTCCAGAACGCCAGCCTCGTGGCGCAGGATGTGTTTGTGCCTGCTACCCGCGTGGAGAGACTCACGATGATTGCGCAGACGCTTTCGGTACCGCTGACCTCCGCTAGCCTGGCCTCAGACGTGTCCTTTGAGCAGGCCTGCACCGAACGACAGGCCCAGCTGCTCACCGGGCGGGTTGCTGCCCAGTTCGGGCTGGCATCGGCTGCGGATGCGCGCCAGCGGCTTGGGGCGGCCTTTACCTCGGCCCAGGCGGTGGCGCCCGCAGGCTGTCGTGGTTTCCTGGCAGAGGTCGACCTGGTGCTGCGCAACCCCGCGCTATTGTCTGCCGGTCAGGCTGCCAGCCTCTCAAACAGGGTTACCCAGACTCTCACGGAACGGGTCTCTTGGAACTCGGTGCCTCCCTGCCTCTATTTAGAGGCAGAGGGCAAGCCCTTTTACCTGCGCGGGCCGCAAGGCTACTGCCTGGCCGCCGATGAAAGGGGGCGGCCTGGGCTGGCAAGCCAAGTCTCCGTGCCGGCCTCGGTACGGCAACTGGGCAATCTTGCCTATTCTCGGCTGTTAGACCCGCAGTCCGTGTCGGGCTCTGTCTCTGACGCCCGTCGCTTTGCCGTGACCCTGCATCAGGATATCTCCGGGCAGCTCGATCGGTACGCGGGCTGCTGGTCCGCAGGCTTGGACTGCCCAATAGAAGGCGCAGTGACACCCTTGTCGCGCACCCAGGGCGCCACGGTGGTGGTAATGGATGCCCAGACTGGCGCGGTTCTCGGGATGCAGTGTTTTGGGGCTATCTGCGCGAACGACAGGCTCTTTGCGACAGAGCCTCTGGCCCCTGCCCTGATAGAAGCGCCGCCAGCATCTGCGGCCAAACTTTTTTTTAGTCTGGCCCTTGCCGAGACGGCAGCGCCGCCTAAAGAGTTGCTATTACAGATCAAGACCTCGGGTCAGCTTGACCCTACCGCAGTCAAGCGTAACGAGTGGTGGGAGCGGTCTGCCATCTGCGACCTACAGGCACGCCCTTTGGGGGCGGCACCCCATGCATGCACCATTGCGGGCCGCGCCATGCGAATTGCGGAAATTTTGGGATGGAATTCCCGGTGCCCTGACGGCCCATCGCGCTGCGGTGTGGTATCACTGGCTCCCGAACTAGCTACGCTCCCGGGATTTATGGGGCTGATCCAGACGGTCTCCGCGAGCAGCAGCCAAGACCCTGGTCGGGCGCCAAGCCTAATGGCAGAGCGCCGTTATCTCAACTGGAATGACTACAACCGCATTCGCATCGCAGGCGGTGTCACGCAGATTGGTCTACCCTATCGGGAGGCCTCCGCTGCCGTGCAGGCGGTTCTGGGTGCAGCCGAGGCGCGCACCAGCGCCCTGGGGCTGGCAGGCCTGGCCACTGGCCTCTACCGTCTGTCGCAAGGGCGGCCAGCGAGTACGCCCCTTGTTGTCAAGCCCATGGCGGCACCGGTTTCGGTTACCACCGCCGAACAGGCTCGGGAGGCCCAGTCTCTGGCAGCGGCCGCCCGACTGGTGCGACAGGGCATGGCCAAGGTGGTTAGTCCTGCGGAGCCGGGCTGGCTGGGCGATGGCACAGCCCACCGGGCTTTTCTGGCGAGCTTTGGAAGGCCTTGTTCTGCCGGCTGCCCTATCGAGGGCAAGACAGGCACGGTGAGCGCCCGCGACCTACGGTTTGCGGGTACCACCACCTTCACGGGCTTGGTGGAACTGCCGCGTCTGCGTGGCCTGCTGGGGCTGGCAACGCCCTCTACAAATCCCCTTCCCCCCGTGCTGGCCGTTGGTGTGATTGTCTTCTCCCCAGACCGCAGTCAGCCCACGACCGGTCATGCCGCAAGCCATCTGGCCATGCATCTGATACGGGATATCAGCGCTCCAGCCATAGCCAGCCCCGGCCAGCCCAACTGATGAAGCGCTGCCCCGATAGCCTGCATATGGTCTTTGCCCCGGGCGATAACCCCGCGGCAGAACTTCTTGCATTCGCTATGCGTCTGCGCGAGTACGACCTGGCCCGTGTGCGGTTCTGGGTGCGTATTCCCCGCCGGGTTTTCGATGCAGTGACCGAGGAGCGGTTTAAAGAAATCTTCTCAGACCTCATGCTCGAGCATGACCCGTTGGTTGATCAGCGTATGCGACTAATGGTCAGCCAGGAAGAAGGGTTTGGTCTTGGGCGTATTCAGCCGAATACATAGCCCGCAGCCCCTCGGGCTGGGCATCGTAAATAGGCGCTGCATATCCTCAAAGCGCAGATGCTGCGCCAAGCACGAAGGGCCGGGGAGCGCATGAACGGGACGCCGACGAGCGTTGCGAATGCCGCGAGGAGGCGACCGGTCATGGGCTAGACCGGCCTTGCATGTCAGCACACGCTCGGGCCCTGCGAGAGATTTGCGACTCCACCTTCGTTCCGTCGCAAATAACCCCCGCAGACCCTCGAACCCGCCATGGGCTAGACCGGCCTTGCATGTCAGCACACGCTCGGGCCCTGCGAGAGATTTGCGACTCCACCTTCGTTCCGTCGCAAATAACCCCCGCAGACCCTCGAACCCGCCATGGGCTAGACCGGCCTT
>Ga0194127_10002495_pt1 | contig 24987 bp, 23 predicted proteins | sample TA2KigC100mmetaG_FD_148624 | JGI IMG/M metagenome (GOLD analysis project Ga0194127, IMG submission 148624) | Freshwater microbial communities from Lake Tanganyika, Tanzania - TA2015036 Kigoma Deep Cast 100m | ecosystem: Environmental > Aquatic > Freshwater > Lake | place: Tanzania: Lake...
CCCCCGAAACCGCCATGGAGGAACATGTAGGTGAGCGGCTGCCATATCTGGAAGGAGAGGCCGCCCTGGTTATGCGATGCAATCGGCCATAGCGCCCCTGCAGCAGTAAGCAGACCGCCGAGCGATGAGTTCTGCATGATAATCTGCAGGAGAAATATCGCAATGTTCGCCATCAGTATGGTTTTTATCGCAGGGGGCATGAGCTGGAATCCCCCGGGGCTGTATGGCTGATTGGAATAACTCATGTGGCGGTCGCTTTTAGCTCTCCTGTTTATACTTTGTTCTGTTTTTCGTTTCGCTTTCTTCTTTAACTGAACTATCCCGTCAGTCGTTCAGCGCGGCAATTCCGGGAAGATCCTTTCCTTCAAGAAATTCGAGACTTGCACCGCCGCCGGTGGAGATATGGGTCATCTGCTCCGCAAGTCCTGCCTTTGCTACAGCTGCTGCGGAATCACCTCCTCCGATGATGGTTGTAGCTCCTGAAGAAGTCGCTTCGGCCATGGCTTCTGCGATGGCAATGGTGCCATCGGCAAAGCGGTCGATTTCGAATACCCCCATCGGTCCGTTCCAGAGCACGGTTCTTGCTCCCAGAATTTCATGGCGATAGATCGAGGCGGTTTCAGGGCCGATATCCACTCCGATCATGCCCTCCGGAATGGCTTCAATAGAGACAGCATGGCATTCTGAAGCCGCAGAGATTTCTTCTGCTGCAATGACATCGACAGGCAGCAGCAATCTGATGTTTTTCTGTTTTGCCTGTTCTATGAGATTCAGGGCCAGTTCGAGTTTGTTGTCTTCAACGAGGGAGTTGCCGATCGCCAGCCCCTGCGCTTTGAAAAAGGTAAAGACCATCGCTCCGCCGACAAGAACGGTATCAACTTTGTTGAAAAGATTTTCGAGAACATCTATTTTTCCTGAGATTTTCGATCCGCCGAGGATCGCCACGAAGGGTCTTTCGGGTTCCTGGAGGGCTTTTCCGAGATATTTCAGCTCTTTTTCTATCAGATATCCGGCAACGGCGGTCTGCATGTACCGTGTGATACCTTCCGTTGACGCATGGGCTCTGTGGGCGGTGCCGAAGGCGTCGTTCACATAAATCTCTCCAAGCGAAGCGAGTTCGCGTGCGAAATCAGCATCGTTGGCCTCCTCTTCCGGATGGAATCTGAGATTTTCAAGCATAATAACTTCGCCGTCCTGAAGGGCGAGAACCTGCTGCATGACTTCCGTTCCGATGCAGTCGTCGGCCATTGTTACCGGACAGTCGAGAAGCTCGGAAAGCCTTGTCGCTGCAGGTGCAAGCGAGTATTCTGCATTGGGCTTGCCTTTCGGCCTGCCGAGATGCGACATGAGTATCAGGCGGCCGCCGTTTTCGAGCACTTTCCTGATCGAAGGGAGGGCCTCAACTATTCGTTTGTCGTCTGTAACGTTTTTTTCCGCATCAAGGGGAACGTTGAAATCGACGCGCATCAATACCCGCTTACCCTGGATGGCAACGTCGGACAAGGTCTTTTTCTGCATTGGTGATTATGGTTTGTTAAAAAATGCATCAATCTCTTTCGGTACTTAATATAATGTATTTCTCTTTTGGAAAAGGAACGATGCAGCATGGCCGAATCCGGTTCATTCTGTAGCGGTTTTTCTTGCCAGCCGGTATTTTCTGACGTTTTCGGCATGTTCTGCCAATGTCGATGCGAAATAGTGCCCTCCTTTTCCGGTCGCGACGAAGTAGATATAGCTGGTCTCGGCAGGATTCAGCACGGCTTTGATAGATGCGGCTCCGGGATTGCAGATCGGACCGGGAGGCAGTCCCGGGTGCAGGTAGGTGTTATAGGGCGAGTCGACAGCAAGATCCTTGTAATAAAGAAGCCGGGCCTCTCCGCCGAGTGCATACTGAACCGTCGGATCTGCCTGGAGACGCATGTTTCTTTTCAAACGGTTCAGATAAACGCTGGCGACAACAGGCTTTTCTTCATCGAGAGGTGTTTCGGCCTCGACGATCGAAGCGAGCGTAAGCAGTGATTTTTCTGTGAGGCCTTTTGACGCGGCAATTGATTTCAGGCTGTCGGAATAGAATTTTCTGAATTGCCTTACAAGAAATCACGCAGCTTCTTTCGGGGTATCCGACCATGCAAAATTGTAAGTGCCGGGGAAAAGGTACCCTTCTGCGCTGCTGTCGCTTATCCCGTTCTTTCCGAGAAACGCGGGGTCGCGCACTGCGGCCATGAATCCTGCCGAATCAATGTCGAGTTTCGATGAGAGCAGTCGGGCAATTTCGCGCAGTTCAAGGCCTTCAGGAATGGTGACCCGCACTTCATCCTGCGGATGTGTATGCAGGTAGCGGAGCAGCCGGTAATTCGACAAGCCGGGAGGAACCGTGTAACGTCCGGGTTTTATGTTGTGCAGACCCGGGATCGCTCTCCCTGCAATGAAGGTCTGCCATTGGTTTCTGATGGCTCCCTTTCGCTGCATTTCACCGGCAATCTCCATAAAACCCATTCCTCTGTGAACAGTGAATCCGATCGGGCGGTCTGCGGTATTGAGGGCCGGAATAAATAACATCCCGCAAAATGCAGCCGCTGCAATGAGCAGAAAGGCGGCAAACAATGTTCCGAACGGTCTGGATGATGATGATGCCATGATTTGACATGCCGGTTTTCCGGGTCAGGAATGCTTGTGCCCGCAGTTCTGTTCATGCTGAAATAGTCGGGATTCCTCGAGTATGCTGAGGTAAACTCTTTTCAGTGCGCTGATTTTCTGCTCCGAGTCTGCCTGACTTATGACGTTGCTGAGAACTTCTTTTTCCCTTTCGGGCTGGAGCACCTGTTCGCCGATTCTCGCTTTGAGAACGCTGATGTTCCGGGCGCACTGAAGCCTTTCGCAGAGGAGGGCAGCCAACTGCCGGTCAATATCGTCGATTTTTTTTCTCCATTCTTCCAGTTCCTGCCAATGCCCGCTATTTCCGAGAGTGCTTTCAGACATGCTTGTTAGATAACATGCGTTGTTTAGAGATATACGTTTTAAGGATGCCTTTGCGGGACAGACTGACAAGCGCTGCCGATCAGCGTTTTCCCCGTTCGAACAGGAGTTTCCATTGCTCGATCTCCCTGTCATCAAGAAACCTGTCGCTGTATTTTCGGCCAGAGGCCTGACATCCCGGGTTCCCCTTCATATTTACCGGGTCAAGCAGCGTAATGAACTCCTCCGAGGTAAGGCATTTGGCCCCGTATGCTTTTCCATACAGGCATACCTCCCGGTCCGAACTAACAATAGTAACCATTTTTCTGCTTGTGTTCAATGATTTTACATAATCTATGATCCATCTGTCGGCGCTTTTTGACGATGCGGTGTAAACGATCAGAACGGCAGCTCCAGCGGCAGTATCGCGCATTCCTCCGCCGTCGTAAACAACGGTGACAGGGCATTTCGCTCTTTTTCTGTAGCGTTCGACCAGTGCCTCGGTTTTCTTCCGGCAGTGTTCAAGCGAGGCACTGCCGACCGCAGGATAGAGTTTATGCAGGAGGTTGTATCCGTCAATGATGATTTCGGTATTCATCATGCTGTTCAGAGTGGCGACGACCGCCGGTGAAAAAATCCGATGTGTAAAAGAGATAACTATTTGTTTGCTGTAACCTTTTTACATACATTTTTTGTGGGACAAAATGGTAAAATGTGGGAGCGTTTTCCTTTTTTGCCGTTTATTTTTTACACATGTTCGAGGCCTGTCAGTCCCGGCTGCTTTCGTTTACATATATTTAGACATATATCCAATCTTTTCCGGGAACAGGTATTCATGGCTGGATTTATCGGTAAAGAGCTGCATGCTCTCGATGAAAAGGGCCGACTGATGATTCCGGTCCGTTTCCGCAGAGATTTTTTTTCCGCGACCTCTGCATCGGGAATATATCTTTATATGATGAAAGCGCCAGATGGTTCGCTGGAGCTCTACGAGCCGGAAATCTGGCAGCAGATGAAGCGTTCTCTGGCCGGTCTTTCGGATTTCAATCCGGATGAACGGCTTCTGAAAACCATGCTCTACGAAAGTCTCGATATAGTCGCCGTCGACCGGCATGGCAGGATTGCTCTTTCGCGGGAGAGCCTCGATCACGCGGGAATTGCGAAAGACGCTCTTATTATGGGAGCGGATACCAAACTGGTAATCTGGGAGCCGGGAAGGCTCAAGGCATTGCTGCAGGGGAATGCCGAACGGTTTTCTCTTCTTGCCGGGAGATTTTTTTAAGGATCATGGACGCAAAAAGATATCATGAACCGGTTCTTGCGGCTGAAATACCGGATCTGCTGGTGAGAATGCCGGGAATCTATGTTGACGGTACTCTGGGCGGAGGGGGGCACTCCCGGACAATTCTTGAAGAACTGTTCAGGAAAGGTTTCGCCGGGCAGTCGCTTCTTATCGGTATCGATCAGGACGACCGTGCGCTCGAGGCGGCGGGAAAGCGCCTGGCATCGTGTGAAGGCAATTTCGTTCAGGTTAAAGGTAATTTCGGGGATCTTCGTTCGATTGTGCTCAGGGTATGCCGGGAGAGGCGGATGGCTCCGTCGGTAGCAGGCATTCTGCTCGATCTTGGTGTATCATCCGCGCAGATCGATTCTCCCGAACGGGGATTCAGTTATCTGCATCATGGCCCCCTCGATATGCGCATGGATCCCGAAGCGTCCCGAAGCGCCTCGGATATAGTCAATACCATGAGCGAACGGGAGCTCGCGAATCTGTTTTTCCGTTACGGAGAAGAGCCTCGAAGCCGAAGTATCGCTCGCGATATTGTGGAGTATAGGGATCGGCAGGGCCCGATTCTGCGAACCGAGACGCTGGCGGGACTTATCCGGCAGAGGGAGCCGAGGCAGGACCGGGTCATCAGAACGCTTTCACGGATTTTCCAGGCTGTAAGGATCGAGGTTAACCATGAACTCGACGTACTTGCCGGGGCGCTTGAAGAAAGCGCTTCAATGCTCTCTCCTGGAGGAAGGCTCGCGATCATCAGTTACCATTCTCTCGAGGACCGGATGGTCAAATGCTTTTTCGCCGACAGGGCGCGCAGCGATTGGGGGCCCAGAGGGGTAGGGCTCAGGGAGCCTGTCAGAAAAGCGGAGTTCAGGGTCGTAACCAGAAAACCTGTTACAGCAGGAGCACTGGAAATATTGTCGAATCCGAGGGCCCGGAGCGCCAGGCTCCGGATTCTCGAAAAACTTGCAGAAGGAGAGGCCGTTGATCTCACATAATGCAGAACATGGTTTTTCGCCGCATCTATCGCGGAGGGCTTTTGACCTCATGCATATTCGCCAGACAGATCATCATGATGAAAGGGAACGATCGGGATCGGCGCGGATGATCGATGCAGGCGGCGAAGGAGATGCCCGTTTTTCCGAAATGCAGGCTCCGACCGGCAAGGGAGACGGGGGCTTGAAAGAACTGTTAAATCGTGCGTTCGGTTTCCGGCTTTCGGATCTCCTCCGTTTGAGGACTTTTTTGTACCTTCTGCCGGTAACCGGCATTCTTCTGTTTCAGATTTACAATACCATAGCGATACAGAAACTTGCCCATGCGAACGAAACGCTCAGAGAGCAGATAGCAATGAGTTCGAGTGTCATTACCTCCCAGGAACTCAAGGTGAACGAATTGCAGGGCATTCACAATATCGCATTGCAGGCGGAGCGTCTCGGCTTGCAGGCATCAAATGTTCCAGCAGTTGAAATAGTGCCGTAATATAAGCGTTAATCCTGTGAGCATGTTGCCAAATGAGTGAAAGCGAGATACCGCAAAAAACTCCGGATGCGGAGTTCGGAAAGCGTCTTGGCCTGGTGGTGCTTTGTTTTCTGCTTTTTCTTGTCGGCATTATTGCCATGCTGCTGAACATTCAGATCGTCAATGTTAAAAAGTATCAGGATAAGGCTGAAAAACAGTATATCAGGCTTGTTACCGAACATGCGCAGCGAGGGGTCATTCTCGATCGTCACGGCAGGATGCTTGCGGAAACCGTCGAAACGATTTCTTTTTATGCAGATCCGCAGATCGTAAGGAATACCCCGCTTTTCGATGAAAAAGGAAAGGCTGTGATAGACAGGAAAACCGGCGATCAGAAAACATTCGATAATTCTGCCGAGGTAGCCCGGCTTTTTTCCGGGCATCTCGGCAAAAGCCGTCGCGAATACCTTAATAAACTCAGAAGGGGCAAGCGGCTTGCCGTTCTTGGCCGCAAGATTTCTGCCGTACAGGCGTTGCCGCTCATGCAGAAAAAAATTCCCGGCGTCTGGTTCGACCGGGAGCAGCAGGGGTACTATCTCAATGTCGCAGCACAGGTAATCGGTGTAACCGACAACCGCAACAGCGGCATCAGCGGTATAGAGATGCAGTTCGATCGCTATCTGAAGGGACGGGACGGGTCGAGGGTTTACCAGAGGTCGGCAACCGGAAAGCGCTATCCGGCCCCCGATGCCCTGCAGCTTGATCCCGTAAAAGGCAATACGGTTCAACTGACGCTTGATGCCGATATCCAGAGTATTGTCGAGGACGAGCTTGCCGAGGCTGTCGCTACGTCCCAGGCGAATGCGGCAACAGGTATCGTTATCGACGTGCGAACCGGGGAAGTGCTCGCTATGGCCAATGTTCCGACCTTCGACCTCAATCGGAGGGCGACATGGACTCCGGAAAAATCCCGAAATCGTTCCGTTACAGACAGTTTCGAACCGGGGTCGACCTTCAAGATCGTCATGGCGGCAACAGCCACCGAAGTGCTCGGCCGAAAGGCGGAAGACAGGGTATATGCCAATAACGGCGTGCTGCCGTTGTTCGGTTTGAGGATCAGGGATCATGAGCCCTACGGAGAGATCACCTTTCGGGAGGCGCTCATGCACTCGAGCAACGTGGTGGCGGCCAAGACTGCAATGGAAACCGGCAGGGCGCAATTCCATGCCTATACGAAGCATTTCGGGTTCGGCTCAAAAACCGGCATCGGCCTGGTCGGTGAGTCGCCCGGCAGGGTCAGGCCGCTGAGCAAGTGGGATAAGACAACGCTTCCATGGATGGGATACGGCTATCAGGTTATGGCAACTCCCTTGCAGATACTGCAGGCCTATGCGGCAATAGCCAATGACGGCGTGCTCATGAGGCCTTTCGTTCTCAAAAGCATTACCGATGCAGCCGGGCGTATCGTCGTCGAGAATCAGCCGGAAGCGGTCAGAAAGGTTGTCGAGCCCGAGACTGCAAGGTATCTCGGAAAGGAGTATTTCAAGGCGGTCGTAGACAGCGGTACCGCACGAAGTGCAGCAATTCCGGGTATGAGTGTTGCCGGAAAAACCGGTACGGCAAGGAGAGCGACCGGGGGTTCCTATGCGAATGCCATCTATGTCTCTTCCTTTGTCGGTTATTTTCCTGTAGAAGCACCGAGGTACGCCCTTATCGTGCTGGTCGAGGAGCCGCAGACAGCTTATTATGCGTCAACTGTCGCCGCTCCGTTTTTTTCGAAAATATCCTCGAGGATTCTTGCCTGTTCCGAAGAGCTGCAGAAAAACCTCGGTTTCAGGTCTCCCGAGCAGGCGGTTATCGATTCGACGACAACTGTCGCCGTTCCGGATCTCAAAGGACTGAAGGGTGAGGATGCCCGACGCCTTCTTAAATGGCTCGGGCTTGAGATGGAATCGAGCGGTGCTTCGGACGGCGTTGTGAGCGCACAAAGCGTTCGTCCCGGCATGAAAATCGCCATGTCAGCGATAGTCCGGGTCAAACTCTCTTCCGCAGTCAGGCAGCGGAGCGTATTATGATACAGGGAATTTCTTTTTCAAAACCGCCCTTGCCGGTCCGGCTTACCGACCTGCTCTCTCAGGTCAGTCACCTCGATTGTTCTGGTCCCGATCCGGACGGCCTGTCGGTTGCAGCAATCACCGCCGATTCTCGGGAGGTTGTCAGCGGTTCGCTGTTCGCGGCGATACCGGGGTTTGTTTCCGATGGCCATCGATTCATCGACACAGCAGTTCTCAAAGGCGCTATTGCGATAATCTGCGAAACGCTGCCTGTGCAGCCCGCTCCCGGAGTGCTTTTTATACGGGTGGCCGATACGCGAAAAGCGCTTGCAGAAGCGGCAAAAGTTTTTTACGGTCAGGCATCCGAAAAACTTTCCCTGATCGGTGTAACCGGCACCAACGGAAAAACCACAACAGCCCGGCTGATAACCGGACTTCTCAATGCCGGCGGGATTCCCGCCGCCTATATCGGTACCGGGCTCTGCCGGATGCTTTCAGGGGATATCCTGCTTGAACGTACTACGCCCGAAGCGCATGAACTGCAGGCGCTTTTTGCCGCCATGCTTCAGGATGGGTGCAAGGCTGCTGTCATGGAAGTTTCTTCGCATGCCCTTGTGCTTGACAGGGTTTACGGTCTCAGGTTCAGAATCGCGGTGTTCACCAACCTGAGCATGGATCACCTCGACTTTCATCACACCATGGAGGAATACGCACGGGCAAAACAACTGCTGTTCGATCAACTCGATCCGGATGGTTTTGCCGTTATTAACGGTGACGATCTTTATGGTGCTCTTATGGCGGAAAGGGTGCCGCGGGAGCGTCGGCTCTGTTGTACCATGGAGCCGGAATCAGATCGCAATCTGCAGTGTGCAAAACGGTTTTCCGCTTCCGTTAAAGAGGTCTCCCCTGCCGCCACGACAATCCGCCTGAATTTTCCGGATGTTTCCGCAGAAGTGCGAACCGAACTTCCGGGCAGGTATAACGTCATGAATCTGCTCGAAGCTTCCGCCGTCGTTTCGGGTATGGGCATGTCGTCCGGCGAGATTACGGAGGCATTGAAGAAACCCTTCAGTGTTCCGGGAAGAATGGAGCAGGTACTGGACGCAAACACCGGCCGATGTGCTTTCGTGGATTATGCGCATACTCCGGATGCTCTTGAAAAGGCTCTCGGTACGATCCGGGAACTCGTTCGTCCATCATCCCGTCTTGTCGTGGTTTTCGGATGCGGCGGGAATCGCGACAGGATGAAGCGTTCTCTTATGGGCAGGATCGCATCCCAAATAGCCGATTTCTCCTATCTGACATCCGACAATCCAAGGGACGAGGATCCGGAAGTGATTCTTGACGATATCGAGAGCGGCATGAGCGGCAGCAGTTACAAACGCATCGTCGAGCGGGCAGTGGCAATCCGCGAGGCTGCCGCATCACTTCGGCCTGGCGATGTGCTGCTTGTGGCAGGAAAAGGTCATGAAACCAGTCAGGAAATAGCCGGCGAAAAGCATTATTTCTCGGATCAGGAAACGCTCAGGGAGTGTTTTCTGGAGGGAGCGGACGACGTAACGACAAATCAATCCGAATGAAAGGCGTTCTTGGTGAAGCAGATCTGGGAAAGATCGGGGAAATCGTGACGGCAGATGCCGGCTGTGATGTGCCGCAGATGCAGGAGCCGTCTGTCGTCATCGACTCTCGTGAGGTTAAGGATGCAGATGTCTTTGTCGCTCTCCGGGGGGGGGAGACTGACGGGCATCGCTATATTGACGAGGTTTTTTCGAAAGGGGCTTCATGGGCGGTAGTGTCGAAGGAGTGGTATGAGTCGCATCCGCTGCAAGCGGGTATGGGGCGGCGGAACTATCTGGTCGTTGCCGATACTGTCGAAGGGCTTCAGCGGCTTGCTTCGCTATATCGCGGCACCTTCGACGTGCCTGTATTGGGTATCGGCGGAAGCAACGGAAAGACAACCACAAAGGAACTGGTTGCTTCGGTTCTTGCAACCGGTTTCCGGGTGCATATGAGTAAAGGCAATCTGAACAATCATCTCGGTGTGCCTCTTACCCTGCTGCAGATGAAACGGGATACCGGGATTGCCGTCGTGGAGATGGGAATAAACCACCCGGGTGAAATGGAACTGCTTGCTGACATCGCAAGGCCGACTCATGGCCTGCTTACCAATATCGGTCATGAGCATCTGGAGTTTCTGCACGATCTCGACGGGGTTGCCGCCGCCGAAACCAGGCTTTATGACTATCTCGACAGCAATGGAGGGGTCTGTTTTGTCAATACCGGAGATGCCCGGCTGAAAAAAGCAGCCCAAGGCCTTCGGTGCAGGGTGCTCTATGGTCTCGACGAATACGGAGATCAGGTGCCGCATGCCGAAGAGATCGGTCTCGACGCACATGGTCGGCCTATGTTTCTCCTCTGTTCCGGCGCGGATCGTCTCACCGTCACCCTTCGGCTGACAGGGCGCCATAACGTCATCAATGCGCTTGCCGCTGCAGCGGTCGGGTCGTATTTCGGGCTCTCCCTGGACGGCATCAGGGATGGACTTCAGAACCTGAATCCCCCGTCCGGATGGAAACGCATGGAATACCTGAAGGCGGGAGGCGTTACCGTCATCAACGACACCTACAACGCCAACCCGGATTCGGTACGTTACGCCATTGATCTTCTCGACGAGTTGTCGTGCCCTGGCAGAAAAATAGCTGTACTCGGCGATATGCTCGAACTCGGGGATAGCGGAGAACTTGAACATGAAAAGATCGGCAAGTATATTCAGCAGAGCACGATTGACCTGCTTCTGACATTTGGCGATCTGGCCCTCGGGTATCTGTCGGGAAACGAGACGCGCGCATACGGCCACTATACAAGTCGCGAAGAGCTTTCGAAAGCGCTCATCGATATGGTGCTTCCCGGAGACGCCGTGCTTTTCAAGGGATCGCGGGGCATGCGGCTCGATGAGGCGGCAAATGCGCTGTGCATCGAAAGAATATCTCAATAATCAACGTTTCAGTCTGCATGCTGTATTATATCCTTAAATATTTAAACGACGCTTATGACCCGCCCGGGCTCGGCGTTATCGAGTTTATCACCTTCAGGGCAAGCGCAGCTGCCGTAACGGCATTGCTTATCTGCCTCGTTTTCGGACCCTGGTTCATCAGGTACCTCAAAGGACGCATCATTGAGCCGGTAAAAGAAGAGGCTCCGCCGGAACACAGGAAAAAGAAGGATATTCCAACCATGGGCGGTTTGCTCATCATCATCGCAATAGAGATATCGGTTTTTCTGTGGGCGCGTTTCGACGATCCGCACGTATGGCTGATCATGCTCGCGGTTTTCTGGATGGGAGCTATAGGTTTTCTTGACGATTACATGAAGGCAGTGCTCAAGGTAAAGGGAGGGCTCTCTCCGAGGTACAAGCTTATCGGGCAGATAGCTCTCGGTCTTTTCATCGGTCTTTATACATGGTTTGATCCGGCATTTTCGGTACTGCGTTCGACCACGACCGTGCCGTTCTTTAAAAATCTCACGATCGATTACGGCATTTTCTATATTCCGGTGGTGATTTTCATCATCACGGCGGTTTCCAACGCAGTCAATCTTACCGACGGTCTCGACGGACTTGCTTCGGGAAGTTCGGCTATCGTGGTTTTCGCGCTTGGAGGTTTCGCCTATCTTGCCGGTAATGCCGTCTATGCATCGTATCTGAAGATTCCCTTTATTCCCGGCGGCGGCGAAATTGCAGTTGTGAGTATGGCCATAGTTATGGCCTGCGTAGGATTTCTCTGGTTCAATTCGAATCCTGCCGAGGTGTTCATGGGCGACACGGGATCGCTTGCTCTCGGAAGCGCCATTGCCGTCATTGCGCTGCTGATCAAACAGGAGCTGCTTCTTCCGGTGCTGGCGGGAATATTCTTTATCGAAACCCTGTCGGTTTCCCTGCAGGTGCTGTACTTCAAATATACGAAAATGCGTTTCGGTCTGGGACGCAGGATTTTTCTCATGGCCCCGCTGCATCATCATTTCCAGTTGAAGGGCTGGCCCGAACAGAAAATAGTTATCCGGTTCTGGATTATCACCGTTCTGTTCTTTCTTGCAAGTCTCATGACATTGAAACTCAGGTAGCAACAGCGCACTATGGAGGTAAACGGGAAAAAAATATCGGTTATCGGCGCAAAAAGGAGCGGCATGGCTGCGGCCGGGTTGCTTTCTGCAAAAGGAGCCAGCGTTTACGTGAGCGAGATCGGGCAGTTGTCCGACGATGAAAAATCGCTTTTGTCGGGGCTCGGAATCGATTATGAAGAGGGAGGGCATACCGGGCGTCTCTGCGATGCCGATCTGGCAGTCGTAAGTCCGGGAATTCCGCGCGAGTCGGACGTGGTCCGCATGGTGCTCGATAAAGGAATTCCTCTTTTCAGCGAGATCGAAGCGGCTTCATGGTTCTGCAGGGCGAAAATGGCCGGCATTACCGGTACCGACGGAAAAACCACCACGGCGACGCTCCTGCACCGAATCGCCGAAGTCGAGGGAAATGCGAGGGGGTACAGGGCCGTCAGCGCCGGAAATATCGGAGTGCCATTCTCTTCTGTCGTCACGTCGCTCGCACCGGATGATCTTGCCGTCATCGAGCTGAGCAGTTACCAGCTTGAAGGGTGCGTGAGTTTTCATCCAGCCGTATCGGTCATCACCAATATAACTCCCGACCATCTTGACCGGTATCATGGTGACATCCGGGAGTATGCCGAGGCGAAATACAGGATCTGCCGTCAGCAGAGGGCGCCCGACGCCCTTTGCTACAATATCGACGACCCGCTGCTAAGGGAGCATTTCGGCAAAGGAGATGGGGTGTATCCCTTCCGGCTAATCCCCTTCGGTATTGGCGCGGATGCCGTTCGGTACGCTTCCGAGGAAGGGTTTTCTTTCGACGAAGGCATGATCCTGCACTGGCAAGGTGGCGTATCATATCCGGTCGTCGCCGGCGACGAGTTTCTGAAAAGCAGTTTCCGGGGCAGGCACAATATATACAATGCGCTTGCGGCAACCGCAGCAGCTCTTTCCCTTGGTATAGACAGGGATGCCGTCCGGACGGCGTTATCCGGATTTGCGGGGGTCGAGCACCGGCAGGAGTTCGTACGTTCCCTTGATGGAGTCGACTGGATCAACGATTCGAAGGCAACCAATGTCAATGCGTTGCTTCAGGCGCTCAACGCTGTACCAGGCAGGCTTGTGCTGATAGCGGGCGGACGGGACAAGGGCAACGACTATTCCCTGATTGTCGATGTCGTACGCAGCAAGGTTGCGGCAATAATTGCCATCGGCGAGTCAAAAGAACAAATATGCCGGGCTTTTGAAGGCGTCACGCAGACGCTTCCGGCCGAAACGCTTGAAGAGGCGGTCGAACTGGCGGGCAAAGCCGCAGGGGGCGGCGATACTGTACTCTTTTCTCCCGGATGCGCAAGCTTTGACATGTTTTCGAACTTCGAGGAGCGGGGAAGGCTTTTCAAGCATATCATACAAGGGCTTACATCATGACTGTCGGCGTCGGACCGGCCGGTTCCCCAACTATCGACCGGCCATACAGGGGGAATACCTCCGGGGAGGTCATAGCCGGCAAGCTTATGCTGCTGATCGTTTCCCTGCTTATCTGCATCGGAATCGTGATCGTCTACAGCAGCGGCGCCGGATGGGCGGCAAACAAGTACTCCAGTTCGGAATACTTTCTCTGGAGACAACTTCTTTTTTCCGTTATCGGTATAGTCACTATCGTGTTTTTTGCCCGGATCGATTATCATATTTTCTATAAAGTCAGCAAGCTCTTTCTTTTTGTCAGCATTTTTCTGCTCTCCATCCTGCTGCTGCTGAAGGTTGTCGGCGTCATATCCGGTGCCGCCCGGTGGATCGGGTACGGCCCTTTGAAGTTTCAGGTGTCCGATGTTGCAAAATATGCGCTGATTTTTCATTTCTCCCGTCTGATAAGCGAAAAACAGGCATATATCAAGGATCTGCATAACACCTATCTGCCTCTTGTCGTTATCCTGATTACGGTTGTTTTTCTTGTCGCGCTTGAGCCGAACTTCAGCACGGCTTCGCTTATAGCCCTGATCGGGTTCATCATGATGTTCATTGGGGGGGTCAACATCCGCTATCTTCTTGCAACTGCCGGTCTGATTATTCCTGTCGGAGCGGTTTATGCCATGATAGCTCCTTACCGGATGGCAAGGCTGGTTTCGTTTTTCAGCGGGGACGAGAAAGGGATGAGTTACCAGGTGCTCCAGGCTCTTATCGGGCTCGGTAACGGAGGGCTATTCGGGCTTGGCATCGGGGCAAGCAAGCAGCGGGAACTCTACCTGCCGCTCTCCTACAACGATTTTGTCTTTGTCGTTATCGGCGAGGAGTACGGGTTCATCGGTGCTCTCTTCGTGCTCTTTCTTTTTTCGGCATTTCTCGGCTGTGGACTCGTTATCGCAAAGCAAGCGCCGGATAATTTCGGGAAGTACGTCGCAACAGGCATTACCATCGCAATCGTGCTTTTCGCCTTCGTCAACATCGCTGTTGCAACGCATCTGCTTCCGACCACCGGCGTGGCATTGCCGTTTATCAGTTACGGCGGGACGGCGCTGGTATTCAATTCGCTCGGAGTAGGCATTCTGATCAGCATATCGAGGTCCAGGAAGCGGAGGAGGGAATTTGAATCCGGCACGGTTAATCCGAAAGGAGGGCTGTCTTGAATATTCTTTTCGCAGGCGGGGGTACCGGGGGCCATCTCTACCCTGCTGTCGCCATGGCAAGCGAGTTGCTGAAACTGGTACCGGAAGCATCGATATCGTTTGCCGGGACGAAAAACGGCATTGAGGCAACAGAGGTGCCCCGTCTCGGTTACAGGTTGCACCAGCTTCCGGTCAGGGGACTGAAACGGGGTGGATCGCTTCGGGCGCTTTTGAGCAATGTCGGGGTGCTTGCGGATTTCGCCGCTGCGCTCTTTTCTGCCGCATCGATTATTGCAAGGGAAAAGCCGGACGTCGTCGTCGGTACCGGCGGGTTTGTGAGCGCTCCCGTGCTTCTTGCCGCCCAGCTTCTGGGGCGCAGAACGCTGATACAGGAACAGAACGCGTTTCCCGGCGTGACCACGAAACTGCTTTCTCTGCTTGCCCGCGAAGTGCATATTTCGTTTACCGGGGCAGGCGGATATATCAGGAGAAAAAAGGGGGTTTTCGTTACGGGAAATCCGGCCCGTTCATTTTCTCCTGTCAGCAGGGAGGATGCCCTCAGGCGTTTCGGCCTCATGGAGCCGCTTCCGACTCTTCTCGTTTTCGGTGGAAGCCGCGGGGCCCGATCCATCAACAATGCCATGCTCCGATGGTTCGGTGAGTTCACTTCGGGCGCCAATCTTGTCTGGCAGACGGGCTCTCTGGACTATGATCGTATCAGTCGACAGGTCAAACCTTCAGGGAGACTCTGGATCGGTCCCTATATAGAACATATGGGCGATGCGTATGCGGTTTCCGATCTTGTCGTGTGCCGGGCCGGAGCATCGACCATCGCCGAGCTGACCAATATGGGGAAGCCCTCGGTGCTTGTTCCCTACCCTCATGCTACCGGAGACCATCAGCGATTCAACGCAAAAGCGCTTGTGGGTACCGGGGCCGCAATGCTTATCGACGACAGCCGGCTTGAAACTCCGGGAGCCAGGCAGATCGTGCTGGATCTTCTCCATGATCCCGGGCGGCTGGCCTCCATGACGGCTTCCTGCAACTTGCTTGCGCATCCCGATGCGGCAAGGCGGCTTGCAGGGCGCATTATTCAACTTGCAAAACAGTAACCGGATTGCATCATGGAACTCGGAAAAACCCGAAGGGTGCATATTGTTGGAATTGGCGGTGCCGGAATGAGCGCGATTGCCGAACTTCTTCTTAAATCAGGTTTCAGCGTCAGCGGTTCGGATCTGCAGACCGGAGAGGTAACCGACAAGCTTGCCGAGCATGGAGCGGTTGTCTATCATGGGCACAGCGCCGGGAATATCGAAAACGCCGACGTGGTAGTCTACTCTTCGGCGGTCAGGATCAATGAGAATCCGGAAATAACTGCAGCGGAAAAAGCCGGCATTCCGGTCATCAAGCGGGATGAGATGCTTGGAGAACTGATGCGATACAAGTCGGGCATATGCATTTCAGGTACCCACGGTAAAACCACCACGACGGCTATGGTCGCCACCATGCTCATCGAGTCGGGTGAGTCGCCTACCGTCATGATCGGAGGAGTCTCGGACTACCTGAAAGGAAGTACGGTTGTCGGCGACGGAAAGTATATGGTCATAGAGGCCGATGAATACGACAGGGCGTTCCTCAAACTAACGCCTACCATTGCCGTCGTCAACAGCCTTGAATCGGAGCATATGGATACCTATGGATCGCTCGACGAGCTGAAGAACGCCTTTGTAGCCTTTGCCGACAAGGTGCCGTTTTATGGCAGGGTGATATGCTGTGTAGACTGGCCTGAAATCAGACGTATCATTCCGAGGCTCAACCGACGAGTGACTACGTTCGGAATCGATGAGCCTGCCGATGTGATGGCGATGGACATTCAGCTGGAGAGGAACCATTCTTCGTTCACCGTAAGGGCGTTCGGAAGCTGTTACGAGCGGGTAGCGCTGCAGGTTCCGGGTCGGCACAACGTACTCAACGCGCTTGCTGCGTTTTCAACCGGCCTCGAACTTGACATCGCTCCGGAAAAACTTATTGCCGGCCTTGGAATGTATGGCGGCATGAGAAGGCGTTTCCAGATAAAATACGAAGACGTAAAAGGACTTATGATCGTCGACGATTACGCACACCATCCCTCCGAAGTCAAGGCGGCCGTTAAAGCCGCTCGCAGCGGATGGAAGGATTCGCGGATCGTTGCGGTTTTTCAGCCCCATCTCTATTCGAGAACGCAGGAGTTTGCTGACGAATACGGTTGGGCTCTTTCCCATGCGGATGCGATTTATATCGCCGGGATCTATCCTTCCCGCGAAAAGGAGGAAGATTTTCCCGGAGTGAACGGTGAGATGGTGGCCGCAGCGGTACGGAAAGCCGGTGGCAGGCAGGCCGTGTTTATCGGGGGAAAGGACGATCTTTACGTTGCGCTCGGGGAGTGCTGCAATGAAGACACAATGCTTCTTTTCATGGGAGCAGGGGACATAACCCACATGGCAACCAGGCTTGCCCGCGAGCTCGGCAGCAGGTGAACGGGATATTTTCCTTTATTTGCATTGCGGCTGAAACGTCAGACTCTTTCAGGCTGTTGTGTTGGTTGTGGTATACCCGCCTTGATCAGATTACCGAATTGAGCCATGCAGATTTCTGATTCCGAACATAACGAGGACGTTCAGGTTCCGGATAGTTCTTCTGTTTCCTCCGGAGGTGGAGGTAAAGGAAGTCTGCTTCCGGAGGACAGCGGCGGGAACTGGAAGGCGGTGCTTGTTATTCTCCTGCTTGTATTTGCCTCTCTTGCCGGCCTTGCCTTCTATGCATCTGACTGGAAGCAGGAGGTCGCCGTAAGGGAGATTGTCATGGAGGGTACCGACATCGTTCCTCGAAATGAGCTTTCTGAGGTACTGAACGTTTACCTCGGAAAGAATCTGCAGAATCTCGATACAAGGGAGATCGAATCGAAACTTCTCGGTGTTTCTTATGTCAGGAAGGTTGCGATTGCCGACGAATTGAACGGAATCCTCAGGGTGAAAGTAACGGAGAGGGAGCCTTTGGCGCGGACGTTCTACCGGAACAGAAACATGATTATCGATACCGAAGGCGTTCTCCTGCCGGAAACTCCCCGGGTCTCCTCCCGTTACGGTGCTCTGATCGGCGTGTTCGGTATAGGGCCTGCGGTAAAGGGCAGAAGCGCTCCTGAGCGACTTGCCGAAAGGGACAGTACAGTGATCATGAGTCTGGCCGAAGCCCTGCGGGAGTCTGACTATGCGAGGCTTCTGATTCGTGAAATCCATCTTCAGCCGGACGGAATGACGTTCTGCCGGGCAGCGGGTTCTTCCGCCAGGTTTGTTGTCGGCAGTGACGGGAACTTTAAGGAAAAGTTGAAAAAATTCGAGATATTCTGGCAAAAGGTAATATCGAAGAAAGGTCCGGACGCGTTCGAGTCTGTCGATCTGAGGTTCAGGGACAGGATATTTACGATGGATACTCTTGCCCGACAGATGAGGCAGGATGTTGTCCTGTGATAATCATGCAAGTATAGACGATCATGCTGAAAAGCAATATAGCAGTGGGACTTGACATCGGAACGACCAAGGTTTGCGTTGTCGTCGCCGAAAAGGACGAGATAGGAAAGCTCAATGTTCTCGGCAAAGGCCGCTCAAATTCGGAGGGCCTGCAGAGGGCGACGGTCGTCAATATCAACAAGACTGTCGACGCCATCAAGGCGGCCATGGCTGATGCCGAGCGGGAGTCTTCGATACGGATCAGGGCGGTCAATGTCGGTATTTCGGGAGCGCATGTGAACTGCATCCACAGCAATTCCGAAATCAGCGTCAACCAGACCGGCATAGTCAACGAGTCGGATGTTCGCCGTTTTCTTGAAAAAGCCAAAACCAACATCAAGTATCTCGATATCGATCACGAAATCATCCATGTGATCCCGCAGGAGTTCATCGTCGATGATCAGGAAGGAGTGCTCGATCCCATTGGCATGGCGGGAACCACCATGCGCGGTAGCGCCTATATCGTGGTGGGGCTTCGCACGAAGATCCGCAATATCAAGCAGTGCATTGAAAAAGCCGGTCTTGAAGTAGGCGCCCTGACCTTCGAGCCTGTCGCCTCAGGTATTGCCGTGATGAAAGAGAGCGAAAAAAAGAGCGGCGTCGTGGTTGTCGATATCGGCGGAGGCACAACCGAGGTTGCCATATATATCGACGGTGCGATCAGGTACTCCGAAGTCATCAAGGTTGCGGCAAACGATGTTACGCACGATGTCGCGCATGGGGTCAAGGCTCTTCACGAAGTTGCCGAAGAGCTGAAAATCCGGCATGGAAACGCATACGGCAAGTTGCTCGGACAGGATGAAACCATTCTCATTCCGGGTATAGAGGGCCGTCCGCAGAAGTCGTTTCCGAAAAGCTCCCTGACCATGATCATCGAGGCCAGGATGATCGAGATTTTCGAGCTGGTGCGGGATTCCATCAAACGGTCTGGATATTATGAATTCCTCAACGCAGGCGCGATCATCACCGGCGGAGGCGCCCTCTTGCCGGGTACAGAGGAGCTGGCGAGGGATGTGCTCGGGGGGGATGTCCGTATCGGTTATCCTGAAGGGGTATCGGGAGGCATAAAAGGTTCGGTTAACAATCCCATGTACGCAACGGTCATGGGGCTTGTCGCGCACTCGCTCCAGAACACGCTTTTCGAAGAATCCGAAGCCGTGCACGTCGTTCAGGGCACGCCTGCCGCCGGTACAATTTCCGAAGCGGAAGAGCCTCTGCACGATTCCGGGACGGAGCAGGATTCGTCGCAGTCCAATTCGTCAGGAACCAAGATCGTCGACCGGCTGAAAAAATTCTGGAACGAACTATAACCGGCGCAGCTTAAGGCGCATGAATGAATAATCAGGAACGAAACCATGGCATTTGAACTGGACCCGGGACTGTTCGAGGGCGATCAGGGAAAAGGGGTTACCATCAGGATTGTAGGAGTCGGCGGTTGCGGCGGCAACGCTGTAAACAACATGATTGACCGGAAAATCAGCGGAGCCGAGTATATCGTGTTCAATACCGACCGGCAGGCGCTTCTGAATTCGAAGGCGCCGATACGGGTGCAGATAGGCAAGAAAGCCACAAGCGGACTTGGCGCAGGGGCCGATCCGACCAAAGGACGGCAGGCGGCCGAGGACGACCGGGATATCATAGCTGCGCAGTTGAAAGGCGCCGATCTTGTCTTTATTGCAGCAGGAATGGGCAAAGGCACGGGAACGGGCGCTGCGCCGGTTATTGCCTCCATTGCGAGAAATATGGGCATTCTTACCATAGGGGTCGTGACCAGGCCATTTAATTTCGAAGGCCAGGTCAAGGCGCGCATTGCCGACGGAGGAATCAACGAGCTTCGCAAGTTCATTGATACCCTGATAGTAGTCGAGAACGAAAAGATTCTCAGCATAGCCGAAGACGGCATCAGTGCAACCGAAGCATTCAATATGGCCAACGATGTGCTGTACCGTGCGGCCAAGGGGATTTCCGATATCATTACAAGACATGGCCATGTCAACGTGGATTTTGCCGATGTCAAAAGCATCATGTCCGGAGCCGGGGATGCCGTAATGGGTTCCGCTGCCGCAGCCGGAGAGCGGAGGGCACTGAAGGCTGCCTCGGATGCGCTCAACAGCCCCTTGCTCGACGGAGTTTCGGTGAGGGGCGCCAAAGGGGTGCTGGTCAATATCACCGGTGAGGTAACCATGCGGGATATGACCGACGCCATGAACTTCATCGAAGAGCAGGTCGGCAGCGAGGCTAAAATCATCAACGGCTACGTCGATGAGCTGCAGATCTCCGGAGAGATCCGGGTTACGGTAATCGTTACCGGATTCAGACGAAAAGATTCCCCGGGATCTGCCGGACCCGAGAAGGAACAGCAGGCGCCGAAATATCCCGGGCATCGCCATGGGCATTTTCCTCATACTGCGGCAAGGTCGGTCGTGACCGGTCTGCCCGAAAGGCAGGAAGAGGATCTGCGTATTCCGACCTATGTCAGACGCCAGATATCCATTCACGATCCTCTTGAGGTCGGAAACAGAAAGCACACGGAACAGAATACAGAAAACGGAGGCCATTTCTCCCGGAGTATCGAAGAGCAGGAAGACCAGATACAGAAGGGATCGACGGATCTTCCGGCTTATCTTCGCAGGAAAAACAACGGCAGCTGACAGCTGCGCTATATTTTAAAAGGAGTACTCACTATGGGAAACCGGATGCTTTCAGCAGAGGAGGCGGTTTCAATTATTCGTTCGGGAGACAGGGTTTTTCTTCATACGGCGGCGGCGACCCCGCAGCGCCTTATAGAAGCCATGGTTGGCCGGGCCGGGGATTTGAGGGAGGTAGAAATCGTTAGTCTCCATACAGAGGGAGACGCTTCGTATGCAAGGCCGGAATACAGGGAGAGTTTCAGGCTGAATGCCTTTTTCGTCGGAAAAAACGTACGCAATGCTGTTCAGCAGGGCGATGCCGACGCCATGCCGATATTCCTCAGCGATGTCCCCTCGATGTTCCATAACAGGATTCTTCCCCTCGACGTTGCGCTTGTTCACGTCTCGCCTCCCGACCGTCACGGATACTGCTCTCTGGGAGTATCCGTCGATGCTTCGCTTGCCGCAGTGCACAATGCCCGCCATGTTATAGCGCAGGTCAATCCGCTTATGCCGAGAACGCACGGCGAGGGTCTGCTGCATATCAGCAAGATTCATGCGATGGTCGCAGTGGAAGATCCTCTTCCCGAAACGCCTCGCCATGAACTGACTGGAGCCGAGCAGAGCATCGGGCGCCATATCGCTTCGATCGTAGAGGATGGAGCCACGCTGCAGATGGGCATAGGAGCTATTCCCGACGCAACGCTCGCGGCTCTCGGTTCTCACCGAGACCTTGGCATTCACACCGAAATGTTTTCCGACGGAGTTGTCGAACTCATCGAAAAAGGGGTTATTACCGGCAGAAAAAAGAAGACGCATAAAGAGATCGTGGTCGCCAGTTTCCTTGTAGGCACCCGGCGGCTGTATGATTTCGTCGATGACAACCCGCTTGTGGAAATGCTTCCTTCCGACTATGTCAACGATACGAAGGAGATCCGAAAAAATCCGAAAGTCACGGCAATCAACAGTGCTCTGGAGATCGATATGAGCGGGCAGGTCTGCGCGGACTCGATAGGGCAGCGCTATTTTTCCGGCGTAGGCGGCCAGATGGATTTCATAAGGGGCGCCGCGCTTTCAGAAGGCGGGAAGCCGATCATTGCGCTGCCCTCAACCACGAAAAAAGGTGTCTCCCGGATTGTGCCCCATCTGAAGCCCGGAGCAGGAGTCGTCACCACGAGAGCCCATGTCCATTATATCGTTACCGAGTATGGCATTGTGAATCTGCATGGCAAGAATCTTCGACAGCGAGCTGAAGCCCTGGCATCAATTGCCCATCCCGACTTCCGGGAGGAAATCTGTCGCAGCGCCCGCGAGCTGTATGGGCAGAAAAGCAGTTGCGAGGTGTAGAAAAGCTGAAGATCGGATTGCAAAAAAGAGAAGGCTGCCAGCGGCAGCCTTCTCTTTTTTTTTTGCAGGATTCGTGAGACGGACGAATTCCTCATCTCTTTCTGCCTGTTGGATGCGTCCCGCTTATGCCGGTTTAACAGCTTCACAGAGCAGATGGTCGTACTTCCTGACTATGCGCACGTCGCTGAATCCGATTTTTTCGAGGATATCCCTGTATGCATCCTGCGGCTTGAACCCGAGCACGGAGAAAGGCATGCCGGCACCGAGAATGTAGTGGCTGAGATAATCGAAGTTTGGATTTTCAGGGTCGTCGATGATCATGTCGAGAATGAGCACTTTACCGCCGGCAGGAAGCGCGTCGTAAGCTTTCCGGCACATCATTCCGGTGAGCTGTTCATTTGCCGAATAGAGAATTCGGCAGAACATGACAGCATCAGCCTGGGGATAATTCTCCCTGTAAATATCGATTGCTGTGCCTCTCAGTCGGTCGCCGACTCCTTTTTCGGCGGCATTTTCATTGACAAGTTCGATTGCCCCGGGCAGATTGAGGATCGTTGACTGAAGGCCGGTGAATTTTTTCAGAAGCGCAGCAGAAATATCGCCGATACCGCCGCCTACGTCAACGAGCGTTCTGATGCCGGACAGGTCAGCCTCTTCGAGCAGAAGCTTGATGGCAAAATGGGCATTGCTGCGGTGGATCTCTTCGAAATACCAGTTATCCTCTCGCGTTACCGGCGGATAGGGGACTTCCCCCTTGAAATCGAGCTGTCCTTTCACTGCATCCGCTAATTTGAAATAAAAAGCGTCTGAAAGGTGAGACATGGCTTTTGCCACAGGAATCATATAGAGGTTCGGCTGGTCGGCATCGGCCACGAACATCGCTTTGGCAAATGGCGTGAGGCTCCATTCGCCGTTATCTTCTCTGGTGACGCCCATCTGCCTGAGCGCTTCGAGCAGCATGCCGAGTCTTTGCGGAACCGAACCAGTCGCTGCCGCGAGGGTTGTCGTGTCTTTCGCCCCGTCACCAAGCTGAGTAAAGAGGTCAAGTTCAAGAGCTGCCTTGAAACAGCCGAATTCCACAAGCCCTTTGAAAATGATGTCGTTTGCCCTGTGGTTTTGTTTCAGTAACTCGATGTCGTTCATGGTACGGATGAGGCTAAAGAGTTTAAGAAATTGAATGGTACGGAGAGGTCGCTGCCTGTTTTAACATAAATTTCAATTTAGCCTAAATAGGCTTATGAAACAACTGCAAGGAGTCGGTACAATGTGTTATTATCAAGTGATGTATCATTTCACTCATGCCTGCAGAAACCATAAACGGGAGAAAATGCGGTATGCTTTCAAGTCTATCGAAACTCACGCCGGAACAGATCGGCGAAATCCGCAAACTGGAAGAGGAGCTCGGCAAGACCATTCTGTCGTTTTCCAGCTACGACGTGATAGCCGGAGGTCTTTCGACCGAAGAGCTTGCGCGTGTTCGCGAGCTTGAAAAACAAATCGGCACGGTGCTTATCGCCCTCGATCCTTCGGGTTCCGTTCGGTCGTGACGCCAATGATGCTTGCCATCCTGCCGGTTATGCCCGCGTCGCGCCGATAGGAGTAGAAAAGTCCCGCATCGGCCGAAGAGCAGAATGCAGAAAAAGCTATTCTTGACGGTGGAATTCCTGCGTCGAGCAGTTGCCTGCGATTGGCGCCGGCCAGATCGAGATTGAACTTTCCGGTCTGTCGAAGGGATGGTGCGAGATGCTCGGAATCGAAAGCTCCTGCGACTGCGGCATCGACCTCGTAGGCGGATTGTGCGATTCCCGTGCCGATCCAGGCAAGCAGATTACCCGGGTCAGTACCGAACCGCTCCTGCATGAACAGAACGGTTTTCGAGACGATTCCTCCGGCTGCACCTTTCCATCCTGAGTGAATTGCCGCTACGGCCATTGTTTGCGTGTCGCAGAGCAGAACAGGGTAGCAATCGGCGGTAAATATGCACAGGAAGATATTTTTTTCATTTGTGACAAGCGCGTCATATCCTGAAAAAAAGCCTGGAGATATGGCGTGCATGATCTCGGTGCCGTGAACCTGGTCGGAACCTGCGAGCTGTTCGGGTTTTATGCCGAGAAGCATACAGAGCTTCAGGGTGTTTTCTTTGATATTCGCCGGGCTGTCCGCGGTATTTCTTCCGAGATTAAGTCCGTCGAAAGGCGCCGGACTGATGCCCCCCTTGCGGGTGGTTTGCAGGGCAACGAGGTTTTCGATATTGCTGAACAGTTCCGGAACGACGTACTCAATCCTTGATATGCAGGGTTCGTGTTTCATAGAATGGCAATAAAGCGTTATAATGCCATGCGGGAGACTGCTGAATGTAAGAAAATAGTTTTTTTTATGAATGAGGCGGGATCCAGAAGATTTTTTTGTGATGTTGTGCGCAATATCGGTATATGAGATGTCGCGAAAAGCGGGCCCCCAATGAAAAAACATCCGGGCGATGAGAGATATCAGGATCAGTTCGGGAGCTCGCTCAGGGCCCTTTCAGATTATCTTGGCCTGGGAATCCAGATTGCAGCAGGATTCGTTTTTTTTGTGTTTGCCGGATACCGGGCGGATGAGCAGTTCGGCACATCTCCGTTTCTGCTGATCGCAGGAGTTTTCATGGGAATGGCAGGGATGGTTCTTGTGCTTATGAAAACGCTGAAGATAGCGAACCGAAAAAAACAATGACAGGACGTATTTTTTACTTAATAACATGAGAGATGAGGGGCCATGAAACCTTTATTTGATTTTCTGATAAAGTTATGTATCTTGACCGTCATTTTATGGGGGGTAATTATCTGGGGGGTCGCTCCGGGGACGATTGACCTTAAGTCGGTGTTCATTGCCTGGGTGATGATATTCGTGAACACCCTTTCGGGATACCTTCTTTTTGAGTACGCGTTCGAAAGGGACTCGTCGTCATTCAATAAGGTTGTGTTCGGGGGATTGACTTTTCGCCTTCTGGTGATGATGCTGCTCGTCGGAGTT
>Ga0194127_10002498_pt1 | contig 24968 bp, 22 predicted proteins | sample TA2KigC100mmetaG_FD_148624 | JGI IMG/M metagenome (GOLD analysis project Ga0194127, IMG submission 148624) | Freshwater microbial communities from Lake Tanganyika, Tanzania - TA2015036 Kigoma Deep Cast 100m | ecosystem: Environmental > Aquatic > Freshwater > Lake | place: Tanzania: Lake...
GGGGTGGCTGGACGAGCTCGACCTGGAGGCGGCCGGCGTCGCGAGCGCCGTGGACTTCCTGGACGCATGCGTGGCCGCCTTCCCGTCCTGCGTACGCTACTCCTACCTCGACCAGCAGAGGCTGCTGCCCGGCGTCCTGACCGTCGCGGCCGCGCTCGGGGCCGTGCCGATGGACGCGGGGATGGCGGCCGCCTGCGGCAACGTGGCGTTCGACGCCACCCTCGAGTTCCAGGAGAAGAACACGCCCCTGCTCGCGACCCGGCACGTCTTCGAGGTCCACGGCGGGCAGACGACCGGCCTGGCGATGCTCAATCCCGGGTACGACACGAACGACAGCAACGTCTCGGATCCCCAGATGACGCGGGACATGGCGCCGGCGCTGGTCGACTTCGTGTTCTCGCAGAGGCTGTTCACCGTGTTCCTGGTGAACGGCTTTTCGGACGCGAACCCGGAGAAGGCGCTCCTGCACGACATCGTCAACGCGGGCCGATGGCCCACCCCCCTGGGCGTGTACGGCTACAACAACTCCTGGATGGTCCTGGGCGGATACGTCCACGAGGCCCATACGCAGTGCCTGGACTCCCGCAACATGGGGGCCATCCCCACCGAGACGGGCAACCTGTCGTTCTTCTCCACCCGCAGGGAGCCGATCCGGGACGCGAGCGAACTGGAACGGAACGCGCCGGAGGACGTCGGGTACGACCCGGCCAGGACCTACGTGGCGTTCGTCGTCGGCGACGGGGACAACGTCCAGTTCCTCCTGTCCGCCAGGAAGGACTGGCTTCGCCGGCGGCTGGCGGACTGCGGGCGGGCCGGCCACGCGTGCCCGCCAATCACGTGGAGCATCTCCCCCCACCTGCCGCGCCTCGCGCCCGACGTGCTCGCGTGGTACTACCGGTCCACTGGGACTGGAACGGCACGTGGGAAGACGCCGAGGAGCGTTTCCTGCCCAGGTACGCCAGGGCCGGCGGCGCGATCCGCGGCGTGTTCCCCGTCAACGTGCCCTACCTGTTCCCCGCGTTCACGTGGTGGCCGGACGACCGGTTCTTCGAGGTGCTCGTCGGCAAGGACGGGGGCGAGACGGTCGTGTTCCGGCCTCGCGAGTGGCGGGGCGTGAACGACGACGACGACGCCTTCCACCTGAGCCCGCAGAAGATGGCCGCGGAACTCGGCGGCTATCCTCCGGGCACGATCACGTGGGTGTACATGACCAGCGACGGGGGACTGAACCTCGACAACTCGTTCAACGCGCTGGCCGGGCGCCTGCCGGCGCACGTCAGGCTGGTGAGCACGGACACCGCGACGAGGCTGGCGCTGGCAGCCCCTCGAAGGTGAGCCGGAAGGCGAGGTCGACGTGGTGGACGAGACGCACATCCGGCGGCAGAGGATCGGGCGGACGCCGTGGGGCCAGATCGTGGTGGGCCAGGCGATGCGGGTCGACTACCGACTGCCCCGGCCCACGAGGATCGCGCTGGAGGGCGTGGAGAACGTGCCGCGCGACCGGCGCGTGCTGTTCGCGCTCAACCACACGGACCGATACAACTACTGGCCGTTCCAGTACGCGATGTGGCGGCGCGGCGGGCTCCCGTACACCGCGGTCTGGATCAAGGCGAAGTACTACCGGAACGCGCTCCTCGGAGCGTTCTTCGACCTGATGGACGGCATCCCGCTGCCCAGCCGCGGCTACCTGCTCCTCCTCCGCGGCCAGGCGGCGCTCGGCCGGCGGCTCGACGATCGGGAGTACCGGGCGCTCCGGGACCTGTCCGTCGGCCGGATCGGCGAGGCCGCCGCGCGGGAGGCGGGCGGCGAGGGCGTCGCGCGCGTGCTGGGGGCTGCGCTCGCCGGCTTCGACCCGGCGGGCGGCCCCTGGGCGGACCGGCTGGAGCGCGACCTCGAGGGCGCGATGGGGGCCGTCGAGGACCTCACGCTCCGCGCGATGGCCGCGGGCCGGAACGTGATCGTGTTCCCGCAGGGCACGCGGTCGCTGCGGCTCCTGCCCGCCCGGACCGGCATCGTGCAGTTCGCGATCCGGCACGGCGTGCCGATCGTGCCCGTGGGCAGCAACGGGTGCGAGCGCGTCTACCCCGGGGCGAGCCCGTTCTCGAAGGGCGGCGACGTCACCTACCGGATCGGGCGGCCGCTGGAGGTCGACGACGCCTTCGCGGACTGCCGGCCCGACGGGCCGTTCGTGCCCTTCACGCGTTCGGCGGACCGCTACCGCGAGCCGTTCGATCGGGCCGCCGCGCGGGTGACCGAGGCCATCGACGCCCTGCTGGACGCCCCCTACCGGCTGGACCCCGCCGCTGCGGCAACCAGGGGCACGGACCTCGGCCGGCTGGTCTGACGATGCCTGCGAGAACGAAGGGGCGAGGCGAGGGACCGCCCCTCACCGGGTCGCGTCGCCCGTGGCCGCGTCGCCCGTGGCCGCGTCGCCCGTGGCCGCGTCGCCCGCGTCCGCGGCGCCCTGGTCCTCCGGGTCGTCCGGCGGCCCGGTGCCGTCCGCCGGTCCCCCGCACTCCGGCTTGCCCTGCCGGATCCATCCGACGAGCACCGCGTCGTCGGCGGCCGTGGCGCCGCCTCCGGGGGGCATCGCCCCCGACTGCATGAGCTGCGAGGCGCGGGACGCGGCCGCCGACACCCCGGCGTAGGTGTCGAGCACCACGCCCCTCGGCGGGCTCGGCCGGGTCGAAGCGTGGCAGGACGTGCACAGCCGGCGCATGATCGGGTCCACGTCCGCGCACCAGGTCAGCGCCGTCGCCGGGACGTCCAGGATCCGGACGGGGTTGCGCTTCGTGCCGCATCCCGGCGTGGCGGCGGCCGTCAACAGCACCAGGACCGTGAGCAGATGCAAAACCCACTGCGGATGCACGGCGCCCCTTCCCCGCGACCACGCCGGATTGTACCGTGACCGCGCTCTTCCGCAAGGCAGCGACCTCCTCCCGCGCCCGGTGTACAATCCGGCGGCCATCCGGCCGGAGGGCGCTCCCGTGCACCGGTGGACCGCGTTCCTCGCCGCCATGCTCGCCTCGCTGCCCGCGACGGGCTCCCCGCCCGAGCCCCCGCCCGCCGACGTCGAGGAGATCGAAGACGTGGTCGTCAGGGAGGACGACCCGACGTGGGACCCGAGCAACTTCCCGGAGATCCATCGCATCGTCAACGTCCCGACGGCACGGACGACGCGCCGGAACGCGTTCCTGTTCCAGGTGGATCACCGTGCGAGCGCGCCGATCCGCGCCAACCCGTTCCGCGACTTCTTCGGGTTCGACGGCGGCACGCTGAAGATCGGGCTCGGGCTGCGCTTCGGGGCCTGGAACGGCGTGGACGTCGGCGTGTCCCGCGTCAGCCGGGGCTCCGACGCCTTCACCACGTGGGAGCTGGACGCGGCCTGGCGCTTCCTGCGCCAGGAGCGCCACCACCTCGACCTGGCGATCCGCGGGGGCGGGACCTGGTTCCAGCAGGCGCCCCTGTCCGACTCCGCGGGCGGCGGGTTCGCGCAGCTCCTGGCCACCCGGTCGTTCTTCCGAGACCGCCTCGTGATCTCGACCGGGGTCCTGTACCACTCCAGCTCGTCGAACGAGACCAAGTCGGATGCGGATCCGGCGTGGTCGATCGCGATCCCGGGGGCTCTCGAGGGCCGACCGCTCACCTGGCTGGCCCTGGGTTTCGAGGTGATCGGGCCCGTCGCGGGGTACCGATCGCGCTACCCCGCGATGGCCGGATCGGTGAAGTTCGTGACCCACCGCCACCACTTCGCGATCCTGGTGTCCGACACGCCGTACCTCTCCGCGGACGGGATCGTGCCGGGGTCCGACCGGGGCATCCGGGACGTGCTGATCGGGTTCGCGATCTCGCGGGAGCTGCACCTCTGAGGCCGCCGGGACGGAACCCGGGCGCGGGTCAGAACGGCAGGTGGTCCGCGCCGAACACGATCTTGCCGCCCCAGTGCCCGCCCACGATCACCAGGCCGACCGCGGCCAGGGCGAAGACCAGGTAGGCCGCCTTCCACGCGCCGCGGAGCCGGTTCCGGCGGGCGAGCCGGAGCGCGAGCGCGACCGCCGTCGCCGACGTCATCGCGAGCATCAGCGTCCTGTGGGTCGAGACCAGCCGCGCGGTCTCGGCCGGGGCCGACCCGAAGGCGTCCTCGCGCAGCAGCCCGGTCGCGACGGCCGGGAGCGCCGCGAGGAACGTCGCGCCGAGCGCCCACACGCCCCACTGCTCGAACGCCTCGCGCCGGAAGACGAACGCGCCGAAGTCGAGCAGGAGGACCATGACGAGCCACCCGATCGGAAGGTGCACGAGCGCCGGGTGGAGCTTGCCCACGACCGCGACGGGGCCGTCGGGCACCGCGACCGGGGCCGGCGCCGGCCCGACCTCCGCGACGTCGTCGATCTCCTCGATCGCCTCGGCCGCGCTCCCCGCCCGGGGCTCCTCCGGCCCCGGACCGTCCGCCAGCGCGAGGACCGGCCACGCGAGAAGGGCCAGGAACGCGATCCGCGGGGAAGGCGTGCGCACGTCACTCCTCCACGGTCACGACGACCCGGTCGTCGGCGAGCGTCGCGGGGTAGGTCGGAAGCGGCGACGTGGCGGGGCCGCCGAGCACCTTGCCGTCCATGGCGAACGCGGACCCGTGGCAGGAGCACTGGATCCGCCCCTTCGAGGCGTCGTAGCCGACCCGGCAGCGCTGGTGGGAGCACTCGGGGCTGAACGCCCGCACCTCGGAGTCCGAGGCCCGGACGAACAGGATGTCCCTGCCCTTGATGCTCAGGACCGCGGAGCCGCCCACGGTCTTGAGTTTCTCCGCCTTGTCGAGCCGGAACGCGACCTGCTTCTTCGCGGCCCGCACCGCGCGGACCGGGAGCAGCACCACGGCGGCCGCGGCCGCGACGAGCGACCCCAGGAACGTGCGCCTGTCGGACATCCGAGCCTCCTTCGGCGGGGAAACGGGCCCGCTCCGCAGCAGCATGGTAGCGACCGCGGACCCGCGAGTCGAGTCCCGGCGATACCGAGCGCCCCCGCCCGCCCGTTGAAATCCGTCCCGCATCGGATCGATACTCCGGGTCGCCCCCTCTTCGGCCACGGAGGGGTGACATGGCTCCGCAGACGCGCGGCACCCTGCAACCGGCTCGCGCCCCGCGGATTGACGGCGGTTTCGCGGGGCCCGCATCCTGGCGCCGCTTCCGGTGGATTCGCAGTTGAACTGGCTGACCTCATTGGCGGTCGTGGCGGTCATGTCGGCCTCCGGGCTCGCGGTCGCCCTGGTCGCGCGGGAGACGGCGGCGGTCGCCCGGGCTCCCGACGTCGGCGGCCGCCGGCGGGACGCGGTCGCGCTCCTCGCGCTGGCGGCGTCGGCCTTCGTTCTCCGGGCCGCGGTCGCGCTCCCCTGGCCGATCAACTGGGCACAGACGGCGCGCGCCGAGCTGGCGTGCGCGCCGTACGTCCACGACAGGTTCGTGGCGATGCTGGCCGCCCCGGCGACGCTCCTGGCGGCGGACCCGCTGCGGGCCCAGGGATGGGCGACGCTGTCCCTGTCCGCCCTCGCGGTCGCGTTGCTCGCGGTGCTCGGAGCGCTGTGGGTCGGCCGGTCGGCCGGCCTGATCGCGGGCTCGATCGCGGTCGCCTCGCCCGAGGTCCTGCACTTCTCGCGGACCGGCGACGCCTCGCTGGCGGAGGTCTTCTTCCTGACGCTGGCCCTGCTTGGCACGGAGGCGCTCGCCCGCAGGAAGACGGCGGTCGCGGCGCTTGGCGCGGGCCTCGCGTGGGCACTGCTCTTCCACGTCAGGCCCGAGACCCCGGGGCTCGTCGCGGTTCTCGTGCTGTGGGTGGCGATCGACCGGAGGCTCGCGGCGACCGCGCGAGACCGCCTCGTGGCGGGGGCGCTCGCGGCCCCGGTCGTGGTCTCCCTGGTCCTCGACGCCTTGTCGAGCGCGGTCGCGGGGATCCCGGCCCACATGCCCTACGACCCGCTCGGCGGCCAGTTCTGGCGAGGTCTCGCAGGATTCGGATGGTGGGCGATCCTGCACCCGGCGTACCACCCGCCGCTGGTCGCCCTCCTGGCCGCGGCGGGTGTCGCCGTCTGGCGAGGCCGTCTCCGGTGGGTCGCGGTCGCGACGGTGGCGTCGCTCGCCGTTCTCGCGACCGGCGGCTGGGCCGTGTCCTCGCTCACGGCCGGAACGTTCGAGGCGAGCAACCTCCGCTACACGCTGCCGCTGCAGACCGTCCTCCACCTGCTCGCGGCGATCCCCGTCGCCCGGCTGTGGGATGCCGGGGCGGGGGAGCGCCGGCACCCCTGGGCCCGCCCGGCTGCGGTCGTACTCGCCGGAGCGCTGCTGGCCGGGCCCGTCCTGCACCACGGCTTCATCGGGAAGCCGGCCCCGCTCCAGGTCGAGCACCGGTTCCTGTCGGATCACGTCAGTCGCGTCCCCCGCGACGCCCGGATCCTCGTGTACGGCGCCGAGCAGCTATGGGTGCGCGAGCAGGTGCGCTACCGGATGGACGTGGCCGGATTCCCGCTGCCGCCGGTGCCCGAGCCCGACGACTTCGACCCCGCCGATGCGGACGAGCAAGGCGCGCACCCGGCGTGCGGCGAGAGGTCGGGCGCCGTGGTGACCCTCGACCAGGCGTCGGTCGCGGACGGGCCGGTCGTCTACTTCCGTGGATGGCACGAGTACGCGCCCGGCGCGGAGATGCGCGGGTCGCCGCCGGAGGCGTTCCGCGCGGCGCTGCTCGACCGCTGGGTGCTCGTGCCGATCGCGACGCAGCGCGTCGAGACCCAGCCCGAAACCGTCCACCCGGACGGTGTGATGGAGGTCGGGCTCTACGGACTGGCAGCCCGGCCTCGCTGAGCGGGCGTGGCCGGATCCTGCTCGGCCGGAGGCCCCACCGTGACCCGCTCGAGGGTCCTCCGCAGCCGGCGGATCTCGTACGCGACCCAGAAGCAGGCGACCGCGATCGGCAACTGTGTCAGCAGGATCGCCTCGGGTGTCGTCATCCGGGTCTCCTCAGCCTCTCGGCCAGCCGCCGGGCGGGACCGCGCAGGCGGACGCACTCGACGACGATGGCCACGGCCGCGATCGCGTAGAGGGCGTGCGTGACGATCAGCGCGATCTCCGTGCCCATCCGCCGCCTCCGCGAGCGCCTCCGGGGCGCGAGTCTACCACGCCGCGTCCCGGGTTTGCGCATCCGGTGGACGTCGCAGTACCATGCCTCCCGACTCCGCGCCGGAGCGCCATGCGCATCGCGCTCGTCTCGCCGCCCAGGCCCGCGGACCGCTTCATCAACCGCGACCTGTTCGCCGGCATGGGGATCGACGACTGCTTCGGCACCGGCGCCCGGGCCTCGTTCGTCGCGTACCTGAAGGCCGAGGGAACCGTCATCCCGGAGATCGCGTTCCCGCTCCTCGCCGCCCTGCTCCGGACCCGCGACGTCCGGTTCTTCGACGGCGCCCGGGTGGACGCCGGCGCAGGGGGGGAGGCGTTCGAGGGCGAGGTCGCGGCCTGGGGCCCAGGCTGGGTGCTCGCCTCGACCAGCCTCGCGAACCTCGCCAACGAGGTCGAGTCGGTCGTCCGGATCGGCCGTGCCGCGGCCGCCGGCCCCGCGAGGACCGTCGTGTTCGGGTTCGCGGCGTCGGCGCTCGCGGAGGACGTCCTCGCGCGGGGCGCGGACTTCGTCATCGACGGCGAAGTCGAGGCGGTCGCTCCCGAACTCGTCGCGGCCACGGACGCGAGCGCCGTGCGTGGGCTCGTGTACGCCGCGGCCGGCGGGCGCACGGTTCGGACCGGCCGGCGGCTGGTCGAGGACCCGGACTCCCTCCCGTTCCCGGACTGGGGCGCGACTCCGCTCGCCCGCTACGCCTACTTCCCGCTGCTGAAGCGGCGGCCGTTCGCGACGCTCCTGTCCTCGCGGGGGTGCACCTACGGCTGCGCCTACTGCCCGTACTGCACGGTCCAGGGGGCGGCCTTCCGCGCGTGCAGCCCGGACCGGGTCGTCGCCGAGATGGCCCACCTCGCGGCGGCGCACGGTGTCCGGTCCGTCCTGTTCCGCGACCCGAACTTCGCCCTGGACCGCGCGCGCGTCCTCGATATCTGCCGCCTGCTCGCGGACCGCGGGCCGAGGCTCGACTGGGGCTGCGAGACCCGCCTCGACCTGCTGGACGACGAGGTCGCGGCCGCGCTCGGCCGCGCGGGGTGCCGGAGCGTCGAGGTCGGCATGGACGCGGTCTCGCCCGAGGTGAACGCCGCCCACGGCCGGAAGGCGATCGGCCCGGTCGCCGCGCGGGAGAGGCTCGCCGCCCTGCGCCGGCATGGCGTCGCGAGCGCGGGGCTCTTCGTCATCGGGCTGCCCGGCGACACCGAGGCGTCGATCCGCGAGACGATCCGGTACGCGGCCGCGATCGACCTCGACTACGCGAGCTTCCAGGTGCCGATCCCGTTCCCCGGAACCCCCATGTACGCGAGGGCCGTCCGGTCCGGCGCGATCCCCGAGGTCCGGCTGGACGACCTTCGCGGCCGCAGGCCCCGGATGCCGGGCGATCCGGGCCTGCCGCCGGACCGGCTGGAGGCGCTCCGGGACGAGGCGGTCCGCTCGTTCTACGTCCGGCCGGGCCGGGTCCTCGCGACCGTCGCGAGCGGCGAGATCCTGCGCTCGGCCGGGTTCCTCGCATCGCGCGCCGCCGCGTTCGTCGCCGGGCGCCTTCGAGGCCGGCGATGAGTCGGACCGGCCGCGACACGCTGGTGATCGTCCCGGCCCACAACGAGGCGGGCACGATCGGCGACGTCGTCCGGGGCGCGAGCGCGCACCCCGTGGACGTGCTCGTCGTGGACGACGGGTCGACCGACGACACGGCGGCGCGGGCGCGGGCGGCGGGCGCGGAGGTGCTCTCCCTCCACCCCAACCGCGGCAAGGGCGAGGCGCTGCGGGCGGGCTTCGGAGTCGCCTCGAACCGGGCCTATGCCCGGGTCGTCACGCTGGACGCGGACATGGAGCACGACCCGGCCGAGATCCCACGGTTCCTCGCCGCCCTCGACGCCGGGCTCGACGTGGTCGCGGGCGAGCGCGAGGTGTACCGGAGCGGCGGCCGGCGCCTTTCGAACCGGTTCGCGACGTTCTGGTACCGCCAGGTCGACCCGCGCATCACGGACACGATCTGCGGCTTCCGCGGGTTCCGGACCGAGGTCCTGGCGCGCCTCGCGCCGCCGGACCGGGGGTTCGAGTTCGAGCAGGTCCTGCTGCTCGAGGCGGTGGCGGCCGGGCTCCGCCTGGGGTTCGTCCCCGTGACGGTCCGGACCGCGGCGAAGACCGGGGTCTCGCCGCTCGACCTCGTCCAGGCGAACGACGCCTTCGACCGGTGGATCGTGGGGAACGTGGGTCGCCTGCGCCTGTCGCGGCCGCGGCGCCTCTTCCTGGCGCTCGCGGCGCGGGCCGGCCTCGTGGTCGGCCGGGTGCTCCGGCTGGTGCTGGCGCGGAGGGGCGGCCGCGGGCAGGGGGGCACGTGAGCGCGCGGGGCCGTCCGTTCCTGCTGACCGTGGACGTCGAGAGCGAGTGGGAGCAGGGAACCGCGACCGGTGTGCGGGAGCACCTGCCGCGCCTGATCGCGCTCTTCGAGGAGCGCGGGATCCGCGCGACCCTCTTCTGCACGGGCGAGGTCGTGCGCTCGTGTCGCGAGGTCCTCGCACCCATCCCGGCGCGGCACGAGCTGGCCTGCCACGCGGACACGCACGTGCCGTTCTCGCGCCTCCCGCCCGACGCCGTCCGCGACGAGATCCGCCGGGGAAAGGCGGAGGTCGAATCGCTCGGGAGGGGCTGCGCCGGGTTCCGGGCGCCGTACTTCTACATGACGCCCGCGATCCTCCGCATGGTGGCGTCGGCCGGCTTCCGGTACGACTCGTCGTGGGCGAGCTTCGCGCCGCACGCCGGCTACATGAACCTCCTGCGTTCGAAGCGCCCGGTCGTCCTGGCGGATCCCCCGATCGTCGAGATCCCAGTCCCCGACGCGACGCCGGTCAGGATCCCGTGGGGACTGTCGTGGTTCCGCGTCTTCCACCCGCTGTCCCGCGCGTTCCTGCTGCGGACCCCGCACCTCCTGTACCTGCACTGCGACGAGTTCCTGGAGCGCGGACCGGATGCCGCGTTCGGTCGGGCCGCGCGCTGGGCCATGAACCGGAACCGGGGCCGCAAGGCCTGGGACCTGCTGGTCCGGCTGCTCGACGTCCTGGCGGCGCGGGGGGCGAGGTTCGTCACGTGCTCGGAGTACGTGGCCGGCCTGCCCGCCGCCGGTCGTCCAGCACCTCGTCGATGATCCGGTCGAGACCCCTGGACGGCTTCCACCCGATCGCGGCGGTGACGCGGCGGAGGTCCGGCACCCTCCGTGCCGGCTCCTCGAAGCCCGGGCGATGGGCCTCCTCGCACGGCACGAGCACGACTGGGCTGACCGAGCCGGCGCGCTCCCTGACCCGGTGCGCCAGGTCGCGGATCCGGACCTCGACGTCGCTGCCCACGTTGAACACGCCGCCCCGCGCGTTCTCGCAGGCGGCGAGGCGGACAAGCGCGTCGACCGCGTCCAGCACGTGGCAGAAGCACCGCGTCTGGGTCCCGTCCCCGTGGACCTCGATGGGGGCTCCGGCCAGCGCGGCCGCGGCGAACCGCGGCAGCACCATCCCGTGGTCGCCGACCTGCCTCGGACCCGCGATGTTGAAGAGCCGCGCCACCACGACCGGGACCACGGTCTCGGCCGCGACCGCCATCGCCAGGTGCTCGTCGAGCGCCTTGGAGCAGCCGTACGACCACCGCCAGGCGTGCGGGGGGCCGAGCACGAGGTCGCCCGACTCCTGGAACGGGACGCTGTCCGACCGGCCGTAGACCTCGGACGACGAAGCGACGAGGACCGGGACCCGGCGCGGCACGGCCGCCCTCAGCACCGCGTCGATGGCGAGCACGTTCGTGCGGATCGCGGCGGCGGTGGAGCGCTCGACCAGCCCGACTCCCACGGCGGCCGCGAGGTGGAACACGAAGTCGGCGCGCCCGACCAGCCGCGAGGTCAGCGCCTCGTCCTCGACGCGGCCCTGCCGCACGTCCAGGCGGGGATCCCGGTCGCACGCGGCCAGGTTTGCGAGCGAGCCGGTGGACAGGTCGTCGATGATCGCGACGTCGTGTCCGTCCGCGAGCAGCCGCTCGCACAGGTGCGAGCCGATGAAGCCCGCCCCGCCCGTGACCAGCGCCCGCATCCCGTCCCGGCCCTCCGCGACCCGGGGGACGATGTCACCCGCGGCGGCCCCTTGTCAAGCCGTGTGGTATCCTCCCGCGAAGCGCCTCCGGCGAAGCCCGCAGATGGACGGACGATGACGAGCGGCGTGGCGAGGGGATGCCTGGCGGGGGCGCTGATCGCGGTGGGGGCGTGCTGGGCGTTTTCCCTCGGCGACCGGGGCGATTTCCTCGACGCGGTCCGGGCGCTGCGAGCGTGGCCGGCCGTGCTGGTCGCGGCGGGCCTGGACATGCTGCTCGCCGCGGGAGGGCGCCGCCTGGGTCCGCGCCCGGCCGCCGCCGTCGTCGCCTCGGTCGTCCTCGTGCTGCATCTCCCGACGGATCTCGGCACGGACGAGCAGCAGCCTGCGTCCCGGCTCGCGGACGTGGAGCCGTCGGAGGGGACGTACGACCTCGAGGTCGACCTCGCCGCGACGCACGCCGGCATCCGGCACGCGGTGCTGCCGGAATCGCCGATGGCGCTCGAGGCGGAGTGGGAGGGCGTCGAGCCGGTTGTGGAAAGCGGGCCCGGCAGGGTCGTCGTCCGGGACCCGGGCTCGCGGTGGGCATTCCTCGATCTGGGGCGGCGCGAGAACGACCTGCGGTTGGCGCTCCCCTACGTCCCGGTCCGGATGGCGCTCCGCACCACGGGGAGCCGGGTCTTCGCGATGATCGGCAGCCTTCCGGTGCTGTCGGTCGGGATCGACGCGCTGGCCTCGGACGTCGAGATCGTGCTGCCGCACCCCGACGCGGTCATCCCGGTCCGGGTGGACGCCGGCGCCTCGAGCGTGCGCGTCAACGTGCCCCGCGACGCCGGTGTGAGGCTTCGGGCTCCCGACGGGTGGAACGGGATCGTGGTGAGGGACATCGATCTCGTGGACGAAACCGCCGGCGAGCGGGTCACGCCCGGCTTCGACCACCGGCGGACGAGGTTCGACGTGACCGTCCGCAGCCGCCTTTCCCGCGTCCTGCTGGTGGAGCAGAGGATCCGGTAGGGGCGGCGGTCCGGGGGGGGATCGCCGCGGCGCCGTCGCCCGGTCCGCAGGGCAGGCGATCCCGAACGACACCCGTGGAGATCCGTACCCCACGTCGCGGACCCGGCAGGCCCCGGGAGCATCGATCGGAGGGGGGCGCGGCTCGCCCCCAGGCAGGCCTACCGGCAGGCGGCACGGGACTCCAGGACGGCCGAGGCGTCCGCGGCCCAGACGATGTTGCCGTAGGGGATGTACTCCTTGGTGCCGGGCAGGCCGAACGCGTCGGCGAGGCCGAAGTTGGCGCCCCCGCGGCTCTGCCAGAAGCGGATCACGTCGCCGCCGGGACGGCGAACGTCGACGAAGAACGCGAAGGAGCCCACCTCGAGGTCCACGGGCTGGACACCCTGGAACCCGGTGACGCCGTACGCGATGCCCGTCTTCCAGACACCCGGCGAAACCACCATCCCGATCGAGAAGCGCTCGCCGTCCAGGCCGGTCGCCCTGTCGCGGAAGCGCGTGTACATGCCCGCGTTCAGCACGTCGCCGTCGGTGGCCCCGACGCGCAGGTACGCGACCAGCCAGGCGAACGGGATGCCGTAGTGCCCCATGTGGCCGTCCCCGAACCCGTCCACGTGGAACTCGCAATGGCGCGCGTCGGCCTGGGCCGCGAGGTCGTAGGGAAGGCAGTACGGCTGCATGTGGACCATGCGCGGGTCCTCGGTGTTCGTGCCGTTCTCGCGCTCCACGTGGAGGCAGCGCGGATGGTCCGAGGCCGGCCACACCTCGAACCGGTAGTTCGCGTCGAGGTTCGAGTCGTACGCCTCGCAGTTCGACCCGGCGCCGGTGAAGTTGCGGAACCACAGCTCGACCGAGGTCGCGTCCTCCGGGATCCGGACGACGAACGGCAGGTCGACGGCGTCGTTCGTGGGGCGGCCGTTCGCGTTCCCGAGCCGGCGGACGCTGCCGGTCACGAGCTGCCCCCCGGGCAGGAACCTCACGTTCGCCACCACGTCCCAGGCCGGATGCCCGTTGTGCGTGCCGCGGCACTGCGGGAGCCGGTCGATGTCGTAGCGGACCTCGAGCCAGCCGCCCTGCCTGAGGGTGCCGGCGATGTGCTCGTCCCAGTTGTCGAAGAACGAGAGCGTGCCCGAGACCGGCTCGCAGGTCCCGCCGTCGTTCGACGAGAACCCGTTCGCCTGCGAGAGCACGTGGTTGTCGAAGTCGCCCGGGAACCGGTTGTGGTCGAACGTGCGGGCCCCGTCCGGGGTCCGGGCGAACGCGACCAGCTCGATTCCGACACCCTCGGCGACGACGCCCGGCCCGAACAGGTGCGCGGAGGCCGCGAAGTCGAACCGGCGGAAGCCCGGCGCGCCCGCGCCGACCTCGACCGCCGGGACCTCCCACCACCCCGGGTCCGATCCCGTCCGGTACAGCACGTGGACCGTCGCGCCCGCGAGGTCGCCGGCGAGGGCGTCCGCGCCCACGTCCACGGACCCGCGCCACACGTAGAGACACACGCCGGACTCGCAGTCGGTCTCCCAGTCCGGGCCTCCCGGCGTCCGTCCGACCGACCGCAGCACGACGGCGCAACCGCGGTCCGCCCGGTCCGTCCCGTCCGCCTTCCCGAGCATCGCCGCCTGCCCCGCGACCGCGGAGGAGGAGGGACCCCCGTCGCCGGGACCGCCGGCGGGACCGCCGGCGGGGCCGGCGTCGCACGCCGAGAGGGCCGTTGCGAGCAGCACGAGGGACCGGATGGGGTGAGCGGCCACGGGCAGCCTCCTCGGAATCCGGGGCGGATTATCGTCGGAACGCCCCGGGAGTCAATGGGGCGAAACGGGAGCGCGCCGCGCCTCGGCGCGGCGCGCCCGGCGGCCGCAAGGCGGCCGCGCAAGGGGGGTGGCCCGCGCCCCGCATCGCGGGGCGGCGGGCAGGGGGGCGAGCCGCGCCCCCCTCCGATCGATGCCCCTGGCGCCTGCCGGGTCGGGAAGGCGAGGTACGCGTCTCGACGGGTGTCGTTCGGGACCGCCTGCCGCGCGGGCCGGGCGACAGCGCGGGGGACCGCGGGAACCTGCACCGGCTGGCGAGGCGGCTGGGGTTCCGGGGCGGCCGTGCGGGGGCGGTTCCCGCATCCGTCAGGGGCAGTAGCTCCCGAGCTGGTAGACCGCGGTGAACCTCGCGGTTGCCTGCTTCCCGGTCCAGTCGACCGCCGTCACCTCAACGTCGGCCGTCTCCTCGGCGAACGCGATGTCCACGGTGACCGTCTTGATCGGCAACGTGGGCGTGCCCTGGACGCCGAAGCTTCCCGCCACGAACGCGGAGTCCTCGGTGATCCGCGAGAGCGTGACGGACACGGCCTTCCGCGTGACGCTCGCGGACTTGACGTTGGTGTTGAACCCGAGCACCGGGGCCTCGATCGCGACGTTCGTGGCGCCGGTCTCGAGGAACGCGCCGGTCGCGGGGTCCCGGATCGACACCTCGAAGTTCGACAGCTGCGTCGCCGACTTCCATCCCATCTCGAGCCGCGCCTTCGGGTAGTCCGGGTCCGCGCCGGGCACGACCAGGTCGACCGGGCCGGCGGAGGGGCCGCTGCACCAGGTGCAGTACTCGTCCCCGATGGGGCATTTCGTCTCCCTGCCGGTCTGCGGGGGCGGCTCCTCGTCCGGCGGCCGGCAGGTGCCCTTGCCCAGGCGGTCCTTCGGGAGCGTCGCCATCAGGTCCGTCACGGCCTTGGCCGCGTTCAGCCGCAGCCCGGACACGGACGGGTCGCCGCCCGGGGTCGCTGCCTTGACCAGGATCTGGCGCGCCTTCGCGCCGGTCAGGTCCTTGTCGATCGCGAACAGCAGGCCCGCGACCCCACTGACCACGGGGGCGGCGAGCGAGGTGCCCTCGCACAGCGAGAGGCCGCCGTTCGGGTCCGTGGTCAGGACGTCCGTGCCGGGCGCGGCGATGTTCACGCCCGGGCCGGTGTTCGAGCCGCCCTTCCTCCACACCGACGCCTTCCCGTCCGGGCCGATCGCGCCCACCGAGATCACGTTGCCCGCGGTCGCGGCCGCGGAGGCCGGCGCGAGCCGGGACGCGTCCTTCATGTCGTTCCCCGCGGCCGCGACGAACAGGACGTCCGGGGCCTTGGCGAAGACCTTGGCGTACAGCGACGTGACGATGCGGTGCTGCTCGGCCTGCGCGTCGTCGTAGTTCCCGGCCCCGAGCGAGAGGTTCACGACGCGGGCCCCGGACCTCACCGCCTTCGCCATGCCGATTAGGACCGCCTCGATCCCCGATCGGCCGGGGGTGCCCGTGGCCCTGGACCACTTCCCGATCACCCCCTGGGGCGACAGGTCGTAGCGGATGCACCCGAGCCCGGACAGGATCCCGTTCATCCCGTCCCCGTCGTTCGGCGCCCCGATGACCGCGGCGACCAGGGTGCCGTGCGGGTCGGTCGAGACCTCCTGCCCCTCGGACAGGATCCACTCGAGGTCCGAGTAGCCGACCAGCGGAAGCGACCCGAACACCTTCGTCTCCACCGGCGAGTCGACCACCCCGACGACGACCGGCGACAGGACCGGGTTCTCCCTGTAGATGGCGTCCCAGGCCGCGTACACGCCCGTGTCCCGGTACGCCCAGGTCGCGTTCGGCCCGGCGGGCGCCCAGACCGGCTTGTCGTCCGTGCACTTCCACGCCAGGACCTGGTCGCCGATCTTCTCGTCGTCGCTGTCCTTCGGTCGCTCCTTCGGGTCGGCGGCCTCCATGGGAAGGAGCTCGTCCCGCAGGACGAACTCGACCTCGGGCAGCGCCCGGAGCGTCGCGGCCTTCGCGTCGAGGTCCGCCATCGTGGCTGCCGCGGCGAACCTCACGCGGTAGAAGCCGATGGCGGGAAAACCGCCATCGACCGTACCCCCCTCGGCGGCGAACGCGGCGGTCGCCGCCTCCCGCGTGGTCGACGCGTCCCAGAGGCCCACGAGGAGGCGGCCCTTGAGGAACGTCCGCCCGCCCTCGTCCACGAGGTCCGCTTCGGGTACCGGGTCCATCCACGCCGAGTCGAAGGCCGTGGGCACGCAGGCCGACCCGACCGCGCGCTCGTCCGGGCCGCACGAGGTCGCGCCGTCGTCCCCGCCCGGGGACGAGCACGAGCACAGGACGGCCAGCGCGACCGCGGCCGGCACGCCGGGAACGGAGAGGCTTCGGGTGAACGACGGCAGCATGGTGAACCTCCCTGCGCGCTCTACGTCGCGTCGCCGGCGGCGTCCGCGCCGTCCGGTGCCACCTCGCGGTACAGCCGGCCCAGGCCCATCACGCTCCCGAGGACCTTCTGCGTCACCCAGCCCATCATGGGGGTGGGCGTCAGGTCGGTCCGGGCCGCCACGTCGGCGACCCGGGCGCCCAGGTCGAACGCGGCCCAGAGCTGGTCGGGGGCGAGCCTGCGAAGGAAGTAGATCCGCTTCCAGTCCTCGTCGGACGACGGCTGCCGCGGGAGCCGGGCCGCGGCGTAGTACCCCCCCACCCATCGGCCGTTGAGCAGGTTCAGCCCCGTCTCCCTCAGCCACGGCCCGGGGTCGCAGAAGCGCGCGAACCGATCGGGCATGCCCCCCGCGCTCGCCAGCGTCGCGATCGCGCGCACCTTGGGCGAGCGGGGCTGCGGCACGCCCCGGAGGGGGCCGAGACGGCCGGTCGGGGCGCACAGGCGCCAGGTCACGCGCTCCAGGAACGCGACCATGGACGCGCTGGAGAAGCCGTTGTGCACCGGGGTCGCAAGGATGACGCCGTCGGCCGAGGTGACGCGGGCCAGGATGGCGTCCACGTCGTCCTGGACGGGGCACGGCGGGATGTCCCTCGACTCGCTCGCGTAGCACTTCAGGCAGTTCCGGCAGTGCTTCACCTCGTGGTCGGCGAGCACGACCATGTCCGTCTCGGCGCCCCGGGAGGCCGCGCCCTCGAGCGCGCTGCGGGCCAGCCTGGTCGTGGACCCGTTCTTCCGGTACGTGGAGTTCAGCGCGACCACCTTCATCGGTCCCTCCCTCCCATCGATCGGCCGGTGCCGGCCATCCATTCTATCAGGTCGCCGACGGTGTTCACGTCGGGGATCCGCTGAGGAATCCCCTCATGATCGGCAGCCGAAGGGTGTCGGGGAGCTGCGTGCGCGGTGGGCGCCGGGCCAGCGGGCCTCACATCTGGCCCGCGGCCCGGCGCGCCCGGTTTGCGGGGATACCTCAGGGGGATCCGGGTGCCCGGGTCCAGCGGGACGCGGGCGAGGCGGACCTGCCCGTGGAACGAGGAGGCTCGGCGGTCGCCTCGCTCGATCGCGCGGTGGATGGCGGGGAGCGCGGACCGCCGCGTCGGCGTCCCGCACCGCGGACACCAGCCGGGGCGCTGCAAGGCGCCACTTGTCCGGCCGGCCTCCTTCTCCGTGCGAGCCCCCGGGGGTTCGGGTTGCAGTCGTGGGAGCTACTTCTCGGGCATCCCGCCGTCGACCCAGAGCTGGATCACGTTCTGCTCGGACTGGGTCAGGCAGCCGGACTTACCCACGTCTGTGGCGGGGTTGCCGGTGCAGGCTCCTCCAGGGGGCATCGTGCCGGCCTTGATCCGGACCAGGGCGCACGCTCCCTTCTTGATGCCGACGCACGCGGAGGAGGCTTGCTGCGTCCAGGCGTAGCTGGAAGCGAGGGAACTGCTGTGACACGGCACGCAGTACTTCGAGAAGATGGGCTTGGCGTCGGCGTCGTAGGTCGTGGGCGGGGGGCACGTCCGGTTGTTCACGAAAGCACATCTCCCGGTGCCCTGGTCGCACGTGTCGGTCGTGCACGAACTGCCGTCATCGCACGATCCGCAACTCCCGCTGCACCCGTCGTCGCCGCACTCCCGGTCCTGGCACTGCGGGATGCACGCGTCGCTCCCAGGCGAATCCTCCGCGAGAGACGCGTCCGGGCCGTCCGGAGCTACATCCAAGGGAGCAGGAGCGTCCTCTCCGCCATCCGGCGCAACGGCCGCCCCGTCGAGCACCTGTGCTTCCGGCTTGTCGCCTCCGATCGCGTCAGCGACGCCGGAGTCCGCGGGCAACTCGGGCTCGGGCGGGTCTGCCTCGGCGGACGTCTCCTGCGTGATGTCGCCGCTTGGGTCTTCGCCCGCGGCAGCGTCCGTGTCCGCGCCCGTGGCCGAGTCGTCGGCGGCGACCGCGCCGTCTGCAGCGACGTCGGCGCCGTCGTGGCCGCCGCCCCCGCACGCCGAAAGCGATATCGTCAGAATCGCAACGACACCGATTTGATCGAATCGCACGTCGGTCCTCCCGAAGAACGCCGCGTCATCGTACCACAAAGGCGGCCGTGGCCAGTCCGGAAGTCCCGACGTCAGTTCCGCAATCGCGGTTTCTGTTCGCGGTCAACCGGAGGGCTCCTGCCCGCGGATCCCGGCAGAACAGCCTCCCGGTCGCCGAGGGTCGGTGCACGCACGCAGACGTGTAGTGGTCCGGCGGGTCGGCTTCCGGCGAGCAGGCCCGGGTCGTTTCTCGCGAGCGGCAAAGACCCCGCGCCGCACGCCGACCTGACCTGCGCCTCCATCGTCTCCCGCAACGCCCACGCCATCGCCTCCCGGAAGAAGTCCCCGTGCTGCTCCACCAACGCCTTGCCCACCGCCCTGATCTCGTCTACGTTCCCGTCCGTCATCGTGCCCTCCCAAGGCAAGCCGAAGAGAACTCGCCTTCTACCGGAGGAACGATGACCTCCACCCCGGATCGAGGCGGCGATCCCTCGGGCCTTCCAGGACTTCCCTCAATGCACGCCGTTTGCTAGCATCGTACCGGACCAGTGGAAGGGTCCGGGCAACGCGAAGGAGGACTCGATGCGCAGCAGCACCGGACGGAGGGAGTTCCTGGATGACGCGCTGCGGCTGGCGATGGCGGCGACGATGGCGGCCGCGATGACGGCGGCGGGATGCGGCTGGGCCGACGGCGGCGCGGACGCGGTCGCGCCCGACGCGCCGGCGACGGACGTGCCGCCCTTCGACGCGCCTCCGGCCGACCTCGCGAACGACCCGGCGACCGACGATGCGGCGACCGACGACGCGGCGACCGACGACGCGGCGACCGACGACGCGACGCCCCCCGCGGATCTCCCCCCCGCGGACCTGCCCGCCGGCGACCCCGGCGCGGACCCGGGGACCCCCCCCGGGCAGGACCTCCCGCCCGTCACGCCCGGCGTGCCGATCCTGGACCGTGCGCCCGGCCTGCGCTTCGACTGCACGGTGACGCGAGGCATCACCGACCACAAGCCGCTGGCCTGGGGCCGGGCCGCGCACCCCCTGGTGACCACCGCGGCGGGCCAGGCGTTCCTGGCCCGCGTGGAGTCGAGCCAGCCCAACCCCTTCGAGCCCGGGGCGCTGGCGATGCGCGTCGGCACGTTCGGGGCCGACGGCACCCTGGGCGCCTCGGTCGTGATCCCGTCGGTCCCGGACAAGGTCTCGGGCATGGCCGCGATCCCGGCCGGCGACGGGTTCCTCGTGGCCTGGGCCCAGGAGTCCGTCCTCACGGCAATGCGGGACGCTACGGGCGCCCCGGTTGCGGCCCCGAAGACCCTGCCGCTCCCCCCGGGCGACTACTCCACGCGGCCGGTCCTGGCCGCCCTGGGCGACGGTTTCGCCCTGGCGCTGACCACCCCCGCGGGGGCCGGGCGCTCCGTGCGATTCACCCGCCTGGACGCCCAGGGCGCGGCCGCGGGCATGGCCCTGGCGTTCCCGATCCAGGGCGACGGCTGGGGGGATTCGCACGTCGCCATCGCCGCGGGCGGGGGCCGTTTCGGCCTCCTGTGGATGGAGTCCAAGGGCGGGAAGAGCCGCGTGTTCTTCGCGGCCGTGGACGCCGCCGGGGCCGTGGCGGTGGGCCCTGTGGTGGTCTCCGACGAGAAGGACGACGGCTTCGGCGGGGTCGCCGGTTTCAGCCAGCCGCGCCTGGCCCTGGTCCCCGTGGCCTCGGGCTGGATCGCGGCCTGGACCGAGGCCCGCGAGGGCCCCGACTTCATGTCCGGCGCCTCGTCCCTGGTGCGCCTCGCCCGCCTGGACGCCGACGGCAGCGTCGCGGACCGCGCCCCGGTCCGTCCCGCCGTGGTGGACCGGGACGAGGTCGAGCCGGTCCTGGCCCCCTTCCAGGGGGTCGTGGGCCTGTTCTGGTCGTCCGGGACCCACATCTACGTGTGCGCCGGCTGCGTGCCGGACCACGCGATCCACTTCGTGCTGCTGGACCCCTACACGCTGGCCCCGGCAAGCGAGGTCCGGTCCATCCCGCCGGTCGCCGGGGGCCTCCTGGGCCTGTCCGCGGCCGCGGCGGGGGACGACCTGCTGCTGACCGCGGAGATCGGATTCCACGTGCACCAGGAGCCCGGCTCCGCGGCGCTGGCCTGCAAGGCCAAGGCGGGAGAAACGCCGTGAGGGTCCTCGCCCTGCCCGGGATCCCTGCCCCTGCCCGGCTCCTGTCCCTTGCCCCGACCCTGCTCCTCGCCTGCGGCGACGCGGCGCCTCCGGACCCCGCGTGCGGCCGCCTCGTCGTGACCGTGACCGGCGCCGGGGGCGCGCCCGTCACCGCGTTCCAGGTGGTCGTGGACCCGGGCACGGGGACGCCCGTCGCCGCGGACTGCACCGCTGGCGGCGACCGGGACGCCGGCACGGCCTGCGAAGGCAACGTGGTCCGCGTGGACGTTCCCCTGGCTGCGGCCTTCGGCGTGACCGTGAAGGCGCTGGGGCACCGGACCCTGCGCGCGCCCGTGGCCCCGGAGTGGGGACCCGCCGGGGACGGCCAGTCCTGCGGGTCGCGGAGCGACGCCCCCGTGGCCGCGGCCCTGGCCGCCCTCCCCCCCCCCGAGGCCACCGCCGACTACGCGACCGGGTTCGAGCCCGACGGCGGACGGGACGCGTTCGCCGCGCTGGCCTACCCCGCCGCCGACGACCTGGGTCCGGCCCAGGTGGTGAAGTTCTTCATGGACTGGGCGGACGGGGAGACCCGGGTGTGGTTCCAGAACACCCGCAAGCACCCGATCCACTACGACTTCGTCCAGCGGGTCCTGAAGCGTCCTGTCTCCCGGAGCCAATTCGAGCAGGACACGTACGTCCGCGAGGACCGGACCCAGGCCGCGGGCAGCCTGATCCTGCGCCCGGACGCCCGCCCGGTCGTGGCCGGCCGGGAGGTCCGGGGACTGGCGACCCTGGAGTGGTTCCCGAGCGACCACCTGACGCCCGCCGTCGCGGCCCGGGCCTTCCTGGCCCTCCAGGAGCGGCTGCCCTTCCTGCCCCTTTCGGGCGAGGCGTCGCGGCTCGCGTACCTGCCGCCGGGCACGACGCAGGAGGCCCAGGCCCTGGCCGCGGCCCGGGACCTGGCCGCCGCGGGGGTGACATGGCTCCCCCGGGACGCGCTGTACGCCGGCGTGACCGAGCAGCGCCTGAACGCCGCGGTCGCCTTCGGGCTGCTGCGCCGGATGACCCCCGAGGACCTGGCCGCGACGCCCGTCTCGTACACGGACATCCTGGTGCTCACGCGCCTTCCCAACGACCTTCCGCTGGTGGGCGGGACCATCACCGAGGAACTGCAGACGCCCCTGGCCCACGTGAACGTCGCCGCCCGGGCCAGGGGCACGCCCAACCTGGCGCTCCCGGGCGCGTCGGAGGACCCCCGGGTGAAGCCGTTCCTCGGCGGGCGGGTCCGGTTCGAGGTGACCTCCTCGGCGTTCACGCTGCGGGAGGCCACGGCCCAGGAGGTGGACGACTTCTGGCGCGACCGCCTGGACCGCCCGCCCCTGGTGCCCGGGGCCGACCTGGACCGCGACGGGCTGCCGGGCTTCGGGGATCTGCGCTTCGGCGACGCGGTGGCCGTGGGCGTCAAGGCCGCGAACCTGGCCGAGATGCGCGCGCTCCTTCCGGAGAGCGTGCCCGACGGCTTCGCGGTCCCCTTCCGGCACTACGAGGCCTTCGTCACCGGGGCGACGACCACCGCGGAAGCCTGCGCCGGCGCCGCCGCCGACTGCGTCGCGGAAGGCCGGGGCGCGGCGCTGTGCGACCGGGTCGGAGCCTTCTGCCGGGCACCGGGGGGCGCGGGGGGTGAGACGCTGCGGGCCCTCCTGTCCCGCCTGCTGGCGGACCCCGACGCCCGGACCGACCCCGCCTATCGCGCAGCCCTGCTGGACGCCGTGCGGTGGCTGTTCTGCCGCATCCCCGCGGACCCGGCCTTCGGCGCCGCTCTGGACGCCCGGGTTCGGGCCCTCTTCGGCGGCGCCACGGTTCGCCTGCGGTCCAGCAGCAACGCCGAGGACCTGCCCGACTTCAGCGGCGCCGGCCTGTACGACAGCGTCAGCGCCACCCTGGACACCTCCAAGGCGCCGTCCGCGCGCATCTGCAGGGTATGGGGCTCCCTGTGGTCCTGGAAGGCCGTGGAGGAGCGGTCGTTCTGGAACGTGGACCACGCGGCCGTGCGCATGGCCGTGGCCGTGCACCCGGCCTTCCCCGACGAGCAGGCGAACGGCGTCCTGATCACCCAGAACGTCTCGGACCCCTGGACCGTCGGGATGTACGTGAACGTCCAGAAGGGAGAGGTCCCCGTGACCAACCCCGAGGACGGCGCCGTCCCCGAGGTGTTCGTCATCGTCCCGGGTCCCGCCGGGGTCCAGGTCGCCCGCCAGCGCTTCAGCAGCCTGTCCCCGGGCGTCCCCCTGCTGACCGACGCGGAGGTCGCGGCCCTGCACCAGGCCGCCTTCAAGGTGCAGGAGCGCTTCAGGCCCCTCTACCCGGACCTCCCCTCCCCCCTCGCCCTGGACCTCGAGTTCAAGTTCCACGGTCCCGCCCGGGACCTGGTCCTGAAGCAGGTCCGCCCGTTCCGGGGCCGGTGAGCGCCGCGCCGTGCCTCCGGACGCCGCTCGGCATTGACAACGTAGCGGTCCCGTACGCTGCCGTCGGCAATCTCCTCCCGCTCGCCCCCGGCGGGGCCGAGGAGGTCGGCGACGAGCAACCGCTCGAGTCGAGCGCGCATCGCACCGGGCGTCGGGGCCGCCAGTCTGGGTGCGGCTGGAGCCGTGATCCCTTGGCCGCTCGCGTTCATCCTGTCCCTCGGTCGGCCACGAATCGGCTGTGCGATTCCACACCGTGAAGCGGCGGGGCCACACGGCCATTGCAACGGGGTGGTTCGAGTCCATCATCACCGCCCGGATGGCCCCGTTTCGCCCGACTCGTGATAGGGCTGCACCATGGCAAAGCGACCACTGGTCGCGCTCGGCGCCAGGAACTACGCACTCTGCCGCGACTCGCCGTGGGAGAGGGAGGAGAGCAGGTCGAGAAGATCGCCCGCCTCTTCGAGTCCTTCCGCGTCTTCGACGTGGACGTTGCGGCGGCCCGCCTCCCAGCCGGTATCGGTGAGTCCGCCTCAGAGCCCCGGCTCGCATCGGACGCATCCAACCTGTCGGCGTTCCTCTACTACCTGTCCAAGGACGAGGACCGGTTCGAGGACCTGTTGCGCGATGCCCGAGCGATGGTGCCAGGGTTCAAGGCGCTCCGGTTCCAGCCCGTCGGCGGGGCCCGCGAAGCCGTCGTCGCCGCGTTCGAGGAGGAGTGACTCCCTGGCTTGACGCCGCTTGCGAATGCCTCCTACGGCACCATCCGCGCGCTGGCGATCCTGGCGCTCCTGTACGACCCTAACCCGCCCCTGCTGACCTGCATGGAAGAGATCGACCATGGCCTTCACCCGCACGTGTTCGACCGGCTCGTGGAGCTGATGCGCCAGGCATCGAGGCACACCGTACCGGGACCCGATCGTGTTGGTGAAGAACGTGAAACACGCGGAGCTGCTCGAACGCGCGCAGCGCCTGAGGAAGCAGGTCGCCGCGGCCTCGGTGGTCCTCACCGTGCGGGGCGTCATGGTCCACGAGGACTGCGACGCGGTCGAACCGGCGCACCTCGCCCTCGAGGACCAGTACCGCGCAACGTTTGCCGCAGCGCCGTTCGAGGTCCACCCCGTACTCCCGGCATGGGAGATGGAGACATGGCTGATGCAGTGGCCGTCGGCGATGCCCGCGTACCGCCCCTCCTGGCGCGAGCCGGCGGAGTACCGCGGTCGCAACCTTGGCTTGATCCGCAGGGCCAAGGAGGCGCTGATGGAGGCCGTGGTGCCGCATGGCCTCAAGAAGGCCGAGAGGGAGAAGTTCAAGACCTACGAAGAGCCCGATTCGCCCGGGATCGCGGCCAAGGTCCGCGAGCGAGGCCTTCTCGGCGCACCGGAAGGGAAGAGCGCCTCGTTCGACCGGTTCGTGGCGGGAGTTCGTAGGTTCACGCTGACCGCACCTCCCGCCCGCTGAGCGATCGCGGCGTTCCACTCTCCAGGCCGTTCAGGGCCGTTTCCGGCTCGGATCGCGCGTCCCGCGAACGATGCACGTCACCCAGTCGTCGAGCGTCATGCCGCCTTCCCAGGTCGGCCTGCGAACGAGGTAGCGGAGCCCTTCCTGGTGCGATATCCCCACGTCACCCGACTCCGCCTTCTTCACAAGCGGCCAGGTCGGCTCGACCCTTCCCGAGATGTCCGGAACGAACTTCGCCTTCTTCCAGAGGGTCCCGAATACCTGCCGCTATAGGCTCGCCCCGAGAGGCAGTCAGATCACCGCGGCCCTCTTCGCCCTGCGGTCAGCCACCCCCAAGCAGATCCTCCGCGAGGCCGCATGAGATTCGTCGCGTGGCGCGAAGGAACGACGCGGTAGTAGATCATTGGGTTGCGGGCGACGCCCACGCTAGGAACTTCCCGATCCTTTT